>Ga0182012_10002734_pt1 | contig 18996 bp, 30 predicted proteins | sample 612S2SmetaG_FD_120486 | JGI IMG/M metagenome (GOLD analysis project Ga0182012, IMG submission 120486) | Permafrost microbial communities from Stordalen Mire, Sweden - 612S2S metaG | ecosystem: Environmental > Terrestrial > Soil > Wetlands > Permafrost | place: Sweden: Stordalen | collected...
CGTTCCACGAACTTTTTGTTGTGATGTCGAGGCGGTTGTCACGGCTCACCCGGCCGCAGCACCATGAGAGCGGCAATGCAGAGGACGAGCACCGATGAGGTGATGCCGGCCCAACGAACGCGGCCACGCATCTTCGGTTCATCCGAGCTGTGGTCAATAGCCCGTTCGAGCACACCCCCAATCAATACAATCACAGCAAAAAATAACGCCGAAGAGGCCTCCAGCCAGAGAGGGTGACCCGGTTTGAGCACGACCCAGAGGAGAATACCGGATACGAGCGTCGCGCCTGCGCTGAAGCGAAGCAAGACGAGTACGGCATGCAACGCAGTGGGTGTCTTCGCGAGAAACGGGAGCGTGAAGATTGGACCGACGCCGATGGCACCAAGCACGTGGCATAAGAGAGCTGTTGCCAAATACATGTCAGTGCCCCATGGCGGCAAGGGCACCGGCTACGACCAAATATGCCACGGTTCCGAGGTGAATGGCAGTACCGGAAAGCTTCCCGTGGCGCGAGACCGTCCATGCGTCGGCGGCGGGAGCAATCGCTCCGACGAAAAGTGCGCAAGCGAGAACCGATTGGCTCGCGGATGCAGTTACGACGAGCAAGCCCGCGAGAACAAAATCGCGGTTCGCTTTCACCTCGAGGAAGGGGGTTGGAGCGGTCCCTTCCGGGAGCGGAACTCCGTAAGCGAGAGCGGCGCCTCGCGGCGCGAATGCCGCCCGGGCCGACAAGGCCACAAGCGCGGCGGCGAGAGTGTAGGTCATGCCCTGACTGATCGTCATTTATGGAATCTCCGTAACGCTGTTATGCGAATACCATAACGACGTTATGATATTCTGTCAAGCGCAGGCGCTCCGCGCTTCCTGCGTCATCGATGCACACTGATGTCGCATCGCCGCCGATAAACTCCGGGCGTTCGCCATCTATCGCCATCTATCGCTATCTATCGCCACCTACTGCCATCTATCGGAGAGCCAAGGTCCGTTATGATGCCGCTGTCCAAGCTTCCTCAATCGCTCCTGACGGCGAGCTGTTGTACAAAAAGGTATCATAGAGTATGATACTTCCAGAAGTGGAGATACTTTTGGATACCGATGACCCGAGCGGCGACCCTGGCAGATCCCTGGCACTACCCGCGGCCTGAGCTTGCCGCGAAGTACCTTCAGGTTTTCGACGTCGGACTCTCATCCGCCCGCGCGCTATTCGCCAAGCGTAGGATGGGAAAATCAGAGTTCCTCGAACAAGACCTCATCCCGGCTGCGCGCGACGCCGGATACCTCACGGTATACCTGAATCTCTGGGATGCGAGGAGCCAGCCAGGGCCCGCATTCTTGGCGGCGTTCACCCGGGCACTTAAACCCACAGGCTTGCGCAAGCTCGCGAAGAGTCTCAAGCGACCGCTCAAGAGCGTTAAGGCATCGGCGAAAGTTGCGGGGATGGCGGAGGGTAGCCTTGAGGCGGAACTCGGCGGCACCGAGACAGCGGTAACTCCGCGGCTCACCGAGCTCATTCGCGGTTTCGACAAGCCAAATCGCAGAATGCTCCTGGTACTGGACGAGGCTCAAGTTCTCGCTGAGTCTGCGCACTCAGACCTCGCACACTCGTTACGCGCGAGTCTCGACGGGCGCAAGCAAAACATCAAGGTGATTTTCGCCGGCAGCTCAGAGGCGACGCTGCGCCGTATGTTCGGCCGTTCCACAGAGCCATTCTACAATTGGGCGCCACTCGAGCCATTTGAGCTGCTTGGCGAGGAATTCGTACGGGCGATGGTCGTGAAGGTAAACCGGCTGTCGAGGTACCCACTTGCGCAGAAAGATGCGTTAGCCGCGTTCGGGGGCTTGAAGCGCACACCAGAGTTCTTTCGGCGATACCTCAGTCGGTATCTCGCGTATGCGGATCTGGGCTCAAAAGCAGCGCTCCTCGACACCGAGGCGAATGTCTTTAATGATGCGAACTTCGTGAGCACTTGGCACCGGTTACTGCCAGCCGACCGCGAATTGCTACGGCTGATTGTTTCCGGCGTCACCGATCTCTTCTCGGAGTCGTCGCGCGAGCGGCTCGGAGCAGCACTCGGACTCAATGAGGCTGTGGCAAAGAACGTGCCGCAGCAATCGCTACGCCGGCTGCAGGACGCCGACTTGGTGCTGCGAATGGATTACGGGGACTATCGGGTGCAAGACGACGCTTTGGCGGAGTGGCTGCGAAATCAGGAGTTCGAGGACTGACATAAATACGGTACCAATATTGGTATTCGGAATCTATGGCCACAAAGCAAGAGAAGTCGGCGTGACAATGCGCTCGGATCCCGAACTTTTTCGTGTCACGGAACCCTTGCGGGCGTACGAGGGCGATGCGCTGGTGACGGTCTAGCTGGTCCATCGACATCACCGCAAATCACCGCCGCAGGGTGACCCTCGTTCAACGCCAGGTTGCAGAAACCTGGCGTATCCGGTCTTACGTGCGAAGGCTATCTCGAAGAACTGTAATAAATTGCATGATCAATGTCGCGGGCTGTCTTTACACGGCCCCGGAATCCAGCCGATCACCGCAGAACCTCGACTCTGAATCGCCGCATTCCCTGCACTGGTTCGGCATGAAGCAGTCATTCGTGAGTGCCTCCTAAGGGTCCACTGCAGGTCTCTCCGCGACATCCGACGGGACTCATAAAAACGAGATCTGGAAGCGTGCAGCGAGCGCCTCAAGATTCTTATCCAAGGTCCATAGTACCGCGTCGGGAGTAAGCAGGGCCGACCCAAGCAACAGTAGATCGACGGCGCCGCAGCCAGAATCTTGAAGTTGCTCCCGCTCAATCAATGCGAGTGTGTCATCTGTGTTGGCGACGGTAGCGGAGCGCAGCTGCCTCAAGTCGCTCAGTGTACGTTCCCGCGGTGCCGGCGGCTTGCCGCACGCGATTTCGATCAAGACCAGGGGGTGGCAAAGGACCTGGTCGGCCGACAAGAGAGCCTGGAAGACTCGGTTGGTTTTGCGGAAATGTGCGATCCAAACCGAGGTATCTGCCAGCACGAGGCTCATTCGACGTCAATCCTGGAGTGGCCTGCGGCGCGGGACTGATTTCATCCGCGGTGTCTTTCCGCCCATTGCGGCGAGGCGTTTGCCTGCCTGGACGCGAACAAATACCTTCATGGCCTCCCGAAACAGGTCGGCCTTGTCAGTGCCTGGATCGGCAACCTCCAAAGCGCGCTGAAACAACTCATCGTCGATGGTCACGGTGGTTCTCACGGTCATCTCCGTAGCATCATAATGGATGTATTATAGCATCAAAAATGTCATCAGGATCGCACGCAAATGCGATGAGAGCGCATAGATTCGCTCTTTCCGGTCTTGACTCATCGGAGTCTATCGCCCTCTATCGCCCCCAAGCAGAATGTTGTGGCGGTAGATTTGACGGTAAATCCGGCGCACTCTGACAAGGAGTCTCGTACTTCAGTTGCTTATAAGTGCCGGAGACGATTGAGTGGGAGTGATTGGACGTAATACCTGAGGGGAAAGCTCGTAACCAGGGTGTGCGGTGCTCGGGGTTGCTCCCACGGTGGCTTGCCACTAGGTAGCGTAAACGTTACTATACACCAATGACGATCCGGGTGGAGGAATACATTCGCCCTGATGGGTCGAGTCCATACGCAGAATGGTTCGACAGCCCAGGCGGCGGCACTAAGCACCGACAGCAATCTGATATCGATCGGGCGGAAGCGCTTCACGCCGAGTACAAGGCCCGAAAGGCGCCTCCGCCGATCGACCGCAATGCCAAGAAGCGAAAGAGGTAAAGACAATGGCGCTTACTCGCGATTTCAAGAAGACAGTTGTCGCTCGCGTCGATCGGGATCCGGCCTTCGCGAAGGCGCTCCTGGATGAGGCGGCAACGCTGTTTCTGAGTGGCGAGCCGGAGACGGCGCGTCTCATTCTGCGCGATCTCGTGAATGCGACGCTAGGTTTTGAACGTTTGGCCAAAGTTACGGCCACGCCGAGCAAGAGTCTTCATCGAATGCTGTCGCCAAAAGGCAATCCAAGCATGGATAACTTGGCGGCAATTTTCGACGCTATAAGGAAGTGTCTCAAAGTTAGCCTCAAGGCCTATACGGTGAACTTACAGAAAGTGGCGTAGGGGTCGTGGCGCTCGCTGAGATCGAATTGGCGCGGGTGCCCAGAGCGATGGATTCATTCATGCAGCGTCGTCGACGGCCGGCACATATATACGACCTTCGGCATGGATGATTTTGATTTCCACGTGCGGCACCACCCTTCCCACCGTGCCGACACGCCGCGCGATTGTGTCGTCCGCCGGGGTCTGGGTGGCGATCGGACTGGTCTCTGTCATGCCGAAGAGGATCATCACATCGGTCATGTGCATCCGCTCGATCACCTGTCGCATCACCGCCTCGGGGCAGGTCGCACCCGCCATGCGGCGCCGTGCAGCGCTCGTCATGGATCGTTCGCAGCACCGACGGCGGGTCGAAAGCCGGTCCTGATAAAACAATCGTCGCACCTGACAAGGCGCAGACCAGCACACTGCAGACATAGCCGAAGCAATGGAACATCGGCACCGGCACGCAAAGCCGCTCGCCCGGACCCTGAGACAAAATTCGGGAAATCGCGGTCCGGCGAGTGGTGCATGAGTCGTGAGTCTTGGCTCGGTTGTACGGTGGATCTACACAAGGAAGTCAGTCGGACGGTGGCTCCACCGGAACCACGGTCGATGTCACTAACCGGCCAAGGCGCCAGACCTGCACTGGTACGCGACGACCGATCCGATCCGCACCGAGCACCCGGTGCAAATCATCGATTCCCGCGATCGGTAAATCGTCAAAACGCAGAAGCAGGTCACCGCTCTCGAGACCTGCCCGCCGTGCCGGTCCCGAGGGACTCGTGCTCATGACCCGGACAGCGGTCCGATCGAGCAGATCCACCTGGCGACGCAATCGCTGCGGAACGTTGACCGTCTGCGCCACGATGCCCAAATGTCCGCGTCGGACGCGTCCATACTGCAGAAGCTGCAATGCGACCCATTCGACGGTATCGACGGCGGTTGCAAAACAGATGCCCTGGGCTGATGCGATGATCGCGGTATTCATGCCGATGACCCGACCGGCGCTGTCGCACAACGGTCCGCCGGAGTTGCCGGGATTCAGGGCCGCATCGGTTTGAATCACATTGTCGACCAATCGTCCCGTGCTACTGCGCAGGCTCCGGCCAAGCGCACTGACGACACCGGCCGTGACCGTGCACTCAAAGCCAAACGGATTGCCAATTGCAATGACGAGTTGTCCGACACGTAGCGTTTTCGAGCGACCGAGGGGCAGCGGCGGCAGTTCGACGCGCGCGCGGATCAGCGCCGTGTCGGTATGCGGATCCTCGCCTATCAACTCCGCATCCGCGGCGGCGCCCTGAGTGGTTTCGATCCGGATGCGGCTCGCGCCATGGATCACGTGGCTGTTGGTGAGAATGAGTCCGTCGGGCGTGAATCCAAATCCCGACCCGGATCCCCGGTGCCGGCCCTTCGCGATCGCGTGGATCGCAACGACCGATGGACTCGTCCGTTCAGCAACGACGGTGACCGCGCGGGAATACGCGTCCAACGCCGGCTCATCGAGAGCGGCGCTCATACGGATAATTCCCCGCGGCGTATGGCAGCCATGAGGGCCTCCGCGCGCGACCTCACGCCGAGTTTTTCGAAGGCAGCCCGCAGATGAAATTTCACCGTATTCGGCGAAATGCCGAGCTGCCGGCCGACGGCCTTGGTCGAGAGTCCGGTTCCCGTTAACTCGAGTACCCTGCGTTCCCGGGGGGAAAGAGGCGACGCAACGGAATCGAGCGAGGTACCAGGAGAATTGAGGCGCGGGTCCCAGACGCTCAAACCCGCTCGACTGGCGATGGCAGCAGCCTGAAAGGTCTCCTGGTTCGGTGAAGCCCGAAGCACCGCCAAACCGCCGTAATCCAGGGCCGATCGGTCCTCGGGGTCCGATCGACGTGACAGCACGGCGACCACCGGCGCGGCGGCTGCACGAGCGGACTCAATGAACGGACGGATCCCGGTCAGGGCACCGCCCGTCACGACCCATGAGCGCGGGGCGGCCCGCAGGAAGTCCGCGAGCTCCGACGGCGTTTCGGCGACCGCCTGCACATCGAAATGCGCGTGTTGGGTCAGGTTCGCGAGTTCCCTGCGCACGGTAGCGCTCGCGGCGGCCACAATAGGATTCACCGCGGCGTTATGGGGGCCCGAAGCTCGGATCACAAGAGCATTACCGGTCGCTGCGCTCGCGGATGACGACGGAAGCATCGAATCTGTTTCCCGCCCGATAAACTTGCACGCTGGCCGGGGACCCGAGGGGGATTCTTGTCAACGCGATCTTCACATCGACCGGATTGTCGATCGGGCGCCCGGCAATGGACAGGAGGAGGTCGCCGAAGAGCAGATTTGCCGCGGCCGGCGAATCTGGTTCGACGCCGACGACAATCGCAGCTTCAGTGCATTTGCGGGCGAGTCGCTCCCGGAGGGCGTCGTCCAGGCGCACAGACTGCAGCCGCACGCCGAGATACGGTTGAGGGACCCGTCCGTGCTGCAAGACCGTCGTGACGACACGTTCGATCGTCTCACTGGGGATTCCCAACGTCGTGTGGCGAGGTCCCCGCACCGCCATGGCGCACAGGCGCCCTTCGAGATCAAACGCACCGCCGCCTTCGAGCGTCGGGTGTAATCCCGGAGACAACCGAATCAGCCGATCGAGTTCGCCGCCGCTACGCGAGCGCCAAGAGGGTCCTACTTGCTCAACGTGAGACCAGACGATCGTGGCGGCGGAGTCACTGCGACCGGCGATTAACACATCATCGCCAGATGACAATGAGGTGGGCTTCGCTGCCGAAATGGCTGGGGCACCGGTTTTTAGCTCGAGGACGGCGACATCGACGGAAAGATCGCAGGCCAAGATCTTCGCAGGGACGGCGTCATTTGCCGTGTGAACGGTCACGGAGTCGGCGCCACGAAGAATCTCGGCAGCGGTCACAAGCGTTTCGGAGTCCCAGACAATCCCCGAGAATCGCGCGCCACGTCCGCGATCGATACCAACCACACCGACGGCGGCTTGCTCTGCCAGCGCGCGACGCGCGGCGGCCCATTCGAGAAGGGGTAAATTCACGAAAGCTCCCATGGTTTCTGACTGACGTTAGATATCGTGGACCGCATGGCTTGTGTCGGGGACCCTCCAAATGGGTAGGGTAGGACAGGGAAATGCGAATCTCCCAACCAACAGTCATGTCACATAATCGTCACGCGCGGAAAGATATGGTTCGGTTGTATGCCACGCGACCGCATCGCGGGATGACGCGGTGCCCTGGATAGCGGGAGATCAGAACAACGACATTCCGCCGAGTTTGGGGCACCGTCGAAATCGCCGCGTAGTACCGATTGTCAAAATCGAGACGGATGATGATCGATAATGATGCGGTGGGCCGCTAGTCGGATACTGCGATCCGACCCCCGCCGGTACTCGGCTGGATCGCGATCGACGGCCCATAGGGCATTTCGAAGCAGATCCTTGATGAAGATTGTCCGGGCGTCATTGGCGTGACGAGGGTGTACGACGATCTTCATGACAAGGGGCCGAAGTGGAAGCGGCACATTCCGGATCGTGAACTCCGGCGGCAAAAGGCGGCCCGCACAGCGCGCTACCGCTCGTTGCCCGCTCCGATGCAAAATCAATGCTCGCAATGGGATGACTAACCACCTGGTTCGTTGAAACGAAATCTCGGATCCATAAAATAGTATCCGGAGCGGATGCTCCGCAAATCAGCAGTTTGACCCCGACCTCATGGGAATCGCATTAGATGCAGAACAGTAGCTCACGGATTGATCCCAATGACGCGGTGGTCTTGTTCGTCGATCTGCAGGACGGGATTGTCGAACTATCCAAGACCATTGCCCTGGATCGACTGAAGAAGGGTGTGCATGGACTGTCGAAACTCGCCAGGATCTTTGGCATGCCCGCAATTGTATCGGGTGTTCCCGGACAGGATGGCTCCGCACCGAAAATGATCCCGCAAATTGCCGATGGAATCGGTGATTACACCGTGCACCAACGCTCGACGGCCGACTCGTTTCGGAATGAGGCGATCGCAGCGGCGGTCACGGCTTCGAAGCGACAAAGCGTGTTGATATCGGGAGTGTCCTCCGAGGTTGCGGTCCAGTTGCCGGCGCTGACCGCCGTGGATTTGGGGTATCGGGTGTTCGTGGTCGCCGATGCCTGCGGCGGCATGGGTGAGCGCACCGAGCAGGCGGCATTCCAGCGGATAGGCAAAACCGGCGGCAACCTCGTGTCCGTGATGACGCTGGCGGGAGAGCTGGCCGGAGAATTTCGCAGCGCCCAGGCTCAAGCCGCGATCGGAGTGCTTTACGAAATGGCGACGGCGTAGCGCGTGCCGCGCACGCGGCGGCCGTCCTCGGCTACCGCGATATTCACGACGAGAGTAGGCGATGATTTGCCGATCTCAACGTTGACCGCGGCCGGTCTCCAAATCGACTACCGACCGGCTCCATGTACTCGGGCTCACCTTACAGTTCGACATCGAATAGTGCGCTTCAAGTGCCGCAATCCGATCCGTCGAGCCTTTGCAATGGATTGTCCACCGTTACGCCAAAGGATGCCGCGTGTTTCGCGCCCCACGAGTACAGATCTGTCAAAATCGGTGTCAACGTGGCGCCCCGGGCCGTAAGTACATACGGCAGGCGCGATTTGGAAACGGAACCTTTGCCGCGTGCGACCAATCCAGACTGCTGCAGGTCCTTGAGCCGCTCTGTCAGCACCTTATCGCTAAGGCCGGGGAGCAGCTGCCGGAGTTCGCCGTAATGGCACGGACGTTCGCTGAGATAGGCCAGAAGGATGGTCTTCCATTTGCCGCCGAGAACCGTCAATGCGAACTCGGTCGGGCAATTGAATCGGGTGGCCAGTGGTCTTGTCATCGGCTGTCTCCCGACGGGTGTGATTAGGCAATTACGGCATGGTAGCGCATGTCGCGTCGGCGACGCTGCGCAACACACGGGAGTGTGGCCGCAAATGATTTCGCTGCAAACGAATAAAGAGCCGCAGGGCTTGTGAGGAGATCGCGGTGAAAATACTCGCCATTTTGACCCTATTGCCAGAGGCACTGCTTGAGACCGTACGCGCCGAGCTTGCCAACGAGCTCAAAGGCTCCTGGGCGTTATACACCTCCGACGTACTGCGGGAGGTTTATTCGACTGAGGATCCGAAGAGGGTGGTCTTCATCGTTGAGGCGGCCGACGCCGTGGTCGCCAAGCAAGTTCTGGCTCCACTGCCGATGATCGCTGCCGGAATGTTCAGAATGGAACTGATGGAATTGCGACCGTTCGTGAATTGGTCGTTGCTGTTCGCACACTGACTATGGGCGCTGGCGGATGGCCTACTGCCGGGCGATGCAAACCGATGGGAAATACTGGTGCACAGTCAGCGGCCGTCGCGACGATCACGGCGATGATCACCCCCGCATTGCTGCGCTACTGCTGATCGGCGGCGGTCACATGGCCGCCAAGTCACGACTGAGCGGTGAGCAAATCAGCGCTGAGATCGCGCTTGCAATTGGCAAACTCGATCGGCCAAGCAGTCTGAGCGATTCTGGACTACCCAGGCGAGGCTGAGTGACGCTTCTTCAAAGGTCGGCGCTCGCACCGCGGGCTACGGGCCGGTCCGCGAGCGTGCCGTGGTACGTCGGGCCGCGGCTCATACCCAGCAATCTTGCAATGAAAAGAATCGTCAGTGCGCGGGCGATCAAATCGCCGAGCCACGGGGAAAGCGCCTCTCCCAGCAGCAGCATGTTGGCCTGCCAGGGAAGTACCACGCGGCGCTGTCGGTGCGTGACCGCGGACACGACCGCGGCGGCGACTTTCTCCGCGCTGAGCGGCGTCATGTGCCTGAAGGGGGGCGGCATTTCTGAGACGGTGGCGTCGCGCAGCAACTCCGTCGCAGTGAGGGCAGGGTGTACTACGGCGACGTGGATTCCCGTGCCGGCCAGCTCCTGACGCAACGCATCGCTGAACGCTGACACCGCGTGCATCACGATGGCATAGGAACCGAATCGGGCAAACGCCTTCCTGCCCATCACGGACGACATATTCACTATCACGCCGTAATTTTGTGTGCGCATGATGGGCACGACACGCTGAGTCAGTCGAATCATGCCGAACAAACTGGCGTTCAAAGTGGCGTGCACATCGGGTTCGAAGCCCGTATCCGTCACAGAGCCAACTCGGCCGATGCCCGCGTTGTTGACAAGAATGTCGATCTGGCCGAAGCGCTGGATAGCACCCGCAATGAGGGTATCGACGGCTGCAGGGGACGCAATGTCCGTAGGAAGCGCGAGGACTTCTGCGCCGATGGCCTCGACTTCGCGGCCGACCGCAGCGAGGGTTTCAGCGGTGCGCGCCGCGAGGATCAGCCGGGCGCCACGTCTTGCATAGGCTAAAGCGATTTCGCGGCCGATGCCGCGCGATGCGCCGGTGATCAGGACGACGGGATTCGAGGGTAGGGATTTCACGGGTTACTCCTCTAAGGGCGCCAGGGGTATCGACGGCTGGCGATTGACGACTGACTGGCTCTTGGTTGACCTAAGCCCCCGAATAGCGAGCACATGCAGCAGCACGGCGAGCGGTGCGAGGAAGCCGGGGATGAAGGTGTAAGGAAACAAAGACACGGCCCGATTGGCGATTTCAGTGTCGATGAGGTGCGTGGGCCCGGGAGTGGTCAGGATGGAGCGAACCGCGACATTCGCCACCATGCCTATTCCGATTAGGTTCCACGCAATGGCGCCGCGAGCGACCAGCCGCTTTGTCGCCAGGAGCCACGCAACGACTGGCGCACTCATACCGATCAGGACATCGAAGTTGGACCCCTCATAGGTGAGCATCTTCGGTACCAGTCCGATGACCGACAGTTCATGTAAAGCGACTTCAACGACGATGCGGTATGACTCCAGGCCCATGAATATGTATGCTGGAATCGCGTCTGCGAGTTGCCCGCCGAATCGGGAGCGGGCACAGAACATCACCAATCCGATGGCGGGCAACGCAAGCAGCATCGGCATTGGGGAAAAGGCGGCTGGCAGGAATTGCGGCCCCAAAGAGCCCAGGACCGTGGCATACCCTACCCACGCCGCGAGCACGGTAGCAGTACTTGTCCGGACCCCGACCGGTGAAAAATGCATGACCACGGCAGCGACCAGCACAGCCAGCAGAAGCACGAACGCGATGAACATTTCACTCATGGGATCTCTCCGATGTGATTCGCCGCGAGGTTTCTGTGAAGACCCGGTCGGCGCGACCGGGAAGAATCGCGGCATCGGCCGTCATCAAATGTAGATACATGTATAAGCGCGCACTGCAGAATCATGTGATGGCACTCACCAACTCGAAGAGATCGCCGTGCAGCGATCGGGTCTGGCGGGCGCCGATGCGCGACCTGACCTCGGTCTGCGCCTTCTCCCAAAGTGGTTTCGCCTTCGCCATCAGTTCAGATCCGCTTGGAGTCAATCCCCAGGCCTTTTCTCGGCCCGATGGCCGCCCCACGACCTCAATGAGTCGCTCGCGAGCCAACAACGCCAGATTCCGGGTGAGCGTCGTCTGATCGATCGTCAGCGCCCCTTCGAGGTCGCGGTTCCTGGCCCGTCCCATATATTCGAGTGCCTGCATGATGCCAAACTGGGTCACTTTGACGCCCGCGGCGCTCAGATGCTTGTCGTATAGCGTCGTCAGCGCACGAGTTGCCTGGCGTAAAGTGGCGCAATAGCAGGGAAGTTTGAGCGCGTTCGACATGATTGACCTCTGCTACAGAAAATTACATGCATATACATTAGATGTCAACCCTGCTAGAGAATTTGTTCCCTCGGGGAGCAGTCGTGGCCGAGGTCTATCCAGAGCATTCGTATCTGCCGCGGCGCATCTGCAATGGTGTCTGGCCGGCACACCTGCGCAGGACTTTGTTGAAGTGGGAGGCGTCGGAGAATCCGGCGCGCCGTCCGACTTCCGCAGTGGTCACGCGATCGAACAGGGGCGATTGAAGCGTCCGGGTTGCAAGATCTACACGCTTGGATCAGCATCGCGCCGAAGGTTTCACCACATGCGGCTATTGTCCGATGAAAGGTTCGCTTGGACATATTGAGCGCACTCGCGACATCAGGTTAGGCTGAGCCGCGATAGCTCTGCTCGTGATAGCTACGTCACCACTGAGTGAAATCGTCGGGTTCTGGACGATGGTGACGTTATAGCCGTCCTTCTTCAGAATGTTATAGGCACCCTGCCAACCGGAGCCGTCAACGAACCCCTCGTGCACCATCAGGACGCGGATAACCCGTTCAACGGGCGGAACATTTTTAACATAAAGCATAATTTGCTCCTCTGACCTGGCCCCCAACGGACCGGGTTTACAGAGCAAGAGGATGCCAGGGCGAGTTTGGATTCGCGGTCCACGGAAATAGTCTGTGAACGCTCAGATCCGGCTGGTTCTGGGGCACTACTGGCAGAAATACGCTCGTCACTTGGCCTTCTTGACGATGCGCACGTGAGCGACGGTCTTCGAGGGAATGTACTCGGCTACCTCGTAGCGATCTGAGATTCCATTTAATCCCTCAAAGATTGTCTCCCCGCTCCCCAGCAATATCGGCACCTGCACCATATGCAGCTCATCCACCAGGCCAGCCTTCAGATACTGACTGAGCGTGCAAGCGCCCCCTCCGATGCGAACATCCTTGCCCTTGGCCGCCGCAAAGGCCTGCTGGAGAGCGGACTCGATGCCGTCGTTCACGAAACTGAAGCTCGTGCCTCCTTCCATCTGGAAGCCGGAGTGCCTGTGATGGCTGAGTACGAAGACAGGGTGGTGATAGGGCGGGTTGGGGCCCCACCAGCCTTTCCAGTCCTCGTCTGGCCAGGGGCCGCGTTGCGGGCCGAACATGTTGCGGCCCATGATTGTGGCGCCGACGTTGTCGAACGCATGGATGAGGAAATCGTTGTCGAGGCCCTCGGTGCCGCCCTCCTGACCGACCATCTTGGCGAAGTACTTGGTGACACGCGCCCACTGCATCAGACGCAGCCCGTCCTTACCGAAGGGAGCATCGAGCGCCTGGCCCTTGGCGGCGGCGAATCCGTCCAACGAGACGGCGATACAACGGGCGACGAGCTTAGGCATGGTGGCTCCTTGATCGAGATGTTTCGTCTTGCGCTTCTTGCAGCACGCGGCCCAGCGGGACTGCCCCGTTTTGGCTTGAAGTCCCACATGCCACGGCCAGGATCCGGAAGGAAATGTAATGCAGTTTCAACGAAGACACTTCAACTTCAGCACCGGAGCGGGTTCGGCCGAATAAGATATAGAAGCGCGGCGGGGAGCGCTGGCGATCCATTCACCCATCTCCCGTAGATTCTGCTCTCGTTCGTTTTCAGGAATCTCCGCGCCGTTTGTGTGTCGTGAAATCAGAAGAAATTTCATAATCCTGATCCTTTGGAATGCCGGCCCTGACGTCAGTAACGAGTCGCGCGATGGTAATGGCCAATCAGGCGGCGCCAGACTGCGCCCATTGGCTTTGAAAGCCATCCAGGAAAAAATTCCAGCCCTTCTCGTGCGATCGCCCGCCGTCGGTATCGGGGAGGCCGGAATGCACTAGGGTCATGAGGGTGTTTTTGCCCTTACCTGCAAAAGTTACCGTCACCATCGACTCCAACCCTGAAGTGTTTGGCGACATCCAGGTATGCTGAATTCGACCTGGCCGGTCGACTGCGGTGAAGCGGCCGTAGTGGGGAGTCCCCTTGATGGCCCAGAAGAAGAACCCGTCGACCCTTGGGTGCAAAAGGAGTTTGTCGGCCATATTCCACGGCGTACCGGGAACCTTGGGATTCAACCATGCATCGAAGGCCTCGCCCGGGGAGGCCGCAATTGTTCGCTCAACAGTGACTTCAATGGTCTTGGTGTTGCTCATGACTTCTTACTCCTCTGTTGTCGTTTAAAATGACCCTCAAACTCGTCGAGCCTCTCGTTCCAGAAGCGCTCGTATTCGTGCACCCAATCTGCCACCAGACGAAGCGCTACCGGGCGAAGTGAAATAAAGACCTCCCGGCCTCTCTTTTCGCGTCGAATCAACCCGGCACGCTCGAGCAATTTGAGGTGCTTTGTAATTGCGTTTAAGGCCACGTCAAACGGCTCGGCAACGTCCAGGAAACGGGCGGGTCCGCTTGCCAGCCTCTTGATGATCGCGCGTCGGGTGGGATGAGAGATGGCGCTCAAAACGTCTGTCAGCTGCTCCATGACTTACATTACACCCTAAGGTGTATTAAATTGCAAGCCCCCATAGTCCTGAAGGTCAACTCGGTTGGCGGCCGGATAACGTTCTCGTTCCCCCCAAAGGCGGTGAATCGTGATAGAGACAGGTCAGAAAACCCGCGTTGAATCTGGCTCCAAAATATTGGCACTGGCGCTTGTCGTATCGGCGACTGCACAAACGTCTTTGCATGAAGGGCGACCTGATTGGTTGTCGAGGCTATAAAAATCAAATAGTTATTACTATGCAGTACGCTTTGTTGATTTACGAAAATGAGTCGATCTTCGGACCTGGCAACGCTCGCCCCAAGCTCCAGGATGTCGTGGGTCGGCATGTCCAGTTCGCCCAGGAACTTGGCGCCAGACGTTTCATGACCAAGCAGGTCCCGCTGCTAGAGGACGGCACCATCGAAATGCGTCCGGTCCTTGGCCTGGGATGAGCGGCGCAGCCCTTGAACGGGTGTTTCGGGAGGCGAGCGGGCGCATCGTGGGCGCGCTCGCCGCCCGCTTTCGGGATCTCTCCCTGGCCGAAGACGCGTTCTCTGAGGCGTGCGCCCGAGCGCTCAAGGACTGGTCGGTCGGCGGGGTGCCCGCCGACCAGGCCGCGTGGCTCTATCAAGTTGCGGTGCGCGTTGCATTTGATGGGTTGCGCCGGCGACGTACGCACGCGCGATTCGAATCTCAGTTATCTGCTGAAGTCGATGCACAGGTTGCGCCTGAGCATGACGACACCGTGATCCCTGACGAGCGATTGCGGCTGATTTTCATTTGCTGCCATCCGGCGGTCAGCGTCGATGCGCGAGCCGCACTCACGCTGCGGCTGGTGTGTGGCCTCTCGACCTTGGAAATCGCACGGGCCTTCCTGGTTTCAGAAAACGCGATGGCGCAGCGATTGACCCGCGCCAAGAGCAAGATCGCTGAGGCAGGAGTTCCATTTGAACTGCCGGCCGCCCAGTTCTGGCCGGAACGGCTGGACTCAGTACTGGTGGCAGTTGAGGTTGCATACGGCAAGGCGCACGAGGATGCCGCCGGCAGTGGACCACATGCTCACTTCGCAGCCGAGATGCTCGATCTGACCAGAACGCTGGTGCACCTCCTGCCGACTGAGGCAGAACCCGCCGCTCTGGCTGCGATGGTTCGGTTCGCCGAAGGTCGGCGGCCGGCGCGCGTCGACCGCAATGGCGTGATGATTCCCTTATCCGAGCAAGACCCTCAACTTTGGCAGCGCACGCTCATTGACGAGGGTAACGGCTACCTGCATCGCGCGTTGGCGATTGATTCGAATCAGGCCAGGGTGGTCCAGGCCCAGATCCACGCCGTTTGGTGCGAGCGCACTGACCTGCAAGATCCTTCGCCATGGCCTGCGGTGTTGGCATTCTACGACTTGCTGCTGTCCCGACGCGATGACCCTGTCGTGCGTTTGAATCGAATTGTGGCGCTCGCTGAAGTGAGGGGAGTGGAGACCGCCTTATGCGCGCTTGAGGAATTGGACCGGCATCTGTTGCGGAACTTTGGCCCCTACCATGCAGTTCGCGCGGATTTGCTACGAAGGTCCGGCCGCCGTGAGGCTTCGTTGCAGGCCTACGATGAAGCTCTCGCGATCATCGCTTCACCGGCTGAGCGCCACTGGCTCATGCGGCAAAAAAATCTGGCTTTGTCCCATGAAATCTAACGGTCGCGGATCCAGGGATGCGCTATAGCGCCGTTGGTCCCGTCCTGCTTGTGTGGCCAACGTGGCGCTCATAGAGTTTCCAGTCCGGGAGCACTAGGGTAATGCCGGGTGAGACCGTCGGATCCGGAGTGGCCGAGCGCTGAAGCGTGGGAGGTACTAAACCGTGCAACCGGTGGAAATCTCATCAGGGTGCCTCCGCTTCGTGCTGGCTGCGTCGCCGAACCGAAAGGTATCGAGTGCCCCGCGCTACAATTCGTTGACGATGTAGCTACAAGTGGCTACAATGCCTCCTGTGAAAACTGTCGGCGTCCGCGACCTCAAGAACAAGCTCAGCGAATACCTTCGCCAAGTGCGGCTCGGAGAGAGCGTTCTGGTGACCGATCGGGGAGAAGTCGTGGCCGAGCTCCTGCCACCCGGGCAACGGCAGGGCGATCCGTCGGTGCCGGCGGGACTTCTGTCACTGGCAAGACGTGGCCTGCTGACCCTGGGTGCTCCGGCTGGGACGGACCTGTATCCCGCGCTGCTGCGCAAGCAGGGTGGACGTCGACATAGCGCCGCCCAATTGCTCGACGAGGAGCGCGGCACTCGGTGAATCTCTACGCGGAGTCGAGTGCGGTGCTGTCATGGCTGCTTGACGAGCCGACTGCACCCGCGGTGCGCCGCCTGCTCGGCGAGGCCGAAGTCATTGTCGCTTCGGACCTGACATTGATCGAATGTGATCGTGTATTGCTGCGGGCGGTGGCGCTCAAGGAGCTGACGGAGGCTGAAGCCGCGGACCGTCGGGCGCATCTCATTTCGGCTGCTGCTCATTGGCAGGTTCTGCGAATCGCGGCCGAGATAGTCGATCGCGCTCGCCAGCCGTTTCCCGGCGACCCAATTCGGACACTCGATGCCATCCACCTGGCATCGCTCCTCGTTGCGCGTTCCGCGGTCGTCGGCCTCGGACTGCTGAGTCTCGATGAGCGCGTGCGCCAAGCCGCGAAAGGGCTGGGTATTGCGGTCGAGCCTGCTTGAACACGGCCGCTGGCTGGTACTTCGAAGAACACCTACTTCGATCTGGAAAATTCTGTCGATATGGCTCGGCTATCCGAGCCTATGACGGCGCTGGCTAGAAGCCATCCGATTTGCATCCCGTGCAGACTTTTTTTGTTCACTCCTGTCGAACTGAGAGCCGATCGCGCGTCTTAGCCTTGAACGGTGGCCGAATGGACTGCCGAGTGTTTGCGAATCAAGGAGTTAGAGTCATGCAGTACGCCTTGCTGATTTACGAAGATGAAACGCTGTACGGTCCCGGCAAGAAGGGTCCCGGCATCCAGGAAATCGTTTCCCGCCACACGGCATTCAACCGGGAACTCGGCGCAAAGCGGGTCGGAGGTTCCGGATTGGCGGCGACATCGTCGGCAACAACGATTCGGACGAAGGGTGGACAGCACTCTGTGCACGATGGTCCGTTCGCCGAGGCGAAGGAGCAGCTCGGGGGATTCTATTTGATTGAAGCCAAGGACCTGGATGAGGCGATCGCCATTGCGAAGCGGGTTCCGGTGCTTCAGGACGGCTCGATCGAAATCAGGCCAGTCCTCGGGCCGGGATGAGCGGCGCCGCCCGAGAGCGCGTGTGTCCCGGGGAAGCGAGTGGGCGCATCGTGGGCCCACTCGCCGCCCGGTTTCGTGATCTCGGTGGCCGCGGACTTGTTTTGGAGAGCCAGAGCGCGAGCGCTCTAGGATCGGTCGGGCAAGTGGTGGACAGCGCACAGACTCTTGACACATACCGACCGGTTGGTTATGTTACTGACCCATGGCCGCAGTCGCGCAATCCGCATCCATGAAGCCGCGTCGCGGCCGTGCGCGCTTGGCCTTGCTCAACGCGGCAATTGGGCTGGTCCGCAAGCAGGGCTGGTCGGCAACTAGTGTCGATCAACTCTGCGCCGCAGCGGGCGTGACCAAGGGCGCTTTCTTTCATCACTTCGCTTCGAAGGACGAGCTCGGCGTCGCAGCCGCTCAGCACTGGAGCGACGTGACCGGTCCGCTATTCGCCAAGGCCGACTATCACCACCACGTCGATCCACTCGATCGCATTTTCGGCTACCTCGATTTTCGCGCCGCGATCGCCAATGGCCCGCTCGAGGCGTTCACCTGTTTCGTCGGCACGACGGTGCAGGAAGTTTTTGCGACTTCGGACCCGATGCGTGTGGCCTGCGGTGCTTCGATCGAAGGACACGCGGACAAGCTGGCGGAAGATTTCCGATTGGCGATGGCCCTGCACCCGCCGCGCGTGCGGGTGACCGCCGCGAGTCTCGCGATCTACACCCAAACGGTGCTGCAGGGCGGCTTCGTGCTGTCGAAGGCGCGCGGCGATCGCGCGCCACTCCTCGAGGCCCTCGCCCACCTGAAGAACTATCTCACGCTGTTATTCAACAAGGAGACTTTGCAATGAGCGCCACCGGCAGTTTCATCTGGTACGAACTGATGACGAGCGACGCCACCGCAGCTGCGAGGTTCTACGGTGCGGTGGTCGGCTGGAAGATCGCCGATCGCTCCGATGCGCCCGGCGGCGACTTGGATTACCGCATGATCGGCCGCAGCGATGGCGGCTACAACGGTGGCGTTCTCTCGCTGACGACCGACATGGCGCAGCACGGCGCGCGCCCTGCCTGGCTGGGTTATCTGCATGTCGCCGACGTTGATGCGGCGGTAAAGACCATCGAGTCCGACGGCGGCAGACTGCTGATGCCGCGCAAGGATCTGCCCGTCGGCGCCATTGCGATGGTCGCTGATCCGATGGGCACGCCCTTCTACGTGATGGCGCCGATTCCGCCGCCGGGAAAGCCCGACGCGAGGAGCGACGTGTTCGATGTCACCACTGCACAGCACGTGCGCTGGAACGAACTCGCAAGCCCCGACCAGCCGCGCGCAAAGCAGTTCTACGCAAAGCACTTCGGCTTCGAATTCAAGGACAGCATGCCGATGGGCGCGATGGGCACCTATGACTTCATTGATCAC
>Ga0182012_10002735_pt1 | contig 18995 bp, 16 predicted proteins | sample 612S2SmetaG_FD_120486 | JGI IMG/M metagenome (GOLD analysis project Ga0182012, IMG submission 120486) | Permafrost microbial communities from Stordalen Mire, Sweden - 612S2S metaG | ecosystem: Environmental > Terrestrial > Soil > Wetlands > Permafrost | place: Sweden: Stordalen | collected...
CAGCTGTCACGCTAACCGCCCACCACATAGCGTTGGAAAGCCGATTCAACGCGGTCGAACACCCGCCCATCGCGCCGTGAACGGACTAGGGAAAGGTACTCGGCGTGACTCCAGCAAAGGGGCATCGCCGAACCGCTGGGTTTCCCCTTCGCCAGGCCGTGTTCGGGGATCGGATCGGTGTCCCACACCTGCTCGGGGATCAGGCCCAAAGGGCTTCCCATGGCGATCATCGCCTCCAGGTAAGGCAGCGCGTCCTTCCCGGCGGATAGTTCGTAATGCCCGCGCTCGCCGGTCAGCAACGGCCAGCCGCGGCCGACGCCGGTGCCGTCGAACGGGCTGCCGTCCGCGTGCTCGCCATAGCCATCGTCGTTGTAGCGATGCCAGACCGGCCCGTTCGGCGTGTCCGTCTTCAACAAATGATCCACCACCGCCACGCTGGCGACGATCGCCGGATCGTCCGCCCGCCGCAGCCCATAGCGCACCAGTTGCAGAAAGTCGGTGGCGATCTGCGCGTTCGCCGGCAACCCCGGATCGGCCGCCAGGTTCTTGATGGAAACGGCTTCCAGCAGCGCCCCGTCGCGGGTCAGCACATCCGCCGGCGCGATTCTGGTGTAATAACCATTGATGCCAAGCTGGCGCGACAATGGCGTGTCCTCGACGAACGCCCACTCTTCCAGATGGGCGTTCCAGCAATCGGCCATGCGCAGCGCGAACGCGCTGGCCTCGCCGTCCAGGAACGCGCTGCCCTCAACCAGAGCGCCGATCGCGACGGCGAGGGTGAAGGTGTTGACGCCCGCGTCCTCCTCCCACCGGTCCTGGCCGGTCGCGGGACCTTCGCGGCAGATGAAGCCGACCGCGCGCAGGATCATGTCCCTGACCGGAATGCCATCCAACGCGCCGGCCTCCCGCAACGCGGCGGCCAGCAGCACGGGGAACGCCGCCTCATCGAGTTGGATGCCCTGCCAGAACGCGGAGCCGCCCAACCATTGGTTCTGATACCAATGACCATCCGCCTGTTGCGTGGCGATCAAATAGCGCAGCACGTCGCGCGCTTCCTCGAAGTCCCCCATGGCGATCAGCGCGCCCGCCGTTTCCACCAGATCGCGCGACCATACGAGGTGGTAACCGCCGCGGCTCTGGCTGGCCTCGCCCCACGGGACCGACAGGCTGGCCACCGCCGCGCCGGCGTAAGTGCGATCCTGGTGCACCTTCAGCACCATGGCGGACAGCGCCAACGCGCGATCGATGTCGTCGCGGATCGCTGGCCATCGTCCGGTCGCCAGCCAGGTCTCCCAGGCGTCGCGATGCCCGTCCCAGATCTCTGTAAAGTCCGCCATCAGCGCGGACACCGCCAGCGTCGCGGCCGATTCCTTGCTGGTGGCGAGCCCCAGAGCGAGGGTTCCGCTGACCGGCAATTCCCCGATCAGCGCCACCGACGCCGGCCCGGCGCTGTCATATTCCCAGGTCATGCGGCCGTTCCGGTTGAAATCCTGCCAGCCGTCGCTCTCCTCCAGGCATCCCGCCGAGCAGCGGCCGAACGCGTCGCCGCCGTCGGGTCCGGCCGCCGATAACGCGAGCCCGAACGGTCCCTGCTCCGCCCACAGAGCGGTGCGGCCGTTATGTCGCGCCACCGAGGCCGCGTTGTTGTCCGCGTCGCCGCCGAGTCGGCTGGCCAACAGTGCGTAGGGGCGCAACGCCGGATCGCCCTCCAGCCGGAACCGCAGCACCAGCGCGTCGCGGCGTTGCGCGGGACAGATTTCCAACGTGAAGGTGAAGCGCGCGTGGGTGTGAACGATTGTCACCGCCGGCACGCCGGGGGCGGGCAGGGTGACGGTGTAGTTCTCCATTCGCCTCAGTTCGACCCAGAAACCGCGGTCGTCGGCGATGATGAAGCCGAGGTCCTTGATCTGCGGGATGTCGATGCGGGGGTAGTAGACTTCGGTGACGATCCCCTCGGCGATGGTGAACCACAGGCGGGAGGACCCCAGGCTGGCGCCCACCATGTCCTTGCGGGCGGAGGCCCAGGTGGGGCGGGCGAATGGGGCGGCGGGTGCTTGCATGGGGGGCCTGCCTGGTTGGTGATGCGAGTGCGCGCGCCACGTCCATCGTTCTTACGCCCTTCGCCATCCCGCGTGGGACGCCAGCCGGGACGCGCTAGAATATCCGTGCGCCGCCGGCTGGCAACGCCAACCAGACCGCGTCTCCCACCGGATACGTTTTTCCGGCCAGAGGGTTCGATTGCACCACCTGGATCGCCTGCTCGCCGCACCGGACGACATATTCCGCCTTGGAGCCCAGATAGACACGGCTTTCGACCACGCCCGCCAACCCGGAGCCGGAGGGCGCGAACGCGATGGCCTCCGGGCGGGCGATCGCCTCCACCATCGCGCCCACCGCGACAGGCGCGTCCGACGCGATCCGCCACGCGAAGCCGTTGACGTCGAGTGTCGCGCCGGTGTCATCCGCCGCGGTCACCATGCCGCGGATCAGGTTGGTCTGGCCCAGAAAGCCCGCGACGAAGCGGGACGCGGGACGTTGATACAGTTCCTCGGCGGTGCCGATTTGCGCGACGCGGCCGCCGTCCATGATGGCGATGCGGTGGGAGATCGCCATCGCCTCTTCCTGGTCGTGCGTGACATAGATCGTGGTGATCGCCAGGTCTTTTTGCAGGCGAGCGATCTCGGTCCGCATTTGCACCCGCAGATGCGCGTCCAGGTTGGACAGCGGCTCATCGAACAGCAGCACCCGCGGCTTGATGGCGATCGCGCGCGCCAGGGCCACGCGCTGCTGCTGTCCGCCCGACAGTTCGCTGATCATGCGATCACCCAGACCGGGAAGGCCGACCTGGAGCAGGCCTTCCTCGACACGGGCGGCGATATGGGCGGCGCTCTGGCGTTTCACCCGCAGGCCATACGCGACGTTTTCGAACACCGACAGATGCGGGAACAGCGCGTAGGTCTGGAACACGAAGCCGATGTCGCGGCGGTTGGCGGGCAGGTTCGTGACGTCCTCCCCGCCGAACAGGATCGTCCCCGCCGACGGCGCCTGGAACCCGGCGATCATCCGCAAGGTCGTCGTCTTGCCGCAGCCGGAGGCGCCGAGCAGCGTCAGGAACTCGCCGGGCCGGACGTCGAGGTCGAGTTCCTTCACCGCCATGACGTCGCCGCGGCGTTCATGATGGAATGTCGCCGACAAGCCGGTCAGGCGAATGGCGACCGAGCCGCTCATGTGCCGATCCCGCCGATGCTCAGGGTCGGCGCGGTCAACCGCTTCAGCGTCAGGTTGAGCAGGCCGGTGACGATCAGCACCACGGCGATGACGAACACCGAGAATGCCGCGGCCGGTCCCAGAGCGACCTCCGTCATGTTCTCCAGGATCTTCACCGTGATCAGCGTCCAGTTGATGGAGACGAGGAAGATCGTGGCGCTGATCGCGGTCATCGAGCGGATGAACACGACGCCCAGTCCGGCGAAAAACGCGGGCAGGATCAGCGGCAGCATGACGCGCCGGAAGGTGGTGAGGTTGCCGGCGCCGAGACTGGCCGAGGCTTCCTCCATGCTGGTGTCGATCTGGCGCAGCAGGGCGATCGTGGTGCGGATACCGGTGGGGCTGTAGCGGAATACGTAGCAGGCGATGATGATGGTCGCGGTGCCGGTCAACGCCAGCGGCTTGTCGTTGAAGGCCAGCAGATAGGCGATGCCGACGATGGTGCCGGGCAGCGCGTAGTTCAGCATGCTGATCACTTCCAGCGCGCGCCGGCCGGTGAATTTCACGCGGCCGATCAGGTAGCCGGCGACGATGCCATACAGACCGCCAAGCGGCATGCCGATCAGCGCGATGATCATGGTGTCCTCGATCGCCGGCAGGCCCTCGGTGAAGATGACGCGGTAATGTTCCAGGGTCAGCGTGTGGTTGGCGCCGAACGCCATGACGATGGAGGCGAAGAACAGCAGCGCGTAGAAGTAAAGGATGGTCGCGGTCAGCGCGACGCAGGCGGCGAGCAATGCCAGGCGCGCGCCGCGGGACACGGCGTCGCGGCGCGACGCGGCGGCGGCTTTGCCGGACACCGTGACGTAGGAGCGTCCGGCGGTGAAACGCTCCTGCGCGTAGAACACGATTCCGGCGGGAACCAGCAGCAACAGCGACAGGATGGCGCCGCTTTTCAGGTCGAACATGCCGGTGATTTGCAGGTAGGCCTCGGTCGGCAGCACGGGAAAGTCGCTGCCCGCCAGGATCAGCGGCGTCGCGAAATCGGCCAGGGAACAGCCGAACAGCAGCAGGAACGCGTTCGCCAGACCGGGAATGATCAACGGCATGGTCACCGTGCGGAAGGCGTGCCAGCGGGAGCCGCCGAGGCTGAACGATGCTTCCTCAAAACTGCCGCCGATCGAGGCCAGCATCGGCCGCAGGGCGAGGTAGGCGATCGGGAAATAGGTGATCGTCTCGGCCGCGAGCGTGCTGGTCAGGCCATAAACCTTGACGTTGCCGATGCCGAACAATCCGTAGGTGATCAGGCCGCGCGGCCCGAACGAAAACACGAAGGCGATCGACGTGGTGAATGGCGGCGAGATCAACGGCAGCAAGGTCGCGGTGTCGATCAGCCGGATTGTCCGCCGCGACAGGTTGGCGCGCTCGGCGGTGAAAGCGAAGACCAGGCCGATCGCGGTGCCGGCGGCGCCGACCAGCAGCGCCAGCACCAGGCTGTTACGCAACGCGCGCAGGTTGTTCGGGTTCTCGACCGCGGCGAGAAGTGGGCCGAGCGCGAGGTGTCCCTCATCGAAAAACGCCCGGCCCAGAAGCATGGTCAGCGGATAGACGATGAACAGCGCCAGCAGCAGCCACAGCACCAGCATCCCGCCGGCGCCGAACAGGCGTGTCCGGAGCACGCCGCGTCAGCTTGCGTTGAGGACTTCGGCGACCCAGCGATCGACGACGCGCTTGCGGTTCTCGCCCGCCCATTTGTCGTCGATCTCAATGATTTTGGCGGTCTTCAGCATCGCGGCGAGATCCGGGTCGGGCGCCACCTTCGGGTTCGCCGGCAGGAAGTTGATCTTCGCCGGGGCCAGCAGCGACTGCATGTCCGGACTGACAGCCCAGTCGATGAGCTTTTTGGCACCCGCTGGGTTCTGGGCGCCTTTGACGAGTGCGATGCACTCGGCGGCGGAGCCGATGCCTTCCTTCGGGAAGGAAATCTCGACCTCGTAGCCTTTTTGCCGGGTGAACAGCGCATCGACGATGAAGAAGATGCCGCCGGCCGCCTGTCCTAGTCCGACCGGAATGGTGCCGCCGCCGCCACTTTTCGTGTAAGCCTGAATGTTCTTGCGCAGCTTCTTCATGTAGGCGAACGCCGCGTCCTCATTCCGGTTGTTGACCTGCAGGATGGAGAAAATACGGGTGACCGCGGTGCCCGAGGTGCGGGCATCGGCCATCTGCAACATGTCCTTATAGGCGGGGTTCAACAGGTCGTCCCACGATGTGGGCGCCGGCAGATTATGCTCCTTAAGGAATTTGCCGTTGGTCATGAACACCAGCGGATCGTCCGCGATCGCCGTCCACATGCCCTTGGTGCTTTTGAACCGTGCCGGCAGATCGGCGGCGGCGGGCGGCGTGTAGGCCTCGAAAATCCCCTGATCCTCCCCCGCGGTGAAGGTTTCCACGGGGCCGCCGAACAGCAGATCGACCTGCGGATTGCCCTTTTCGGCGATCAGCCGTGCCAGTGCCTCGCCCGAGGAAAAGCGGATGAAATTGACGTGGATGCCGGTGGCTTTCTCGAACGCTTCCAGCATGGGACGGGCATAATTCTCCGGCCAGATGGAATAGGCTTTGACCGGCTCGGCGGCGCGCGCCCGTCCAACGGCCAGCGGCGACGCGGCGGCGCCGAGTAATACGCCCCGTCGCGGCAACGCCGCGGCACCGCGCGCGTGGCGGCCAATTGAAGTCCCGGTCATTGTTTGCCTCCCATTATCCATCGCGTGTTATCCGACCTGGGCCTTGTCCTCAACCCTGGTTGAAGCCGCGGCCCGTGCCGTATGACAATTGGCCCATCGCCTGGGGGACGCCACCGTGATTTCGACCTTGCGCAATGTCGTTTTCGGCCACCGGCGGACGTTCATCGCTCTGGCCGTCGTGTGCCTGGCTTATCTGGCGTGTCCTCACACCGTCTCCCGCGCGAGAGGCATTCTGGCGTGGGACACCGGGGTCGTCAGCTTCCTGGTCATGGTGCTGCATTTGTTCCTGACCCGGGATACGAAACAAATGCCCGCGCTGGCGGAAGCGCAGCGGGACGGCGAGTGGACCATCTTCTGGATCGCGTTTCTGGTCAGCGTCGTCAGTTTCTTCGCCGTCATGACAGAACTGCCGGATCTCAAGGATCTGAGCGGTCAACAGCGTGTTTTTCGCGTGGCGTTCGTCGCGGCGACGCTGATTCTGTCCTGGTTGCTGACCCATGTCGTGTTCGCGCTGCGTTACGCGCATGAGTGGTACGCGCCGCGCGGTGAGGGACGGCCGCGGAAAGGACTGGAGTTTCCCGGCGATCAGCAGCCGGATTACATGGATTTTCTTTATTTCTCGCTGGTGCTGGGGATGACGTTTCAGGTGTCCGACGTGCAAATAACCGCGCGGCGAACCCGCCGGCTGGCGATGTTGCATGGGTTGATCAGTTTCCTTTACAACACCGTCATCATCGCGTTGACGGTTAACATCGCCGCGGGCCTGCTTTAAGCCGTTCCCGGAACTCTCTGGCGTCCACTGTATTAAATCCAGCATGGACGACCGTTCGGCCGCTTCGCCGCGGCGGTCCAAATTTAGCGATAGCGCCCGGAGGATAAATGAAACCGAAAGATCCAGACCTGCTCCGCCGCCATATGGTCAGCGGTCTTTCCACCGTCGCCGTCGCCGCGATGGGGAGCGCCGCGCCGGTCCGGCAATCGAAGGCGCAAACTTTGCCGCGGGTGCGTGTACAGGATGTCTCCGAGGCGCGGGGTGACGTCGCGCGACGTTCCGGCCGGGCGAAAGATCCGGTCGCCGAATATCCGCGCCCGCCGCTTCCGAAGCCGGAGCGACAGGAGCCGCCGGGCCTTGCGGGCGTGATGAACCCGCGACCCGATCATGGGGAGAAATCTTATCGCGGGTCGGGGCGCCTCGCGGGCCGCAAGGCGCTGATCACCGGCGGCGATTCGGGCATCGGCCGCGCCGCCGCGATCGCTTTCGCGCGGGAAGGCGCCGATGTCGCGTTCGGGTATTTGCCCGTTGAGGAACCGGACGCGCGAGAGGTTGTTCAACTGATCCGCGACGCGGGCCGGAAGGCGGTGCCGCTGCCTGGCGATATTCGCGACGAGGCATTTTGTACTCGATTGGTGGAGGACGCGGCGCGCGAACTGGATGGGTTGGACATCCTGGTCAGCAACGCCGCGAAGCAGTTGCCGGTGTCGAACATCGAACATATCTCCACCGATCAGTTCGACGCGACATTCAAGACCAACGTCCACGCGATGTTCTGGATCGTCAAAGCGGCGCTGCGCTATCTGCCGCGCGGCGGCTCCATCGTTTGCACCGCGTCGATCGACGCGTATGCGCCGTCGGAGAGTTTGCTGGATTACGCGATGACCAGGGCGTCGATCACGAACTTCGCCAGGGGACTGGCCAAACAGCTTGCACCGCGCGGGATCCGGGTCAACGCGGTGGCGTCAGGCCCGTTCTCGGCTCCGTCGCGGTCAGGCGGCGGGCAGCCGTTGGATAACCTTATCTCGTCAGGCGAGGAGTCTCCGATCGGGCGGCCTGGCCAGCCGGCGGAACTGGCGCCGATTTATGTGCTGCTGGCGTCGGACGAGTCGCGTTACGCCACGGGTCAGGTTTACGCGGCGGCCGGCGGGCGTGGCGGGCCGTGACCGCCCATCACGCCGCGTACCGTCGGATCGCCTCCGCGTCGAAACTGAATCCCCACCCCGGCCGATCCGGCACGACAGCATGTCCGTCCGCGTCGAGTTCGATCCGTTCCCGATATATCTTCTCGAACCACGGCATGTGTTCCAGATAATAACCACCCGGCAACGACGCCAACAATCCAAGGCTCATCTCCGGAAACAAATGCGAAGAGCACGGGATGTGAAACGCCTCGCAGAGGTGCCCAGCCTTGAGGAACTCCGACGGCCCACCCATCCGTTGCAGATCCGGCATCATCACGTCGCATGACCCCGCCTGCAACATCGTCAGCACGCCGCGATGCGTGTAGACTGTTTCCCCCGAGGCGATCGGCGTATCCAGCGCCGCCCTGATCCGGGCTTCGCCCGCGTGGTCGTGGCAGATCACCGGCTCCTCGAACCAGGTCAGATTGAGTTTCTCCATCATCCGGCCGATGCGGATCGCCTGCTTGACGCTCATTTGCTGGTTCGCGTCGACCATCAAGGCGATGTCCGGCCCGACCGCGTCCCGCACCGCCGCCACGCGCGCGACCATCGCTTCCGGGTCCGTCGGCCCCACGCGAGTCTTCATCGCGCGAAACCCACGCTCCACGAACGATCTCGCTTCTTTCTGTAGCGCATCGATCGACGATCCCAGCCACAGCCCGCCGCTGGCGTAGGTGGGAACCGCGGCGCGGCAGGCGCCCAAGAGATGGGCGACGTTGAGGCCGGCGGCCTTGCCGCGTAGGTCCAGCATCGCCATGTCCACCGCCGCCAGACCGACGATCGACACGCCCTCGTATCCAAGGAAATTCAGTTCTTTCCACGCCCGCGCGTTCAGCGAACCGCCCAGACGCGGATCGAGCCCCACGACCAGATCCTCCAGTTGGCGGATCATCTCATGGATCACGCTCAGCCGCCGGTTGTTGATCGAGAACACCAGCCCCTCGCCGGTCAGCCCTTCGTCGGTGTCCAGAAACGTCAGCACGCAGTCGGCCGAGCGGATGGAGCCCAGGATCGCGGTGACGATGGGGGGATCGATGGGAAGGTGCACGACCTGGGTGCGCAGGCGGGTGATTTTCATGACGGCTCCTGGGTTGTTGCAAGACTGCCATGGGGCGCGTGGGGCGAACAGAGTGCCGCGGATTTCAATTGACCCGCATCCCGCTCCGGCCCAACCATCGGCGCCAGACAGAGGGGCGCGCATGCGACGGATCTTGCTGGCGGTGATCCTGACCGGCGCGCTGCCGGGCGCGGCGCCAGCCCAGAGCCTCGCGCAACAATGGGCCTGGTGCCATGACGACGATTCCGACCGGCTGATCCGCGGTTGCACGGCCATCATCCATTCGGGTCGCGAAAGTCCGGACAACATGTCCCGCGCCTTCTTCAACCGCGGACGGGCCTGGTCAGACAAAGGCGACTTCGATCGCGCCATTCAGGACTTCAATGAAGCGATCAGGGTGGACCCGAATTACGCCGATGCCTTCAACAACCGCGGCGTGGCCTATGCCGGGAAGGGCGACCCGAACCAGGCCATCGCGGACTTCGACCGCGCGATCCAGCTCGATCCCAACTACGCCATCGCCATCTTCAATCGCGGTCTCGCGTTGCAGAATCTGGGCCGGTCCGCCGAGGCCGATCAGGAGTTCGCGCGGGCCAAACATGTCGGCCCGCGCCTGCTGCCGCCGAAGGAATAGTCAGGGTGCCGTCAGCTTGTAGACCCGCGCCGCGGTGCCGCTGTACAGCGCCGTCTTTTCCGCGTCCGACGCGCCGGAGGTGATGCGCTTGAACGCGTTCCACAATTCCGTGTAGCCGCAGGACTGTTTGTCGGGCGGGAAGTTGCTCTCGAACATGCAACGGTTGACGCCGAATGCTTCAATGCAGGGCTCGACATACTGCCGCCACGCTTCCGCCAGTTCCTCCGACGACGGCGGCACGTCGCGCTCGTGGAAGTCGAAGCCGAATGACGTCATGCCGATGCCGCCAAGCTTCACGTTGACGTTCGGGCATTGCGCCAGTTCGTTGATGTCCTTGCGCCAGCCGGCGAGAATCTCCTGACGCCGTCCCGAATACGGCCCGACCCCGAGCACGCCGCCGACATGGTTGAGGATAATCGTGGTGTCCGGAAACGCGCGCGCCAGATCGATCGCGTCGGGTAGTTGCGGATGATACTGCCACGATTCGAAGCTGAGACCGAGCGGCGCCAGTTGCGCGAACCCCTGCCGGAACGTCGCGTCGCGCACGATCCCCGGCGGCACGAAACGCGAGACGAATTTGCCGACCGCGTCGCTGCCGTCCCATGACACGCCGTAACGAATGCCGCGGAACCGCCCGCCGCCGACCTTGACCTGCGCTTCCAGCACGTCGCGCACGCGGGCGCCGATGGTCAGGTCGGCGTGGCCGATGATCGCCTCGGCGACGCGGCAGGGTCCGTAACCGCCGGACGCGCTCATCGCCGAGATGCCGTTGACGAACTCGACCTCTCCAACCGGCGCCATCTCGCGCGGGCCATGCTTGCGATACATCGACTGGCACTCAAGGAACACGGTCGAAACGATGTTGTGGCCGCCGCCGATATCTTCCAGCAGTTCAGGCAGGAAGTACAGGCCGCGCTGTGGCGTGTCCCAGAAGTGATGATGCGGATCGACGATCGGCAACGCCGGTTCCAGCGCCGCTTCCGCCGGCCGTTTCGCCAGCCACGCTTTCAGGTCTGCATCGTTACGATACGAGAGGCCAGGGTATGGTTTTTTCGAATCGCCAGCCATGATTGTTACTCCGGTATCAACTTGTACATCGTCCCGTCGAAGCGCACCAAACGCACACCCTTCATCGCGCGGTAATCGTCCGGCGTGGTGCTGATCTCGATCCCCGGCAGCACCATCGGCAGAGTTGTGTTCTTCGGCAGGTTGGTCGCGGCCGTCATGATGCTCTCCCGCGTCAGGTCTTTGCCGGCCTGCTTCAGCACCACCACCATCGCCTGAGCCATCGTGTAACCATACGCCCATACCGGATTGGCCGGATCGCTCTCGGGCGCGTATTTCGCGCGCCACGCCTGGAACTCTTTCATTCCGGCGTCGTCGTTCCAGCCCGGATCGGTCGCATCCTTCAAGTACTGCGCGGTCACCACGCCCACCGATTTGTCGAGCCCGGCGTTGGTCAGCGCGGGTTTCACCAGCGCGCCGTTGGAATCGATGATGTGCAGCGGATGCCAGTCGACATCGGCCACTTTGCGGATCGACATGGCGGAAAATTTCGGCGTGCTGGCATCGAACAACACATCGGCGCCGGACGCTTTCAGATCCAGGATCTGCGAGTCGATGGTCGGGTCGGTCAACTCATAAGACATCGACTTCACCACCATCTTGTCGTACTTGTCGCCAAGCCCGTCCTTCAACCCGGCAACATAATCGCGCCCGAGGTCGTCGTTCTGGTACAAGACGCCGATCTTCGCGTCAGGCTTCGTCGCCAGAATGAATTTCGCGTACATCTGCCCTTCCAGCCGGTAGCTCGGCTGGAAGGGAATGCTCCACGGGAAATCCTTGACGTTCGTGACGAATTCCGACGCGCCGGAGCCCAACCAGATATCCGGCACTTTCTTCTGATTGACATATTTGCGGATCGCCGTGTTCGGCGCGGTGCCGATGGTCTGGAACAGGATCGCGACCTGCTCCTGCTCGATCAACCGGCGCACCACTTCGACCGTTTTGGGTGGGCTGTAGCCATCATCCAACGCGATCAGAGTGATCTTGCGGCCATTGATGCCGCCCTGCTCGTTGATCATTTTGAAATAATCGGACTCGGCGGTGGAAATCTGCCCATAAACGCTGGCCGGTCCGCTGAAGGGTGCGTTCTGGCCGATCTTGATTTCAGTATCCGTGATACCTGGCGTTTCCGCCGCCGCGGCCATTGCCGACAGTCCGAGCCACAGCGCGCCCAAAGCGGCGCCCCGATATCCCTTGGTCATTTCGTTTTCTCCCGAGTCGAGGACCCACTCTATGGGAGAGACTTCGCCTGCGCGCAAGCCATCGCGGTGTCCTCATCGTGCACGACCCGATTGCTCGCGGCGTCCCAGCGCGCGACGACGGCATTACCTGGGCCAGGAGGCGGAGGACCGTTGGATTGGAAGACGATCAAGGTTTCGCCGTTTTCCATCCGCACATAAATGTGACTGATGAAGCCGCGATAAACCACCTGCTCGACGACGCCCGCGACGCGGTTTGGCGCGTTGGCCAGCGAGCCCGCTTCGATGACGATCGCTTCCGGGCGCACGGCGACGGTGACCTCATCGCGTCCAGGCGGGCAATCGGCGACCGTCAGCACCGGTCCCGTCGTTGTCGTTACGAACGCGGCCTGACCGTCCCGCCGATCGACACGGCCGCGAAAGAAGTTCGATACGCCAATGAAGCCGGCGACGAAACGCGAAGCCGGGGCCTGGTAGACTTCCGACGGCGAACCCAGTTGTTCCAGGCGGCCGCCCCGCATGATGGCGATCTGATCGGACAGAGTCAGCGCCTCATCCTGGTCGTGCGTCACCATGATCGTGGTGATGCCGAGCCGTTGTTGCAGCGCGCGCAACTCCACCTGCATGCTCTCGCGCAGGCTTTTGTCGAGCGCGCCCAACGGTTCGTCCAGCAGCAGCAACGCCGGCTCCACCACCAGGCACCGAGCCAGCGCCACGCGCTGCTGTTGCCCACCCGACAATTGCGCCGGCATCCGGTCGGCGTAGGCATCGAGTTGCACCAACTGCAACGCGCCCGCGACCCGCGCCGTGGTCTCCGCCTTCGGCAGCCGGCGCGCTTCCAGGCCAAACGCGACATTCTCCGCCACGGTCATGTGCGGGAACAGCGCGTAATTCTGGAACAGCATGCCGATGTTGCGCTTATGCACCGGTGTATTGGTGATCCATTTCTCGTCGACATAAATATCGCCGGAGGTCGGCCGCACCAGGCCGGCGATCATCCGCAGGCAGGTGGTTTTGCCGCATCCGCTCGGCCCGAGCAGCGCCACCATGCTGCCCGGCTTGATCGTCAGCGTCAGCGAGTCCACCGCCAGTTGCGTGCCGTAACGTTTACTCAGTTCCGCCAGCCGCACCGTCGTCGAGCGTGTTCGCGGCGCCGCGACCTGAGCGTCCACCTCTCAGCTCCCGAACACCTGATTATATTTCTCCAACCATGCCGGGCGTTTCGGATTGATGAAGGTCCAGTCGGCGGTGAAAAGACCCATCTCGTTCATTTTCGATTCCGGATACGCGATGTATTTCGCGATGTCGGGCGCGAACGTCGCGCCTTTCACCGACGGCGATGTCAGTGTCGCGGCGGCGAGTCCCTGCTGCACCGCCGGTTCCAGCATCCGGTTGATGAACGCCGCCGCGAGGTCGGGTTCCGGTCCGCCCTTAACGAAAGTCAGGCAATTGACGCCGGCGAACGTGCCCTCCTTCGGGAAGCACATGTCCAGCGGCGCGCCTTGTACCGTGTAAGGGAAAAGGTTTTTCGAATATTCGATGCCGGCGAGTTCGACCTGGCCTTGGGCCACCATCATCACCTGTGATGGATTTTCATAAGTGCTGACGACATTGGGTTTCAACTCCGCCATCTTCGGCCAGACGCTGTCGATTTCGTACTGCGCTTCCTTCAATGGCTTGCCGGTGATCAGGCTTGCCGCCGCGATCAGCAGATACAGGCTCTGCGTGAACTTCGGCGTCGTCATCAGAAATTTTTGTTTAAATCGCGGTTCCCACAGTTCGGCGTACGACGCCAGCGGCTTGGTCACCTGCGGGTTGTAAACGATCCCGCCGGTGGAAATCGCGAAGGCCGCGCCATAGCCGTCGTAGAACATGAAGCGTGGCAACACGCCCGGCAGATTGGGGAGTTTATCCGCCGGAAGCGGATCGATCAGACCCTCCCGTTTCGACAATTCGACACCGATGTCGTCCATGAACATGACGCTGTAGCGCGGGTTTTCCCGTGTCGCGCGCAACGCGGCGATCTGCGTGAGAGTGACGCCCTCGGTGGTGAACACCTTGCAGTCGAAATCGGTCTCGAACTTCGGAATGATCTGCTTGCGCACATACTCGCCCTGCTGCGCGGTGTAGATGCCGACCTGGATCGACCGCGGAGCCGCCGTCGCGCCGCGAATGAACACCAAGGGCAGCGCCGCGCCCAGTACTTGCCGACGTCGCATGCGTATTTTCCTTCTCACATGGCCATGGCGCGGCGCAGGCCGGCCAGCCGTTCCATTAAAACAACGACAATGAACGCGAACAGGATCATCAACGTCGATGTCGCCGGCACCGCGGGGGTGAAGACGCTCGCCACCTGGCGATAGATCAGCATCGGCATCGGAACGTACTGAGCGTCCGCCAGCCACATGGAGATCGGATAATTGTCGAACGACACCATGAACGCGAACAACGTGCCCGCGGCGACTCCCGGCGCGATTTGCGGCAGCGTCACGCGGCGAAACACCCGCCACCACCCGGCGCCGAGCGTGCGCGCCGCTTCCTCCAGCGACACGTCCGCCAGCAGCAGGCTCGCGGTCACCGTGCGCACGACGTAAGGTGTCGTCACCAGGATATGCCCGATCAGCAAATTGAACGGTGCGCTGTTGGAGTTCCAGTCGGAAAACAATCGCAACAACGCGACGCCGACGACCAGCACGGGGAAGATCAGCGGCGACAGCAGGATCACGCGCAACGCCTCACGTCCCGGCACCGCGCAGCGGGTCAGCGCGAACGCGGCGGGCAGTCCGAACAGCAACGCGCCCGCGGTCGCCGCCGCCGCCAGCATCGCGCTGAAACTTAACGACGACCGAAAATCCGGATCGGCCAACACGCGGCCATACCAGGCGAGGGTGAAGCCGCGTGGCGGGAACGCGGCGAAGGCGTTGGCGGACACCGACATCGCGACGATCACCGCCAAGGGCGCCAGCACGAACAGCATAATCGCCACGGTCAGCGGATAAAACAGCCAGGCCATGCCGCCGGTCAGTCGCGCGTTCATGCGGAGGCTCGGCGTTTGCCGTCCAGCACCCGCATGGAGAACAGGTTCACACTGACAACGATCGCGACCAATACCGTGGCGATGGTCGCGCCAAAAGGCCAGTCGTAGACGGCGGTGATTTGCTGGTCGATCAGGTTCCCCAGCATCTGCGCGTTGGTGCCGCCCAGCATCGCCGGCGTCACGAATGATCCGGCGGTCAGCGAAAACACCAGGGTGAAGCCAACCGCGAGCCCAGGCAGACTTAACGGCAAAGTGATCCGGTGAAACACCCGCCAGGCGGGCATGCCAAGGGTCCGCGCGGCTTCCTCCAGACGCGGTTCGATGCGTCCCAGAGCGGAGGCCAACGGCAGGACCATCATCGGCAGGAAGACGTGCAACGACCCGATAACGACAGCGGTCTCCGAATACAGCAAACGCAGCGGCGTTTGAATGACTCCCGCGGACAGCAGCACGTAATTCAGCAATCCGGCGGGACCATTCCCAAGGATCAACTGCCAGCCGTAACTGCGGACCACGACGCTGACGATCAGCGGCGCGATCGTAATGAACGTCACGATGCGCGTGATGGCCGGATGCGACCGGGTCATCACCATCGCCACCGGATAGCCGAGTACCGCGGCCAACGCGGCCGTCCACAGGCTGATGCGCAAAGTGACGACCAGCACATGCGAATACAACGCCGTCTGAAAGAAATGCGCGAAGTGCGACAGCGTCACCGGCCCGCCCAGAGCGCCGCGGGAATCCTGCGTCAGGAACCCCGCCGCGATCAGGCGCGCCGCCGGAATCATCAGGAACACCGCCAGGAAACACAGCGCCGGCAACGCGAGCCCCACGCCCATCAGCACGGCGGAACCCGGCTTGCGCATCCAACGCGCGGCGGAAACCCGGAAAACCTGGGATTGAGCGATGGTCGCGGTCATTGTTGGGGCGTCCTCGTTCGGCGGACGGCCCTCCCTGCTTGGTCCATTGCCATTTCCATGCCAGGGGCGAGGTTCCTCAACTCACGCTGGAAGTTGCCATGCGATCGTGGAGAAGGGGGTGGGTTGACCAAAATAGAGCCTTACACTGCTTATATTCTGCCCAATCCAATAGCCAACTGTAAAAATGCATAAAAAATACGCACGGCGCTGGGAATGTCCATCAGTCCTCATTTTGGTGGGTAGTTGCCCGTTCGGCGTCATGCCTGGGCCACGCCCGGCCATGACGACGCGGGACGCGCGACGGTCAAAAGGAGAACCGCCGGGGACTGTCAGCGCATTTTACACTTTCTTCTTCATTCTGGTACCGTTCTGACGTAAGCTATTGATTTTACGTTATAATCAGATGTGGCCGACGGCTTGCATAGCGCACGCCACGGCCCGCGGCAAAAGAACTCCAGGAACCATCGTCATGACAGTATCGCGATCCTCATTCATGCTGAGCAAGAACCCGGCGCGCCTGTGCGCCGCCCTGGCGGGCATGCTCCTCCCGATGGCGCTACCGATCGCGCCGGCGATCGCGGGCGCGATCCCATATACGGTGGGTCTGGTCAGCATCACGGCCGGCACCGGCGCGCAAACCGGATTGTATGACTACAATTATTCGCTGACCACCACAGGGTCGTCGGTCACTCTGACCGAAATCGAATTGCCCGAGGTCGTCGCGGGCTCCTTCGTGGTTCAGACAGCGCAAGGCTTCAGTCAGTTTGACTCCGGCCAGTTCACATCCGACATCCTCGCCGTCGGCACGCCAGGCCTGCCCTCCGGCTGGAGCGAAGGCCAGGTGACGACATCCGACGCCGGCAATCCGCAACTGAAGCCCAGCGGCGCTCCCGCTGCCTTTATCGATGTGACGGGCAGCTCCTTCAGCCTCTCCAGCGGCACACCGTTTAATTTCACCCTCTACGCGACAACCAACCTCACGACGAACGCGCAGGCCACGCTCGCCATCAGCGGGGTCAGCGGATTTACGACGATCGACCCTCCGGTCCCCGCGCCTGAGCCCGCCTCGATGACGATCCTTGGCGGCTCGTTGCTCGCTCTTCTGGGCGTTCGCCGCCGCAAGCGGGGCTGATGTTTCAGCCGGGGCGGAACGTCGGCAGCACCTTCGAGGCGTAGAAGTCGATCACCTTCGCCTGATCCGCCTGGCCGGAGTGGATGTTGACGATGCTCACGCCACTGTCGAACAACGCCTTGATGGCCGCGATATGTACCTCGGGATCCATCGAGACCGGCCATTGTTCGAGCAACTTCTCCAGCGACACCTCGCCTTCCGCGCGCTGTTGGATCTGCGCCGGATCCATGATGTTGAAATAGGCTTCGAACGCCTTCGGGATGAAGCGCCATTGCTCCGCCGCCAGCAGGCCCTCCGTCTCATCGCCGACGACCACGAAATGCTCGACCATTACCGGCATTTGATCGGGGTCTTTGCCCATCTCGCGCGCGCCGGCTTCCCATTCGCCGCGAAATTTCTTCCAGGTCTCCGGATCGGTGATCAATCCGTCGCCGAGTTGTCCCGCCAGCCGCATCGATTTCTTGCCATTGGCCGCGGTAAGCAGCGGGATTGGTTTCGATGGCGGATCATACAACGTCGCGTCGACGGTATAGAAATCGCCTTTGTGGGACACGTGCTTCCCGGTCCATAACTGGCGAATGACGGAGATCGCTTCCGCCAGCCGGGCCCAGCGCTCCCGCCATTTCGGCCAGTTTCCGGTGGCGGCTTGTTCGTTTAATGCCTCGCCGGAACCGACGCCGAGAAAAATACGCCCAGGATGGATGTGGCTGAGGGTCGCGAAGGCTTCCGCGACGACGGCCGGGTTATAACGCATGGTCGGGCAGGTGACCGAGGTACCCATCCAGGCCCCCGGCGCCTGGTTGCCCAACGCGCCGAGCGTGACCCACGCTTCGCCGGAATGCGCCTCGTTCGCCTGCCACGGTTGAAAATGATCGCTGGTGGCCAACAATTGAAAGCCGGAGCGCGCGGCGTGCTCCCCGAAGCGCAGCAGGTCGGGGACGGTGAATTGCTCGTGCGCCAGGATGAAGCCAATGGTGCCTTTGCGCAGGGTATCGGCGACGGGCGCCGTGGGATCGGGGGCGCGTGCCGGCGTGGGCGTCAGGGGTCGCGTGACGGCGGATTCAACCCCAATCGTCGTGGCGCTGGCCAATAAACCCGCCTGGCGCAACGGGTTTCGCCGGTTCAACGACGGACGGAATTTCGCGTGGGCCGTGGAAGATTTCGATACACGCGCTTCAGACACGATGACAGGCCTTTCACACCGGGGAGCGACGAACGAGCAACGCGACATCAACCCGGGAGTTCCCGCGCCTGCCGCCCCCGGGGGCTCCCCCGGGGGAGCCCCCGGGGGAGCCATTGACCCGCGCGCTCAGACGGATTCACTGTGAGGTCAAACAGGAGGAAACATCATGCAGCCAGGCAAGCGGCTATCAGGCAAGGTGGCGATCGTGACCGGCGGCGCCTCGGGCATCGGCGAGGAGACCGCGCATCTGTTCGCGCATCACGGTGCCAGCGTGGTGTTGTGCGACGTGCAGAACGATCTGGGGCACGGCGTCGCGCACACCATCACCGACGGCGGCGGCGTCGCGGAATATCGCACGTTAGACGTACGAAACGAAGACCAGTGGATCGCGCTTGTCTCCGATGTGGAACGAAGATACGGCAAAATCGACATCCTGTGTAATATCGCGGGTATTTCCGGCCGCCCGCCCGGCATGACAGTGCAGGCGAGCGGGGTCATGACCGGCATGGCCTTGGCCGACCAGACGTTGGAAAGCTGGAACGCCATCATGGAGGTCAATTCGACCGGCGTGTTTCTGGGCACCAAAAGCGTGATCCCGGCGATGCAACGGGCCGGTGGGGGATCGATCGTCAACATCTCCTCGATTTGCGGGATCGTCGGCTCGTTCGCCAACGCCGCCTATCACGCGTCCAAAGGTGCTGTGCGGATCTTTTCCAAGTCGGCGGCGCTGCAATACGCCAAAGACCGGATCAGGGTTAATTCCGTGCACCCCGGCTTTGTCGATACGCCCATGGCGCGGCCCGGACTGTTGGGCAACGAGAGCGGCAAGGCCCGCATGGACGCGACACCGTTGGGCCGCTTTGG
>Ga0182012_10002736_pt1 | contig 18989 bp, 19 predicted proteins | sample 612S2SmetaG_FD_120486 | JGI IMG/M metagenome (GOLD analysis project Ga0182012, IMG submission 120486) | Permafrost microbial communities from Stordalen Mire, Sweden - 612S2S metaG | ecosystem: Environmental > Terrestrial > Soil > Wetlands > Permafrost | place: Sweden: Stordalen | collected...
ATACGCGGGCTCTTCTGCACCAGGGAATGGCCGACCTCTGTGCCGACCGCACAACAACACTCTACGACACTCGACACCCGTTTCATCCATCGCGGGTCGGAGACACCGGTGGCGGACTGATACCAGGGTGAGGGAGCCGCTTGCCACTCCGTCTCCTCCCCAATGCGTTGTCATCCTGAACCGCAGTGAAGGATCCGCGGTTGTTCTTCACGCCTTGAAAACCGCCAATATTTGCGGATTGGTGACGATCCTTCCTCTTGCTCTGCCGGGGAGGGCCTGAGAGGATTACTTACATGAACTGGAACTGGTTCGGGTGGTTCGGGCTGCTGAGCCTTTGTTTATTCGTGGGCTTCCTAGCATTCCCCGCTGTGCTCCCCGCACCCACCACGGTCATCCCCTATAAGCTTGCCTCCATTTCGTTGGTGGTCGCGATGTCTTCCAGTGTGGTCTGTCCTGCCGTTGCCGGCATACGTTCAAGCAAATGGTGGCTCGTCAGTTCTGCTTTTGGACTTTTAGCCATCTCGTGGTTCTTCTGGCGCATAGCAGCGTAGCCGGTTTCGCGTTAAGACATCGCAAAGGGCTCCGCCTGGACGACCGCCTACTCAGAAGTCATCTTTCTGTAAACTCCCATGCAATCGCCGGCATCAACGCGCCGTTGCCGCTCTCTCGCGGCCGTTTCGACTGCTGGCTGGACTGCTTTTGCGTGAGCCAGCTTTCTCCGCATACATCAGCTCGTCGGCGCGTGCTACCAGGTCATTCAGCAGCTCGCCCCGTTTGTGCTCCGCCAGCCCTATCGACGCATCGACGTGCAGCTTGACCGTGCCTGAGGGCCCGCGCAGCTCGTAATTTCCGCACACCCAGCGGCGCACGCGCTCAATCTGCTGTTCTGCATCGCTCAACGCGCCGTCGAACACAATCACAAACTCGTCGCCGCCCCATCGGCCAATGGCATCGGCGGAGCGGCATGCGGACTTGAGCTCTGCTGCAAACTGCTTGAGCAACTCGTCGCCGGTCACATGGCCGTATTGGTCGTTCACCGCCTTGAAGCCGTTCAAATCGGAGAGGGCCAGGCAAAATCCTGCGCCGCCTCGAACCCGGTCTTCAATGAGAGTCTCAATGCAAAGACGGTTGCGCAGTCCGGTGAGCGAGTCACGGAACGCGATCTTCTCAGCTTCTTCAAGCTTGGCCTGGCAGGTTGAAACTTCAGTCCTGAGCTCGGCGATTGCGGCTTTGCCTTCTTCAGTCATCCGGTCGATTGAACTTCTCAGCTCCACTGCGCTGCTCTCAATCGACGCGCGAATTTCGGTCAGATCTTCGAGGCTGACGATCTCCTTGAGCCTGGTGGTGACGTTCTGAATTTGCCCGGCGCAGCGCTGGTCTCTGGCTCCCAGCGACTCGGCTGTTCGCGCCATTACCAGGAGCAGATCTTTTACTTCACGCGCCTTGCCCTGATAATGCTTTGCGGATTGCAGCCCCCATGCACCCAGTTCCTCTTTCACCCTGGCTTCAGTCGCGTTCAGGGCTTTGGCGCCCATGGTAGCGGCCAGCCCTGACTTGAGATTGGCAAGATGATCTTTTAGATCGCTGCCCAACCCCGGACATGCATCGAGGCTGCAGTTGCCCATCTCCAAAAGCGCGGAGCCATAAGCCGAGAGAGCTGCTTGCACGGGCCCGTTCCCTTCCGGATCAGGTTCGGGATCTGGCTCTAAATGGACACTGTCCAGGTATTTCTTGATCGATATCATGGGCTATTGAAAGTGCCCGGCTACAGCGTACCCACGGGCACACCTCACGGGTTCTTCATCGGCAAAATTGGGGCCAGCTATAGTCGGCTTGGGGGAACGCGTTTGACCGAGAGATATCGCCGGGGACGACTCAGCAGGGCTGAGGCTCGCGCCCATTTTGCGGTCTTATCAGCAGCCGGGGCTGAACAGTCTGTTACGAAACCGAGAATGGACGAGGGTATTCGGCTCGGATGCTTAGCAGGGGCTGAAGCCCTCATTCATTCGGCGATGGTTACGGCCCGGCTAAAGTCGTGCCCTTATTACAAAGCACGGTTTCGCGGGAGTTTCGTAAAAATCTGTTAAGCCCTGACCTACCAGCCGTGCCGTTGTTACAGAGCCTCCCCGATGGCAAAACGTAATCTTGATGCACCCCATAGTGGTTACTGAAGTTTACCCCAAAGATTTCTGACTGATTAGAAAGTACTATGGAGTCTTCGCCAGCTTCGTCGATTCTTAAATAGAAGCAAAAAGCATCAGGAGTGGCCAAGTGGACTGGAGTAAACTGCCGGACCTTGCAGCGGTAGCGCTGCTGACTTTCGCCTTTGCCTCGGTGGCTCGCCGCGGACGCAACGCCGTTTCAAGTCTTTGGCTCACCGGATGGCTGCTCATCGATCTGCACTTCGCCGCTTTCCTGTTCAACCTTCCAAACGTGTTCCTTGAAGAGGTGCTGACCCTGATCGGGCTGGCATCCCTGGTGTGGGCCGGCCTTATTTTTATGTGGGCCTGTGTTCCCTACCGCGACAAGCTCTCAAGCCGCATTATGTTCGGGGTGCTTGTTGCTACGAACACTCTATATATGACTGTGCTGGTAGCAGCGCCCACCGGCTCGTGGATGTTTGTTCCCGCCGCGGCACTTATCGGGATAGGGCCGCTTCTGATTATGGTTCTCACATGGCGCGGTTTTACTCATCCGCTGCGCTGGTCGCTCGTCAGCATCTATTGCGCCCTTTCTGCGTTTCTGCTCATTTTTCAATATCGGCCGAATGGCTCCGATCTGGCCCTCAATGCGGTTTTGTTCACGGTCTACCTCAGCTGCTGCATCCACTTCTGGACAAAATACAGCCGCACCACTACCGGTACATTCATCACCATTGCGGGCTTTTTCACCTGGGCGTCAGTCTTTGTTGTCGCACCCATTCTGGAGTACCTGTACCCCAGCGCGTCGATCGAGAGCGAGGTGTGGAATCTGCCCAAGTATGTGGTTGCGGTGGGCATGACCCTGCTGCAGCTTGAGGATCAGATTGAGCACAACAAACACCTAGCGCTCCACGATGAGCTTACCGGCCTGCCCAATCGCAGGCTCTTTGAAGACCGGCTGGTAGGAGCGCTGGAGCGCGCCCGGCGCTCGGGCACGCAGGCCGCGCTGCTGCTGGTGGATCTGGATCACTTTAAAGAGGTGAACGATACCGTTGGCCACCATATAGGCGATCTGCTGTTGAAACGGGTAGGCCACATCTTTAACGGCCGCGTTCGCAGGTCTGACACCGTGGCGCGAACCGGCGGCGATGAGTTCTCAATCATTCTCGAATCGCCCACTTCGCGTGAAATTGCAGACCTTGTGGGCTCTTCCCTGATGCAGATGCTCGAAGAGCCATTCGAATTTGAAGGCCACACCGTGAGCATTGGCGGCAGCGTTGGAATTGCCATTTTTCCTGAAGACGCCAACGATGCGGCAGCGCTGCGCATTGCAGCCGACCGCAGAATGTATGGAGATAAGTACGCCGGCAGAGCCAGCGAACTGAATCTGCCCGGGCCGCGCATTGATCAGCGTTCCTTTTCAGCCGTCGATCCAGAAAGACAGGCCGTAACCCAGTAGGCTGAGGTATCTCGCCTTAGGAAGAAACAAAACAGTAAGCTCAACAAAACAAAAGATGAGTAACGCGGGCTCCCGGACGCGTTGAGGGGATGAGATCCCAGGTCCCCAAGTGCGAGGGACCTGGGGCACCCAGTTTCATCCTCCGTGGGTCGGCTTGGCCGGTGGGGGACTAATAAGAAACAAAACCCGGCTGTCTACGCATTTAGATTTGTGGTCTCCCACCCAGTGTTTCATTCAGCGCGGGTCGGAAGAACCGGTGGGGGATTAATACAAAAGGCCCGGGCATTGCGCCCGGGCCTTTTGCTTTTCTTATTGAGTGGAATCTGGTCCAGCCTTAATTTCCGCCAGGACCACGGCCACCCGGACCACCTGGACGGCGGCGACGACGGCGGCGATTGTTGTTGTTTTGCGGCGGACGTCCACCACCACCGGCAGGCGCTGCGGTACCAGCCGCGACCGGCACTCCGTCAGCCCGGTTGAAGTTCGGCTCGGTTGTCTCGTCGAACTCTTCCCCGCCCTCTTCGTCAAAGTCGTCGCCGCCTTCAATCAGGATGGTGCTCTGATTTGAGGCCGGTTGACGCTCGTCGAATTCGTGGCGTGGCCGCGGAGCCGGGGGCGGCGCCTCGGGCGTTGCTGCCTCTTGCGGTGCGGCCTCAGTTTCGCCGCCTTCAACGGTGCCGGCAGCCTGCGCCAGCTTGGCCTTCTGCTCGCGGATGATTGCCTTGCGGCTGAGCTTGATGCGGTTGCCTTCAAGTGCCAGCACCTTGACCATCACCTGATCGCCCTCGCGCAGCTCGTCCTTGACTTCCTTCACGCGATGCTCCGCGATTTCAGAGATGTGCAGCAAGCCATCGGTGCCCGGGAAGATCTCGACAAATGCGCCGAACTCGGCCAGGCGAACCACCTTGCCGAGATAGGTCTTGCCGACTTCGGGCACGGCCGTCACGTCGTTGATCATGGCCAGCGCCTTCTTCAGGCCCTCGCCGTCGCTCGATGCAACGCTCACCTTGCCGGTGTCGTCCACATCGATTTTTGCGCCGGTTTGTTCAACAATGCCGCGAATGGTCGCGCCGCCCTTGCCGATCAGGTCGCGAATCTTCTCAACCGGAATCTGCAGGGTCTCAATGCGAGGCGCGTACTGCGAACGCTCGGTGCGCGGTCCGTCCAGCGCGGCGTCCATCTTGTCGAGCAGGAACAGCCGTCCACGACGGGCCTGCTCCATGGCCTGCGAAAGAATCTCGCGGGTCAGTCCGCCGATCTTGATGTCCATTTGCAGAGCGGTAATGCCCTTGCGGGTTCCGGCTACCTTGAAGTCCATGTCGCCGTAGTGATCTTCTGCGCCGGCAATGTCAGTGAGGATGGCGTAGTCGTCTCCCTCCTTGACCAGGCCCATGGCAACGCCGGCAACCGAGCCCTTGAGCGCGATGCCCGCATCGAACAGCGCCAGGCTTGCGCCGCAAACCGAGGCCATCGATGAAGAACCGTTCGACTCCAGAATGTCCGACACAATACGCATGGAATAAGGCGATTCATCCGCAGTGGGCAGAACCGGGGTAATCGCGCGCTCGGCCAAAGCGCCGTGGCCCACTTCGCGGCGGCCGGTGCCGGTCATGCGGCCCGTCTCGCCAACGCTGAACGGCGGAAAGTTATAGTGCAGCATGAAGTTCTTCTTCTGCTCGCCTTCGTAGCTCTCAAGCCGCTGCCCGTCATCATGGGTGCCAAGCGTAGCGGTAACCAGTGCCTGCGTTTCGCCGCGGGTAAACAGCGCCGAACCGTGGGTCCTGGGCAGCACGCCCGTTTCGATCGTGATCGCCCGAATCTCATCGAAGGCGCGGCGATCAGGACGAATGCGCTCCTTGGTTACCTGCTCGCGGAAGATGCGCTCGCGAAGCAGCTCGTAGTAATGAGCCAGCTTCTTCTTCGCCGCTGGATCGTCGGCAGGCAGCTCAGCCGCCAGCTCGTCCTTGATCTGCTTGATGAGCCCGTAGCTCTCGGTCTTGCCGTGCGCCTTGGTGTCGAGGGCGTCTTTCAGCCGGTCGCCAATCTTGGATAGCAGGCCGTTGTAATAAGCTTCGTCAACTTCAGGCACTGTGAATGCGCGCTTGGGCTTGCCGGCCTTGGCAACGAGCTCGTCGATGGTGGCAACAATCTTCTTGATCTCGCCGTGCGCAAACTCGATGGCCGCCAGAATCACGTCCTCGGACTCTTCCTTGGCGCCGGACTCGATCATAACAATGCCGTCTTTGTGGCCGACCACCATAATGTTGACGGTGGTGAGCGCGCGCTCGGCATAAGTGGGGTTTACTACGAACTCGCCATTCACGCGGCCTACGCGCACCGCGCCAACCGTGGCGCTGAACGGAATATCGGAAAGCGCAACCGCCGCCGCGGCCGCATTGATGGCAATGACGTCAGGATCGTTTTCCTTGTCGGCCGAGAACACCAGCGCGATCAGCTGTGTTTCATTGCGAAATCCATCGGGAAACAGCGGCCGCAAGGGGCGGTCGATCTGACGGCAAGTCAGGATTTCTTTCTCGCTGGGACGGCCTTCGCGCTTGATAAAGCCGCCGGGGATGCGTCCGCCGGCATAGGTGTACTCGCGGTAATCAACCGTGAGCGGGAAGAAATCGATGCCTTCCCTCGGATCGGGGGAAGCGACTGCGGTAGCCAGTACCACGGTTTCGCCTGTACTCACCAGGGCAGCGCCACTGGCTTGCTTGGCCATGCGGCCGGTCTCAAAGACCAGCTTTTTTCCGCCGGCAAGCTCGACGGTTACTTCATGCTTCGTAGACATAATTGTCCTCGTTTCGTTTTTTCGCTTGGGAAACTTGTGTGGGTAACGCGCGATACGCGCAGGCGCGAGTGTGCAGCGCACGGGCTTGAGCCCGTACGGTGACTGCGCCAAATAAGATTGGGGTTTTGGCCCAGGAGGGATGATTTTGACGATAGGAGAGCGAAAGCCCCGGCGGCATTTCGAAGCCGCCAGGTGCACCATGGCCCCAATTTGATATGCGAGCAGGGGCCGTGACCAATAACCGGTCTGGGCGCTTCCGGGTCAACGTTGGCTTTCTGTTTACTTGCGGATTCCGAGTTTGCCGATCACGTCCCGATAGCGGTCCGAATCGTGCGACTTCAGGTAATCCAGCAAACGGCGGCGTTTGCTCACCAGCATCAAAAGCCCACGCCGTGAAGCGTGATCCTTTTTGTGTGTCTTGAAATGCTCGGTAAGTTCACCAATACGCTCACTCAGAATCGCGATTTGGACTTCGGGGGATCCGGTGTCGGTATCGTGGGTACGGAAGCGTTGAATCAGGTCAGATTTCTTTTGAGTCGCCAGCACGGCGTGAGTTACTCCTACTTTTTCTCAGATCCACTTCACAAGTGTCTGCTGAAAGATTAACATGACCGGCTGTTTGAGGGGAAATTGCGGCGAAGACGAACCACACTTTGCAAACCCGCTCCGTCAGCGCGGTCCAGACCGGAATAAGCGGGCGTCGAAGCGTTCGCGAATCACCTCTGCGACTTCAAGCTTCTTCGCATCAGGATGCTCAGGGTTCAACAGAACATTCCAGGTGTGGGGCATGATTGCGGACGGTACGCGCGCAAGCGGAGTTTCGCGCGACGCCAGCCATGCCTCGCCGATATGTTGCGTTACATCCACGCGATTTCTCCAATCAACATCCGCAAGCGGCAGCAGGTCTTTGCTGGTGAGCTCCTCCGATGCATCTATCCGAAGCAGATCATAGGTTCGCGGTAGCTGTCCTTCAGTGTCGAGAAGATGAACGAGCCGCTCAAGCATTGCGCCCGCAGGGCTTTCAGCCAGGTAAACGATGAGCCTTCCCTTGCTGTTCCAACGTGCTGAAGCGCGCTTGGAGCCTTCTCCGCTCAGATCGGGATAATTGCTGATGCGCCAAAATGTTCTCATTTTGAACGCGGCTTCAACGGTCGCTGTTATACAAACATTCCCTCGTCAATCTGGATCAGGAATTCTTCAACAGCCTCTTCGCCCTTTTCTGTCCGCAGCATCGTCAACGGGGTTCTCTCGTCGAAGCGCCGCTTCGGCCGCAGCATCCATCCCTTGCCGTCTTCCCGGTCACCGTAAACCTTCACGGCCAGCTCATACATCTTTGCCACGCGCGCCAGCCGGTCCGATTCTTCCGGGCTTAATGGCTCCTTGCGAGCACGGCGATGCTTCAGCGTGCGCGGAGGGATCACAACTTCAAGCAGGTTCTTGACAGGGATTCCCGAGTAGGCAGAAAACTCGTCGAGCATGGAGAGCGGCAAACCGCGCTCGATATCCTTCCAATCAAATGTGAAGGGTGGAGGGGAAGCCGGAAGATAAGGAGCCTGGCTCATAGGGACATTATGCCACAGTTTTCGCGGCATTTTGTCCACGATTCCATAAGCTATTGATTAAAATACGGAGTTTGGTTCACCCTCGCTCCCTTGTTCCCTTGTTCCCTTGATCGCTTGTTCCCTTGATCGCTTGTCCCCTGCTCATTGCCCCTGATCAGACCAATAATTTGCCCGCGCCACAATCCGCGCGCCGTAATCCACCGCGGTCTTCACCTTGATGGTATGCAGTCCTGGCTTGGAGTTGGATGGGCTGAACGTGATCAGGTATCGATTGCGCGTATGGTTGGCCGCCTCAACCACGCGGGCCTCAAACTTTTTGTCGTTGGTGAACGTGGTGTACTCGCCGCCGCTCTCCTGTGCAATTTCTTTGCTTACATTTTTCTTGAAGGCCTTCACCGCCATGGCCAGGGCTGAAACCATGCTCAGCATGCGGTCATCGCCGTTGTCGGCGGCGTCGTGCAGAAACTCCGCGCGGGCCGGCGAAAACGATACGCTCAGCACCAGCACATCCGACTCGCCGATGCTCTTGATCAGCTGCACAGGCTTGGTGTGCTTGCTGCCGTGGTCGCGCTCTTCGCTTACCACAAGGAGTACGCGGCGAAATTCCTTCGGCTGCAGCTGCAACAAATTCACGCCGTAAGCAACCGTGTCGAGAATCGCCGCGCCGCCATCGCCCGGCTCAAGATTTTTCAGCTCTTTGTCGATCTCGCCGCCGGCATGCGTAAAGTCCTGGATGAGGTGCGGTTCGGAATCGAAGCCGATCAACGCAACCTGGCTTTTAGGCTCACCTAGAAACTCGTCGAGCAGCGGGCCCAGGTGAGCCAGCTTATCGAATTCCAGCACGCTCGCTCCGCCTTCTTCGACGGCGACGACCAGGGCCACGGGCGCCGTATCCATCTCCTCCTGCACGCGAATCTTCTGCGCTACGCCGTCGTCTTCTACAACAAAGTCGCTGGCCTTGAGCCCGTAGATTACGTCGCCGTCTTTCTTCTCAACCAGCGTCGGCACCAGGACTTCGGTGGTAGTCACCTGCAGGTTTTGCGTGCCGGGAGCCGTACTCGGCATCGGCCTGGGATGCTCAACCGGCGGCAATTGCTGGGCGCGCACGGCTGCGCCAACAATCAATCCAAGACAAACGACTTTAAGGGATATGAGGCCGGTTTTGATCATTCGGTGAGGGATCAACAATTCTTTGACTCAGTCTACCTTTTCTTAGACACGTACAGTTTTGAAACGGCACGGATTGATCCGAGCCGACACGCCGCCTCCCGTAGGGAGGCAACGAATTTAGCCCAGGACAAGTTCGCCTCAGCGAATGCAGTCCTGGGTACGCAAACCAAAAAGGACTACAGTCCCGTAAGGACGGCGCGAGGACATTTCATTTTCAGCGACGAATAGCGATAATGTGTTTTGAAAGGGCACGAGTTTACTCGTGCCGACAGGCCCACAAAGTGAGTCAAGGCTTCAGCCGCTGAGGGGACCGCTCTGTTGACTTACTGCCGCCTTGTACGCTGGCATCCATTCGGGAAACACAAAGACCTCTGTCATCTTCGAGATCAGCGCTGTAGCCTCAGACTCGGTGAGCTTTGAACCAATTATCCATGTCCCAGAAGTGCTGTCGATCTCCACTTGGATTTGCTCGGTGTGTTCTTTTCCCGTCAGGGAAACGCGTGGATTTGAGCGCAGGTTCCAAACTGTGTAGGTGGGTTGCGTGCGACTCTGCGCACAGCGCTCGAGGATCGTCACTGTGAGGGCGGCAGAGGTCAGGATCACAAGCCTGTTTCGTCCCACGAGCTCCATGCCTTGGCGTGCGACCATAAACAACCACGCCGCGCAAGCTATCGCCAAGACCCAGCTTCGAGTCGACCCGATAAAACCTCCAAAAAGGCCGTAAACAAAGAACGGAAGCGCTGCCCAAATGATGACTGCCACGAACTCCTCGAATGAGGCCGGATCAGGAATCTCGACGCGAATCCCATTCTCCGTCTTCTCCCACTTCAGCCGTCCTACCAAGCATTCGAGCATCGACCGCTCCTCTCGGCCAGAGAAGGCATCTGCCTTCCTCTGCGATTAATAGGTCACCCCGTAGCGACCCCCATGCAACTGCTGATCTGCCGGCCCCACGACTCCGGTGAAATCACGACCCACGCTTCATGACTTCCGCTTCGCCTCGCGCTCCACCTGCCCGGTCCACGCAAGAAAACTCAACAGCTCCCACCGCGAAGCCCAGACAAATGAGCAGATGCTCGACACCGTCAGCTTTTCAGCCTTCTTGCCGGAATAGGTCTCGATTCTCCAGCGCAGATAAGGGCTGCGCCACGGAGTGAGCCGGTAACCGCGAGTTGCGTTCCAGATAAAGCGCAGCGGCTCAAGCACAGCTGGTTGCCTCTCAACCTTAAGTATATCTGCGCTCCCGAATGGCCAGCAGTCAACTCACTCGGGCATCTTGCTGAACAGGCTGTTCGAGGAAGACTCGAGCTGCGCAATCACGTCTTCGAGGGCGGTTTGCTGCGTCTCATCGAGCGAAAGCTGCGTGGATACGGTGGGAATATCGGCCTGCATCAGATCGGTCTGCGCGGCCGTGAGCTGCGTCTGGGCGTTGGTGGTCGCGGTTGAGGCAGCGGTGACCTGGGTAATCGAGTTGTCAATCGTCACCCGCTGCTGCGAGACGTAATTGAGCGCCGAGCTCAGCGCCTCGGTGTCGTAAACCGCCTGGCCGGTATTCACCGTGCCGGTTGAGTAGTCGGCCACCAGCGCGTTCAGCGCGCCAAATACGCTCACGCCCGAATTGCCGCCGCCCAGAAAAATCTGGCCGCCGGGCACGTTGAGCTGAATCTGCTGTCCGTTGGGCAGCTTGAGATTGTTGATGCCTTCGTCGCCGTTGTAAGAAGTGACCGCGGGCGATGTCCCAGTGGCCGTGGAGAAAGGCGCTGTCTGGGTCTGGCCTCCGGCAAAGATGTACTGCCCCTGGTAGTTGGTGTTGGCCAGCGACTGCACCTCGTCGAGGATTCCCGAGATTTGGCTGCCGATCGACTTTACATCGCTCGCGCTCATGGTGCCGTTGTTGGCGCTGGTGGCAAGCGAAACGGCCTGCGTCAACTCGCTCACCACGCTACCCAGCGCTGAATCCGCCACCTGAAGCTGGCCCGTCACCAGGTCTGAGCTCTGCGTAAAAGAGTCGTCCTGCTGAATCTGGTTTAGAAGAAGCACATTTTGACCAGCGCCCACAGGATTCTGGCTGAGCGACGTGATGCTGACGCCGCTCGAAAGCTCCGAACTCAACTGCTGCTCGCCGGCCTGGGTCTGATCGAGCGAGTTCACGAGGTTAGTAATATAAGTCGGATCAACCTGCATAAAACAGCTCCTGGCTTCTTACTGCTAGCTTTCAGCTTTCAGCTTCGCGCGTCATCCTGTTCGCGGTTTGGATCGACTCTTCGCACCCGCACAATCAAGCTGAAGGCTGAAAGCTAACAGCTAAAAGCTACCTCTACGACACCGCCGTCTGGACGCCCAGATTCAGCGCCGATGTCATTACCGTATTCAGAATGTTGAAGACCTGCGAGGCCGCCTGATAGCTGGATTCGAGCGTCGACATTGCCGCGGCCTCGTCATTCAGGTTCACGCTGGAGATCGCGTTGTTCTGTGTCTGCAACTGGGTGACAGAGGCGTTCTGCGCAGTGTTCTCGGTCTGGACTTCAGAGACGGTCGAGCCCAGAGTGGTTACAAAGTTTGAGTAGTAATCGGTAGGCGTCTGCCCACTCACAATCGCGCCGCTGGCCAGACTCGCCATGGTGATCGCATTCGAGTCATCACCGGTGCCGTCGCCCAAACCTGCCGCTGCAATCTGATTGGGATCGGTCATGGTTACGGCCATAGCCGCGGCACTGCCTGCAACTTGCGCTGGTTGATTGAAGATGTAAAGAGGAGTCGCTCCCGTGCCTGTAACTCCGGCGGAGTTGGTTCCTGTGCCTTCGATGCCATCCAAATCAGTACCGGAGTTGTTGGCTGCGTTCACGCTCGTCGAAATGCTGTAAGCAAGCTGATCGAGCGAGCCAAGCGCGTTGGGAATGTCCTGGTCGCGCGCCGTCAGATAACCGCCCAGTTGCCCGCCGCCCGTAGTGAGCCCCGGGGTGATGTCGCTTCCGCCCAGAAAGAAATCCGTAACCCCGTTTACCGTGCCGGTGGTGAGCTGATAGCTCTGGCTCCCTGAGACCAGCAACTGCCCCGAGGTGGTTGTAATCTCAAGCCCGTTGTTCGATGTCGAAATCTGGTTGATGCCGATCAATTGCGACAACTGGCTAAGGTCCTGCTGGCGCTGGTCTTCCAATGTGCCCGCATCGTCATTGGGCGAGGTGGATTCAATCTGCTGGTTCACCTGGGCCAGCGCGCTGGTGAGCGAGTTCACCTGGCCGGCAATCCCCGACGCGTCCTGATCGATGGCAGCGCTTTGCGAATTCAGGCTGGCCGCGGCGCTCGAAATATCGCCGGAGAGCGTCGACGCGGCCGTGAGCACGCTCTCGCGCAGGGCATTGTCTGTGGGGTCGCTTTCAAGGGATGAAAAGGAATCGAAAAAGTTGGTAATGTCGCTGCCTATGTCGCCGGCCGTCGAACTCGAAGAACCGGAATCGGGCGTAAACAGAGCCTGCATCTGGTTGAGCGCCGCAAGCCGCGTGCCGGATGCCGACGCGAGCTGCTGCTGCTGGTCAAGCCGCTCGTTCAGCACCAGGTCGCGTTGCGAGGTGGCGCCGGTTTCGGTTACGCCCTGGCCCATCGTCATGCCATCGACCGTAATCGGCGCGTTCTCCTGCCAGTCAGGCGTCTCTTCGGTGTAGCCCGTGGTGTTGGCGTTGGCTACATTGTTGGCCACCACGTTCAAGGCCGCCTGATCGGCATCGAGTGCGCCAGAAATCAGCCCGAAGGCGGTGCTAATGGTTCCCATTTCCGCTCTCCGCGTCGCTCTCGATGAAGCTTCCGCAACCTCTCGAAAGTTCCGAATAACCTGCCTTGCCCGCGCGAATCTCCCGCAGGCGCTCCATGACCTTGAGGTTGGCGCGCGTAGCTTCAAGCACCCGGGCAAATACCGCCATGTCGCCCTGCGCCGCGCGAGCCTCAAGGGCAAGCGACTCTCGCTCTGGATTTGTCTTTGGAGGCGGAATCCGCAACAGCGCCTGGCACGAATGCGCCAGTTCCTCAAGCCGCGCAACATCCAGCCGGGCCAGGGCGCGCGTCGCCTCGGTCACCAGCTCTTTCAGTTCCGGCGTGGACGCGTTCATTGCTGCCGCCTCGTTCGTTGACCCGCTCGATACCTCGCTTGCCAATTCCTTCAGCCGCATCGCCCCTTCAACCTTCGTCCGAATCTTCCCTGTCTCAGTTCGAGCCGAACAGCATCGCGTCCACCATCTTTGAGGCGACAGCCGAAGCCGGCACGCTGTACGTTCCCGAGGCCAGCGCGGCCTGGATCGCCGCAACCTTGTCCATGCGGACGCCGTCGCTCGCACTCTCGAGCGAAGCTTCGCTTCCAGCAGTGCTCAAAGTTGCCTGGTCGCCGCTGAGCTCATTCGTGACGGCAGGCCCCGCCTGCGAGCCGCCTCTCGTCGAAGCAGGTGCAGTGGATGGCGCCTGAATTCCGAGCAGCGACCTTAATCCATCCACGTTGTTATGTACATCCATGTTCATTGCCTCCTGCAAAAGCTATCGTCAATATTCTCTAATCACTTTAGTTTTTTGTTTCCGCCCATTACGGCATTGCCGCGCAAATCTCTGGTTACTGTCCCGGTTTTGCCGTTGTTACCAGAATGGGAGAGCTGGCTGATGATTCCGCTGGCAATGCCGAATCCACCCCGCTCGCTGAGCGCGTTGCCCAGGGACTCGGAGGCAAATTCACCCAGCGTCCCGCCCGAACCGGCGCCCGAATCAAGTACCCCGTCAGCGCTCTCGTCGTCTCCTGTCAGAGGGTCGCTTTCGGTCATGGGCTTCATTAACTCCTTCATCATCTGCGCCTCAAACTCGTGCGCCGCATGGACCAGCTTTGGCGAAGGGGCTTGCCCGTTCTGGTTCGATGCCGCGCTTGCCGTGGTGAGCGCCCCGGTAATGGTTGTCACAAAACCTCCAGATCGGCCTCAAGTGCGCCAGCTTCTTTCATGGCCTGCAAAATCGAGATCACGTCTCGCGCTCCCGCACCGGTACGCTGCAATTCCTGGACCAAATCCTCCACGGTGGCGCCTTCCTTCAAATCGATCCGGTTTACCGGCTTGTCTTCGGCCTGCACCTGGGTCTGCTGCACAACCTGAGTGGTCCCCGACGACATGGGCCCAGGCTGCGAGACCTCAGTCCGCGAGATGACATTCACGCTCAACCCGCCATGCAGAATCGAGACCGGCTGCAGACGCACCGTCCCGCCAATCACCACCGTTCCGGTGCGCTCATTCACCACCACGCGCGCCCGCGGAAAGACATCCACTTCGACCTGTTCGATGTGGTCCAGCAGCAACGCTCGATCTTCATCGGGCCTGGGATCGATCTCGACTCGACGGCTGTCAATCGCGTTTGCCCGCGCCCCGCCCAGAGCCTTGTTGATGGCCCCGGCCATCTGTTCGGCGGTATGAAAATCGGCATCGTTGAGCACCACGTCGATGGTTTTGAGCTGACTGAGATCGAACGGCACCGGCCGCTCCACCAGCGCCCCGCCAATCACACGGCCCGTGGTGGGGTGGTTCAGCTGGCGCGAGTTCCCTCCCGACGTGGCCATGTATCCGCCCAGCACCAACGCCCCCTGGGCCTGCGCGAAGATCTGCCCATCCGGCCCGTAGAGCGGGGTCATCAGCAGAATTCCGCCTTCGAGCGAGCGCGCATCCCCGACCGAGGAAACCGTAACGTCGATCTCCGAGCCCGGCGGGCTGAAGGGCGGCAACGTGGCGACCACAAATACTCCCGCCATGTTTTTGACCTGCATGTTGCTGGCGCTGTTCGAGCCGGTCTGCGGAACCGTGACGCCCATCCGCTGCAGAACCGAGACCAGGGTCTGCGAAGGAAAGACGGTCTGGGAGCTATCGCCCGTCCCGCGCAAACCCACTACCAATCCATAGCCAACCAGCTGGTTGTCGCGGATTCCTTCAATGCTGGCAATGTCTTTGATTCTGGCTTTCTGCGCCGGTTCCTGAGCCGGGGCCAGGGCCGGTGCGAACAGGACGGCGAAGGACAGAAGCGTCGAAAGGCAGACGTACCCCGTTCTCCGCTTTGCCATCCAGTATTTAGCTCCATCGCACATCGCGCCGCCTCAGGCCTCTCCGTTGTTCGGACCGAAGTCAGAAGATCAAAATCCGTTCGAGAAACCGGACGATCGGATTCTGCCTGTATGTCGAGTCATTCACGATTCCCTTGCCGGTTACCTCAAGCTCCAGATCGGTCATCGCCGTCGAGAGGACCTGATTTTGATTGCTCACATCTTCGGGCCGCACCAGTCCTCGAAGCCGAATGAGCTGGGTCTGTTCTGAGAAGGTCAGCTGCCGCGTCGCCTGCACCACCAGCATTCCGTTAGGCAGAACATCCACCACCTCGGCGCCGAATGTTGTTGCCAGGCTTGAATTGGTGGTGCTCTGGCCCTGCGCCGTGAGGCCCGATGAGGCGGTTGCGCCGATCAAATTCTGCAGGGCGTTCGAACTCTTGAGGGCGCCAAACAATGAGGTCAGTCCCGAGTTGGCATTCGAGGCGCGGGAGTTCTTCACCTGACCATCGGTCGAGGCGGCCAGGCTTTCGGTCACCACGATCGAAACCACGTCGTGAATGCGATAGGCCTTGGCGTCAGTTGCGAGCCGCACCAGGCGGCCATCGGGGCTCCAGATGGAGCCGGGCGTGCGGACCTCCGCTGCCTGCTGCGCTCGCACCCGCGCGATGTAGGATGCGAGGGCGGTTTCGGGAGGCGTGTCTTTGGCTGCGGCCGCCTGGGCAGGCTGTTTCTTTGCCGCCAGATGCGGGGGCGCGAGACAGGCGAACGCTACCAGCACTGCGGCAGTTGCAGAGATCCCTCTCGTCACGCCCGTCATGGCTGCTCTCCGAGTTCGGGTGAAAGCAAGGCGCGGCCTGGCGCGATGGCGACAGCTTTCACGACGCGCCCGCCAATCGAGAGGCGAACGCGGAGGGCGCCACCCTGCGCGGCCGGAGCCAATGCAACCGCTTCAAGAACCGCATCGATCAGCCTGGTGTGCTCTTCGACGACCAGCCGATCGCCGGCATGAATCAGCGTGGCCGGCGCGCCAGTTTCGAATCCGACGCCGGCATTTTCGACCGAGGAGTTTGCCTGCTTCGGGACCGCGTTCTTCCGGGCGACGAGCACCATCCGCCCAGGGCCGGCGGGATGTTCCGCGTCCCGCTTGAGCAACCATCGATCGCCGGTCGCGGGATCGTTGATCTCGCGAACGATCTCTTCGGTCGAGCGTGGCGAACCGGGGGAGGAAACAATCACGAGCGTGGCCGGGCCGCTGCGATAGTTGGTTTGTCCCGCAGCGGGCCGCGCGGCATAGGACAGCAGCACCATCATTCCAATGGCTAGAAAGAAACAAAACAGTAAGTTCAACAAAACAAAAGATGAGTAACGCGGGCTCCCGGACGCGTTGAGGGAATGAGATCCCAGGTCCCCAAGTGCGAGGGACCTGGGGCACCCAGTTTCATCCTCCGTGGGTCGGCTTGGCCGGTGGGGGACTGATAGGAAAGAAAACCGACTGCCGGCATATTGAGATTTGTGGTTTCCCACCCATCGGGCAAGAGACGCTCGATGGATGGGGCACCCCAATGTTTCATCCAGCGCGGGTCGCATACGCCAGCGGCGGACTGTTACGGGAACATTTGTGACGAGTCTGAAAGAGCAAGGCACGGCGCGACTCCAAAACACTCAACTGCTGCTCGAACTTTAGTGAGTCATATTGTTGACTTGCGAGTACATATCGTCGGCAGCCTTCACGACCTTCGAGTTGGCCTCGTAGGCCCGCTGCGCCAGAACCATCTGCACAAACTCCTGCACCACGTCTACGTTCGAGTTTTCGAGATACCCCTGCTGCAGCGATCCCAACCCTTCGGTTCCCCCGGGATTGCCGAGCACCGGATCGCCGGAGCTGAGCGTGGCCTGCAGAAGGTTGTTGCCCATGCTCTCAAGGCCGCCGGGATTGGGGAATGTGGCCAGCTGAATCTGCCCCAGCTGCGAGGGATTCTGCTGACCGGCCAGCGTGGCGTTGACCACGCCGTACTGGGTGATGGTGACCGCCGTGGCGTTGGCGGGAACGGTAATGGTAGGGATGATCGGGTCGCCGTCGGTGGTCACAATGGTTCCCTGGTTGTTCATCTGGAACTGGCCGGCGCGGGTGTAAGCAATGGTTCCATCGGGCCGCTGCACCTGGAAGAACCCGGAGCCTTCAATCGCCACATCGAGCGGGTTGTCGGTCTCGTTCAGCGAACCCTGCGTGGTGATCACCTCGGTCGCCGCCGATTTTGTTCCCAATCCGATCTGCAAACCCGCCGAGACCGTGTTCTGGCTCTGGGCGGCGCCTGGCGTGACCATGTTCTGGTAGACCATGTCCTGGAACTCCAGCCTTAGCTGGCGGAAACCTGTTGTAGAGGAGTTTGCCAGGTTGTTGGCAATGGTGTCCAGATTCAACTGCTGCGCGCTCATGCCGCTGGCTGCCGTGTAAAGCGCTCGAATCATTTTTTCCCTCGCTTTGGACTTTTTTCTCGTCCTGGATTTTTTCCTCGTCTTGGACTAGATCCGTGGAAGATCTTCGCTTGCAACCTTGTTGAACTCGGTATGAAAGACGGTGAGCGCCCGCTGCATCATCTCCGCCTGGCGCTGCATCGCGATCAAATCAACCGTTCCCTCGACCACATCCTGGTTGGCGGACTCGATCGCTCCCTGGTGCACGGTCGCGTCTTTTGCCGCGATGGCGGTCACGCTGGTTGGGGCCACGTAGCGGTTAGCGCCTTCCGGGGTCAATTCGGTGCCGGCCGGGAAGGTGAAAACGCCCACACTCGCCACCACGCCGCCGTTTACCGAGAGCGCTCCATCGGTGCCCACTGAAACCTCGCCGGGCGGCACCGTAATCGCCTGACCCGAGGACGAAAGAACCGGCTCGCCGGCCGCGGTCACCAGCTGGCCGGCACGGGAGCGGTGAAAGCTGCCATCGCGCGTGTAGCGCATGCCGTTGGCTGTCTGGATTTGAAAGAATCCCTGGCCCTCGACGGCCAGGTCAAGGGGATTGCCGGTCAGGGCGATGGCGCCCTGCGTCATGCTCAGCCGATCACCGCCCAGCAGGCCGAAGTTATTCAACGTCTCGCCCAGCTGGGAGTCAAGCGCGTCTGGCCCCAGCAGAACGGATCGGAAGAATTCGCGCTCGGCCCGGTATCCCGGCGTCTGCGCGTTGGCAAGATTGGAGGCCGCTGTGTCGAGAGCCTGCGTGCGCGCCACCAGACCCGTCATCGCCGCGTAATAGCCGCTGTCCATGTGGAGGATGAGTGCAGAAGGAGGACCGAAGGAGGGAGGAAGGGATTAGAAGAAACTTGATTCGATCGGCGAGCTGTCATTCCGATCACGCGGCAGCCTGCGCCGATCGTGCAGCCGCCTGCTCTGCTCACGCAGTCGCCTGCGCCCCATCGCTCCGACGCTTGCTCTGATCGTTCCAGCTACACGCGCCGACCGCTCAGCTACCCGCTCTAATCGCTCAGCTACCCGCTCTAATCGCTCAGCTGGCCGCTCTAATCGCTCAGCTATCCGCTCCGATCAATCAGCGACACGCTCCGCCAAGACCAGCCCAGGTTATTGCAGGCCGTCGCAGAGGATGGTGACTGAGAAGGTGTTGTCGCCGAAGGTATAGACGTGGTGAAGCTGGAACTCGGGGGACTGGACGTGCAAATTGTAGTCGCGGCCGGTGATGACGGCAGGGACTGAGAGCCCGCAGTTGGCTGAAAGCTCGGGCACCTTTCCCTTCCACGAACCGGCCAGCATGTTGCAGACCTCGCCGATCGCGTCCTTGACCGTATCGTCCACTTCG
>Ga0182012_10002737_pt1 | contig 18987 bp, 14 predicted proteins | sample 612S2SmetaG_FD_120486 | JGI IMG/M metagenome (GOLD analysis project Ga0182012, IMG submission 120486) | Permafrost microbial communities from Stordalen Mire, Sweden - 612S2S metaG | ecosystem: Environmental > Terrestrial > Soil > Wetlands > Permafrost | place: Sweden: Stordalen | collected...
ATCGCTCGATACGAAAGCACCCCTTTAAGCCGAGAACGTGCCCGCCCGGAAGATCCTCGGATCCGCCCCGTTTTCATCCCCTCAAGTGTCGGCTGCGCAGCGCCGAAATCGCGGGTCACAAAACATGCAAAACTAAATGTCATTTATTTTCAACAACATCCGAACAACGCTTCCCTCTCGTGTTCGTCGCCCTCCCGCAAACTGAGAGCGTTCCTGGTGGCCGTCGCGCGCCAGCAGACACTCAGCTAAGACAAAATACACGAAGGGTAACGACCATGCACAATCAAGCGTTAAACAAAATTAGACTTCTCGTTCCATCCAGCCCGGGAATCGTCGCGGTAAAAAGCCCGATTCATTCCCGTCACGCACCTACTATTATTTATAGGCGGGAATGAATACCCAAAAAATGGCGTATTTCGCGGTAAGATTCCTCGCTTTAGAGGCGGGATAGCGGCCGGATGCGCGGAGCGATGGAGTAGTTAAGTTGCACCAGCACGATGAAGCCAATGCTCCAGTAGGTATTGGCGATACAGAGCAAGGCACCGAAAGCGTAGAGCGACTGGGCGATCAAAATGCGGCGTTGAATGGCGCAACTGAGTTCGACGGAAGCGTTCTCCACAAGACCCGCGTGGCGGGCGTAACGCCAACTCACATACAACACAACGCCAAGCAAAAGAATGTTGACCCAATAAAGAAGCAAGGCGGGACGGTAGACAATAAACGCGGCGAGCAGGCTGGTGGAAAACGGCATGACCGTGACAAGAGCTAGAAAGGCGAGGTGAATCCAGGAAAGATGGCGGTCCGACTGAGAAAGATAATTGAACTGAGTTTGCTGGCCGGTCCAAAAAATGCCGAGCGTCATGAAGCTCAACAGATACACCAGAAAGCGCGGCGCCAAATCGCGGAGGGCCAGCCAAAGTTCCGGCTCGCTGTGAATGGAATGCGCGGCAGGGGCGTGAATGTCCAAGACGAGAAGAGTCATGGCAACCGCGAAGATGCCGTCGCTCAAAGCGGCGAGGCGTTCGAGGTTTTGCCCGGCAATGCGGTTGTACCAAGTGGACATGAGGGCTAGTGAGGGTTGAGCAGCGCGCCGGCGTGGCCGCGGAGGTTGGACAGCTGGGCGATGAGTTTGTCGGAAAGATCAGCGGCGAGGTCGGCTTTGATGCTGACAAATTGCTGATCTTTGGAAATGTTAATCGCGTCCCACATGCGGAGGAGATCCAGTTCGTTGTCGTGGGTGCTCAGGCGGGCGAGACCGATGAGGCCGCGGAGCGTATCCTGGATGCGCTGGGCGCCTTCGGGCGACTTACATATCAAACGAACTTGCAGGTGTGAGCCGCTATCAAAACGCACACCGAGAGAGGTGGCGCTCACGTAAGCGGCGATGTTAGAGAGATTCGATTGCATCTCGGAACTCAGCGGAAAATTTGCGATGGGCAAACCGCCGCGACTGACCTCCCAAATTTGAGAGTCGGCGGGAACTTCGGCCAGGCGGTCTTGCAGTTCATCCGGGACCGCGCCGGAATGGGAGGACAAAAGATCCAGCCCGGACTGCACCGAAGCCGTGGTTCCGGCTAGCACCAGGTTGTGTTCGGGAAAGGAAACGGAATCGGACTGGCGTGTGAACAGGGCGAAACTCTTATACGGAACACGTTGCGCGCCGCCGCCAGTCAATTTGTCCTGCAGTTGGGAATTGAAAGCACCCTGCGCGAGGAGGAGCAAAGCCTTGCCGTCCCAGACGATGAGAACATTCGATAAGTCGCGCCGAGGGTCGAGGCCGAGCCGTTGGGAAAGGGAGTCGAGCATGGGCACCTGCAACTCTTGTTGATGACGATGGTAGAGGTCACTGGCTTTGAGCTGATCGAGCTTGAGAGCGATCAGCGTCTGCGCGTCGGGCGAGATGGCGGAGCGGAAAGCCTTCTCAACCTGCGCGCCGGTTGGCGATTTCGAACAAGCTGCCGCGGTGAGAAGAACGGCGAGCGGAAGAAGGAGATAGATTTTCACTAAAAGTCTCTCTTACGAAAAATGTAGACTGCGCCTAGCAGTGCGGTGAAGCCAAAGGCGGCCGACGTCCAAACAGGTGTGATCCAATCCAGCTGCTTATCTACCTGGATCAACTGCTTCAAGGCGCTGCCAAGGTCGAACACCTTGGGGACGATCCAGTAAAGGATCATCCACATTTGCCGCGACCATTCGGAATCGAGCAGCTTAATGATGGTGGGGTATTGGGCCAAGAGGGCGCTGATAAGGCCAAGGGCGACGGGCGCCATCACCGAGAGTGCCGGGCTTTCTGAAATGACGCCGACCAGAACCACCACGCACAGCAACACCGCGAAGATGAAGATACTGATGGGAATGGCATACAGGAAACGGTAATCCCAAATATTGGTTTTGACGGCGAGAATGAGCCATACCGCGCCGACCAGATAGATGTGATTGAGCGAGACCACGAGAAGGTTGCCGGTAAAACGGCCCAGCAGAAGCGTGGTGCGGCTGATGGGTTTTGAAAGCAGCAGCGCGATGCGGCCGGCTTCGAGCACGCTCGGAATTAAACCGGCGGAGGCGAAGGTGGCGAGGAAGGTGCCCCAGACATAAAGCACGATGGCGACCCAGGAATAGGAAACATTGACGAACTTTTGAATATTATAAATACGGCGGGAGGTAGATTGCACACCCAACAGCGAGATGGCGCCGGCAGTCAGGTCGATTTGCAGAGCGAATAAGAAGATCACGACCAGCAAACTGGAAAGGGCGAAGAGTCCCCAAAAAAGCCAGCGAGCCCGGGCCTCTTGAAACGTGTCCGCGATGAGAGAGAAGAAGACGTTGGACGACTTGCGCGGTTTTTCTGTCAAGCGGCTCTCTCGGAAATGGTGTCATCGGAAGCAGTGGCCTTGAGGAAGAGATCTTCGAGCGTGGTGCCGGAAGGCTTCAGACTTTCGATCAAGCCGCCGGCGGCGCGAATTTTATCTATGACCAGGTTGGCGTGTTCGCGAGTAGGGGATTGGAGAGCCATGCCGCCGGCCGAGGGTTGTATCACGACCCCCATTTCGCGGAGATCGGCGAGCGCCGCGTTAGGAAGATTTGAGGCGATCAGGGTAAAGCCGCTGCCGGCCAGCAAATCACTCATCTTGCCTTCCAAAGCCAGTTCGCCCTTTCGCATAATGGCGACATATTCGCAGAAGGACTCCACTTCCGCGAGAAGGTGGGAATTGATGAAGATGGTGACGCCTTTGCCGGTGAGCCGGTTGAGTATGTCGCGAATTTCCCGGCGGCCGGCGGGATCGACGCCGTCGGTAGGTTCATCGAGAATCAGCAGCCCGGGACGGTGGATGAGCGCTTGCGCGAGGCCGAGACGCTGCAACATGCCTTTGGAATACTTCTTGATTCGGACAGGTCCCCAATCGGAAAGGCCGACCATATCGAGAACACCGGGGATTCGTTTGCGGCGTTCGCTGGAGGGAAGGCCGGAGAGGGAACCGTAGAAATCGAGCATGCCGTAGCCGGTGAGATAAATCGGGAAACGGTGATTTTCCGGCAAGTAGCCAACGGGGCGGCGGGAGCGGGGAATACGGGCATCTTTGCCAAACAGCCACGCCGAGCCGGCGGTGGGATGCACGGCCGAGAGCAACATCTTCACGAAAGTGGTTTTGCCTGCGCCGTTGGGACCAAGCAAACCGAACTTTACACCAGCAGGCACGCGCAAGCTTAAGTTGGAAACGGCTTTCACTTCACGGCCACGGAAGCGGTCACGGTACACCTTTTGAAGGCCGTCGGTTTCGATGGCGTAGTCAGAGGTCATTCTTCTCTAGGATACGAGAACGGTTGACCTAAGGCTAGCGCTGCTGCCGTTATCGGGCAGTAATCACCGGAGCGGTGACTTCGACGGTTTTGCCGCCGAGCATATTGCCGATCTCACGCTGGCGAAAATTGAAGATCGCCTGCAGTTGCCGTTTGACCATAACGGCGTGAGCGACCTCGCCGAGCACTCCCAGGGGCAGGGCGTACTCCACGTGGTCGCCGACTTTGGTCCCTGCCGGAGTGAACTCGAAAGTGTGACGGTGCCGCCATAACGAGTAAGGACCTTCGGCCTGCTCGTCGACAAAGAGGTGAGGGGGGTCATATTCCGTGATCAGTGTTTTCCAATGCATGGGCAGACCAAGCCAGCGGATGTTGTATTCGATCTCAGCCCCCTTGCGCATCTGGACGTCTTTGGTAAGCACCTGGAAGTTGAGCCAGCTGGGAGTGATCTTGGCAAGATTCAGCGGATCTTTAAAAACATCAAAGGTTTCGAGTAAAGGACACTGGGTGATCAACTCGCAACGAAGGTGATAGGTCTGCATTTATATATTAGATGCCGGGCTGCGGGGAATGGAACAAACTATACCTGCGTTATGGTATCGGTATTCCATGGCCGAAGCCGTAAGCGCAAATAAAATACATCCCGTGACGCCGCCGAAGAAAGTGCCCAAGCCCAAAACGGTGGCGGAGAGGAAAGCCAGGCTGCGGCGGATTTTGGCGGAACTGGACAAGCTGTACCCGAACGTGACATGCGCCTTGCATCACAGCAATGCGTGGGAGCTTTTGGCGGCGACGATTCTTTCGGCGCAATGCACGGACGAGCGGGTGAATAAAGTGACGCCGGGGCTGTTCAAAAAATATCCGACGGTGGCGGCGATGGCCGCCGCTTCGCAAGATGAACTGGCGCAGGATATTCGTTCGACGGGATTTTTTAACAACAAGGCGAAGTCGCTGATTGGAGCGGCGCGTAAATTGATGGCCGATCACAAAGGCGACGTACCGCGCACGATCGAAGAGTTGCTGCTGGTTCCCGGAGCGGCGCGCAAGACATCGAATGTGGTTTTGGGCGTGGCTTACGGCATCGCTTCCGGCGTGGTGGTTGATACGCATGTGCAAAGAATCGGGCAGCGGCTTGATCTGACGAAGAATGAAGAGCCGGTGAAGATTGAACAGGATTTGATGAAGCTGCTGCCGCAGAGCCGCTGGATTGAGTTTTCGCATCAGGTGATTCACTTTGGGCGGGGGATTTGTGTGGCGCGGAAACCGAAGTGCGGAGAATGCCCGCTTGATCCGATTTGTTATGCGAAGGATAAGGTGTTGGCCTAGGCGTTGGGCATGGCACGCTATTACCTTGGCATTGACGGTGGGCAATCCAGCACGAAAGCGTTGCTGGCGGAGGAGACAGGCAAAGTGATCGGGCGGGGACGCGGTGGGCCGTGCAATCATGCCGGATCGGTGGAAGGGCGCGGTAAGTTCCTGAGCGCGGTTGGCGATTGTTTGCGGCAGGCTTACCATGAAGCGGGCATCGCAACGGATACGCGGTTTGCGGCGGTTTGTCTTGGGCTCAGCGGCGGGAGCGAGGACAAGGAAGCCTACACGCGCGAACTGATCGCCAGTGACAAGTATAAATTTACGCATGACGCGGAGATTGCGTTATCGGGTGGCACAGCGGGCGAGCCGGGGATCATCATCATCGCGGGTACGGGGTCGATCGCCTTTGGCAGAAATGCGCGAATGCAAACCGCACGCGCCGGCGGATGGGGCTATATCTTCGGCGACGAAGGCGGCGCTTTCGACATTGCGCGGCAAGCTTTGCGCAGAGCATTGCAATACGAAGAAGGGTGGGGGCCAGCCACTGTTTTGCATCAAGCTTTACTTGAAGTATCGGGCGCGGCCAGCGCGAACTCCTTACTGCATGGCTTGTACAACCGGTTTGACCGGACGGAAATCGCGCGCTATGCCCGGCTGGTTTCGGCAGCGGCGGAAAGTGGGGATGAAGTGGCACTTGAGGTTTTGGAGATTGCGGCCAAGAACTTGACGCGCTATGTAGCAGGGGTCTACGGCAAGTTATTTCCAAACCGGGAAGTTATTTCTATTGTGCATGTTGGCGGAGTTTTTCAAAGTAAACTACTAGTTCAATACTTAAAGCAAAACATTGAGCGGCAGCTGCACTGTTCAGTGGAGAAGCCACGATTTAGCCCGGCGGCGGGGGCGCTGCTGGAGGCGCTACGTTTGGACGGAAATCTAAGTTCGCTAACGGGCCTGGAGCCGGAGGATTGATGGTAACCGATTCGGCAATCGGAACGGCAAAACCAATGCCGGTTTGGCGGCCGGCCTCCAGTAATTTGAGCAACACTTCCGTCTGAACTTTCAAGTATTCGTCGAAGTCGGACGTGGCCACGTAAGCGAAGATTTCCAGATCGAGTGAATAATCGGTGATCTTGGTAAAGCGCACGGGGACGGACGCCGCTTGGACCATGGGATCTTCTCGCAAGATCGTGGCGGCGGCGTCCATCATTTCGCGAAGTTTAGCGGCGCTGGTATCTCGCCGTAAGCGCAGGGTGGGATGAAACCAAATGCGATCGCGCCGCGAAAGGTTCTCAATAATCATCGTTGAGAAATTTGAGTTGGGGATGGTGACCATGGTGCGGTCGTTGGTGCGAATGCGGGTAGAGCGGAGACCGATGTCTTCCACCGTGCCGCTTTGCGTTCCGAACTGGCAGAAGTCGCCAACCAGCACGGGGCGATCGCTAATAAGAGCAAGAGCGCCGAAGAGATTCTCGATGGTTTTTTGTGCGGCTAGGGCGACGGCTAATCCGCCGACGCCGAGCCCGGCGAGAATGGCATTGGTGTTGTAGCCCCAGGAAGCGAGGATCACCAGCGCGGCAATCAAGAAGATGCCGATGCGCACAACACGCATTCCCAATGGCAAGACGGAAGCAGAAAGCCTCCTTTCCGAAGCGTTGCGGCTTTGTACATGGGTGAAAGCAATATCAATGATGCGCATGGCCAAAGCCGCCAAGCCGAGCGTGGAAAGAAAGGCCAGAATCTTGACCAGATAATCGCGCAGCAACGCCGATGGAGTGGCCAGTTCCATGGCTGCGCGGAAGACGGCGAGTGAAATGAGCAGGCGCAGTGGATCAGTGAGGCTTACCAAGCGGTAGTTTTCCAGCGGCTTCGAAAAGCGATTCACGATGGGAGTGAATATCGCCAGAAACAGGCGCGAGAGTAGCCGCGATAGAACGAACAGCAACAGGACGAGAACCGTGAGGCCGATCCAGACCCATAAAGACGTATCGAGAATTTTATGGTGAACGAAGAAGGGCGGCATTTTCTTTTCGATGGCTGATTCGCCTTCGAGCGAATCCAGGTCGGCGATCCGCGGCACGCTATCGGCGGCGACCACCCACACTTCGATTCCTTCCTGTTGAACGCGTTGCAGGAAGAGTGTAGAGTCTTGGCCGGCGTTGAGTGTGACGAGCGTTTCTAAATTGGGGGCGAGACCATCGGCAGTGTCGCCCGCCAGTGCGTCACTCAGGCGCTCCAGTTCGAAGTTCGGATCTTTGTCGAGAATGTCCGCGAGTTGGGCCGCCAGTTTCGGACCTTGCACGCGGCGTTCGCTGGCGGGAATTCTAGATAGGTCGAGATAGCGGGCGGCCAGGATGTAGCGCTGCGCATGACAGGCTTCCAGAAAGTTGAAAACCGCACTGCGTGGGGTGGTGCGGCTTAACGAATCTACCGGCGTCTGACTGGTTGGGGCGGCGGTTTTCGTGCCCAACAACCCGGCAAGCGCTTGGCCTGGGAGCGTACAGGAAGCAACCGAAAGAGCGCCAAGAATCGCGACTATTGCCGGGGCAGAATGCCAGTCACAAGAGTTCAAGATTTTTTTGAAAAAATATAAAGCTATTTTTTTCATAACTTTAACCGTTCGTCTTTAAAGCATTACGACAGCCGGGACCGCGCGCCGCGGAAGGTACGCTTCGACTGGAGAATTTATGTCTTCTCATGTCATCTTAAGCGGTAGCTACCGCGAACATCCCGCCGATGCAGCCTTCATGGGCAAGCCAGCGGCGGATGAGGTTTTACAAATTGCATGCATTTTGCGGCGCAAGGACGATGCTCCTAAGACGCCTGTCGGGCGGGTGTCGCACCAACAATTCGAGCAATTGCAAGGCGCTGACCCGGCTGATGTCGAAGCGGTTGAGAGCTTCGCGAACGAACACGGCTTTTGCGTGGTTCGTATCGATCAAGCGGCGCGCTCAGTAACGCTGGCCGGGAAGTTTGCCGCACTGGCGGAAGCTTTCGGGGCCGATGTTGATTTACGGCGCATCGGCGACCGGACGATGCGCACACGCCAAGGATCGTTATGGTTGCATCCTTCGCTGGATGGGCGAGTGATTGCGGTGTTCGGCTTTGACCAGCGGCCGCAGGCATTCACGCGGCACCGGCTGCTGCCGCACGCGCAACAGAATGTGGCGTACACCCCGGTGCAGGTGGCGCGGGCGTATAACTTCCCTACCAACAAAGGAGTGAACCAGACGATCGCGCTGATTGAATTGGGCGGCGGATTTAGCACCACGGACCTGACCACCTACTGGCAGCAACTTGGTTTGCCGGCGGTGAGCGTGACGGCCATTGGCGTGGACGGCGCGACGAACAGCCCGAGCGGCGATCCGGCCAGCGCGGACGGCGAAGTGACGCTTGACATTCAGGTGGCGGGAGCCGTGGCGCCGGGCGCGCGCATTGCGGTTTACTTTACTCTCAACACGGATCAAGGTTTTTACGATGCGATTAGCGCGGCGATTCACGATAAGAAGCGCAAACCCTCGGTGATCTCAATCAGTTGGGGTATGCCGGAAGATCATTGGACGCCGCAAGCGATCAACGCATTCAACGAGCTTTTTCACGACTCGGCGCTGCTGGGAATTTCGGTGTGCGTAGCCGCGGGCGACAATGGTTCCTCGGACGGTGATACCGATGGGGCCAACCATGTGGACTTCCCGGCATCGAGCCCGTGGGTTTTAGGTTGCGGCGGAACAAGCATGATGCTGACGGACAGCAAGATTACCTCCGAGACTGTTTGGAATGACGGCAGCATGGGTGGCGCAACGGGCGGCGGGGTGAGCCGGCATTTTTCGAGGCCGGCTTACCAGGCGAAGATCAACGTGCCGTTGCCGGTGGATTCAAATCCGACCGGGCGTGGCGTGCCGGATGTAGCGGGCAATGCCGATCCGGCGACCGGCTATGTGGTGCTGGTGGGCGGACAAGTAGGCGTGGTGGGCGGAACCAGTGCGGTTGCACCGCTTTGGGCAGGGCTGCTTGCGTTGCTCAACGAAAGGCTAGGCAAGCGAGCGGGCTGGGTTAACCCGAAGCTTTATGCCAAGTTGGCGCCGGGTGGTGCGCTGAATGATATCACCGTTGGCAGCAATGGTGCGTTCACGGCCGGAAAGGGTTGGGACGCATGCACCGGTTTGGGCACACCGAACGGTGCGGCGATTCTTAAGCTGCTGCGTTCGTAAGTAGTAAAACGCCGCTCTCCGTCAGCTCTATCATGCGGAGAGCGGCGCTTGAATTTCGGCGAGAATCTGCTCGCAGACGGCGCGCGGATCTGCGGCGCGCGTCACTTGCCGGCCAATGACTAAATAATCAGCTCCGTTCGTCAACGCTTCCGCGGGGGTGGCTACGCGCTTCTGATCGCCTTTATCAGCTCCCGCCGAGCGAACCCCGGGAGTGACTAGCTTCATGCCGGGTCCGGCTATCTCACGTACGCGCGCTACTTCCAGAGGAGAACAAACAATGCCATCGATGCCGCTTTCGCGTGCCTTTTTGACACGGAGATCAACCAGATCGGCGATGGAAGTTGGGTAGCCAAGATCGGCCAGATCGTCTCGATCGAAGCTCGTGAGAACGGTGACGGCGAGCAGTTTGGTGGAAGAGATGTCACGCCCTTCGACGGCGGCTTGCATCACGGAACGGCTGCCGTGAACCGTGAGAAACGCCGGAGCGGCACTGGCGCAGATACAGCGCGTGGCGCGCTTGACTGTTTCACCGATATCGTAAAGCTTGAGATCGAGAAACACTTGGCGGCCATGGGCAGCAAGCTCTTTCACCAAGCTCATGCCCGCCGCGGCGTACAATTCCATTCCTACCTTATAGAAGCCGGCGGCTGGACCGATTTTCTCAACAAGGCCGAGAGCTTGTTCCGCGCTATCGACATCGAGCGCGATGATGAGCGGATTGCCGCCAGCATTCACGGTTTCACCTCTAATGGTTTCGTTTGCCTCTCTGTCACTTTACCAATGATGTAAGCTTCGGTGCGTGCCGCGAGGAATTTTTCAGCTTCCGGCGAAGGCAGAGAAATCAGCAAGCCACCGGAAGTTTGCGGATCATATAAGAGCGCTTGCATTTCCGCAGGAATGCCGAAATGCATGTTCACGCAGCTTTCCACAAAATCGCGATTGTTGTGCAGGCCGCCGGAGTGCGCGCCGGCCAGCGAGTATTCCAGCGCGCCGGGAAGATAGCGGATGGAGTCAGCGTTGATCTCAATCGTGACTTTGCTGGCCAGCGCCATTTCACGGGCGTGCCCTAAGAGGCCAAAGCCGGTGACATCGGTACAGCCGTTTACCGTAAGAGACTGCATCGCTTCCGCAACGCCGCGGTTCAGCGTCAGCATTTGTTCGATAGACGCATCCATGTGCTCGGTCTTTACTATGCCTTTCTTGAGGGCCGTTGAGATCACGCCAGTGCCGATTCGCTTGGTGAAAACCAGTACATCGCCGGGTTTAGCACCGGCGTTGGTCAGTATGCGGCGCGGGTCAATCAACCCGGTCACCGAATAGCCGAATTTGATTTCGTCTTCCGAGATGCTATGGCCGCCCAGGATGACGCAACCGGACTCATGTATTTTATTGGCGCCGCCTTTTAGAATTTGCTCCAGTTCTTCCACGTCGCCCTTGCCGGGAAATACCACTAGCGAGAGCGCAGTCACCGGGCGGCCGCCCATGGCATAAATATCGCTCAAGGCATTGGCTGCCGCGATGCCGCCGAAGGTATACGGATCATCCACAATCGGCGTGAAGAAATCCACGGTTTGCACGATAGCCAGCGGCTGGCCGCCGGGTTGGGTGAGATCATAAACGCCAGCATCGTCGGCAGTGTCGTAGCCCACCAGCACATGTTCGTTCGTCATGCGGGGCACGGAACGTAGGGCGCGGTCCAGAATCTTGGGGCTCAGCTTCGAGGCGCAGCCTCCGGCCTTTACATTGGCGGTTAATTTCGCGGGCATTCTTCTTTAGTTTAATGAGCCGCAGTGACGCCAGCGGCAAAACTCCATTCGCGCCATTCATTGAGCAGCGGGAAGTACAGGCCGAGCATGACAGGCCCTGCTTTTACGCGCCGCAGCAAAGTGGCGTAGTTTTCCAGTTGCGACGTGTAGCGGCGCTGCTCTTCATCCAGGAACTGTTTGCGATCCCCGCCCTTGTGGACGCTGTTCTTGAAATCGACGATCCAGAAATTACCCTCTTCATCGCGAAACACGCGGTCAACCGTTCCACTGATCAGCTTATCCTGCACTTTGCCGCTAACCGGATATTCTGAGCGCGCTTCCGCATGCGGCATCAATAACCATTTGCCGCGCTCACTGCCAAGCGTGTTGCTGAGAGCGCGAACGACTTGGTCGCCGGCTTGCGGCTCTTCCAGAGCGGGCACGCCAAGGCGAAGCAATTCGGCGCGAATGGTGGGCCGCAACGATTCTATGCGTGCAGCGCTCCATTTCTCTATTCCCTCGGTCGCTACTTTTTTCAGTAGCTCATGGATCACCGTGCCTGCATGGCGGCTGGCATCGCCCACCCACTCGAAGGTAATTTCGCGTATTGCCGCGGGCGCGCGTTCAAACTGAGGCTGCCAACTCACCGACATGGCGAATTTCGGGAGATGCCAACTCTCGGGCAAACGATTCACAAGGGGCCCGGAGGTGGCGTCTGGCGAAGTATAAAGCAGGCTCTGTTGCACCGGCACGCGGCGGCGCAATTCGCTTTCGAACACTGTTTGCGCAGAGTTCCAGATGAGACCCAGGAACGTGTTGCTGCCGGCTTTGACCAATCCGCCGTCTTTTTTGCGCCGCACGCTGCCGAAAAGATGAAGCTCGTTCTTGGCACGGGTGCAGGCCACATAAAGCAAGCGTTTGTTCTCTTCTTCGTCTTTCTTCTTGTTCAGGTCTTGGATTTCTTCGTAATCGGAGGCCGATTTAGCTTTTTGGGGCTGAGCGGCGATCTTCAAATAAGCAGTACCATCGGCGCTGGTTTCTTCGGTCCACACCAGCAGTTCTGGATCAGAGGAGCGCGCGCCGCGGCCGGTTTGGGGAATCAGGACAGTATCGAATTCCAATCCCTTCGCTTGATGAATGGTCATCACGTCCACGTTGCAGGGCGTCGATGATGGACGGGCAAAGAACATTTCCAGCCGCTCGTTCAGCAGGCTGAAATCACGAATGATTCCACCTTCTTCGAGGTTTTCTAACAAATCAAGAAACGTGGCGACATCTTCGCGGCGGTTTTTTTCGTGCAAAGCCGATGGGCCGCCCAAAGCGAGCCACGCTCTTTCGATCAACACACGCAATGCTAGGCGCCCAATACTCGCGACCGCTTGCACCAATACTTGCTGCACACGCACTGCCCTGCTACGGCCATCCGGCGACAGCGCGCCGATCTTTTGAGGGTCGGAAAGGAGATCGAGGATTGTGCGGTCCGCTTCATTCTCCGCCAGGGCTGCCAGATCGGCCAGCGTGAGGCCGCACCAGGGAGCGCGCAAACAGGCCAGCCAGGAAACGCGGTCGCCCATGTGCAGCACGGCACGGGTCAAAGAGAGAACGTCCATCACGTGCTGCTGATCTTTCAGCGCTTCGATTTCTATAGCGCGGTATTCGATATTGGCTTTGCGTAACGCCGGTAGGATCTCGGCCACGTGCGAGCGCGCGCGCACCAGAATGGCAATCGAAGCGCCTTTCTTGGCCGCCTTAATGATCCGGACAATTTCCGCGGCTTCGGCCGAGCCACTGTCCTCGATAAACGGCACGAGCCGCGCGGGAACACCGCTCGATTTGCGGCTGGCGACCGACTCACGAAACTTCACAGCGCCGAGATTAAGATCCTCCTCGGTCATAATGGGCTGTATGGTCTGTTGCACCCATCCGACTAGTTCTGGCGTGCTGCGCAAGTTGGTCTCTAAACGCAGTTGTTCCAAGCGCACCGCTCCGAGTTCCTGCGCGTGCCAGCAATGCAGAAACAATGCTATTTCCGCCTCGCGAAAACGGTAGATGCTCTGCATGGGGTCGCCCACCAGGAAAAGCGAGCGATTGTCGTCTTGCGACCACTGCTCGGTCAACGCTTTCACCAGGTCATACTGCGCCCGGGAAGTGTCTTGAAACTCGTCCACCAGCAGATGTTCAATGCGGTAATCGAGCGAGTAGAGCAAATCGGTAGGGCTCTCGGGAGTGCCCAAAGCTTTGCGCGCCGCGCGCGCCACTTCGGTGTAATCCACTTTGCCGGCGCGGCGAAATACGTCCCGCAACGCCAGGCGCGCCAATTCCAGCAATTCCGCAAAATCATTTACCAGCTGGCTATTTGAGCTCTTTGGCAAACCCGCCCATTGTTCGCGCTTTTGCAACATGGCGGCAACCTGTTGCTCCAAGCGGTCCATTTCATTATCGAAGTGCAAGGCGATGCGGCGGAACAATTCCTGTTCGCGCGTGGCGCCTTCGGTAAGAGCACGCACCGTGTTCCGTGCCGCCAGCCTATACAGGTCGCGGGCATCTTCCACCACTTCGCCGACGCCGCCGAATTCAGAAATCACCGGCATCTGGCGGGTGAGCATGGCGCAAAGTGAATCGATGGTTTGAATTTGCAGTTGGCCGAGATCTTCGAGCAAATGCCATTCGCGCTCTTTGCCGCGGGCCAAGGCTGCGAGGGCCAATTCACGAATCCTCTTGGCATAAGCATCGAGTCCCAACGGTTCGGGTTTCTCGGCGTCGGCGAGAGCGGTCTGTATCCGTTCGCGCATTTCCGCGGCGGCCTTGCGCGTGAATGTCATGGCGACGATGGAATCTGGCCGATCCACAACCCCGAGCAAGGCTAGAAAGCGTTGCGTCAAGAGTCCCGTTTTTCCGGAGCCGGCCGGGGCTTCGACAATGAATGATTTTGCCGGGTCGAGCGCACGTTCCCGCGCTGCCGCATCGACGATCATTCCTCTTCCTCCGTCGGCAACGCACCGCGCTCATTGATGCGGCAAAACGGTTTAGTGCCGCAGTATTCACAAGCCCCTTTGATGGGATCGACTTCGGCGGCGCCACGGACGAAATCGTGCGCCAGTTTTTCGATGCTGGCGCGGCTTTCCTCCATGTATGCGCCCCATTCTTTGTGCACCGTCACCGCCGAACCCGAAAAATGTTTGTTACGCGAAAAGCCTATTGCTTTTACCTCACGCGGCTTTACCTGGCCGAAGAATATTCCGTCTACCGGCGATTCAACCGAGGCGGCATACACCAACAACTGCGGTTCAGCGGGCCGCTCACCAGTCAGTTTGGGGCGGCTTTGTTTGCCGCTCTTGTAGTCGATGAGCACGAGATTGCCGTTGTTCAAACGGTCAATCCGATCAACCCGCAAGGAAAGACTCAAGCCCGGCACTTCGAATTTACGCTCTTGCTCCGTCTGCTCTACGGTGAATGGAACGCTGCGGGAACTTTCCAGTTGGAGCCACTCCAGAATCACTTGTTCCAGCCGTTCTCTTTCGGTTCCCACACTGAGTTCATGTAGTGGTCCGGCATCCTTCAGTTGAACTGCATCAGCGATCGCATGGCGAACGAGCAACCGCAACTCATCCTGCGAAGTCTGGCGCAGTTTGCCTTGCGACTCTAACTCCTTCCAAACATTTTCTAATGCCTTGTGCACAAAGCCGCCGCGCTCGCGCGCATCGAAGCCGAAAGAGGCGTCTTCCGGGCTGCGCGCCTTGAGCCGGTATTCGGCGAAGGCGCGGAATGGGCACTGGGATTGAGCTTTGATAATTCCCGTTCCACCACGCATTTCTTCTTTCGCCGCAAAGGGAGGCGCGTTCGCATCGGAGATCTGCTCCAGCGTGGCAAGGGCGAACGATTCCTGTGGCAGAGGACCATCCCAAATGTCAATACCGCCATTCTTTTGCGAGACGAAACTTTCCGCTAAAGATGACAAGCGTTCATGAAAGGTAACGAAAACCTGCGGAGCGCTGCTGAACAAAGCCTTGGTTGCGCGCCTGCGCTCATCGCGCACACTCTTTGGAGTGCTTCCGGGAACTTGATGGAGACGTTGCAGTGTCAGGGGCACCAGCGGAGAAAGCCGGACCGGGTTGGGCCACGACTCCTCCGACAGTCCTACGGCAATCGCCGAATCGAACTCGACCCCTTTTGCCTCCGAGGCATCGAGTACTTGAATTGGCGAGGACCAATCGCCTTTCTCCAATCGGCGAGCCAGCAAGCGCCGGAGATGCCCCAGCGCGCCGTGCAAACTAACGGCTGGCGTGACAAGCCCAAGCCCCGAGAGAGTGGAGAGCAGGTTGTTCCATTGATCGATGATTGTTTTTTCGCCTTCGGTAGGCTCTCGGTCGCCCGGCCAACCGAGCGCGCCTAATAAGTCGCATATGAACCTGCTCCATTCAGCAAGATGGTGCACGCCATGAGCCTTTGGCAGCAGCTTTTCGATATTTTTCAGGCAGGAAGAAAAAACGACGCATTTGCGCGCCGCCCATGCCATGTCTTGCAGTCCGACGTCCAGCTCTCTACGCTTTCGCAGGTCAATATCCGCAAGGGCGCGTTGGTGCAATTCGCCGGACGCACCTTTCAGGAAATGTGAACGCAAGATAGCGCCGGCATCCGCGTGATCGATGCGTGGCGAGGCGAGGCCTAAGAAAAGAAGAGCGGAGGCAATAAGAGGATGGTCGATCAACAAACTACCGGCATGCATTCGAAACAGCGACTCAGCTGTCGTGGACGTACCCGCAAACTTTGTGGAGTTTGTTGGGAAGAATACGGCTTGCAGCGTGCGTTCGATCAGGGCAGTATGTTCCGCCAAGTTCGGCACCAACAGCGCCAACGAACGCCCCGGCGCTTCTTCAAATAAGTAACGCAAGCGGCGCGCGGCGAACTCAACCTCGGCGGCGGAGTCATCACAAGACTTCGCCACGGCCGGGGCCGTTGAGATCGCTTGCGAAAAGGGCAGGCGGACAGCCAGACTGCCCAAACCTGTTTGAATGTTTTCGAGTGCCGGCGAAATATGTTCAAAACCAACGAACACCGTCAGTTTCGGCGTGATCGTTCTTTCGCTCATCCAGCCAGGAATCTGGCGCAACAAATCCGCTCGCGTGATCCAGTTATTCTCACGGCTTTTGCCGTGCAGCAAGCGACGCCAATGTTGAAACTGGCGGGCATCCGCATGATCGTTCCATGACTGGCCTTCAGACGGAATGTTCCACTCCGCCAATAAACGGGCCGCCTCCCGCGCCAGACGCACGGTCGCGGAAACATCAAACAATTGAGGGTGTTCCAGTTCTATGATGCCGTGCCAAAGCGCCTGCTCTTGAGCGGGAGATAAAAGCGAAGGGATGGCCGCCGACACATAACGCGCCTCCTGCCAGCAAGACGCAAGCCAAGCATCCAGGCCAAAGATAGCAGGCCGCTCCCAGGTTTCTGAACCCTCTTTTAGTTGCGCTCGGGCAAACTCTTCGTGCGCCACGCCCGCCAGGAAAGGGGTTGGAGTGACAATCGTTGCGCCTTTCCTGACCCAGGAACTCCAATCACGACAAGCTAGCCGCATTCAATCGTTACCACTCAATCACCGGCTACCTTAATCACCAGCTTGCCTTCATTTTCGCCTTTGAAGAGCATCAATAGGGTCTCGGGAAATGTCTCGAAGCCGTCCACTATGTGCTCGCGAGTTTTGATCTTGCCTTCTTTGATCCAAGGAGTCATGGCAGCGCGAAATTCGGCAGCGCGCCCCATGTAGTCCACGACCACCATACCCGTCATGCTTGCCCGATTCACCAACAGCGAAAGATAGTTGGATGGCCCTTTGATGGGCGTTGTGCTGTTGTATTGCGAAATCGCGCCGCAGATCACGATGCGGGCGCGCGCAGCCAGATTCGCCAGCGCCGCGTCCAGAATATCGCCGCCCACATTATCGAAATAGACGTCAATGCCGTTAGCGCAATGCGCGCGCAAAGCGGAATATACATTTTCCGTTTTGTAATCAATCGCCGCGTCGAAACCAAGCTCTGCGGTCAAATACTGGCACTTTTCGCTGCCGCCCGCAATACCAACTGCTTTGCATCCCTTAATTTTGGCGATTTGCCCAACAATCGAGCCCACCGCGCCAGCCGCGCCTGAGACCACCACGGTGTTGCCCGGCTCTGGACGGCCCACTTCGAGCAAGCCGAAATAGGCAGTCATGCCCGGCATACCAAGCGCGCCGATGTAGAGCGGCAACTTATCGGCAGGAGCATCAATCTTATTCACTGCTTTCCCCGGCACCACGGCATACTCTTGCACGCCAAAAATGCCGCCCACATAATCGCCCACTGCGATGCCGCCGAGCTTCGAAGCAATCACCTTCCCGGCACCCAGCGCACGCATCACCTCACCAATGCCCACCGGCGGAACATACGACTTACCTTCGTTCATCCAGCCGCGCATGGCCGGATCAAGCGAAATGTAGAGAACCTTTACCACAACTTCGCCGTCTTTTGGCTCTGGAATAGGCTCCTCCGTAAGGTTCCAATTACTGCTTACCGGCATTCCAACCGGGCGCGATGCAAGGCGAAACTGATGATTCGTAGCGGTCATGGCTCTAGTTGGATTCTATCTTGTGATGGAAGTGGCAGCGATTGTGAATGGGCGGCAGGCGAAAATCAGAGTAATGGCTGAATCGAGAATTACTCCACGCGCCCAGGACTTCGCCGCGTGGTATCAAGACGTCGTATTGCAAGGAGACATGGCCGAGCCGGCCGAAATCGTCAAAGGCTGCATGGTGATTAAACCAAACGGTTATGCGGTTTGGGAAGCGTTGCAGCGTGCTTTCGACGAGCGCTTCAAGGCAACGGGCCACCAGAACGTTTATTTCCCGTTATTGATTCCGCAAAGTTTCTTGCAGAAAGAAGCGGAGCATGTGGAAGGCTTTGCGCCGGAGCTCGCCGTGGTCACCATTGCGGGCGGCAAGGAACTGGAAGAACCGTATGTGATTCGGCCCACATCGGAAACGATTGTCGGCCACTTCTTCGCCAAGTGGATTCAGAGTTACCGTGATTTGCCGCTGCTGCTCAACCAATGGGCCAATGTCGTGCGCTGGGAATTGCGTACTCGCATGTTCTTGCGCACCACCGAATTCCTTTGGCAGGAAGGCCACACCGCGCATTCGTCGCATGCCGAAGCGCGTCAAGAAGTGTTGCGAATTTTAGATATCTACGCAGAGGTGGCCGAAGACCTTATGGCCATGCCCGTGATCAAAGGCGTCAAAACAAGCGCTGAGAAATTCGCCGGGGCGCTGGAAAGTTTTTCCATCGAAGCCATGATGCAGAATGGCTTGGCGTTGCAAGCGGGCACCAGTCATGATTTGGGCCAGAACTTCGGCAAAGCCTTCGATGTCAAGTTTCAAACCAGCGAAGGCAAACTCGATTATGTTTGGCAAACTAGCTGGGGCGTAAGCACGCGCTTGATTGGCGGCTTGATCATGACTCACTCAGACGATAAGGGCCTCGTTTTGCCGCCGAAGGTTGCGCCCGTGCCGGTTGTGCTGGTGCCCATTTACCGGAAGGATGACGAAAAATCAGCTGTCATGGAAGCCGCGGAAAAGATCGCGCTGGATCTCAAAGTCAAAGTCGATCGCCGCGAAGGTCAAACGCCCGGCGCAAAATTCTTCCATTGGGAACGTCTCGGAGTGCCGCTCGTTCTAGAGCTTGGTCCGCGAGATCTAGCTTCGGGCAACTTTGTCTTGAAACGCCGCGATACAGGCACGAAAGAGATAGTGTCCCAAGGCGATTTGCGGGCGAAGATCGATGCGGCGCTCGCGGCGATGCAAACGGATCTCTATCGGTCGGCCAAAGAAAGGCTGAAGCAGAATTGCGTGACGGCCGATTCCCTGCCCCAAGTGGAAGGGATTTTGCGCGACGTCA
>Ga0182012_10002738_pt1 | contig 18986 bp, 17 predicted proteins | sample 612S2SmetaG_FD_120486 | JGI IMG/M metagenome (GOLD analysis project Ga0182012, IMG submission 120486) | Permafrost microbial communities from Stordalen Mire, Sweden - 612S2S metaG | ecosystem: Environmental > Terrestrial > Soil > Wetlands > Permafrost | place: Sweden: Stordalen | collected...
ACGTCGACGCACCGCCGGTCGCGCGGTCGCTCGAGTCACCTGCCGTGCCCTGGGACTCTCGGTAGCCGTGGAAGGCGAACTACCCGAGGATGATCACCCGTCGGTGATCGCGGCCAACCATTCGAGTTTCATCGACGGCTTGATGCTCTACGTCTTCTTGAATCAGCCCGTGACGTTCGTCTCCAGCACGGACATGGAGCGTCAATTCCTGTTGGGCCGAATCATGAGGGGCTTCGGATGCGTCTTCGTCGAGCGCGGGCGCGCCGAGCGAAGCGCCGCCTCGGTGGAGAAGTTAGTGAGCTCGATCCAAAGCGGCCATCACGTTCTCATCTTTCCCGAAGGTTCGATCAGCCCACGAGCGGGACTCCGTGTGTTCCGCCTCGGTGCCTTTGAGGCGGCGACGTCATCGAACTGCCCGGTGATTCCGATCGGCATTCGCGGTTCGCGCGCGGTGTTGCGTCCGGGCAGCTTTCGTCCGCACCCCGGAGCGGTGCGTATCGTCATCGGTGACGAGGTCGTGCCCACCGGCCGCGAATTCGGCGATCGGGTGCTGCTGCGCGACCAGGTTCGACAAGCGATCGCGCTTCTCAGTGGCGAAGAGGACGCGTAACTCTCATCGCCGTGGCGACGTGGCCGCTATTCGTGGATGCTCTCGAGGGTGAATCCGGCGCCGTGGAGCATCTTTCGCAGGTCAACGATCTGCTGGGTGTCGAGGTCCTTGCCGCGCGGTCGGTCAAAGACCTGCGTGTCATCACCCAGTGTCACGGTGTAGCGCCCGTTGCTCGCCTCAGTGATCGATCCCACTTCCACGATGAGTGCGGCCGCGTCGTGCCACTCGATGTTGTGACTCGCGGGATGACTGAGGATCTTTTCGGCGGTGACCAAGTGATGTCCGGTGAGTTTGGCGTGGGCCATGTGATGTCCTTTTCGTCCAGTTGCTGATAACCAACTTACGGTCTTCGCAGTGGTGGCGCGCCCGGCCAGGGGAAACGAATCGATTGGCAGTGGTGCACCGATCGGGGGGTGGCTTCTATACTTGCTTGTAGTCAAGCAACTAAATACGAAGAATTGGACGAATGGCAGCCAAAACCCTGGACGTAGTGCACGGCGATCGCTACAAATGGATCGCGCTCACCAACACGACACTCGGCGTCTTCTTGGCGACCATCAACTCATCGATCATCCTGATCTCACTGCCGGCGATCTTCCGCGGGCTCGGTATCAATCCTTTGTCGGCCGGCAACGTGGGTTACCTGCTGTGGCTCTTGCAGGGGTATCTGCTCGTGACCGCGGTCCTCGTGATCAGTTTGGGTCGTCTCGGCGACATCATGGGCCGCGTGCGCATCTACAACCTCGGCTTCGCCGTCTTCACCCTCGGGTCGGTTCTCCTCGCGCTCGATCCCTACCACGGCGGGACCGGCGCACTCTGGCTCGTGCTGTGGCGCCTCGTGCAGGGTGTCGGGGGCGCGATGCTCTTCGCCAACTCGAGCGCGATCCTCGTGGACGCGTTCCCGTCGGACCAACGAGGCATGGCCATGGGGATCAACCAGGTCGCGGCGATCGGCGGATCGTTCATCGGACTGATCGCCGGTGGACTGCTCTCGGTCGTCGACTGGCGACTCGTCTTCTGGGTCTCGGTTCCCTTTGGCATCATCGGCACGATCTGGGGATACTTCAGTCTTCGCGACAACGGTAAGCGCGCGGCCGCCAAGATCGACTGGTGGGGCAACATCACCTTCGCGGTGGGTCTCACGTCGATCCTCGTGGGCATCGTCTACGGCATTCAGCCCTACCTGCACCACTCGATGGGTTGGACGTCGCCGCGCGTCCTCACGGCCTTTGTCATCGGCGCCGCCTTCTTGTTCGCGTTCTTCATCATCGAGAACCGCGTGGAGTCGCCGATGTTCAACTTGCGCCTCTTCAAGATTCGCGCCTTTTCGACGGGCAGCGCGGCCGGCTTCCTGGCGGCGATCTCTCGGGGCGGTCTGCAGTTCATGCTCATCATCTGGCTCCAAGGGATCTGGTTGCCGCTCCACGGCTACGCCTACTCCGCGACGCCGCTGTGGGCCGGCATCTATCTGTTGCCGTTGACCACCGGGTTCTTGTTCGCCGGACCGATCTCGGGCTACCTCTCGGACCGTCACGGAGCGCGCATCCTCTCGACGTCGGGGCTCTTGGTCTTCGGCGCGAGCTTCGTCGGACTGTTGCTCGTCCCGACGAATTTCAGTTATTGGGTCTTCGCGCTCATGGTCTTCTTCAACGGCTTGGGCGGTGGGATGTTCTCCGCTCCGAACTCCGCGGCGATCATGAACAGCGTGCCGGCCGACGAGCGTGGGGGAGCGGCCGGGATCCAAGCGGCGTTCCTCAATACCGGATTCGTGCTGTCGATCGGTATCTTCTTCTCCCTGATGATCATCGGGCTCACGAACACGCTGCCCAAGGCGATGTTCAAGGGTCTCAGTGCCCACGGCGTCGCCGCGACCCAGGCACACTCCATCGCGAACCTGCCGCCGGTCGGCAGTCTGTTCTCCGCCTTCCTCGGCAAGAATCCGCTGAAGAACCTGCTCGGCTCACAGGCGACGGCCCACGTCAACCACGCGCAGTGGCTCATCCTCACCGGCAAGCACTTCTTCCCCGACCTCATCGAGGGCTCCTTCCATCACGGCCTGGAGATCGTCTTCGGCGCGGCCATCGTGATGTCGATCATCGGTGCGCTGGCCTCGGCCCTTCGTGGCAAGCGCTACGTCCACGAGGATCAGTCGATGCGCGAACACCTCGGTGACGCGGCGGCGACCTCGAGCGGCGTGCCGGGAGAGATCGCTCTCGAAAGTGAGGTCGTGCAATGAAGTCCGTCGTAATCGACTCCGGACGCTCCCTCGACACGGCCGCGCGCCTGCGCCTCGTGATGTTCCGCTTGGCGCGAGCGCTACGCCACGAGGGGTCGACGGCACTGTCGCCATCGCAGGTCTCAGCGCTGGCGAGCGTCGATGAGTTCGGTCCACTTCGCATCAGCGCGCTGGCGACACTCGAATCGGTCGGCGCGCCGGTGGCGACGAGGATCGTCGCGAGCCTCGAGGAGCTCGATCTGTTGAAGCGTACCGATGACCCCGACGACAAGCGGGCGTCGCTCGTGGAACTGTCCGATCACGGTCGCGACGTCCTCGCCGCGCTCTGGAGTGAACGAACGATCGGCTTGAGCTCTCGTCTCGAACGGCTCAGCCCCGCCGAGCGCAATCGCCTGGAGCTGGCCCTCCCGGCGTTGGAGAAGCTAACCCGAGAGAATTAGTTTCGAGCGACCCCCGCGTTCGGAACGTCACACCGTCACGGGATGAATCGCCGTCGATGCTAGACATGGGGCACGTCGCGGAGGATTCGATGACCTACGTCATAGAGGTTGCGGGACTGACGAAGCGATTTGGATCCCTTATCGCCGTCAGCGACGTCTCCTTCAACGTGGAACACGGCGAAATATTTGGCCTCTTGGGCAAGAACGGCGCGGGCAAAACCACGACCGTGGAGATCCTTGAGGGCTACCAGTCGCCCGATGAAGGTCGGGTCCAAGTTCTCGGTGTCGACCCGAAGAAGGGTGGCGGCGCGTGGAAAGACCGCATCGGATTGGTCTTGCAGGATTCGGACTTTGACCCGAGCCACACGGTGAGTGAGACGGTCAAACTCTTCGCCGGATTCTTCTCGAACCCGAAGAGCGTCGCCGAGACCCTCGCACTCGTGGGCCTCACCGACAAAGCGGGAACGCGAATCGGTCGACTCTCCGGCGGGCAACGTCGTCGAGTCGACGTGGCCCTGGGCATCGTCGGCTCGCCGGAGTTGTTGTTCCTGGACGAACCAACGACCGGCTTCGATCCTTCGGCGCGTCGAGAGTTCTGGACGATGCTGGAGGGCCTGCGATCGGCCGGGACATCGATCTTGCTCACGACCCATTACATGGAAGAGGCCCAACACCTGTGCGATCGGATTGCCATCCTCTCGGCCGGTCGCATCGTTGCCGAAGGCACCTCGACGTCACTCATCGCGCTGGCCGGAACGACGACGGTGCGATTCGACTTCGTGGAAGGACTCGACGTTGCCGCCCTGTCGCGAGAGGCGGGCATCGATTTCAAGATACAAGGAGAGGTCGTTTGTGCGACGCTCGGCGCCACGCAGTCCGAACTCCTCCGTCTGTTGGCGCACGTGGAGCGCGAAGGTATCGAGTTGGGCGGTTTCGAGGTCGTTCGACCGACGCTCGACGACGTCTTCCTCGACGTCACGGGAGACGAGGCATGAGGTTCATCCGATTGTCACTTCGACAGGCCGAGTACAACCTCGTCGCCTACACGCGCAGCGCGCGAACGGTCATCTTCGGTGTTTTGATGCCGGTGGGATTCCTCGCCCTGTTTAATTCGGTCTTCGGCGGCAAGTTCAAAACAATTCCGGTCGACGGGCACAACATCCCGACGATCGCCTTCTACACCGGAGGCCTTACGACCTACGGGGTGATGCTCGGCTCCTTCACCGGCATACTCGTCGCCATAGTCGGTGCGCGCGAGGCCGGGTGGCTGAAGCGTTTCCGGGGTACCCCGATGCCGCCGGGCGTCTTCTTGGCCGGGGAGATTCTCTATCTTTTTGTGACGTCGCTTGGTCTGATCATCGTGATGCTCGCGGTCTCACATTTCGGGTACCACCTCTCGCTGCCGGCGCACGCTTATTTGGCGGTCTTCTGCTACACCGTGCTCGGGGTGTTCGCTTTTTCGGCAATGGGACTCGCGCTCACGAGGTTGATCACCACTTCAGAGATGGCCGGTTCGGTAGGACCGTTCACCGTGGTCATCTTGAGCTTCGTAAGCGGCGTCTTCTTGGCGCCCAATCTGCTGCCGCAGTGGCTCTTGACCTTCTCGTCGTACCTGCCCCTCGAGCCGATCGTGAGCGCGATGCAGCACGCCATCGCCCTACCCGGCGGCTCCGGACTTCAAGTGCGGCCCTTCATTGTCCTCGGCATCTGGGGCGCCGTCAGTTTCGTCATCGCTCAGATGAACTTCACGTGGGAACCGCAACGTCGTTAGACGGGACTACGCCGGGTCCTTGGGCAGGCCAAGCACGCGTTCGCCGATGATGTTGCGCTGCACCGCCGACGTGCCGCCGCCGATCGTGAGTGCTTGGGAGTAGAGGAAACCGAAGAACCACGCGCTGCCGTCTGCTCCGTCGGAACCGCCCGGCCCTCGCCCCTCGAGCATCCCGGCCGCACCGGCGAGCCGGTGGGCGAGTTCCATGACCTCCTGGCCGTGGTCGTCGGCGAGCGCCTTGCGGACGCTGGCCTCGGCCCCGGGCTCGCGTCCGGCCTGCGCCGCGGCGACGAGTCGCAGTCGTAACAGGCGCAGGATCTCGCCGTGCGACCAACACCGCACCAGTTCGTCTCGCTCGAGCGCGTCGTGGGGGACCGAGGACGTTCGCACGAGTTCGACGAGGTCGGCGGCGGTCGGGCCGCGGCCCCAGAGCACGCCCTCACCGGAGAGTGAGACCCGTTCGTTACCCAGGGTGACCTTCGCGAGACGCCAACCGCCGTTCACCTCGCCGATGAGGTAGTCGGCCGGCAGTCGGACCTCGTCGAGGAAGACCTCGTTGAAGGCGTGGTCGCCGGTGATGTCGATGATGGGACGAATCGTGACACCGGGCGCGTTCATGGGGCAGATGAAGTAGCTGATGCCCTTTTGCGGCGCGCCCTCGTTGGACGTTCGCGCGAGCAAGATGCCCCAGGTCGCGAGGTGCGCGTAGCTGGTCCACACCTTTTGACCGGTGATGATCCACTCGTCGCCGTCGCGTTCGGCGCGGGTCGCGAGCGAGGCGAGGTCGCTGCCGGCGCTGGGCTCGCTGAAGAGCTGACACCAGAACTCTTCGCCACTCAACAACTTGGGCAGCCAGCGATGCTGTTGCGCCTCGGTGCCGGCGTAGAGGATTGTCGGTCCGGCCCACCCGATGCCGATCGGATTGATCGGCAGGCGCACGTTCGCACGCTTCAATTCTTCGTCGATGAGGATCTGATGATTCGCGTCGGCGCCCAGGCCCCAGGGTTTGGGCAGGTGGGGAGCGACGAATCCGGCCTCGGCGAGTTGCACCGGCGTCGGATTGGGGTGCGACGACAGCCACTCGCGCACCGCGATGCGCCGTGGATCGTTTTCGTCCAGCCCGTCGTCATCTATCGAGACGGTCATCGGAGCGAGGAGGCCCCGGCCCTCTTCTTCGAGATCGAGCACCACTTCGGGCGACTTCTTCATGACTACCTCCCTTTCTAACGTACTCGTGAGCGATCGTCCACGGATCGTCGCGAGCGGCGCAATCGGTGGTGGATTCGCGACGAACGACGCTACGACGAGAGCGTCGCGATGATCGCCTCGATGGCCAAAGGGATGTCCGAGGCACTGGCGTAAACCGTCAGCGCGGCGCCGGCGCGCCCGTGCAGGTGGGCGCCGAGGGCCGCCGCCTCGAGCGGGTCGTGGCCCCGGGCGATCGTCGCACCGATGACGCCCGAAAGGACGTCGCCACTCCCGGCCGTGGCGAGCGTGGGCGTGCCCGAGCGAACCACTCGTGCGACGCCGTTCGGGTCGGCGATGAGCGTCGTCGCGCCCTTCAGCAGAACGACGCAGTTCGTCTCCTTCGCGAGTGAACGCACCGCCTCCAGACGGTTGACCGGCACCGGCGCACCGGTCAGTCGTGCGAACTCACCGTCGTGCGGCGTGAGGACCCAGCGCTCGTCCTTGGAGGTTCCTATCGCGATCAACGATCGATCGAGCCCGTCGGCGTCGAGGACGACGGGCATGGACGTGCCCTCCAAACGTTCGCGTAGCCACTCGACGCCCTCGGTGCCGAGCCCGGGGCCCGCCACGACGCAACGGCTGCGCTTCTCGAGGGCGACGTCGTCACTCCGCACGATCTCGGCCGGGAGGTCGACGAGTTGCGCGACGTCGCCTCGGCTCGACAGGCGGATCATCGACGCGCCGGCCGCCAGGGCCCCGCGCACGACGAGGTCCGCGGCGCCGGGCATCAGAGTTGATCCCGCCAGCACCTGTATCGCGTGCGTCCATTTGTGGTCGCTCGTGTCGCGGTGGACGAGCGCCGCGAGGTCGCCATCGTCGACCAGTCCGTCCACGAACCCCTCGACGATACCCAATCCGGCGAAGCGAAGCCGGCCGCACAGTGACGCCGCCGCACCGGTGACGTGCGCCGGCTTCAATGCACCCAGGGCCATCGTCACGTCGGCGGCCATCGGCGAACCGAGCAGCGTACCGGTATCGGCGTCGACGCCTGAGGGCAGGTCGACCGCGAGGACCACTGAGCCGTGGGCGACGTGCGGCGCGACGTACGGTCGCGAACATCCCAGTCCAAAGGCCGCATCGATGACCAGTGCAAAGCCTCGCAGTTCATCGGGCTGGGTCGCCACGTCGATGACGTCGACTTTGGCGCCCCGAGCACGCAGCCACGCGGCGGCGATGCGTCCGTCGGCCCCGTTGAGCCCCGGCCCCACCAGTACCGCGACGCGCGACCCGTAGCACGAGCCGAGCATCGACTGCGCTTCGAGCGCCACGGCCGTGCCGGCCGCCGCGACCAGGGCGTCGCCCCCACGCGACTTCACCGCGCGCGCGTCGGCCTCGCGCATCGCGGCCGCGGAGAGAATCGGTATCACGAGTTGCTCTCCGGTGAGCGACGACGAGATGAGGTCAACGAATCCATACGTCGCCACCCTAAGGCACGTGAAATCTTCGCCGTCGAGACGGGCAATGGTACGCACGCTCGGGCCAGCGTTCGTAGGCTGCAGGGGTGGAGCAAGTGACGCAGTTCGACCGCGCCGCGGGCGCGCTGTACGGACTTGCCATCGGCGACGCCCTCGGGATGCCGACGCAGATGATGTCGAGGGAAGAGGTCGTCAGTGTCTTCGGCAAGGTACTGGTCGACTTCGAACCGGCGCCCACCGATCACCCCATCGCCGAGGGCATGACCGCCGGTCGCATCACCGACGACACCGAGCAGGCAGTGCTGTTGGCCAACGAACTGATCGACGGCCACGGCGAAGTCGACATTCAAAGTTGGGCCGACGCGTTAATCAACTGGGAAGAGTCGATGAAGGCCAAGGGTTCGCTCGATCTGCTCGGACCATCGACCAAGCGCGCGATCCTGGCGTTGTTGGCCGGGGGCGACCCCGAAGAGGTCGGCCGCCGGGGCGACACGAACGGTGCCGCCATGCGCATCACGCCGGTCGCGATCGCGGTTCGATCCCTCGACATCGATGAACTCGTCTCGCGCGTCGCTCAGGCCAGTCGACTGACGCACAACACCAGTGTCGCGCTCGCTGGCGCCGCTGCGGTCGCCGGCGCCGTCAGCGCTGGCGTCGAAGGACTCACGTTCGAGGTCATGGTCGACACCGCCTGTGACGCCGCCGTGCGAGGGTCGAGACGAGGACACTGGATCGCCGGCGCCGACGTCGCCGTGCGAATCCGCTGGGCGATCGATCTCGTCCACGGCCTGGACGCCGAGGGTGTCGTGGACCTCCTGCCGATCCTCGTCGGTACGAGCCTGGCCACGTGGGAGTCCGTGCCGGCGGCCTTCGCGGTCGCGAGCGCCTTCAGCGACGAGCCGTGGTTGGCCTGTCGCGTGGCCGCCTCGCTCGGGGGCGACAGTGACACCATCGCCGCGATGACCGGCGCCATCGTGGGATCGCGATGCGGCGTGAACGTCTTTCCCGTTGAGGCCCGCGATACCGTGTCGCGCGTCAACGGATTGGAACTCGACGAGATGGCGCGTCGCCTGTTGCAACTGCGAAACGGTTCCGAGCAAAGCGCGGCGTGAGCCGTGCCGCGACTGATCCTCGTCGACAGCGTCGTCGTCGACGTCGTCTTGAACGTTGACTCGCTGCCCGAGCGCGGATCGGACACGCTGGCCGAACACAGCGACTCCTTCGCCGGAGGAGGGTTCAACGTCATGGCGGCGGCGTCACGACTCGGCCTGGCCTCGGTCTACGGCGGCGTGGTGGGACTCGGACCGTTCGCCATGATCGCTCAAGAAGCGATGCGTGAAGAGGCGATCGTCGTCGCGACGGCGCCCAACGATGACCTCGACACGGGATTCGTCGTGGCGATTGTCGAAGACGGCGGGGAACGCACGTTCTTGACGAGCGTCGGTGCCGAAGCGACGCTCTCCACGAGCCAACTCGACGATCTGGACGTCAACGAGAGCGACTTCGTCTACTTCTCCGGCTACGCACTGTTGCACGAGAGCAATGCGCGCGCATTGATCGCGTTCCTGCAGCGGATCCCACCGAAGGCCTGCTTTCTCTTCGACCCCGCCCCCATCGTGGGCGATATCTCAGAAGATCTGCTTGAGGCGGTCTTCGAACGAGTCGATTGGTTCTCGTGCAACGCACGCGAAGCGTCGATCCTCACCGACGCCGCCGATGTCGACGGGGCCGCTCGCGCACTTCGTGCGCGGATGGGTCACGGCGGCGCAATCGTTCGAATCGGTGCTGCGGGCTGTGTCGTGGCGCTGTCGGAGCTCCACAGTGAGATCGTTCCCGGATTCGTCGTCGAGAGTGTTGACACCAATGGGGCGGGCGACTGTCACGTCGGGGCGTTCGCCGCGCGCTTGGCTCTCGGGCGTCCACCCCTTGAAGCGGCGCTCTGGGCCAACGCGGCCGCCGCGATGTCGGTCACGAAACACGGTCCCGCCACCGGTCCCACACTGCTCGAACTAGAAGCGTTCTTGCGTTAGAAGAAGACCGAGCAGAGCTCGTAGATCTCGCGCGGCACTTTTCGTTGGCCGCCGATTACCGAGGCCAGCGGACTTAGGACGACGGTGTTGTCGCGCACCACCGGAATCGTTCCGAACTTGCCGGCGGTCACGGCTTCGTAGGCGCCGGCGCCGACGCGGGTGGCCCAGATTCGGTCGTGCGCCGTCGGGCTGCCGCCGCGCTGGAGGTGACCGAGGACCGTGGTGCGAACCTCGATGTCGGTGAGTTCTTCGATCTTGGATGCGACGAACTGGCCGACACCGCGGGTGGCGAGGCGAACGCCTCCGACTCCTTCGGTTGACAGCTCTCCCTCTTCGGTACCGCCAAGCGTTGCCAAGTTGATGCCTTCGGCGACGACGACGATCGAGAACGCCAAACCCGCCTCGACTCGGCGAGCGAGGTGTCTCATAATTTCATCCATCGTGACCGGAAACTCAGGAATCACGATCATGTCGGCGCCGCCCGCGAGGCCGCCCATGGCAGCGACCCATCCGGTCAATCGCCCCATGGTCTCGACGACCATGACACGGTGATGCGAGGCGGCCGTCGTGTAGAGCCGGTCAATGGACTCCGCCACGATGCTGATAGCGGTGTCGAAGCCGATGCAGTAGTCGGTGCCGAGGAGGTCGTTGTCCAGTGTCTTCGGAACTCCCACGATCGGCGCGCCGTGGTCGGCGAGCCACGTCGAGATTCGATGTGTGCCGTCACCACCGATGGAGATCAGCGCGTCAAGGTGTTCCTCGATCGCAGCCAGGACCCGTTCGCGCCCACCCGCCGGACTGTCGAGGTTGTAGCGCGCGGTGCCGAGCAACGTCCCGCCTTGGGCGATGACTCCTTGGAGGTCGTTCGCGACGAGGGGACGTCCGGCGTATTCACTGGCCAGACCGGCCCAACCGTTGGCGATGCCGATGACCTCGTGACCGTCTCGAATGGCCATTTGGCCGATGGCCCGAATGGCCGCGTTAAGTCCGGGCGCGTCGCCACCCGCCGTAAGAACACCGATACGCAATGCAACTCCTCTGAACCCAACCGCCTCAATTCTACGCAGGGTTCATCCCGGGCTTTATCGCAAGTCGAAGTGAATTCTCATCCGATCGTCACGAGCGCAGGATGGGTTCTACGAGACGGACGCTGTCTCGACGACCCCATCTTCTTGAAGGCGAACTTGATTCTTCGTGAAGATCACCGTCAGGACAAAACTCAGGACCAACGTGACGAAGACCCCGAGATTCGCGTACTCCCAATCTCCAGTTTTCCCGCCCAAGTGAAGTGGTCCGAGTAGGTATCCCTGCCACGTCAGCCACGAGGCGCCCGAGTTGGTCACGAGTCCCCATCCGATGACGCTGGCGATGATCGTCGTCACCACCGGGACGAGACGGATGTCGCCGTAACGGCCAGAGTTGCGAAAGAGGTCGTCGTCGGAGTAATCCTTCTTCCGAAGTGCGAGGTCGCCCAAGAACACTCCACACCACGCCGCGATCAAGACTCCCACGGTGATCAAGAATCCCTCAAACTGAGCGAGAAAGTCCTGCTTGGCAAAGACGATGTAGATGGTGCCGAGCAGCATGATGACGCCATCAACTCCTGCCGCAGCGAAGCGCGGGATCCTCAGTCCGGCCGACAGGAGAGCGAGGCCCGACGAGTAGATGTCCAACACAGCGCCACCGACGATGCCGAGCACGGCCACGATGATGAACGGCACGAGGAACCAGGTCGGCAGTTTGGTCGCAGTCGCCAGAGGGCCAATCGGGTTCGTCATGTCCATGGCATTCACTAGTTTGGTGGAAGACCCCGCAAGTAAGAGTCCGAAGACAACGAGAATGATTGGTGCGAGGGACCCTCCCAACGTGGTCCACCACACCACCCCTCGCGATGAAGCGCTTCGCGGAAGGTATCGGGAGTAGTCGGCGGCAACGTTTACCCAACCCAGTCCGAAGCCCGTCATCACGAAGACGAGCGCTCCGATCATCGCTTGCGTCGAACCGCTGTGAATGTGGCTCACGGTGTGCCAGTGGACGTCCTTCGCCGTGAGGGCAATGAAGGCGACTGTAAGTACCGCCGTGACCAGAGTGATGATCGTTTGCATCCGCATGATCAGGTCGAATCCCATGACGCCGCCGCCAATAATCAATCCGGCGACGATGATCATGGCGATGACCTTGACGCCATCACCACCTCCCCAACCGAGCTTGGAGAAGACGGCCGACGTTGCAAGAACGGCGATCGCACTGAGAAACGTCTCCCAGCCCACGCACAGCAGCCACGAAATCCCCGCGGGTAGTCGACTGCCGCGAACGCCGTACACCGCGCGACTAAGGACCATCGTCGGTGCCGACGCTCGCTTGCCGGCGAGCGCGATGATGCCGCAGAGCAAGAAGCTGATGAAGACTCCGACCAGGCCAACGATCAGTGCCTGCCAGAACGAAATGCCGAAACCAAAAATGAAGGCGCCGTACGCGAGTCCGAGTACCGAAACGTTGGCGCCGAACCACGGCCAGAAGAGCTGACGCGGTTCGCCTTTGCGCTCACTCTCGGTGATGACGTTGATTCCGTTCTCTTCAATTCGAAACGCACCGGCGCTGCCTGTACTGACCTCTTCAGAGAGTTTGCTCACGGCGCTCCTTTTCTCGACGCCGCGCGTCGCTTGCGAAGATTTTACGCACGCGGCGCGTGTTGTCGTAACCAAATGATTCACATACATTCGTGGACGTTTACTGCACTCATTAGGGTGAAGTGGTGAGTGCTTCGGCCCGCCTCTTCTGTCTCGACACGGTCATGATCGACATCGTCTTGCGAATCGCTGAGATCCCCGAAAGTGGTTCCGACGTTCTCGCCGATGAGCATCTGATCGCGACGGGCGGTGGCTACAACGCCATGAGCGCCGCTGCCCGACAGGGCGTCGGCGCGGTCTACGCGGGGCGACTCGGTCGTGGTCCATTCTCCTCAATCGCGCGAGCGTCGCTGCAGAACGATCACGTTGAAGAACCAATCGAAGCCGACGACGCGCTCGACGCCGGATTCTGTGTGGCGTTGATCGACGACGGTGGCGAACGGACCTTCATCACGTCCGCCGGAGCGGAGGCCTCGCTGCGGTCCACGGATCTCTCATCGCTCACTATCAACGGTGGCGACTACGTGCTCGTCTCGGGCTACAACGTGATGTATCCGGGTTCCGCCGAACTGGTGCTCGAGTGGCTCGCGAGCCTGGACGACGACGTCCGCGTCGCCTTCGACCCGGCCATTCGGGTGATGGATATTCCGGAAGTGAATCTGCGTCAGGCCCTCAGTCGCGCCGACTGGACGCTCTGCAACGAATCCGAGGCCTCTTCGCTCACCGGTGAAGACGACCTCGAGACGTCCGTGCGAGCACTCGGTGAACGCACCGGTCGCGTCGGCGTTGTCGTGCGCCACGGCGCGACCGGGTGCACCGTGTTGGTGAAGGGTGGTGAACCGGTCCTCGTCGACGGTTTCAACGTCGCGGTGGTGGATACCAATGGCGCCGGTGACACACACTCCGGCGTCTTCCTCGCCGAGCTGGCGCTCGGTACCGACGTCATCGAAGCAGCGAGGCGAGGCAACGCGGCGTCGGCCGTCGCAATCTCGGTTCTCGGTCCAGCGACGTGTCCCAACCGCGACGCCATCACCGAGATGTTGCGTCGGGCCTAGCGACCTCGTAGCGGGTCTAGCGTGACGTGTTGTCGAAGGGGGAGCGGTGAAACGGTACGAGCCATTTGAAGGAACGATCGGCAACACCGTCGCTGAATCCGTGCCGTGGTGGCCGACGCCGGCCCATCCCAAGGAGAACGCGCCCAACATCGTGGTGATCCTCATCGACGACCTCGGGTTCTCCCACTTCAACTGCTTCGGTTCGGACCTCGTGACGCCGAATATCGACGCACTCGCCGCAGGCGGACTGCGATTCTCGAACTTTCACGTGACGCCACTGTGTTCACCGACGCGCGCGGCGCTACTGACCGGCAGGAACCACCACAGCGTGGGCATGCGGGGACTCTCGAACTGGAGTACTGGCTTTCCCAGTATGCGCGGACAGATCTCGAACCACGCCGCGACGATGGCCGAGGTCCTGCGCGAGGACGGCTACACCACATTCGCGGTGGGAAAGTGGCACCTCGTGTCGATGGAGAACTCGTCGTCGGCCGGTCCGTTCGACCAGTGGCCACTGCAGCGAGGATTCGACCGTTACTACGGCTTCCTCGACGGTGAGACCGACCAGTTCGCGCCGGACCTCACCTACGACAACCATCGCGTCGAGCGCCCCAAGAGCGTCGCCGACGGGTACCACCTCAGCGAAGATCTCATCGACCACGCGATCGGCTTCATCCATGACGCGAAGTCGGTTCGTCCCGACCGTCCCTTCTTCACCTATCTCGCCTTTGGCGCGACGCACGCGCCGCATCAGGCACCGCCGGCGTACCTCGAACGTCACCGTGGTCGCTACGACGAGGGCTGGGACGTCGCCCGCGCCAAATGGTTCGCGCGTCAGAAGGAACTCGGCATCGTGCCAGCGTTCACCGAACTCGCGCCGCGAAACGAGGGCGTCGAGCCGTGGGATGAGCTGCCCGAGAATCAGAAGCGACTCGCGGCGCGCCTCCAGGAGGCCTACGCCGCGTTCCTCGAGCACACCGACGTACAGATCGGTCGACTCGTCGCGGACTTAGCGACGATCGGTGAACTCGACGACACGTTGATCCTGTTGATGAGCGATAACGGTGCGAGCCAGGAGGGCGGGCCGTTCGGTGTCCTGCACGAGATGAAGTACTTCAACATGGTCATGGAGAGTCCCGACGAGGCCGTGGCGCACCTCGATGACATCGGGGGACCGAGCAGTCACTCGAACTACCCGTGGGGCTGGGCCCAGGCCGGCAACACGCCCTTCAAGTGGTACAAGCAGAACACCCACGAGGGCGGCGTGCACGTGCCACTGGTCGTCCACTGGCCGAACGGCATCGCGGCGCGCGGCGAAGTGCGACATCAGTTCCACTACGTCACCGACGTCGCGCCGACGGTCCTCGAGGTCGCGGGCGTCACGATGCCTGCCTCCTACCGCGGGCTGGAGCAGATGCCGATGGCCGGCGCGTCGATGGCCTACGCCTTCGATGCGCCCGACGAGCCCAGTCACAAGACGAAGCAGTACTTCGAGATGGGTGGTCACCGCGCGATGTACAACAAAGGGTGGAAGGCCGTCACCCGTCACGTCCACGGTGTCTCGTTCGACGACGACCGCTGGGAGCTCTATCACGTCGCCGAGGACCCGTCGGAGTGCCAAGACCTCGCGGCGCACGATCCCGAGAAGCTGCGAGAACTGATCGACCTGTGGTGGCGCGAGGCCGAGGAGTATGGCGTCCTGCCCTTGGACGACCGCGGACTCGCGCTCTTCGCCTCGAGGTCACACGACTTCTCGCCGCACCCCGTCTCTCGCCACTACACCTACCTGCCGCCGCTGAGCCCGATCCCGCCGTCGGCCGCGGCGGGGATCGGGGGACGCAGTTGGGATCTGGAAGCGCGCGTCGAGCGAAAGCGCGATCGCGGCGGCGTCATTCTCGCTATGGGGACCGAGAACGCCGGCGTGGCGCTCTTCGTCCAGGACAATCGTCTGGTCTTCGACTACAACATCTTCATGGACCATCACATCTTGGAGTCGAGCGAAGAGGTGCCGACGGGCCCTTCGGTGCTCGGTGCACGATTCCGTCGAACGAAACGCGACGCGGACGTCACTCTGACGATCGACGGCCGAGATGTCGGCTCCTTGCACCTGCCCTTCGTGATGCGGATCTTCTCCACGATCGCCATGGGCATCGGCCGCGACCACGGATCGCCGGTCTCGAAGCGTTACGTGGACGACTTCGCTTTCGATGGAAGAATCGAGCGCGTGGACATCCAACTGATCTCACCGGAGAGCGCCGAGGACAAGGAAGCGGCGGCGCGCGAAGGCATGGCCCGCCAATGATGGACCGTCTCCGCACCCCCGACGAGCGATTCGACGGTCTCAGCGACTTCGACTTTCGCGCTCACTACGCGGACGTCGTCGATCCAACCGGCTCCGAAGTACTGCGCATGGCCTACCTGGACGAAGGACCGCGCGACGGAGCGGTCGTGCTCTTGTTACACGGCGAGCCGTCGTGGTCGTACCTGTACCGATTTATGATCCCGGGACTCGTGGCGGCTGGCCGACGCGTCGTCGCGCCGGACCTGATCGGCTTCGGTCGTTCCGACAAGCCCAGTGAGCGCGGGGAGTACACCTACGCGCGACACGTCGAGTGGGTTCGTGAGCTGCTCTTCGATCACCTGGACCTCCAAGAGGTCACGTTCTTCGGCCAGGACTGGGGCAGCCTGATCGGATTGCGGTTGGTGGGTGAGCATCCCGAACGATTCGCTCGGGTGGCGATCGGCAACGGGGGTCTACCGACGGGCGATGAGCAAATGGGCGAGGCCTTCCGGGCGTGGCAGGAGTTCAGTCAAACGACGCCGGAGTTGCACGTCGGCAACATCGTCTCGGGAGGTTGCGCAGAACGACTCAGCGCCGAGGTCATCGCGGCCTACGACGCGCCGTTCCCGGACGAGCGCTTCAAAGAAGGGGCGCGCCAGTTCCCGATGTTGGTGCCCACTACTCCCGAGGATCCGGCTCACGACGCCAACGTCGCCGCCTGGGCCGTGTTGTCGAACTTCTCGAAGCCGTTTCTGTGCTGCTTCAGTGGCGACGCCATCACCAAGGGCGGCGACGCGAAGTTCATCCGCGAGGTGCCCGGAACCAAGGATCAGGCGCACACGACCATCGCGGGCACTGCGCACTTCTTGCAAGAAGAGAACGGTCCGGAGTTGGCTCGAATCCTCAACGGATTCATTGAGGCGAACTAGAAGTAGTTCTCGCCGAGCTCTTCGCTCCACGAGGCGACTCGCAGTTCGCCCTTCGGCACGCTCCAGCGAAAGACCGGCTTGATGTCGAGCACCGGTGTGCCGTCGATGCCATCCAGGCCACGGACGCTGAAGGATCGCTCGGACAGTTCGGCGATCTCGACGGTCGAGAGCAGGAGACGGTTCGGGCGGTCCTTGTTGCGTTGGGCGAAGACGCCGACGTCGGGCCACTGCGCGTTCCCGCGCGGACGGCGGTGCCACGGTCCCGGGGGAACGTCCTCGGCCCAGTCGGCGAAGAAGACGATCTCGACGTGGGAGAACTCCTCGAGTCCGCGCAGGGATTCGCTTGGTACGTCCTGAGCGAGTTCCACCGTGCTGACGACCTCGTCCCAGTTGTCATCGAGCGCCTCAGCGCGCTCGTTTCGGATGTACGCGATCGGTCGAACGGTGTAGTCCACGCCACCAATCTATCTATCCACAAAAGTGCCTTTGGCGTGGACATCAGCTTCAGCGTCAACATCGCGAAGGGTATCGTTGGTCGTTCGAGTCGATGACGAGAGGCCCATGCCAGAACTGACCTTCACCTACGGGACCATGGCGGCGGGCAAGTCGACACTCGCGTTGCAACTGTGTTGGCAACTTCGCCAGGGTCGCAGCGACGTCGCGTTGTGGACCTTCGGCGACCGTAGCGACGAGGGCATGGTGACCAGTCGTATCGGCATCGAAGCCAGCGCCGAAGCTGTCCAACCGGGGAGTGATCTCGCGCCGCACATCGCTCGACTCCAGCGCGACGGTATCAACATCCTCGTCATTGACGAAGCGCAGTTCGCGAGCGTGGAACAGATTGACGCTCTGGCGTGCATCGTCGACGACCTGGGGATCGACGTGCACGCTTTTGGACTGTCGGCCGACTTCTTGCTCAATCTCTTTCCCGGTTCCGCGCGGCTCTTCGCAATCTCCGACTGGGCGCACGAGTTGCCACTCACGTCAACGTGCTGGTGCGGCCAAAAAGGACGGTGCAACGCCCGAGTCGTCGACGGCATCGTCGCGCGTGAAGGCAACCAGTTCTTCACCGGTGACGTCAACGAAGGCGTGGTGCACTATCAAGTCCTGTGCCGATCGCACTATCGCTCGGGTCAGCTTCGCGCCGACGGTTGATGGTCGACATCGTCGTCATCGACGCCGATCCCGAGTGGCCGGTCCAGTTCCGCGAGATCGCGAACTACCTCGTTCCGATCATCGGTTCGTCGATCGTGCGCATCGAGCACGTGGGATCGACCGCCGTTTCGGGCCTCGCCGCCAAGCCGATCATCGACATCGACGTCGTCGTGGCCGAAGAAGATGACGTGCCGGTCGTGCTGGGTCTGATCGAATCGGCCGGGTACCGGTGGATCGGCGATTTGGACGTCGAAGGCCGCGAGGCGTTCGAACCGACCTCGGCACCCACGTTCGCGGCGCACCACCTCTATCTCGTCGTCGAGGACAACCGGGCACACAGCGACCAATGGCTGCTCCGCGATGCGTTGAGCGACAGTCCCGACCTGATCGAGCGCTACGGGCATCTCAAGCGCCAGAACGTAGCGCTCTCAAACGGCGACGCGGACCGTTACACCGCGTTGAAGGCGGCCTTCGTCGCCGACGTGCTGGCCGAAGCCCGTCGCAGTCGTGGAATGGTGCCCGTTGAGTACTGGAAGCCCGATCTGGAGTGACGTTTGTCGCCATCACCACATCGACGTCGTCGAGAAACCACAATGGGAAAATGTCAGAATCCACTCCCGCAATCGTCGATCAGACCACCCCCGTGATCGAGTGCGCGAACCGCTTCGCCGTGTTCTCCGAATGCCCCCACTGTGGCGGTGCACTGAGCCCCGAGCACGCGCACTTCAAGTGCACATCGTGCGGCTGGCGTGATAGCTGCTGCGATTGATTTCAGCGGCATGAAGGTTTTCAGAAATCCTTAATTTTTCACTCTGAACGACCCATCCGCTCACACTCTGTTTACTTTCGATTCCTAGGTTTCCTAGTGGCAAAACGTTCGAATGTCGATTCGTCGCGTCGTTAATGAATCACTTTCTTTAGGAGGAAAGTTCAGAATGCAGAAACTATTCAGGTCGCTCGCGGCAGTTGCGCTGGCCGTTGCTGGTCTGCTCGCCGTCGTGTCAGCACCCGCAAGTGCCGGAACCGCCAAGAAGTCGGTGGTCTGCTACCGATTGATTTCCAATAAGGACACCGCCAAGCGCTTCGACACCAAGGGCGGCGTATGCCCCAAGCCCTGGTCGAAGCACAAGCAAAAGCCCAAGAAGACGGCGCCTTCGGGCGGTCTCCAGGGATCCAATAAGTCTGG
>Ga0182012_10002739_pt1 | contig 18985 bp, 20 predicted proteins | sample 612S2SmetaG_FD_120486 | JGI IMG/M metagenome (GOLD analysis project Ga0182012, IMG submission 120486) | Permafrost microbial communities from Stordalen Mire, Sweden - 612S2S metaG | ecosystem: Environmental > Terrestrial > Soil > Wetlands > Permafrost | place: Sweden: Stordalen | collected...
CATCGCAAAATAAAGCACCGCCAGAATCGTTACCGACAACACGACCACGCGCGGAATATTGCGAGTCGGCTTTTCAATTTCGCCCCCAATCAGGCACACATTGAAATACCCGCTGTAGTCATACATGCTTAACAACGTCGCGGCCCCCAGGCCTTTCAGAAACTGCCAATTCAGTCCGAACGAATGCGGTGGCCCAAATGCGTTCGGCGGAAAGTCGAATGCCACCGCCGCCTTGAAGTGCGTAAACCCTCCCCACAGAATAATGCCGATTGTCAGCACCAAGCCTGCCCATAAAATATTCGAAATTGTGCCAATCGATTTAATGTCGCGGTAGAGCAAAATCGTCGCCAATAAACACACCGCCATCGCCACCAGCTTCCCTTCAAAAGGGCTCAGCGATGGAATCAAATACCGCGCGTAGTCTGAGAAACCTACGCCGCCCGACGCCGCTGTCAGGGTCGCGCCAAGCATCACCTGCCATAGAAAAAGGAAGCCCATCAATCGTCCCAGCGACTTCGGGCCAAACGCCTGCTGGAGATATTCGTACGACCCGCCCGTCCCTGGCATCGCCGCGCCAAGCTCTGCCCAAACCAGGCCATCGGCCAGGGCAATAATGGCTCCGCAGATCCAGCCCAACAGCGCTTGTGGCCCGTTCATCGTGCTCAGAATGAGCGGAATGCTAATGAACAAGCCAATTCCAACCATGTTCAACATGTTGGAAGTGAGCGCGGGAAAAAATCCCATGCCCCTTTTCAAACCGGCGCTAGATGATCCCGCAGGAGGTGCGTTCACTAATGGTCCGTTGAAGAATGCCCTTTACGGATTGGTTTCACAGACACTTCTTTGAAGAACACAATATCGTTGTCACTGTGGTTCTGCAGCCCAATGTATCCATAGTTGGGCCGCGGGCCGCGCTGCGGTTCGAAATCGAATTTCTTATCCGGCACGGGCTCGCCTTCGGTATAGTCGGTCACCTTCACTTCGTTCACGTAAACAATCGTGCGTGGCCCATCCAACGTAATTTCCATGGTGTTCCACTCGGGCCCCGGCTTGCCTGGTTTAGCCAATGGCTTGGTCAGCGAGTACAACGTGCCCGTCACATGGTACTCGTCTTCGTTGCTCGTTTCCGGATGATTATCAATCTGCACTTCATAGCCGTAATTTACCGGCATCCAAGGTTCAGTGGGCGCAATCGGAATCCGCACAAACACGCCGGAATTATCATTCTCGTCGCGCATCTTGTAAACAACTCTCAGAACACAATCGCCGAGTTTAGATTCCGCCCAATACAGCAATCCCATGCCGCCATGAGTCTGTATGAGCCCACCTTCCACGCTCATACGCCCAGGCCCGACGTGCTTCCAACCATCCAGGTTCTTCCCGTTGAATAGATGCCGCCATTCCGCTGCGCCTCGGTCGGCTGCAGGTATGAAACATGTCGCACAAAGCAAAAGCGCGAGAACTCTTACCATATATTGGTAAGCCTACACTAGCAAAAACGCGGGACACTGCGCGTCCCTTCAACACAGCCGCACTATCGCCGTGCCAGCGTAATCACGTTCGTCGTCAGATCTTTTTTGAAATCGATAAACTTCAAAGATTCCAATGTCGCCGCGTCATAAATCTCAATCGTCGACCCCGAACCATAGAGATAAATCTTCTTGCCATCTCCGCTCAGGCTGAAGTTGAACGTTGGGCGCGATTCAAACTCTTTCTTCTTTATTACCTTGTGCGTTTGCAGGTCCCACACCCACCATTCGGTGCGCCTGTTGCCCAATGCCGATTGGTACATCACCGAATAGCCTAACTTCCGGTCAGGCGACATCATGAATCCCAACATCGGCAACGCTGCGCCAATCGGCTGATAGTCCACCTTGTGCGTCGTTAGATTCAAAGTGGCCAGCCCCAACATGCCCTTATGCACAATCGGATCAACCGACACAAATACCGACGTTACGGTGGCCGGGTCGTCATAAGGATCGGAACTCACGCTTAAACGAAACGGTGACGCTCCCGGATAGGGTGGTTTCGAAAGCGTGATCCTGTCCACCTGCTTAAACGTGTCCAGATCAAACACTAAAATGTCGTCGTCAAAGACATACAGCAGCTTGCCATCGGGCGATATTTTAAACGTCGCTACGAATCCAAACCCTTGATCCAACTCCGGCGGAAAATGAAAGGTCTTCGCAATCTTTTTATTCGCGACATCAATGGCCACAAACACCGCTGGCTCGATGCGATACTGATCAATCTCTTTCACCGCCGTGCGCATCGTCGTGTACAAATACTTGCCGTTAGGGTCCACCGCCAGCCCCGAGTAGTCGAAGCTCAACGACCCTGGCATCAGCGGGTCCCCAGTAATCTGTTGAATCACGGGGCTGCTCCGCCCGTCCGCCAGATTGAAGCTGCTGACCACTTTACGCGCCTGCAGATCTACCACTTCAATCAGCATGCGCGTGGTCACGATGTAAAGCAGTTTCTGATCAGCCGAAAGCGCGGTGTTGCGCGGAATTCCGCCAAGCGGAATCTCAGCCACCAGGTCCTCAGTATTCTCGTCCAGCACCAGCAGCTTGTGATCCAGCGTGCCCACATACATGAAGTTGCCGGCGCTGTTCGTCGTCTGGGCAGCCGCAAACGGTGCAGCGGCAAAAGCAACCAAGGCCAAACTTGCAATTAAATTCCGAATCACTGTGACACCTCCGGCTGATCGTAATGAATATAGAGCGGAACACTAACTACCAGATATGACTTCGCTCTGAGCAAAGTGCCGTCGGGCGCGGAATAAGACGCGTTCACCCAAACGTCTCCATAGTTGTCTGTGGGTAAATTGTTGGCTTGCTTCTTGCGCTGTGGATTCGGCCCCTCTAGCGATGGCGTGAACAAACCCGAGTCGTTAATTGAACCGACGAATTTCACATCGTCATCATCTGGCGTTGAATAAAATTCTTCGAGCGACCAGTTCGCCGTCACCGTGCCAAGTGAAACGTCATCGTCCGTGTTGGGAATTCCATCTGGGCCAGCGGAGTATGCGACCGCTTCAAACTGCGCATATTGTTTTGCCGCAATCGTTCCGCCCAACCGCGCGTTGTTCGCATCTGGCAGCACTTTGATGTACGCCACTTTTTGATAAACCGCAAACGATTTCACCGCCGAAACACCATGTATCGAAACGTCATGCAACGAGTCTGGTAATCCTGGCGCAACCGACACCTGCAGTTTCGCAGTCAGCGGTGTTACTTCTAACACCTTGGTGACTTTCACACCCGGCCCTAGATCCAGATCCTTCGGCGCGAGTGTTGCTGGAAATCCGCCGCCAAACACGGTAACCTCGCCTGTTGAAGGCGAACGCAATGCCGTCACATCAGTTCCGAAGACCACCGGCGATTTTGTCGAACGCGTCAATTGCACGTCCACCCCAAATTCGTCATATCCGCCCCAGAACCAGCGGCCTTCCATTGAAGAGCCATCCCGTGCAATCAACATCGCTTCTTTGTTTTCAGGGGCGGCATAGTTCGGATCGCTACTCTTCGAATCCGATTCAGTCAGCTTCGATCGACCCCGCCAACTATAACCCGTGTACACAATGCCCCGTCCGGTCCGTTTCACCACCCGGCCAGTATTTGCGTAACGCAATTCGATCTTCGTCAAGAACTCGTCTGCAACTTTGCCAGGCTCAATTGTCATCTGCCCATAAACCCGGCCCTTACCCTTTTGAAAGCCATTAATCAGCCACGCTCCCGAAAGATCTGGCGTTTGCATAATCGATTTCCACGCCGTCCACTCGGGTGTGATCAGCGGCTGGTGCTCTACTAAATAGTCGAGCGCCACATCCAGAGGAGCCTTCGCTGGCTTCTTCGGTGCATCCGGATACGTGATCGTCGTCCCATACATGCCAAACGTCGACGCCGATACCGGCATCGCCTGCGCGGTTCGAATATACGGCCGGAAGATTGAAATTTCCGTATACGGGAACATGCCCATGTGCAGGTTCGCCAGCTTTTCGTAGTCTTCCCTGGTCCGCCGTTGGCTCAGCACTCGGCCTATCGTGTGACATGTATTGCAAGTCAGCGCCAGTGGTGCGGGAGTAATTGTTTCGTCGTCTTGGTCGCGGAACCGCCGATGCTCGGCCTCCCAAAAGATGGGTTTCGCTTCTTCCGGCGCGAGCCCATTGTTCTTGCTTAGGTAGCGCAGTATCTTCGACGTCTCTTCTGGCGTCGAAACATAGCCATTCAACCGCACCATCCGTTTGATGTTCTGTTCCCAAACTTCCGGAGTTGTTCGTATGTACGAAAGCCGCTTCATCATCCCTGCTGAATCGCGTGCATGGCAACCGCCGCACTTCGCAATGGTCAGTGGATCGTCAATCGGAATGCCGGCAGTCTCGGCTTGCAACGCTGCTGCCGCAACAAAAACAACAATGAAAAGTTTGATTCGCATGTGTTCCCTTTAAGCCCTTAAGTAGGATTACCTAGGTTCGACAGGGAACTGTGCTTGTGGTATCTGCCACTATATTCGTGCGGGGGTAAACATGTCAAGCGGATTTTGTAGGCGACCTCAATCCAGCTTTTATGCCGCCCCTCAACGGCGCTTCACTAAACGCAAAAAGGATGAATTTGGATCTCATTCTCCTAGCCTAGGCTTACCCCACCCTATTGGCCGACGCCCATCGCGGGCTTCCCTGAAGCGCGCAAATCTCTCAACCGGTTTTGCCAGCCTCATCGTCCTTGACGCGACTCGAAATGTGCCCCAGAGCGGCGCCAAACTTCGCAAAGAACTTGCATCGGCCCCGCTCAAGAAGCTCTCGAATGTCAGGATCGTCAAAGTCTCTCGTGTTCCGGTTTAGAAAACAACTCTCGGGTGGTTGATTTCTTTCCAAGTGCGAAAGAACAGACGCGAGCACAATGGAATCCTGTGCCGAGAGACCGTACTCATCGACTATCTCCAATGCCGAGCGCAGAATCGGACCGTCCAGCGCTATAACCTCGGTTGCGCTAAGCATTGTCGAAACGGCCCGTCGAACACCTTCACGTTCGGATTGGGCGCTTGCGACTAAGGCTACCGCAAGGGCGTCAAACGTTGCCGGAATATCTCGATGCGGTTTAGTGCTTTCGCCTTCGCTGCGATGGCTTGGTGCGGCTCAGCCAACGAGAATGCTGGTACGACTAGGGTCAATTTACCGTTGGCTGCTAGCCTTACAATTTCTCCGCAAGCTTCACACTCATCTTGCTCCAGCGCGTACTCGAGTACAAAATTGGATTCAACGTACACATTCATGCCGCCGGATTCATTTCGATTTGGGCATGGCGCAGAGATGAAAGCAGACCCGACTCAAACAATGATTTCAGTGCCGGATCGACTTCATCGCTGCAATCTGCCGACGCGGCCACGTCTTTCAGCCAAGTCAAGAAAAGTAGTTCAAATGCCTCTGGCCCTATGTTCCCGGGCTCTTGACGAAGCTTGGCAAAGTAACCGGCTAAAGCCTTTCGAGAGTCGACCGTGAATTGCGGGGGCACCTCATTGGCTGATAAATTCTCCTGCTTCCCACCATACATTTGTTCAGGTGTTGCAATCAGAAAATACTTCGACTTCGGCAGCAAGCCATGAGCGAGCATGTTTCTTCGGAACTTTGCTGCCCATCCAGCCGAAGTTCCGCGCCGGCTCTTTGCTTCTGCCAACAAAACGACCGCTCCCTCCGGATCGTAAGCAATGAAGTCGATTGAATTATCACTAACGGGCATGGCGCACACTCCCTACCTGATTATTTCAAATCACCTACCGGAGCAGATCTCATGGCCTACACGGATTTCCCAGTCCCCCTGGTAATTCCAATCGCTCAACCTGATCCTTATCTATATTTATATTTAAATCAACAACATGTCGCCAATTCCGTCCGATTTTTCTTGTCAGATATTGCAAATAGCGATATTCTTATTGCGGATTGCTATATGACGGTCGGTGAAAAAATCCGCCACCTCCGCCTCATCGAAGGCCGCCTCCGCGGTCTCGATCGCGAAATGACTCAAAACGAAGTTGTTGCCGCCATTAAAAAGGAGCTCAAGAAATCTATCAGCCAGCCTTACCTTTCACAACTTGAAAGCGGGCATCGTAAACACCTCACGAACACCAGTCGGCTTTTGCTTGCCAAATTTTTCAAAGTTCATCCCGGCCATTTAGTGGATGATCCGGCGGGCTTTCAAACCGAGCTCATCAGCGATTTGGCCGAACATGAAAACAAACTCGATCTATGGCTGATTCAAGGTGCGGAACGTTTCCGCCGCGACCCACAGTTGGCGGCGGCGCTACTCAAGTTAGCTAGGCATCACGATACCCGCCGCTGTTTGTTAGTGCTGGCGCGCGTGCTCGATATGCCCGAATTGCTGGAACGTTTGTCTGATGTTTTGCCGTCCGGGGAGCAAGTATATGAATTGGCCTGAAATCTATCTGATCTGTTTTGGCGTTGGCTCGTTGTGGAGTGTCGCGTCGCTCTTGATGGGCGGCATGCATCTCGGCCACGGTGCACAAGGGCACGCGCACGTGGGGCATGGCCATGTTGGTCACGGCAATGTACATTCCCATGGCGCTCACGGCCACGCCAATATGTCGCAGGGACAGTGGGCCACCTGGCTGGGCACATTGTTAACGCCCGGCTGTATCGCTGTTTTCCTCGCGTGGTTTGGTGGCATCGGTTATTTGTTAACGCGCCATTCCACGTTGGGCCGCTGGGCAGACTTAGCTATTGCCATTCTTGTCGGCCTAATCGGCGCTCTATTGCTCGGCGCATTTTTGCGCTGGCTCCAGTCGCACGAAAAACCGCTCGAAGCCATCGACACCGACGTCGTCGGCATGCTCGGGCGCGTTTCCAGCACCATTCGTCCCACTGGTGTGGGCGAAGCCATTTATGTTCGTGACGGTTCGCGGCGCGCCATTCCAGCTCGCAGCGAAGACGGCACGCAAATCGAACGCGACGAAGAAGTCATCGTCACGCGTTACGAAAAAGGGATTGCGTATGTACGCACCTGGGCGGCATTGACCCAGTCCGACGCCGATATTCAACGGCCGGAGAATTCTGCCAAAGGAGATTGATATGTGGAATGAAGTGACGTTTATTATCGTCGCTCTCGTCCTGACTCTGTTGTGTTTGATGATGGCCGTGGCGACTCTATTCCGTAAAGCGGGGCCGCATCAAGCGCTCATCGTGTATGGTTTGCGAGGCACCCGCACGCTCATTGGTCGCGGCACTTTGATTTTGCCGATGATCGAAACTTATAAAGAGCTCTCTCTGCAACTGATGTCATTCGATGTTGCGCCGCAGCAGGATCTTTATACCAAGCAAGGTGTCGCGGTTACCGTCGAAGCTGTTGCTCAAATCAAAGTGCGCAGCGATAACGAATCCATCCGCACCGCCGCCGAACAGTTTCTAACCAAGACTGACGACGAACGCGAAGGCCTAATCCGCTTGGTCATGGAAGGTCACCTGCGCGGCATCATCGGCCAGTTGTCCGTTGAGCAAATTGTCAAAGAACCTGAAATGGTGGGTGACCGCATGCGTGCAACTTGTGCCGACGACCTCAGCAAAATGGGGCTCGAAGTCATCTCGTTCACCATTAAAGAGGTTCGCGACAAGAACGAATACATTCTGAATATGGGCCGGCCGGACATTGCTCGCATTAAACGCGATGCCGACGTAGCCGCCGCCGAAGCCGAACGCGACACTGCCATTCGCCGCGCTGAAGCCACTCGCGCAGCAGCTGTAGCCAAGGCGCAGGCTGATCAGGAGCGCGTGTTGGCCGAAGCGCTGTCGCTGGCTGCACAAGCCGAAGCCCAGCGCGATCTCGAAATCCGCCGCGCTCAATACGTTGAGACCATTAAGCGCCAACAGGCGCAGGCCGACAAAGCTTACGACATTCAGACCAATGTCATGCAGCAGCAGGTTGCTGCCGAGGCTGTCAAAGTTCGCCTCGTCGAAAAAGAAGGCGAAGTCAAGGTGCAGGATTTCGAAATCCAGCGCCACGAAAAGGAATTGATCGCCACCGTTCTCAAAGGTGCCGAGATCGAACGGCAACGCATTGAAATGCTCGCTGAAGCTTCGCGCCAGAAGATGACCATCGAAGCAGAAGGTTCTGCCTCCGCCACCCGCGCCCAAGGTAAAGCCGACGCCGAAATCACGCTTCTCAAAGGTGAAGCGGAAGCCAAAGCCATGAACGTGAAGGCGGAAGCTTACCAGGAATGGAATCAGGCTGCGGTCGTCGACAAGTTGATAACCGGCTTGCCCGAGATCGTTCGCGCCCTTGCCGCACCGCTTTCCAATATTGACAAAATCACTATCGTGTCCACTGGCGACAACGGCGCCGCGGGCATGCACAAAATTACTGGCGACATGACCAAGATCGCCGCCCAAATTCCGGCCTTGTTCGAATCGTTGTCGGGTATGCAAATGTCCGATCTGTTAGGCAAAGTCAAATCCATTACCGACCGCAGCGATACAACCGTCCAACCAAACGGCGCGGCCAACCAAAGTTAGAAAGGGTGCCAACATGGCGTTGTTAGAACGAGTGACAACACTCATCAGAGCGAATCTAAACGACCTGATCGAGAAAGCCGAGAATCCGGAGAAGCTGCTTAAGCAGCTTCTCCTCGATATGCAAAACCAGTTCATGCAGGTCAAGACGCAAGTCGCCATGGCCATTGCAGACCAGCATCTGCTCGAAAAGAAACAGGGCGAAAGCCTGACCTCGCAGCGCGAATGGGTGCGCAAAGCCGAGTTGGCCTTGCACAAGAACGACGAGCCACTGGCCCGCACCGCGCTCGAACGTTCTCTTGCCTTTGAGAATGCCGCTCGCAATTATGCCCAGCAGGTAGAAGAGCAATCGCAGCAAGTCCAAATGCTCCGCGACGCCATGCAGCGCTTAGAGCAAAAGATGACCGAAACCAAAATCAAAGCCGATCTGCTGATTGCCCAGCATCGCCGTTCCAAGTTAGCCCAACGCGCTGGCATTTCGCCTTCAGCCGAATTCAATAATGACACTCTCTTCGACCGCGCCAAAACCAAAGTCGATCAAACGGAAGCCGAAGCTGTTGGACAACTTCAAGCCGCCGCTCTCGACACCAACCGCCAACTGGAAGCCATGGATCGCGATGACGAAATCGACCGGCTCCTCGCCGACTTGAAACAACGCGCGCCCAAAGCCCTCGGCCCCGCCAGCTAGCCACCGAGGCAAACCCAAGACTCGGCACTGTATCCTAGCTACTTATGAAAGCTCTGTTGCTAACTGAATACAGCAAACTGGAAATGGCCGACCTCCCCATCCCCGAACCTGCCGCCGGCGAGGTTCTCATCCGCGTCGAAGCATGCGGCATTTGTGGTAGCGATGTCCATGGCTACGATGGCAGTTCCGGTCGCCGCATCCCACCATTAGTCATGGGGCACGAAGCTGCCGGCGTCATCGAAAGCGTCGGCCAAGGCGCGGAGAACTGGCGTCGTGGCGATCGCGTCACGTTCGATTCCACCATCTACTGCGGCAAGTGCGAATACTGCCGCAAGGGCCTGATGAACCTCTGCGGCCATCGCGAAGTTCTTGGCGTATCCACTCCAGAATTTCGCCGCGCTGGCGCATTCGCCGATTACGTTCTTGTACCCGCACGCGTCCTCTACGCATTGCCGCAAAGCGTTTCATTCGCCGAAGCCGCCATGGTCGAACCTCTCTCCGTGGCTGTTCATGCGGTGGCCATCAGCGAAATTCCGAAAGGCAGCGTCGCATTAGTTGTCGGCGCTGGCATGATCGGTCTTCTCGTTATGCAAGCCCTACGCGAATCTCAGTGTTCCCAAATCATCGTTTCCGATATCGATGACACCCGTCTGAAAATGGCCCGCGATCTCGGCGCGACCGCCACCATCAATGCTAAAGACAACGATGCCGTTGCCGAAGTGAAGAAAATCACTTCTGGCGCAGGTGTCGATGTCGCGCTCGAAGCTGTCGGCAGCACGCCCACGATTAGAGCCGCCATAGAAAGCGTCAAGCGTGGTGGAACAGTCACCTTAATCGGCAACATCGCTCCTACGGTTGAGATTCCCTTACAAGTGGTCGTCAGCCGCCAAATTCGTCTACAGGGCTCAGCCGCATCGGCGGGCGAATATCCTGAAGCCATTGAGTTGATAGCCCGCGGTGCGGTCACCGTTAAGCCGCTCATCACCGCGATTGCCCCACTCGAGGAAGGCGCCCAGTGGTTCACTCGTTTACATAACCGCGAGGCCAACCTCATGAAGGTAGTTCTCTCGCCCACTAGAACAAAACAATGACCAATCCGCTTTTCGACCTCACCGGCCACGTAGCCATCGTCACTGGCACTTCACGTGGCCTTGGTCAGTATTTCGCCAGAGCCCTCGCGCGCTCAGGCGCAGATCTCATTATCACCAGTCGTGATCCCGAAACTCTCAAGCCGTTCGCTGATGAAATCACCCAACTCGGTCGCCGCGCGATCGCTCTCCCGCTTGACGTCTGCGATCTCAAAAGCATTCAGCACATGGCCGCCGCAGCCAAAGAAGCCTACGGCAAAATCGACATCCTGGTCAACAACGCCGGCATGAACATTCGCAAGCCCGCACTCGAAGTGGCCTGGGAAGATTGGAACAAAATTCTCGACACCAATTTGCGCGGTACGTTTTTCGTCGCGCAGGCCATCGCCAAACACATGGTCGCGCGCAATTACGGCCGCATCATCAACATCGGTTCTGTTACCAGCGTCGCGGGCTACGCTGGACTCGGACCCTATGGCGCAAGCCGCGGCGGTGTTCGCCAACTCACCATGAGCCTTGCCGACGATTGGGGCCGCTACGGTATCACCGTCAACTGCCTCGCTCCCGGCTGGTTCAAAACCAATCAGAACAAAGTCATGTATGAAGACAAGGAGTGGGTCGACTATCTTACGGACCGCATTCCAATGAAGCGCCCTGGCCAGCCCGACGATCTAGATTCTGCCGTCGTCTTCCTCGCCGCTGAGTCCAGCCGCTACATCACTGGCCAAACGCTGTTAGTCGATGGCGGCATTTCCACTGGCGCTGTACGCGCTCTGCCTAAAAAGCCTTGAGCCCCACATAAAGCTCAACCTGCTTGCCGCTATACAATTCGAAATCCGTCTTATACGCACGACGCATCGCACCTGCTTGCTCCAGGTGCCACACGTGTTGCCACATCCTTGAAACCATTTCCGCGGCATTGTCCCCTTCTCCCTGAAAAACGATGTAAACGCCACTTTCTACTTGCCTTTCTCCTACGCCATCTTCAGCCTTTGCACCCAGCAGAAAGTTGTACGGGCCATTCTTGTCAGACTCGTATTCGCTATAAACGGCAATGATCGGCTCACTACCCCGAACACATTCGCCCCACATCCGGCTAATCACTCCCTGGCCACTCATCTCTTGTGCGTTCGTTGTGCGCGCCTCCCGGCCGGTCACGGCGAAGGCCTCAATCGTCGCGAACCTCATGCTTTGTTCTCCACTCGCGCACTACTGCGCGCCATCTCCGCTGCTAAACGCAAGCCCGACGGAAGCTTCGAAAACACCGCTGTCAACAGCCTGTACCGCCATCCGGGTATCACATAGAGTTGCCCGCGACGTAATCCCTCCAGCGAAGCATCCACAACTTGCTCCGCTGTCAACCAGAGCGCCTTCGAGGCTAGCTTCTCGCGGTTGATCGCCATCGTGTCATGAAACTCCGAATAGGTAAATCCGGGGCACAATGTCTGTATCTTCACTTGCGAATTCTTGCCGCGTAATTCAAGGTACAGCCCCTCGCTAAAAGCGTTAGTCCAACTCTTGGTCGCGCAATAGCTCACGCTACCTTGGCTACGTGCAAACCCGGCCACCGATGCAACGTTGATAATTGCCCCGTTATCGCGCGGCACCATGTTTCGTAACGCCGAATGTGTCAGCCTCACGGTCGCCATCACATGCAACTGGTGCATCTGCTCTTGGCTCTCTAACGTGGCTTCCCAGAACCGACCCAGCGTACCAAACCCCGCGTTGTTCACCAGCATTCCTAAACGCAGCTCCCCTGCAAGCCTCTCTGCAAGCGAAGCCGTTTCTGTCGGGTTTGACAAATCGGCCACCAAGTAAGCAGCGCCTAATTCGTTAGCCAGTTGTTCTAACCGGTCCTTGCGTCGCGCCACCAGTAACAAGTCATAGTCCGCCGCTAACTTCCGCGCGAATACCGCGCCAATCCCGCTCGATGCCCCAGTGATAACTGCTAGTGTGCGTGCCACCCCTGCATTTTACGCTTCCGTTTGCTTTACGGATTCTCATCAAGTCTAGGCGTTTGCGGCTTCTCGTTCTAGGATCGGTTTCCTCTCCACGCTTCGCGACTCGTATCTTAGACGCCGGAATTCCGAATACGAGTTGCTCGCCTGGTCTAGGAACACCCGCTTTGCACCGTCGTACGAGACAGCAATCGACCGAATCACTTCGGGATTGCCAATGGCTGGACACACCTGATAAATCCGTCCGGCCACTAACTTCCCATCGATAACATCTTTGCTGATTCTTCGCTCCACATCCTGCGCCGAAGCCGCGTACAGCAACAAATCCCGGTCAATCGGCGAGACAACCGTCCCTGCTTCCAGGCTCCCGCTGCCGTCGTTGCTCTCGAAAATCCGGACTTTGTAGCGATGATTCATACCCTTTCGCGACATATCGGCAAAATATGTCGGGCGTGTGTAACGATTGTGGGCTGTTTTTCACAATACATTTTGTGAACGCTTCCACGCATTCTGCTTTCCCAGTCTCTTCTCCCGATACAGTCGCGCCCGCGTCGTACCATCGTGTCTATCGGGTTGTGGGGGGCCCGGAACGTAAGGTGTTTGACCAAGACTATGTGAACCGGCTGACCAAGGGCGATTCGGAAACGGAGGCGCATTTCACCAGCTATTTCGGAAGTCTTCTCCTGATCAAACTACGCGGCCGTTTGCGCTCGCCGCAATTCATTGAAGATGTGCGGCAAGAAACCTTCCTCCGCGTGCTGAACGTTCTCCGTAACAAGGGTGGCGTCCAACATCCCGAACGACTCGGAGCCTTTGTCAATTCTGTTTGTGAGCATGTCATATTCGAATTCGCGCGCGCTGGGAACCGTTATCAACAGACGTCCGAGACTACCGCTGAACCCGCCGACGAAACTCCCAGCGCCGAATCCCAATGTATGAACGAAGAGCGTAAGAGCCTGATCCGCCGCGTCATGACCACTCTCGCCACCACCGACCAACATATTTTGCGCAAAGTGTTTTTAGAAGAACAAGATAAAGACCAGATTTGCAAAGAACTGGGTATCGATCGCGATTACTTGAGAGTCCGGATTCACCGTGCTCTCGGTCGTTGTCGAGACGCTCTTCAAAGGCAAACAAACTCCTTAGGAAGTGCGGCGGGAGGGTGATACGGTTTACCATCGCATTTCACTAATAGACAGACGCTATGGACCACACTTCCGTAATTCAAACAATCGATAGATATCTGAGTAAGGACCTGACTGAGCCCGAACGCCTGGCATTCGAAGAACACATGTTCGATTGCCCGGAATGCGCAGCTCAGGTCGAAGCAGACTTCGCCATGATCGCAGACATCAAAGCTGTCTTGCGCGAAGAACCAGCGAAACCGACCGCCAACTGGCGCGAATGGTTTCGTCCCATCTCACTAGTACCGGCGTTCGCCGCAATGAGTCTCGCGGTGGTAGTTGGCTACCAAAACCTCGTCTCTATCCCTGCCATCTTGCGACCACAGTTGCTTGATACTACTCCCATCGTTGCTCACGAACGAAGATCGGCCGCATCTATCCCATCTATCGTCCCTTCCGGTCCACTGTTTGCCGCGACCTTTGAAGTGGCCTCACGATCCACTTACCCAGCTTATGTGTGCGAGTTCCAAAACGAAGCTAAAGCAGTTGTCGCTTCGGTTAGCTGCGGCACACATTCCACAGCGGAATTTACTCTCAGTCTGCTACTCCCTACTTCTAAGTTCCCAGCCGGTAGCTATACTATGATCCTGCGGCCCACCTCCGACAAGAGTGTGGAAATCAGCCGCTACTCATTTGCCGTGAGGAACGAGGACAAAGCAGGACATGGATAATCCCCAGCCAATTGAAAAGCGCTTCCTATTCTTTGGAAACGCCGTTGCATTTGCCGCACACATTCGGCGCCCAACAGATCATCAATTCAAGAGTGTCGCCAGTAGTTGCCTGCCGGTAACCGGCGGCTTGGCCGAGGCAATTTCAGGCCCTCAGCGCTTTGACGACCTGATCTCTTTCGACTCGGCAGCCACGAGTGCGAGTGGCGATTTTGCCGATGCGCGCCGCGCCGTAGATTTCACTCACGGCAACTTTGGCGAAAACGAATTAAGCACGCAGACATTTGTCGATACCAAACTCAACGGTTTGAAAATCAACGTTGCGCAAGACCATCCTCCCACTGCCGCCGGCAAGGTGCTGACGTTTGAAGTGAGCGAATTGCATGCCCGGATTGAAAGCGCGTGCGACCGCCGCGGTCCGGTCGCATTTCGCGGACTTGAAGCCATCTTCAAAGGTGTGGCGCTCAATGGCCAGGAGCTAATCGTAACTACCGCCCCTGAAGTGAGTTCCAGATACGAGACTTATGACAAGCTCGTGAAGGCTTACGAAACAGACGGCACCTTTCGCAAGCAGTTCGGTTCACTCTTCTATCCAACCGGCGCTGAGAAAACCGGTGTCGGCGCGCTGCTGTCCAAGCACAGCATTCCCAATGCGGGCGGCCTCATCTTAGGCACTGTGGTAACCGGTCTTCGTTGGTCGGGCAAACCTCCCGAGGGGACGGAGCTTATCGGCAACCGTCTCAAGATCGAAGGAATCGGTTCCATCTACTTTGGCGAGATTGCGATTGAAGAGAACCTACGCCGGCTCACCTTGCTACGCTTTCAGCTTGGATCACCAACTGGAGGGGATGGCTCGGCCTGCGAGGTGCAGTCGAACGGGCAAACTTGGCCACCAGCCGTGGCTTAGTCTAGTTCCTGCCATCTTGGCCACGCTGTGCTTGCTAGCGTGCGCAAGACAACCAGCCGAGCTTTACCAATCAGCCAAACTCCTCTATAAAGAAGGCCGCTTCAACGAAGCGGCCCAGATTGCTGAGCGTGGATACGCATCCTACCGCGGCAAACCCCAATCCGAGTGGCACTGGAAATTCGCCATTCTCGCAGCTGAACTAGAGTTACTCACCGGCCACACGAGCCTTGCCGATACGTACCTAGCGGAAACACCTCCCGCAAGTTTTGCCGCTCTTCGGCCGCGGTATGAGATGCTACGCGGATACTCGCTGCTTCGCCATCAACAACCTGTCGAGTCAAAACAACTCCTGACGCGCGCCATTGCCGACGCGCAATCTCTGGGAGACTCCGAAACTCTAACCGACGCTTGGCTCTATCTTGGCGCGTCCGAGTCGAATCATGGAGAGTTAGGGGAAGCGGACGACGCGCTCCAAAAAGCCCAGGAACTGGCTGAAAAGAATGGCTTCGACTACCAACACGCTGCGGCAATGCTCAATCGCGGCTTCATTCAAATCAAGAAGGAACGGTATGGTGACGCCATTCCGTTGCTGGAATTGGCTCGCGCTCAAGCCGATAAAACTGGCATCAAAACCATCGGTCAATTTGCTCTCTCCAACTTGGCCACCTGCTACGAAAACCTTGGTGACTTAGATCACGCGCTGGCCACCCTCAAAACGAGTATTGAAGATCGCAAGCACTCTGGCTTAGCAACCTCCCTCAGTAACGACTACTCCGAACTCGGAGTCATCTATCAACGGAAGGGCGACACAGCCGAGGCCATCCGTTACTTCCACCTTGCCTTCGACATAGTCACTAGCGAGGCGCCGGTAGAGTATGCTCTGGCAGCAGGCAACCTGGCGAATGCGCTCCAAATCAGTGGAATGGTCGAAGAAGCTGAACATTTCAACCAAATCGCTTTGCGCTACGCAGACCCTAAGGACAAAGGTTACGCCGCCAAGTTGCTCTCCACCCAAGCTGCACTTGCCGAACGGCGCGGCCAGCACCAGCAAGCTATTGAAATCTACAACAAAGCGCTCAACGTCGGAAGCGAAGTGCCTTCCGCAACCTGGCAAGTGTACGCTGGCTTGGCGCATGTTTACGTGGCCGCCAAAGACTTCAAAAACGCTAGCGAAAACTATGCCAAGGCGCTTGCTGTCATCGACTCCAATCGCGCAGACCAACTTAAGTCCGATTACAAAATCTCCTTCCTCGCGAACCTGCTCCACTTTTACCAGGACTACGTAGAGCTTCTCATTCAGCACGGGGATACGGACCGCGCGCTCGAAATCGCCGACTCCAGTCGCGCGAGTGTGCTCACCGAAGATCTCTTGGGCAAAAGTGAGACAACCCGGCGCGCATTACGCCCGCAACTGCAAAAGGCCGCACAAGCCAGCGGCAGCGTTTTCCTCTTCTATTGGCTGGCGCCTTCGAACTCCTATCTATGGCTGATTTCTGCGGGTCAAAACAAACTGATTCATCTCCCCGACCAACAGAAGATTGTGCAAGACACCGAGTCATACCGCGACTTGATAGAGCGACAGAAACGCGATCCACTTTTGACGGCAAGCCCAGCCGGTGCGTATCTCTATCAGCAACTCATTGGTCAGGTGGCAAACCTGATTCCTCACAACAGCCACGTCGTTATTGTTCCTGACGGAGTCCTTCACAACTTGAACTTTGAAACCCTCCCGGTGACTTCGGCGCAACCCCACTATTGGATCGAAGATGCCACTATCTCCATCGCGCCGTCATTAGGCATCTTACGGGCAGGGAAGTCGATAGCGGGCGCAAATCGTTCACTCCTACTGATGGGAGACCCCGTAACTGCGGGCACCCCCTACGAGCCGCTGCCGCAAGCCGCACTGGAGATATCGAGCATCAAACAGCATTTCCCAAATTCCACGGTTCTCACGGGAAGCCACGCACTCATGGCATCTTACGCTGCTGCCCAACCAGCGCATTTCTCACTCATCCACTTTGCAACCCACGTGGATGCAAACCCCGAGAGTCCGCTAGATTCAGCCATCATTCTGTCTCCCAGTCCAAACGGATACCGACTCTACGCCCGCGATGTCGCTCAAATCCCAATAAGCGCAGACCTAGTCACGATCTCCGCTTGCCGAGGCGCTGGCGCCCGAGCACTGTCAGGCGAAGGACTAGTGGGCTTCGCTTGGGCGTTCTTCCAGGCCCACGCAAGCAATGTAGTCACGAGCCTGTGGGACGTCTTCGACACTTCCACCGCCGAACTTATGAATGACTTCTACGCGGGCATTCGCGCGGGCAAGTCATATGCGAGTGCTTTACGCGACGCCAAGCTCAAGATGCTCCACGCGAACCACCAACGCCCCTATTACTGGGCCCCGTTTCAACTCTATAGCCGGATGCTAGATTAGATTCCCTCCAAGTGCCATGGCTTGCGCATCGGCCGGGAAAGCATCTGGTTCGCCGCTTCATCGCCAATGATCTTCTCTTCCTTCGGGTCCCAACGAATGTCGCGCCCTAAGCGGAGGCTGATGTTACCCAAATGGGCGATGCTAATGGACCTATGCGCCTGCTCGATCGGCGCGATCGGCTCTGCGCGCGAAATCACACAGTCAATAAAGTTGCGCTGATGATTATCGGAACGATAGAGATGGACATCGTTCGGTCCAGGTTCGTAGTCGAGCAGTGAGGAAGGGCTGGCCTCAATGGCTCCGCGATTCACCCAGACCCACCCATCGGTCCCTTCGAAAGTGACTCCCGAGCGGACACGGCTCGAGACGATGAGCTTTACGCCAGTCGCATAATGAGCTTCGAAGTAGTAATCGGTAGCTGTGTTCCAGAGCTTTTCATGAGCCCACTCCGCTTGGCCATTCTTGATGACGATGGGTCCGGTAAGTTCAGTTCCCATGCCCCATTGAGCGATGTCCGGATGATGACCTCCCCAGTCGGTGATCTGACCGCCAGAGTAATCTAGAATCCAACGGAAATTGACGAAGCAGCGAGCGGGCGCGTACGGCGCTTCGGGCGCGGGGCCGAGCCAAAAATCGTAGTTGAATCCATCAGGTACGGGCTCTGGATCTTGCCGGTCGGCGTCTTTGCCAAAATCGGGCGTTCCACCGGGCAGACCGCACAGCACACGCTGCAGTTTGCCAATGCCCTTATTGCGAACAATCTCACACGCTTTGCGAAAGCGTACATCAGAGCGCTGCTGGCTGCCGCATTGAAATACGCGATTGCTAGCTTTGACCGCATCACTCATGGCGCGGCCTTCGGAGATGGTGAGTGAAAGAGGCTTCTCACCATAGATGTCTTTCCCCGCACGAGCGCCCATAATGACTGGGATGCTATGCCAGTGATCGGGGATGGCAATCAACAACGCATCAACATCTTTTCGGGCGATGAGCTCGCGAAAGTCTTCGTAAGCCGTGCACCCATGGTACGTGCCAGCGCGTTTGTCGCGCGCATAGTGCCACTCAACGAGGACACGCGCAGGTTCGCGGCCGCCGATGGCGCCGTCCCAGTAGCCTGGAGTTTCTCTGTTTACGTCGCAAACAGCAACCACTTGCACACGTTCATCTTTGAGGAAGTTCTTCATGTCGCCGGTACCTTGATTGCCCGTGCCGATAACGCCCATAGTGATTCGGTTGCTGGGTGCAACATGGCCGTCGCGCCCCAAAGCGGAGGCTGGGATAAACATGGGTGCGGTGGCGGCGACCGCAGCAGTCTTAATAAAATCACGACGCTTCATACGGTTCCGATCTTATCGAATTCGTTTCATGACGTTGAGAGATGGGAGTTGATCAGGCATCGGAGGTGATTGGTGGCATCGAGTTGGGATGGTTGAAGTTGAATGGCACTTGGTGAGCGGTGAAGTGCCTTTCGATATGGGCGGCCTTGAGCCAGTTGCGGAAGGTGAGGCGTTGGCGGAAGCTGGAGGGGCCAGCGGAGATG
>Ga0182012_10002743_pt1 | contig 18980 bp, 17 predicted proteins | sample 612S2SmetaG_FD_120486 | JGI IMG/M metagenome (GOLD analysis project Ga0182012, IMG submission 120486) | Permafrost microbial communities from Stordalen Mire, Sweden - 612S2S metaG | ecosystem: Environmental > Terrestrial > Soil > Wetlands > Permafrost | place: Sweden: Stordalen | collected...
CCCCAGTCTCGAAGCGTCGCATTGAATCCGTGCCCACCCATGTCCACCCGGCCGGGGACCAGCGCCTCCCAGACGCCGTCGGATTCCATCGCGAAGCGGCCCCAGATACGGGTTTGCAGATATTTCGCGATCGGCATGCCCGTCGCCTGCTCCAACACCCGCCCCGCGAGCCATGCACCGCCGGTGTTGTAGGACCAGCGCTCACCGGGCGCCACGCCGGGCGAGCGCTTGACCGAGCGGATGAGCCCGAAGACGCAATCATACGGCTGCGGGTCAGCCTCACAGCGCGTCAAACGGGCGAAATCGGAATCGGGGTCTGCGTAATTCTCGTTCCACGCGACCCCCGAGGTGTGTTGCAGGAGCTCGCGCAGGGTCACGTCGCGCCAGGCGCTCTCGCGAAGCTCCGGAAGGTAGTCGATGATCGGATCGTTCACCGATTTGATCGCGCCCTCCGCGACGGCCACGCCGATCAGGATGGACACCACGGACTTCGCGACCGAACGGGACGTCCACAAGGTCTTGTCGGTGTTGCCTTTCCCGTAATACTCGAACGCGACGGCTCCATCCTTCAACACCAACAAGCCGGTCACCGATTGACGCCGGAGGTAATCCTCCAGGCCATATCGGCGCCCATCGATGCGGTACTCGATCGGAGGCAGCGCGCGTCGTGAGCGCGGCAGCGGATAGGCGCGCCCCGCGCCGACGTGAAAGGCATCTGCGCCATACATGCGGAAAGTGTTGCGGAAGCCGATGACCCGCTCCGGCTGGGTCCAGGTGAGCATGTCTTTCGGATCGGGAATACGGGCGTCATAGGGCCGGGGACAGGAGTTCAGCCCCCAGGTCGTGCAGTCTGGTGACGCCGCCTCGCCGGCATCGACCCGCGCGAACGCCAGGATCATGATCACGCTGCACCCGGCCGCCGCCCGCTTTCTGATGTTCGCCATGGGGTTTAGTATCGGCGAAAACCCGGCGCACCGACAGACGCCGACATCCTACGAGGAGAGACGGCATGGTCGACTGGAGAATCTACGCGCTCGGCTCCGCGCTGTTCGCCGCGCTGACGGCGATCCTGGCCAAGGTCGGCGTGGTGAATGTCGACTCCAATCTCGCCACGTTCGTTCGGACGGTCGTGATTCTCGCGCTCTGTGCGCTGGCGGTAACCATCCGCGGCGGTTGGGCCTGGGGGGCGCTGTCGCCCCGGTCGATCAAAATGCTGTCGTTGTCGGGAATCGCCACGGGGTGCTCGTGGCTCTGCTATTTCAAAGCGCTTCAGGCCGGCCCCGCCTCGCGCGTCGCCCCCATCGACAAGCTGAGCGTGGTGTTCGTGGTGCTGCTCGCCGTCCTGTTTCTGCGCGAACCGCTGACGCTGAAGGTGGGTATCGGCGCCATGCTGATCACGGCGGGCGCGGTGCTCATGGCGATTTGACCCCTGCTTTGTAAGCGGCGCACTGCGTCAGGTTAAAAATTCGTACAGGTCACGAGTCTCCAATAAAGGCACTGTCCCCAAAATGCACATCAAGCCAACTTGCTTTCGCACCGCCCTCGGGGGCGGCCTCCTGTCGCTGGGGCTGACGTTCACCACGGCCGCCCCGGCCTATGCGGATGCACCGCCCGTCGCACCATCCGCCGCCACGCCATCCGCAGCCGAGCCGCTCTACCGCACGACCCAAAGCGTGCTGCTCGGTTCGCCCGACCGTTGGGATTACCTGACGTGGGACTCGGAGTCGCACCGGGTGTTCGCGGCCCATGAATCGACCGTGACGGTCGTGGATGCGGATCGGCTGACCGTAGTCGGCCAGATTCCCGTTGCGGGAGCGAATGGCATTGCCCTGGTAGCGTCGCTGCACAAAGGGTATGCCGGGAGTTCGCAGGCGCATTCGATCGTCGTGTTCGATCTCGCATCGCTGAGCGTCCGCAAGCAGATTCCCGCGGCGGAGGATACGGATGGCGTGATTTACGATCCCGCCAGCGGGCGCGTCTTCGTGATGCATGGGGACCCGAAATTGGTGACGGCGATCGACGCGCGAACCGATACCGTCGCGGGACGCATCGAGCTCGGCGGCAAGCCGGAGTTCGCAGCCGTGGACGGCGCGGGAAAGCTGTACGTCAACATCGTGGATCAGGGCGCCGTACAACGAGTCGACACACGCTCGCTGCGGGTGGATGCGACCTGGCCGCTGCCCGGATGCGAGCGCCCGCATGGGATCGCGATCGATTCACGTTCGGGCCGGCTGTTTTCCGGATGCGTCAATCAGCGGTTGCTGGTGCTCGATCTGCACGACGGGCGCGTCGTCGCCCAGTTGCCGATCGGTGGCGGGAGCGATGCGCTCGGCTACGATCCGAAGCGCCGCTGGGCGCTGAGCTCGAACGGATCGGGAACGCTCTCCGTGATTCGCGAGACGGGCCCCGATCGATACGTGGCGATGCCGGAGGTGCCGACGCAGCCCTCGGCCCGCACCATGACCCTCGATCCTGATACCGGCAGGGTCTATCTGCTGGCGGCGGAGCGCATCGAGAAGGACCCGGGCGCGGCCGACCCGCGCAAGCGCTACGGCATCCGGCCCGGCTCGCTGCGACTGCTCGTGGAGCAGCCCCCGGATGCCGGCGCTCCGATCGCCGCCAACGGTCGATGATCCCCGCCCGGCGCTGATCGCGCCGGCGCAAATCGCACGCTTACCGCGAGCCCCGGCGCCGCGTCGCCGAACACGAGCGCCGCGTGATGGAGCTCGGCGATCGCCGCAACCAGGGCGAGACCCAGTCCGTGCCCCGTGCTAGATCTGCTGTTGGATACACGGTAGAACCGCCGCGTCACCTTGGGGTATTCCTCGCGCGGTATTCCCTCGCCGTTGTCGCGCACCGACACGGTCGCCTGATCGCCCTGCTGCTCGACCGCGATTCGGATCGTCGATCCGCTCGGGGTGTGGCGTATCGCATTCTCGATCAGGTTGCTGAACAGCTGAGTCAGCAGCTCGGCATCGCCCCGAACGCGCGCACCCGGGTGGACCTTGCATTCGAGCGCATGCCGATGATCCTCGGCCACCGGCCGGTACATGTCGAACATCCTTTGCGCGATATCGCACAGCGACACATCGGAAAAGGCGCTGACCCGCGTGCCGGCCTGCACCTGGGAAATGCGCAGCAGCGCCGAGAACATCGCGAGCAATTGATCCGTGTCCTCGAGGGCCCGCGACACGGCGGCGGCGTACTCCCCCGCCGTGGTCGAGCTCGCGCGGGCGGCCTCCAAGCGGTTGCGCAAGCGGGTCAATGGCGACCTCAGATCGTGCGCCACGTCGCCGGAGACCTGCTGCAGATTTTCGAGCAGCAGGGCGATGCGGTCCAGCATGTCGTTGATCGCGCCGGCCAGGCGGTCCCATTCGTCGCCGCGACCGCGCAGCGCGATGCGCTCCGAAAGCTGTCCGCCCATGATGCTCTCGCAGGTCCTCGCGATGTCATCGACACGCTGCATGAAACGGGTTCCGAGAAACCATCCGGCCACGGCCGCAATGATCGCGGCGCCCGCGGCGACCCAGGCGAAGGCATTCAGGATGCGCACACGGGTCAGCGACACGACGCGCCAATCGCGACCCGCAAAGACGTAGAGGTCCGGGCCCAGAACCGCACCGCGGCCCCTGACATCGAAGCTCGGGCCGCCATGGGCGGTTGCCGGACCGAGCAGACCGGACGCAGCGGGAGCGACCTTGAGATCAAACACCCCGACCCGTGGGGCAATCGGCGCCATGTTGCCGGCGAGCCGCTCGCCTTGGCCGTTCTGTATCAGAAGAAAGGATTGGCCGGGCTGGACGACGGAAGCGGATGGCGCAGTCAGCCTTTGCCGGACGACTTCGATCGCTTCCGAGACTCCCTCGGCGCGATAGCCGTTGGCGATCATGGCGATGTCCGCATCGTTGGAGGATTGCAGGGCGCCGCGCTGACTGCTCTCCACGATCCACATCACGGTGACGATCAGCGCACCGGTCAGGGCCAGGAACAGCATGGTGAAGAATGCCGCGAGCCGCAGTGCGCTCGAGGCCACCCGCTTACCGGTCGGCAAGCAAGCGGTACCCGACGCCGCGGACCGTTTGGATGAGATCGACCGCGAACCGGTCATTGAGCCGGGATCGCAGCCGGCTCACGTGGCTTTCCACCACATTGGTGTGCGGGTCGAAATGAATGTCCCACACCTTCTCGAGCAGCATCTTGCGGGTCACGGGGCGATTCTTGTTGCGCATCAGATATTCGAGCAATTTGAATTCCTGCGGGACGAGCTCGATGAGCTCACCCTCGCGGCGCACCGAGCGCCGTACGAGGTCCATCTCGAGCGTGCCGGCGACGAGCTTGGACCCTTGGGCGCTCTCGCTGCGGCGGGTGATCGCTCGAATCCGCGCCAGCAGCTCGACGAACTCGAACGGCTTGACCAGATAATCATCGCCGCCGGCCTCCAGACCCTGAACCCGATCGTCGATCCCCGCCATGGTGGTCAGGTAGATCGCAGGAGTGGTTTTTGCCCGCCGCCGGAGCTCTTTCACCAGCGAAAGACCGTCCATTCCGGGGAGCATGCGGTCGATGATCAGGACCCCGAATTCGCGCTCCAGTGCGGCCATCAACGCCAGGTGTCCATCGCTCACGTGCTCGGTCCGATACCCCACGTCCCTGAAGCGTGAAATGAGCGACTCGGCCAGCTCGTCGTCGTCCTCGACCAGCAAAAGATTCATGGACTTGCGGGCCTCGATTCACTTTGCCTCATAGAGTAGTTAAGGGTAGCGCCTAGCCGCGCGCCCTTCAACCGGGCATCCAAAAAGCCCGAACCCATAGCCGCAGGGCCGGTTGGCATGATAGCGTCGGTTTTTCGACGCCGACCTTGCGCGGGGTGATTTCATGCGAGACTTGGACCGGGCGCTGCTCGACATCAACTTCGTCCGCGAGCACATCGCGCGTACCACCCAGTTCAAGGGCTACGGCCCGCTCACGTTGGCCGCCACGGGCTTCTTCGCCCTAGGAGTGGCGGCCCTCGAGGCCCAGTTGCCGGCGCGTTCCCATGGTCGCGCGCTCGAGTTCATCGCCACATGGACCGCCACTGCCGCCGTCGCAGTCCTTCTCATCGGGATCGAGGCGATCGTGCGCTCCCGCAAGCTCCACGTCGGAATGGCGGTGGAAATGCTGCAAGCCGCGATAGAGCAATTCCTTCCCGCGGTCACCGCGGGTGTGCTCATTGCCTTTGCCCTGGCTCGGTGGTCGCCGAGCTCGCTCTGGATGCTGCCAGGATTGTGGCAAATCGTCTTCAGCCTGGGCGTGTTTTCGACGGCTCGCATCCTGCCCAAGGTCGTGTTCATCGTCGGCATCTGGTATCTGGGGTGCGGCCTGACCTGTCTCGCGATGGGCCAAAGCGACCCGCTCTCGCCCTGGTCCATGGGCATCCCTTTCGGAGTCGGCCAATTGCTTGTAGCATGCATACTTCAAATTTGCCGCCGGTCGAGCCACATCGATGAATAGAGGAAAAGGCCGTACATCCGAGGGCCGTTACGCCTACCCGAACCTCGATCTCGTCATCCACGAGCGGGCCCGATTGAGTATGATGACGTCGCTGATCGCGCATCCGAAAGGATTGCGATTCCTGGACTTGAAGCGGCTCTGCAATCTCACCGACGGCAATCTCAGCCGCCATTTGCAGTTGCTGGCCTCTGAAAATCTCATCGCAATCACCAAGAGCTACGAGGACAGCAGGCCGCAAACCTGGTGCCGGCTCACGGCCGAGGGGAAGCGCCGCTACGTGCGGTATTTGTCCGTGCTCGAACAGATCGTGGACGATTCGGCCGCCAGAAATAGATCCGGCGACGCCGTGCTCGCGGGCTCCTCCGGCAGCTGACTCGCCGCGTCAGCGCGGCCTCGGACCCCATGCACGGCCATAGTCGCTCAACAAGATCTGAATGCCGAAGTAGCCGGTGAATTGCGGCTCGCTGCCCACGCCGCGACCCGCCATGAACAACGCGATCAAGCTGCGCTTGATCTGGTAGCGGCCGCCAAGATCCAGCGTCGTGGTGGAGCTCGATGGCGGTCCCAGAGAATGGTCGCGGTAGAGCTCCGCAGCCAGATCGAAGCGCTCGGCGAACGTGTGGCCCGCGACCAGCCCGAAGATCTCCTCGCGGGCTCCCCGCTTGGGAAAGTAGTAGCCCGCCTCCACGTCCACATCGACGTAGCCCAGCCTCGTCGCCGCCTCCACTGGCAGCAATAGTCGGGGACCCGGCGAGCCGATGCCGCGCTGCTGGGCGGAGAGTGTCGACCCTGTCTGCACCTGCGGGAACAGCGAGACCTGCCATCCGCCCTCCCCCTGATCCATGAATCGCCACTTCACTCCCGGATAGGCATTGCTCCAGCCGGAGTGGCTCGATCGAGCGTCGGCCGTTTGGAGCACATACGGGACTTCGTAGGTAAGCTGCACCCGGTCCCCGATGCCGAAATTCAAATCGATCTGGGGAAGCTGATACGAAGCGCCGGCGCGCTCGATGGTCTGAGCCGCGGCGAGATTGATCTCCCAGTTGCCGTTGCCCGGCGTACCGGGATCGTTCGAAAAGAAGGGGGGACCCGCCTGCGCAATCCCAATGCGCGGCATCACGGCCGTGAGCACGCTAACCCACATGAGGCCCGCCCGCAGTCGCCGCGGCAACGACAAATCATTCACCGCCAATTCTCGGGCGCCATTGAAAACAGCGAATGCTGCACGGGTCGGCGCCCCAGTGACCTTACAAATTTATAACATTAATCATGGGCGCATCCGCGCGCGGTGCCATCGAAGTGTAACAAATCGACGTGAAACTCCCGCCCTCCTGATATATCTCGCGCCGACCGAGGGAATTCCTCCGTAGGTCACGCCGAGGTGTCGATGTTTCAAAAGAGGGTTTCATGTCCAAAAGTTATCTCAATCGCCGGTTGGTTTTCCTCGCCCTTTTGGGAGGGTCTTCGTTCGCCCTGCAAGCCGCGTTCGCGGAGCCGGGTGCGGACGCGGATAATCAGAGCGCTCAGTCAAAGGCTTTGAACAGCCTCGACCCCGTGCTCGTGACGGCGCAGGCCATCAAGGGACCGCAGCTCGCGCCGTCGCAGGGCTCGCTGATTGCGACGCAGCCGCAGTCGATCGTCGGCCGCGATTTCATTCAGAACAACGATGCACCGACGGCGAACTACACGGACATCATCAAGCTCACCCCGAGCGTCTGGACCGTGGATCCGAACGGCCCGGGCTTGATGGAGAATTTGGGAACATCGATCCGCGGCTTCCAGGATGGCCAGTTCAACGTCACGTTCGATGGCATTCCCTGGGGCGACTCCAACGACTTCACGCACCATTCCACCAGCTATTTCATGGCCTGGGATGTCGGCAACGTCATCGTCGACCGCGGACCGGGAAACGCCGGCACGCTGGGAGATGCCACGTTCGGGGGCACCGTCTATGTGCAGTCGGACGATCCCAAGCACACCATGGGTCTCTCGGTGATGGCCAGCTACGGCAGCTTCAACACCCAGGTCTACGGGGTGCGCTACGACACCGGCGATGTCGATCAATGGGGCGGCACGCGCGCCTATCTGAGCCTCAAGACCATGTCCTCGGACGGCTATCTGAGCAACGCCAATCTGGAGCGCAGCAACGCTTTCTTGAAGCTGATCCAGCCGCTCAACGACTCCACGGAAATAACCGCGGCCGCCAATTTGAACAAGCTCCGGCAGAACCCGCCGGTCGGGGCGACTCCCGCCCAGCTTGCGGCCTTCGGCGCCAACTATGCCTACAATACCAACCCGGACAGCCAGGGCTATTACGGCTACAACCTGGATGTGATCTCGACCGACTACGAGTACATCGGCATCATCTCGAAGGTGGCGGGCTTCACGTTCGACAACAAGATATATACGTACGGGTATTTTCACGACGGCTACAACGGCGAGGACGTGGGCGGCGTGCTGCCGAATGGAGCCACCGCCACGGGCGATGTCCCAAACGGCACTGTAAACGGCGCAAACAACGTGCCGGGGGAACTGCTGATCAACAATTACCGCTCCATCGGCGATATATTCCGCGTATCGCACGACTTGGGCCCCGGGGAAGTCCAGGCCGGCGCGTGGTTCGATCATCAAACCAATCTTCGCGCGCTGTACGAGGTCGATTTCAGCGATAACCTGGCCTACAACCCGGACTTGACGGTCCCGACGGGCGCATTGCCGCAGGCCGCCTACACGGATCGGCTGCAGCACAACCAGTTGTTTACCCGGCAGGCATACGGCCAGTACGTCTGGCACATCATTCCCGGGCTCGACATGACCGCGGGCGACAAGTACGTGAACTTCCAGCGGGTCGTCGTCGCCCCCGTCAACCAGGGTACGCAGCTGCCGCTGAACTACAGCCAGACCTGGACGCGAAATTTGCCGTCGGCGGACCTGCATTACAAGATCATGGAGAACTGGTCGGCGTACGCGCAGTACTCGAAGGGATTCCTGGCGCCGAACCTGAACGTGCTGTACGTCGACGACCCGGGCAAGAATACGCTGCAGCCCGAGGCGACCACGAACGTGCAGGTGGGCACAACCTGGGTGGGAGACGGCTTAACGGTGTCGGCGGACGCCTACACCATCAACTACAGCAATCAAATCGCGCCCTTTTTCACCACCTTCAACAACCAACCAGTCAAGCAATTTCAAAACTTGGGCGGGGTGAAATACAAGGGCGTCGAGTTGGAGGGAACGTATGTGGTGGGCATGGGGTTCAGCGTCTATGCGAATGCCAGCTATAACATCGCGCGCTTGACCAACGACACCACCACCAACGACACCTGGGTTCCCTTGACGCCCAATCGCCTCTCGGCAATCGGGCTCTTGTACCGCCAGGGAGCGTGGCAGGGTTCGCTGATCGAGCGATATGTCGGCCGGCGCTTCGGCGATACGGGAGATACCTATCCGCTGGGCGGCTACGGCACCGCGGATGCGGCGGTCAATTACTATTTCGGTCCCTGGGGACGCGCCGTGAAGGATGCCAAGGTCGGCGTGACCATGGAAAATATCACCAATCGAAAATCCATTTACTTTCTCAACGGCTATTCTGCCGGGGCTACCCCGCCCGGATACATCAATGGAAATCCAATGTTCTTCACGTTGCCGGGGCGCAGCGTTCAACTCAATCTATCCGCATCCTTCTAGCGGCGAAGGTCGCCCGGCCTGATCCTCAGGCCGGTTCCCGCCCCGCGCTGCGGCGATCGGTCCTCCACGCCCGCGCGCGGGGCCGGCTCGTATCGGAGCGGTGAAATATTGCTGATTTGCAATAACTTTGCGCAACAAAGCATATGGAGCTAGACTCTGCGATGCAAAGTGCGGGAAGCGTCGCGTGGCCGCCGGGATTCAAATTTTGGGATGCGTATAAAGTCGTGAGCGCCGCCGGATCGCTGCAAACCGAGGAAGCTCTCCCGCCGGGCGATGCCCCCGCCGACATCGCCCGCGACCGCGGTGCCGACGAATTCCTGCCTCCGCAATCCTCGGAGGCGCTTCTCGCGGCGGCCATCCTGACCTGCATCCTGCCCATCCCGTTCATTTTTACGAACGGCCCGCTATGGGCCGCGCAGCACCTGCTACCCCCCATGCGGGCTGCCGGCTGGATCGCGCTGGCGATCAACGCGGCGGCCCTCGCCTTCTGTGGCGTGTCGAAGCCGCTGCGCACGCCCATCGGCGTTCTCACCTATCGACTCACCTACCTGTACGGCGGGATCGCGTGGCTCTCCGGTCTGGTGCTCACCTATCTGCTGTGGGGAGTGGGAGCCGTGATCGCAGGCATCGTCTGCCTGGGCGGCGGAGTCGTGACCACCGGCCTCCTGGCGGCACTCGTGCGCGGCGAATGGCGGGGGTTTGCACCGCTGCTGGCGTTCGTCGTACTGACGTTCGCCGCTCGCGCCGTAGGCATCCGCCTCGCGCGGCATGGAGCGAAGTTTCGGGCCTAGCCGGGATTCGCGGGTGGCCGAGGCGTCTCGCCGGACTACAATGCGGGACGATAGACCATGAGCACGTCCCATTCACCGGCTCGCGAGCGCCTGCGCGGCATCGTCTCCATGATCGCCGCGGTGTTCACCTTCTCGATCATGGACGCAACGCTGAAGCGGCTGTCGACGCACTACGGCCCGCTTCAGGTCTCCTGCATGCGGTGTCTGTCGTCTTTGGTCTGGCTGGTGCTGGTCATCGGTTATCGACGCTCCTGGCCGGTGCTGCGCGCGAGTCAGCCCCTGCTGCACGTGGGCCGCGGCGCGCTCGGCATCTGCATGCTGGGGTCGTTCGTGTACGCGGTGAACAAAATGACGTTGGCGCAGACGTATTCCTTGTTCCTTGCGGCTCCACTGCTGATGACCGCGCTGTCGGTGCCGTTGCACGGGGAGCGGGTCACGGGCAGGCGATGGGCCGCGATATGCATAGGCCTTGGCGGCGTTCTCGTCATCCTCCATCCGTGGAGCAAGGGCCCGGTGCCGCTCGCGGCCGCGCTCGCGGCGGCTGGGGCGGCGGTCTGCTACTCGCTGTCCGCGCTGACGGTGAGATCGTTGGGACGCCGCAACTCGGTGCTGTCGACCGTGTTCTGGAACTTGTTGCTGGTGGGCATCGGCGCCGGAATGTTGTCGATCGGAAGCTGGCGCGCAATCCCCGGCTCCGACTGGCCGTGGCTTGCCGGCACGGGGCTCGCCGGCGCGCTCGGTCAGTTTTGGATCACGGACGCGTTTCGGCGCGCTCCTCCCGCCGTGGTGGCGCCGTTCGAATACACCTCGATTCTCTGGGCCTTCGCCATCGATTGGATCTTCTGGTCGGCGACGCCCTCGTCGAGCCTGATCCTGGGCGCCGCCATCGTGATCGCAACCGGGATCTGCGTGATCTGGGATGAGCGCCGGTCCGTCGATCTGCCCATGAACCCGGCGAGCCCGCCGCCCTGAGCGGCGGCCGAGCACAGCCCGTCACCCGCTCAGCCCGTCACCCGGTTTGTTCGCGAGTTTGCTCGCGATGAAGCCGGCAATTGAATCCACCGCGATCGACGCCATAAGCCACTTTCCGGGCGGACGCGAACGGGGAGAATCGCCAATCGATGTTTTCCTCGGATCGAAAAGTCGACAAACCGACCCAGTTGCCCGAATCCGCCAGGCTTGCGAGCACCACGTAGTCGAGATGAGTGGGGCAGCCGCCGAGCTGTCTCGCCGGAGCACGCTGATGCCCGGACGCGGCGCTCACGCCGAGCGCCGCCAAGGCGCAAACCGCCAGCACCAACGACTTCGAGAGACCATGAGACATACGCCCACGCGAGTCCGAGTGCACCGACTGGTGCGCAGCGGCTCTTGGCAGCGCCTCCTAGATGCGTCCGGCCACCACCAGCACGAGCAGCACGATCACCACGAGACCGAGTCCGCCCGCCGGGTAATAACCCCAACCTCCGCTGTACGGCCATGTCGGCAACGCGCCGACCAACAGCAGAACCAGGAGGATGAGGAGGATGGTGCTTATGGACATGTTGTTCTCCCAAACGAGCCGGGGGTGCAAATCTGGTCGCAAGACTAGCTTGGGTCGAAATCGCTGAAAGCCAGGCGGCTGCGCCAACCCGTGTAGGGGGGCTCCTACCCCCGCTCGGTGCGGCGCGACCAGTACCAGTAAAACGGCAAGCCGGCGAACAGCATGGCGACGCCCCGCAGTGCTTCGCGCGGCGTCGCCACGAAGGTGTTGATCAGAAGGGCTGTCGTCGCGAGGGCGAACGCCAGAGGAATCCACGGGTAGCCGGTTGCGCGATAAGCACGCGGTGCGTCCGGCATGGTGCGGCGGAACACGAATAGGGACGCTGCGGCGAGACCGTAAAACAACCAGGATGCGAAGACCACCGAATCGGTGAGCGCGTCGTAGCTCCCCGAGACGGCCAGCACGCTCGCCCAGAGCCCCTGCGCAAGGAGCGCCCGCACGGGCACATTGGAGCGCGGCGACAGCTTCGCGAGCCCCCTGAAAAACAGGCCTTCGCGGGCCATGGCGAAGGGAATGCGGGAGTTCGAGAGCACGCTTGCGTGCAAGGACCCGAACGAGGAGATCATCATGGCGATGGCGGTCAGGGAGACGGCGGCCGGGCCCAGGAACCTTTTCAAGACCTCCGTGGCGACCGACGAGCTCGTGGGTATGCTCGCGATCTGCAGCGGCGTCAGGGTGTAGTAGTAGGAGGCGTTCACGAACAAATAAATGGCGCCGACCATCAATGTCCCGCCGATGAACGCTCGCGGCAGATTCTTCTGTGGATCGCGGATCTCACCCGCCAGCGGAGCGACATTGTTCCAGCCGTCATAGGCCCACAGTGCCCCGAGCATTGCCGCCCCAAAGCCCGCGATGCCGCCGCGCGCGCTGGCAGTGACGCCCTCACAGGTGCCCGCCAGCCCGGAGCTTTCAAAATGCGCGAAGCTTCCCGGGGCGAGCAGGAAGGCCCCGATGCCGACGCCCAACACCAGGCCGATCTTCGCGATGGTCACCACCAGCGCCGTGCGGCCTCCGGTCGCCACCGTGGTGCAGTTGAGGAGCGTGACGACCCAGATCGCGCAGAGCGTGGCGAGCACCAGACCATCGACCCCGATCGGCACGCCGCCGACCACGCCTCCGATGTGCCACCGCGCGAGCGCCCCGCCCATCGATACGTTCATAAAGATGGCGAGGCCAACGGCGAGCGCCGCCTGCGCACCCGACCTGAACACGCCGAATGCCATCCACCCGAACAGGAATCCCGCGAGGCGCCCGAATGCGCGGCGCAGGTACACGTAATCGCCGCCGGCTTCCGGCATCAGCGCAGCTATTTCGGAGTAGCAGAAAGTGCCCGCGAGCGACATGAGCCCCGCGGCCACCCATACCAGCATGACGGTTTTCGCGCTGCCGACGTTGCAAGTCATGACGCGCGTCTTCAGGAACACGCCCGCACCGATCATGTTGGTCACGTTGACGGCAATCGCCGCCCACATGCCCACCCCTCGGGTCAGCGCTGGGCCGCCCGTATTTCTCGCGCTGGATTGGCTCATCCCTGGTGTAGTATCCATCAGATGCCGCCCGCGTTCTCACGAATTTGGCCCTGGTTTTTCGCGCTGCTGGTGGTCTTCCTGTTGTACCGGCGGTTCCGCCGACATTTCGGCCGTCAGCTGCTGAGCCCCGCCCGCATGACCGTGCGAGTCGTGCTGCTGATCGTGCTCGCGGCGGTGCTGGCGCCGATGGGGCTGCGCGGCGGCGACTACGCGCTTGCCGAGATGTCGGGCCTCGCCGTGGGCATCGCGCTCGCGCTATGGGGCGCCTCGCGCACGCGTTACGTGCGCGAAGGCGATCGCCTCTTCTACATTCCCCACACCTACACGGGCGTCGCCGTTTCGGCGCTGGTGCTCGCGCGAATCGTGTACCGGCTTGCTGCGCTGTATTCGACGGGTGGTGTGTCCATGCCAGGCGACCCGGGCGGCCCGGGCGCTCAAGGCGCGATGGTGAAAACGCCCCTCACGCTGGGGCTGTTCTTCGTGCTGATCGGCTATTACGTTTGTTATTACAGCCGGGTGATATCGAAATCGAAGCGCATCACGCCTGCGGATCTGGAGGCGTCAGCGACGCGCTCCGAACCCGCAGCCTAGGCCGTTATTTGACCAGATAATAGAAAACCACGACCGTCAACAAACCGGTGCCGGCCAGCAGTACATTGTGGCCCCAACGGGCGATATTACTCAGCATGCGAATCTCCTGAATCCTTGTTTCCTCTAATCCGCGCCAATCGCGGATGAGGCACTTTATGTGGGGGCGCAAACTAACATTTCCAGGGTCCCGGAAGCATGCGCTGGGTCGCAAAACGGTTCAAAAGCCCTTTGAAATCGGCGATTCGGCGCGCCGGCCGCACGATTGGCCGGCTGAACGGCCGCTCAGCCGGCCTCGCGCCGCAGAGGGTCTATTGCCCTGTTTTGATGCGCGTCCAAACCCGGGTACGCGCCCTGTCGTAGTCGCCGCCGAACTCCGCCGGCAGGTACAGCCGCTCGCGCAGCTCCGGCGGCGGATACACCGCCGGGTCGTCCAGAATCGCCTTCTCGACATACGGGCGCGCCGCGAGATTATCGTTGCCGTAATGGATGTCGTTGGTGATCGCGGCGATGACCCTGGGCTCGAGAATGAAATTCAGGAATTTGAGGGCCGCTTCCGGATGCGGCGCCGAGGCCGGAATCAACAACGCGTTGTAGGCGATGTTGGAGCCTTCCTTGGGCAGTGTGAAGGCCAGGTGGGCGCCGGTTGCGTCCTCGCGGGCGCGAGCCTGCGCAACCGTGTAGTCGCTCGACCAGGCAATCGCCACGCAGATCTCCTTCGACGCCAGCTGGTGCCAGTAGGAATTGGAATCGAACATTCGAATATAGGGACGCACGGCCATGACGACCTTTTCGGCGGCTTCGAGGTCCTGCAGGGACTTCGAATTCGGGTCCTTGTGAAGGTAGGCGAGCGCCAACTGGATCACGTCCTCCGGCGAGTCCAAAAAGCTCACGCCGCAGTCCGCGAACTTCGACACCACAGCGGGGTCGAACAACATCGCGAGGCTGTCCACCGGCGCGGCCGGCATGCGCGCCTTGACGGCGTCCACCTCGTACGCGAACCCGTTCATGGAATGCAGGTACGGAACTGCATATCGATTTCCCGGATCGGCCGCGGCCTGGATGGCGAGCACCGCGGGATCGATGTTCTTCCAGTTCGGAAGCTTGCTCTTGTCGAGCGGCAGGTAGGCACCGGCGCGAATTTGCCGGGCGTAGAAGCCGGTGGTGGTGCTGACGATGTCGTACCCGGAGTGCCCCACCATGAGGGTCGCTTCCAATGTCTGATTGGAATCGTAGGTCTGATAAACGACCTTGATGTGGGTCGCGCGCTCGAAGTCCGCGATGGTTTGATAACCGATGTAGTCGGCCCAATTATAGATGTTGAGCACCTGATCGCCGGCCGGATCCGCGTGCCCGGTCGTATGTCCGTCACGGCCGCCGCCGCAACCGGCGATCAGAGCCGCGACGAGTGCGAGCGCCGCGAGCGGCAGTAAACGGCGCTCAGGCACGGGCCAATTCGGCGGCAACCCACTCGTGAAACTGGCGGATGACGTATTCCTCGGGCATGACGACGCCGCGCGCATGCGGCGCGGCGTGCAGACCCTGTTGGTTGAGCTCGCACACGTCCGCATCTTCCGTCATGACCAGGTTCGTGAAATCGACCACGTTGCGCAGGTCGAAATCCGGGCTCGCCAATGCATCGGGTGAGAACAGATATTCGACCCGCAGCTGCGTGCGCTCCGGACCCAGCGGCAGGAGCCGCACCACCCGCACGTAATCGACGTGGCCGACGATGAACATCGACGGCAATCCGGTCATGTACACCGCGCCCAGATTGCGATCCTCTTCCGAAAGGCCCGGAAATTGCGGCCCCGAGACCCGGCCGTCGTTCGACCAGGTCGCCGCCCCTTCACGCAGGCCGCCCTTGTACTTGGGATCGGCGTCGGTCCGGTGCTCCATCCATCGGGGATCGTCGCGCTCCTCGAGGAGTCCGCGCCCGTAGATCGGCACGAGGCTCGAGAGCTTGGGATGGACGCCGGGGCAATGCAGGCACTCGTTGTAGTTCTCCCAAAAGATCTTCCAGTTGCTCTTCACGGTCTTCTCGAAGGTGTGCGCCAGCACCAGATCCGCGAGCGGCCAGGCATCGAGGCGATTCAGCGGCATGTCGAACAACCGATCGAAAGCGGGCGGCTCTTCGCTCAAGCAGACGAAGATGAAACCGCTCCATTCGCGCACCTTCACCTTGTAGAGCGGATAGTCCGCCACATCGAACCCGTCGGCATGCGCCTTCGACGACGTGCGCAATAGATCGCCGTGCAAATTGTAGGTCCACGCATGGTACGGACAGACGACGGTGGGCGATCTCAGGATTCCCTGCGTTTCGCGGCATAGGAGCGCCCCGCGGTGACGGCAGGTGTTGTGGAAGCCCTCGAGCGCGCCCTCATCGTTGCGAACCAACAGGATTTTCTGATCGCCGACTTCGAACGTGCGAAAGGCGCGCCTGGCCGGCAACTCGCTCGAGCGGCACACATAGATCCAATTGCGGTACCAAATCCGCTGCAGCTCGCGCTCGTAATGACGCGGATCGAAATACGCTTCCGCGGGCAGCCCTTCGGTGAGCTCCGTCAGGCCGTTGTAACCGGCCGCCTTGTCGTTTGCCGTAACCAACATGCTATGCCTCCGCCGTTCCCATCAGACCCTCATCCGAGCGCCGCTCGGGTCGTAGGCGGGCTCGTTCAAGCGAACGGCCGCGCAGCGCTCACCGATGATTTCGATCTCGAATCCAGAATCCGCACCGGCCAGCGCGGCCGGCACATAGCCCAGCGCGAGCGAAGCGCCGACCCGATGGCCGTAGGCGCCGGACGTGACCCACCCGACCGGACGGCCGTCATGCCATATGGGCTCATCGCCGATGGCGTCCGCATCGTTGGCCTGAACCTTGAAGCATAAAAGCTTGAGCGCTCCGCCGCCATCGCGCTCTTCGAGGGCTGCCGTACGACCGATGAAGCGGTCCTTCTTGAAGTCGACGAAACGCCCGAGACCCGCCTCGGCGGGGCCGTAGATCGGACGGTACTCGCGCGCCCAGGTCCCAAAGCTCTTCTCGATGCGCATGGCATTGAGGGCACGCCCCCCATAGAGCCTGAGGCCGTGCTCGCGGCCGGCCCGGGTCAGGACGTCGTAAAGCGCGCGCTGATAGTCCGCCGTCACCCAGATTTCGAAGCCCTGCTCGCCGGTGAATGACACCCGACCCACGTAGCCCGGCACCATGCCGATCTCCATGCGCCGGAACGACATGAAAGGGAATGCGGCGCTCGACAAATCATCCCGCACCAGGCCCTGCAGCAGGGCGCGCGCATTCGGGCCCGCGATGGCGAGGCCCGTATATTCCATCGCACAGGGACGCACGGAGACGCCGCTGGATGGCATGTGCCGCTCGAACCAGCGCATGTAGTAGGTCTCCGCCGCGTAGGTGCCGATCAGAAAGAAGCGCTGTTCCGAAGCCCGGCACACCGTGAAATCGCCGATGAGCTTGCCGCGCTCGTTGAGCATCGGCGTCAAGACGATGCGGCCGACGCCCGGCACGCGGTTCGCCATGGTGTGCGACAGCCACTCGGCGGCGCCCGGACCTTGAATGTCGAACTTGCCGTAATTGGAGATCTCCAAAAGCCCGACCGAGTCGCGCACCGCGATGCATTCCTCCGCCACGTGGGGATGGGCGTTCGAGCGCCGGAAGCTCACCTCATCGTGCGCCTCCTGCGCGCTCGGCGCGAACCAGAGCGGATGCTCGAGCGCGCAGTAGTCGCCGAATACCGCATGCTCGGCCTGCAGCCGCTCGTAGATCGGCGTCGTGCGCAACGGCCGCGCCGCGTGCAGCTCCTCGTTCGGGAAACGGATGCTGAAGCGGCGCGAATAATTCTCGCGCACCTTCGCGTTGGTGTAGGCGAGCGTGGTCCAGTCGCCGTAGCGCGCCACGTCCATGCCCCAGACATCCGCGCCCGGGTCGCCATCGATCATCCAGTGCGAGAGCGCAAGGCCGACGCCGCCGCCCTGGGAGAATCCGGCCATGACCCCGCAGGCGACCCAGAAATTGCGAAGCCCCCGAACGGGCCCGACCAGCGGGTTCCCATCGGGGGCGAAGGTGAACGGGCCGTTCACCACTTTGCGGATGCCCGCGGACTCGAGCGCCGGAAAATGTTCGAAGCCGACGGCGAGGCTCGGGGCGATGCGATCGAGGTCGTTGGCGAGAAGGTCCTGCCCGAAGTCCCAGGGCGTGGTCTCGGGAGACCACGGGACGCCCGCGCGCTCATAGGTTCCCATGAGCATGCCGCCGCGCTCCTGCCGCAGGTAGATCTCGCCTTCGAAGTCGATGGCGTGCAGCTGCTCCTGCTTGCCGGCGAGCTCGGGCATGTCGCCGGTGATCAAGTATTGATGCTCCATCGCCAGGATCGGCAGCTCGATGCCGACCATGCGGCCCACCTCCCTGGCCCACAATCCTCCGGCGTTGACCACGTGCTCGGCGTGCACCGTGCCCTTCTCCGTGACGACATCCCAGGAGCCGTCGGTGCGCTGTTTGAGATCGACCACCCGATTCTGGCGGACGATATCCGCGCCGCCGATCTGCGCGGACTTGGCGTACGCATGGGTCACGCCATACGGGTCCACGTGACCCTCGATGGGATCGTACAGCGCGCCCGCGAAATGACGCTTGTCCAGCAGCGGAAACAGCTTCGCCGCCTCATCGACGGAGATGATCTCGAGCTCCATGTTCAAGTAGCGGCCGCGCGCCTTCGCCATTTTCAGCCAATCGAGTCGCTCGCGCGTGCCGGCGAGCATGATGCCGCCCGTTATGTGCACACCGCAGGATTGACCGGAGATGCGCTCGATCTCCTGATACAAATTGATGGTGTATTGCTGGAGTTTCGCGACGTTCGGGTCACCGTTGACCGTGTGCATGCCGCCCGCGGCATGCCAGGTCGAGCCGGAGGTCAATTCCGCCCGCTCCACCAGCAGCACGTCCTTCCAGCCCGCCTTGGTCAAATGATACAGAACGCTCGCGCCGACCACCCCGCCGCCGATCACCACGACTCTCGCATGACTTTTCATTCAATTACTCGTTGGAAACCGCCAGGCGCAGATTGGAATCCGCCGGGGTCGTGACATTGCCGAAACGCTCGATCAGCCAGGAGCGGTACAGCGCGATCGCGGTGTCGCCCAAGCTTTCCGGATGGGTGATCAAATAATACCCATAGCCGTCGTCGAGAATATTGTCGAAAGGGGTGATCAGGCGGCCCGAGCGGATGTAATCGCCGAACAGGTAGGTGTCGATGAGCGCGATCCCCTCCCCGCTCAACGCGTACTGCACGGCGAGCAGCGCCGTATCGAACACGAGTCCCCGCTCCACGTTCAAACCGTGGA
>Ga0182012_10002745_pt1 | contig 18975 bp, 17 predicted proteins | sample 612S2SmetaG_FD_120486 | JGI IMG/M metagenome (GOLD analysis project Ga0182012, IMG submission 120486) | Permafrost microbial communities from Stordalen Mire, Sweden - 612S2S metaG | ecosystem: Environmental > Terrestrial > Soil > Wetlands > Permafrost | place: Sweden: Stordalen | collected...
ATGCCGCCGGGATTCGTCTTCAAATTGGTCGCCATCGAAGACGCCACGACGATGCGACCCGTCGCGAAACGTTCGATCGGTAAGTTATCGAGCGGCGGAGCCAAAGACGCCTACCGACTCTTCGTCGACGACGTCGCGGTGAAGGAGTTGGTCGTGACGCGCGACGCTGGCGTCACCGAACTTCCCGCAGCGTGCCGCACCCTCTCGCACCTCCTCGTCGAAGGCGGCGTCACGGTGGTTGATTCGTCGCCCGAGAGTGCTCGCGCCACCGCGAAAGCGGCACTCGCGGAACTTCCGCACTCAGCGTTCGCGCTCAGTGCGGGTGAACCGGCACTGTTGAGCGAGGTCGTCGCTTCGACGTCGCGCTCGAACCAGTGAAGCGGAGTGAACGTGACTGAAGCGTCGCTCAAAGGTCGAGCCATCGTCGTCGTTGACCCGCAGCCCGATTTCTTCGAGGGCGGCGCGCTTCCCGTCGCCGGCGCCACGCGCACCGCGGAGAGAATTGCGCAGTACCTACTCGCTCGAAGTGACGAATACTCGATGAAGATCGTTACCCAGGACTGGCACCTCGATCCCGGTGAGCATTGGTCGAGCGACCCGAACTTCGTTACGACCTGGCCAGTGCACTGCGCCGCCGATACCAGCGGCGCACGGATTCATGCCTCGCTCGCTGAGCAATCCTGGGACGTCGTCATTCGCAAGGGTCTCCACGAAGGGGCCTACTCGGGCTTCGACGGTCTGAGCCAGAACGGTTCGACGTTGGCCGAAGAACTCGCAGCAGCGTCCATCGGCAGCGTGACAGTGGTCGGCTTCGCGACGGATCACTGCGTGAAGGCCACGGCCCTCGACGCGCGCAGACTCGGATTCGACGTCACCGTGTTGCTCGACCTCTGCGCCGGTGTTGCACCAGAGACGACAGATGCGGCGATCTCTGAAATGTCAGACGCCGGCATCACGACAGTGTCATCAGAAGCTGCGTAGTCCGGGGCCTAGCTACGGCAAAGACTCGATGAGGCGGGCGAGTTCGTCTCGACGGTAGCCGTGTCCCCTCGCGAAATCGATCAACTCGCGCGCCCGCGTTACCACAGCGCCGACCTCGGGCGTACCCGATACGGTGATTCCTCGGCCGCGACGGAACTCCAACAGTCCCTCGTCACGAAGTATTCGTAGTGCTCGAAGGACCGTATTGGAGTTGACGTTCAACACGGCGGCCAAGTCTCTCGCCGGCGGCAGGCGTTCTCCACGTCGCGCTTCGCCGTCGGCGATCGCTCGACGAAGTTCCGCCGCGACTTGATCATGCAATGCGACGGATTCTTCGGGGGTCAAATTGACACTCAGCATGGTGCTAGATAGAGTAGCACCAAAGCGGAGTTCGTTCCTAGCCCGGAGATTGACCATGAGCCATGTCATTACCGCAGTTACGCCCGATGATGCGCCCGATCTGAGCGCGGGCTCCCACGAACACCGCGAAGCCGAACAGATGCTCATCGAAGAGGCGCGTCGCCGCCAACGCAGGCGACAGCGCGTCATTGCCGCCGCGCTGTCAACGATCGTCGCGGCCGCGGGTGTCGCGTGGGCCGTAGCGGGCGGAGCGTCGAACCCACGTCCCCGTCCGATCTCGGGCCAACCCGTGTCCTTGACGGCGTTCCCGATCTGTTTGGCGAGTCATCTGCACGTCTCGTTGTCGGGCCAACCGCAAGGCGCCGCCGGGACGGACTATTTCACGTTGAAGCTCTTGAACAATGGTCCCGAGTGCACGGTCGCGCCCGTGACGGCGCGCGGATTCAATACCTCGACCTCGGGTTACGAGGGTCCGTGGTCCAACGTGTTCATCACCAGTCAGACCAAGACCGTCGTCGCGAGCGGACGCGCGGCGTACGTGCCGCTGGGCATTGGGGATACCGCGAACTGGCCGGGTTCGATGTGTCGAGCGGCCAACGTGAACGCCATCCGCGTGGCGCTCGCCGGGAACCACTCACTCATCGGAGCCGTCGCGCTGCGTACAGCGGTCTGCACCGTCACCAAGAGCATGCACACGCAGTCGGCGTCGCTGAACCCCAGCGGCCTCTAACAGGACTCTCTAGTCGTCGAGACGTCTGACGCTCGTGAGAATCTTCTCGGCGTGGCGTAACAACGGCGCGTCGATCATTCGACCCTCGTAACGAAAGACACCACCCTCGTTGGTGGCGGCGCGGATGACGCCCGAGGCCCACGCAATCTCATCATCCGTCGGTCGATAGGCCGCGCGTACGACGTCAACTTGTGAAGGATGAATGCAGGCGGTCGCGCAAAAACCCGACGCCGCGGCGTCGCGCGCCTCTTCGCCCAGTCCCTCGATGTCGGCGATGTCGAGGTGGACTGCGTCGATCGCCGCTCGATCGTGCGCGCGCGCGCTGAGGAGAACCTGGGACCTGGCGAAGCGGGCGAAGTCTCGGTACTGACCACGCTCGTTGCGACTCGAACGCCCGCCGAGCGAGGCGAGCAAGTCCTCGGCGCCCCACATAAGAGCAATTGTCGATGCGGCCGCGGCAATGGACGACGATTCGAGGACACCCGCGGCGGTCTCACAGAGCGCGATGACCTCGCGGCCCGCGAGGGCGTCAACCTGAACACTGGACTCGGTCTTGGCCAGCATGACCAAGGAGTACGGCGTCTGATCGAGGGCCTCGAGGTCGAGGGCGAAGTCCGCGGAGCCGACGGGATTCACTCGAAGAATCGTTCGCTGCGGATCGAGCAGGTTGTCAATGACCGCTCGTCGAGCGACGACCCGATCACCAGCGTTGACACCGTCTTCCAGGTCGAGGATTACCATGTCGGCCACCGCCGCGGCCTTGGCGAATCGATCGGGACGGTCTGCGGGACAGAAGAGCAGCGCCGGACCGAGCGGTGTCCAGCTCACTCGGGCCTCGTGAAGACCATGGTCGCGCGCTTCGCCACGGCTACGACCTCGCCGTGTTGATTACGTGCCGTGTGCTCAAAGGTCACGACGCCCGTCCCGGGACGGCTTGCCGAGAGTCGCTTTTCGACCACGACGGTCTCGGCGTAGAGGGTGTCGCCGTGGAAGACCGGCTTCGGGAAGACGACGTCGGAGAAGCCGAGGTTGGCGACGATCGTGCCCTGGGTCAACTGCGCGACCGAGAGGCCCACGAGCGTCGACAGCGTGAAGAGGCTGTTGACGATGCGCTGACCGAAGGGCTGTTGCGCCGCCCACGCTTCGTCGAGGTGCAGGGCCTGCGGATTCATCGTCAGGGTAGAGAACAAGATGTTGTCCGCTTCACTCACCGTACGTCCCGGTGCGTGGCGATAGAGCGCGCCCACCTCCAGCTCTTCGTACCAGAGTCCGCGCTGCTCATAGACCGGACGCTCGCCGTCACTCATAGTGCCAACCTCATTTCGGCTCCGGTGGCCGCACGCACCTCGTCGACGCTCACGCCGGGCGCCGTCTCACGAAGGACCAATCCGTCGTCGTCGATGTCGATGACCGCGAAGTCGGTGATGATGCGGTGCACACATCGTTTTCCCGTGAGGGGCAGCGAACAGTCCCGCACGATCTTGTGCTCGCCCTCTTTGGTCACGTGTTCCATCATGACGATCACCCGCTTGGCGCCATGAATGAGGTCCATCGCGCCACCCATGCCCTTGACCGTCTTGCCGGGAACGATCCAGTTCGCGAGGTCACCGTGCTCGGAGACTTCCATCGCGCCCAAGACCGCGACGTCGATATGACCGCCGCGGATCATCGCGAACGACGTCGCCGAATCGAAGAACGACGCGCCGGGCAAGGTGGTAACCGTCTCCTTACCGGCATTGATCAAGTCGGGGTCAACGTGTTCGTCGTCGGGGTACGGGCCGACACCGAGGATGCCATTCTCTGAGTGCAGCACCACCGTGATGTCGTCGCCCAAATAGTTCGGCACCAGCGTCGGCATGCCGATTCCCAGGTTCACGTAATCGCCGTCCCTCAATTCGGCGGCCACTCGTGCGGCGAGTTCTTCTCGCGAGAGCACCATCAGTTTCCGGCTCCGCTTCCAGAAGCGCTACGAACGGTGCGCCGCTCGATGCGCTTCTCTGGATTCTCGGCGACGACGACTCGTTGGACGAAGATGCCCGGCGTGTGCACCTTCGCGGGGTCGATCTCTCCCGGTTCGACGAGTTCTTCAACCTCGGCGATCGTGACGCGACCGGCCTGAGCGCAGAGCGGATTGAAGTTCTGGGCGGCCTTTTCGTAGATGAGGTTGCCGTGACGGTCTCCGACGCGCGCGTGCACCAGGGCGAAGTCACAGGTGATCGCTCGCTCCAGTACGAATTCGATGCCGTCGAAGAGCCGGACCTCTTTGGGCTGCGAGGCCAAGGCGACCGAACCTTCGGGGCCGTAGCGAAGGGGCAGTCCTCCGTCGACCACTTGCGTGCCGACGCCCGCGCGCGTATAAAAGCCCGCGATGCCCGCGCCGCCGGCGCGCAGACGCTCCGCCAACGTGCCTTGGGGAACGAGCTCCACCTCGAGTTCACCGCAGAGGTACTGGCGCGCGAATTCGCGATTCTCCCCCACGTACGAGCCGGTCGTTCGTCGTATGCGTTTCTCGCGTAGCAGCATGCCGAGTCCGAATTCGTCGACGCCACAGTTATTACTCACCGTGACGAGATCACTGACGCCCGTGGCGAGTACGGCTTCGATCAGTACCGACGGCAATCCGCAGAGCCCGAATCCGCCGACGGCCAGGGACGAACCACTGGCGATGTCGGCGACGGCGTCGGCCGCACTGGCCACTACCTTGTCCATTCCACTACCGCTTTCTCGAACTATCCGGACGACTTCGGCGAGTGATCCATCCGTCTCACGGACGTAACGGCGCCGTCGTATCCGGTGGAACCAACCGCGCCACTACTTCGTCAACGACGACTGAATCGCCTTCTCGCACAAGGATATCCACGGTCCCGTCGCGGGGCGCCACGAGGACGTGTTCCATCTTCATGGCCGACACGACTACGAGTGCCTCGCCGGCGCGCACGTCGTGACCCGACGTTGCGCGCACGTTCACCACCGTGCCAGGCATGGGACTGCGCACGTCGTTGGAGAATGCCGCGGCATCACGAACGCGGCTCGCGACGTCCTCTTCGACGAGGGGCCACGTCTCTCCACCGACACTGACCCAGGTCGTTGCACCGTCGATCCGAAACCGGGCCCGATGTGTTTCACTGTCGAGCGTGAGGTACTCCTCGCGGTCTCGCTGCGCGAGACGTGTCGCGAGCACGAGGCCGCCATCGATCGCGACCGTCGCCGAATCGAGCGATCCCGAGACCTTCACCTCGTTGACGGCGTTCTCGCTCGCCACACGCAACGTCAGAGGATGACTGCGACCTCCGTTTCGCCATCCACGAAGGGCGCTCCAGGGATCGATGATTGGTCCCAGCGGTGTCAAACGTGACAACCACGACATCGCGAAAAGAGCGAGCGCCTCGGTCGACGGTTCGCTCGACACCAGTGCAGCGACCTCACGTTCGATCAGCCCCGTATCGAGGTTCCCAGCGACGACGTCCGAATTGTCGACGAGGCGCCGTAGGAAATTGACGTTCGTCACGATCCCGAAGATCACCGTGTCCTCGAGTGCCTGACGGAGCCGAGCGAGCGCGGCGGCTCGATCCTCACCCCACGTCACCACCTTCGCCAACATGGGGTCGTAGTCGGTTGCCACCTCGAGGCCATCCAGCAGAGCGCTGTCCACTCGAATACCGTCGCCGGCTGGCTCGAGTACTTCCAGCACTCGCCCACTCGTCGGTAGAAAGCCCCGCGACGGGTTCTCCGCGTAGAGCCGCGCTTCGATGCTGTGTCCACGGATTCGCGCCGTCATCACCTCCTCACCGAGGTGCTCGCCGGCCGCCGCGCGCAACTGTTGTTCGACGAGGTCGAGTCCGGTCACCATCTCGGTGACCGGATGTTCGACTTGCAAGCGGGTGTTCATCTCCATGAAGAAGAACGCTTCCGGATGGGCGGACGCGACAATGAACTCGACCGTTCCCACCCCGGTGTAGTCGACACTGCGCGCGGCGGCGACGGCGGCCGCACCGAGTCGCTCTCGAGTGGCGTCATCGATCAGCGGTGACGGTGACTCTTCGATCACCTTCTGGTGACGACGTTGCAGAGAGCACTCGCGCTCACCCAAATGGACTACCGCGCCGTGCTGATCGGCCACGACCTGCACTTCGACGTGTCGCGGTCGCTCCACGAATCGTTCAACGAACAACGTATCGTCACCAAAGGCTGACGTCGCCTCACGACGAGCCCGAGCGAGGGCTTCGACGAGGTCCGCTTCACGTTCCACGAGTTGCATCCCTTTGCCACCGCCGCCGGCCGACGGCTTCACGAGCACGGGGAAACCGATGTCCGATGCCGCTCGTACGAGATCATCGTTAGTCATACCGGCCTCGACTCGACCGGGCACGACCGGCACCCCCGAGGCGGCGACGTGGATTTTTGCTTGTATCTTGTCGCCCATCAATCGAATCGCCGCCGGCGCGGGTCCGATGAAGACCACACCGCTCGCGACGCAGGCGTCGGCGAAGTTCGGGTTCTCCGAGAGGAAGCCGTAGCCCGGGTGAACCGCGTTCGCGCCGGAGCGAGCACACGCGTCCACTACCCGTTCGATATTCAAGTAACTCTCACTCGCCGGCGTCGCGCCGAGGTACAGCGCGTCATCGGCTTCGAGAACGTGGCGAGCACCTCGGTCGGCGTCACTGAAGACCGCAACGGACGTGATTCCGAGACGACGCAACGTTCGAATTATCCGTACTGCAATCTCGCCTCGGTTGGCGACGAGCACCGTATCGAACATCTCTCACATCCGAAAGACGCCGTAGCTCACGTCCTCGAGTGGTGCGTTCGCGCACACCGAGAGCGCAAGACCGAGCACGGTGCGCGTTTCGAGGGGGTCGATGATGCCGTCGTCCCAAAGTCGTGCCGTCGAGTAATAGGCGTTGCCTTCGGCTTCGTAACGTTCGCGAATCGGCGAGCGGAACCCTTCTTCCTCATCGGCGTTCCAGGTGCCGCCGGCGCCTTCGATCTGGGTTCGCTTCACCGTCGCCAGGACGGCCGCCGCCTGATCACCACCCATGACCGAGATTCGTGCGTTCGGCCACATCCACAAGAACCGCGGTGAATAGGCCCGTCCGCACATCGAATAGTTCCCGGCCCCGAAGGACCCACCGATGATCACCGTCAGCTTGGGGACCCGGGCGCAGGCCACTGCGTTCACCATCTTCGCGCCGTGCTTCGCGATCCCACCGGCTTCATACTCGCGACCCACCATGAACCCGGTGATGTTCTGCAAGAACACCAACGGGATCTTGCGCCGATCACACAGTTCAATGAAGTGCGCGCCTTTCAACGCCGACTCCGAGAACAGCACGCCGTTGTTGGCGACGATCCCGACCGGGTGTCCCCAAAGATGGGCGAACCCCGTCACCAGCGTGGTGCCGTATTCGGTTTTGAACTCGTGGAAGAGGCTCGCGTCTACGAGTCGCGCGATGACTTCGCGAACGTCGTAAGGCGTGCGCGTATCGCACGGCACAACCCCGTAGAGATCGTTCGGGTCGACCGTCGGTTCTTCGTTCGCCTGGACGTTCCAGGGGAGTGCGCTCTTCGGGGCGAGCGTCGACACGATCGAGCGAACAATCGAAAGGGCGTGGGCGTCATCCTCAGCGAGGTGATCGACGACACCGGACGTGCGCGCGTGGACCAGTCCCCCGCCCAGGTCCTCGTCGGTCACTATCTCTCCGGTCGCGGCCCTCACGAGCGGTGGTCCGCCCAAGAAAATGGTTCCTTGGCCCCGTACGATGACCGATTCGTCGGACATCGCGGGCACGTACGCGCCGCCGGCGGTGCACGAGCCCAGCACGGCCGCAACCTGGGCGATGCCCATTGAGCTCATGCGCGCCTGGTTGTAGAAGATGCGACCGAAGTGGTCGCGGTCGGGGAAGACCTCGTCCTGTCGAGGAAGAAACGCGCCACCGGAATCGACGAGGTAGAGGCATGGCAGATGGTTCGCCAACGCCACTTCTTGGGCGCGCAAGTGCTTCTTCACGGTCATCGGGTAGTAGGTGCCACCCTTGACCGTCGCGTCGTTGGCGACGATGACGCACTCACGTCCGCTGACGCGACCGACGCCGGTGATGATGCCCGCTCCGGGCGCCTCGTCGTCGTACATCTGATAGGCGGCCAGCGGCGAGAGTTCGAGAAAGGGACTGCCCCGATCGAGCAGGGTGTCGATGCGGTCTCGTGGCAGGAGTTTGCCCCGTTGGACGTGTCGCTCGCGCGACGGCTCGGGGCCGCGAGAGTAGTGATCCAATCGGCCCTTGAGCTCTTCTACGAGAGCGAGCAGTTGGGCCCGGTTGCGCGCGAAGGTCTCATCGTGACGGTCGACGACGCTCGAAAGTCGCTCCACGGGAACCCCCATTTGAGTTATTTATGATTAACTGAAATAGTGTAGCAATGAATGGCTGGTTCGTCCAGAGAAAGGTCGATGAATGAACGAGGTGACCCGGCGCAGTCGCATGAAGGCCGAACGGCGTCAGCAACTCGTTCGCGCCGCCTCTCGGCTTTTCGCTGAGCGGGGCTTTCGGTCGGTCTCCATGGAGGACCTCGCCGCTGAGGCGGGCGTCAGCGGGCCCGCCATCTACCGTCACTTCGCCAGTAAAGAGGCCCTGCTCGCGGACCTCCTCATCGACGTGAGCGAGCAACTCCTGGAACAAGGAACGACGCGTGCGACCAATGAGTCGCCCTTCGACGCGCTGAGGTTGCTGGTTGCCTTTCACACCGACTTCGCACTGCGAGATCGTGACTTGATCCGAATTCAGGACCACGATTTCGCCAACCTTGCCGTAGAGGATGCTCGAACCGTGAGCCGCCTGCAACGCTCCTACCTCGAGGTCTGGGTCGGCGTGTTGCGACAGATCGATCCAACGCTTTCTGAAAGCGTGGCGCGAACGAAGGTCCAAGCGGTCTTTGGTCTTCTCAACTCGACGCCGCACAGCGCGTCTCATCGCGACACCGAAGCGACGCGTTCGATTCTCGAAGCGATGGCGATGGAAGCGCTGGGGCTCTCTCCTGTACGTTGAGCATCAAGTCATCTTTGCGGCGTCTATCGCAACTGTGCGGTCGCGCGGTACACGTCGGTGACGTAGGGCAACGTAATCGTGTCCGGCAGTTGGTCGACGACTACTTGAACGTCACGCATGACCGTACGCTGTTCCTCGTCGTCCATCACCGCGATGTAGCTCGTCGTGAGAACACGTTGAAGAAGCCCCTCGTGATCCAGGATTTGGTGATGGCTGAACTTTCGTCGTTCGATGTTCACGAAGGGGCCTGACGCCAGGACGGGCGTGAAGTCTTGACCCACTGCGTACGGCTGGTAAATCGGCCACCGCATGGCCTCGCCGAGGTCGGCCACCCACGAGACCGACTCGTCGCGCTCGTTCCACAAGACACCGAGGCGACCGCCGTCGACGAGCACCCGATGGATCTCTTCCATCGCCACCGGTGCGTCAAACCAGTGAAAGGCCTGCGCAACGACCACACAGTCGACGGTTGCGTCATCCAGAGGGATTGCGACGTCGCGACCATCGAGGACCTTCACGGTGGGGAGCCGTTTGCTCAGTACCTCTCGCATCCCGGGCGTTGGTTCGACTGCGGTGATCGTCGCGCAGTACGGCATCAACTGTCCGGTCATTATTCCCGTGCCGGCTCCTAAATCGAGGACGTGGACGTCTTCATCGATGCCGAGCGAGTCGACCAAGTATGTGATGGCGTCGAAGGGGTAGTCCGGTCGCGCTAGCTGGTAACGCTCGCCGTCACCAAATCCGGACGTGGCGTGATCGTGCGGGTGCTCGGTCAAACTCGACATCCCCAATCGTCAAAGACATCCCCAATCTACGGGGCGCGCACGTCATTCCAGCCATGGAAAATGACCGGGCACATCTGACCCTCTCGTGAGGCGAAAAACTCACTCCCAAATGGCAGATCCCGTGGTGGGATCGAAGAATTCCAATCGAATGGGATCGATCGAGAACTTGAAGGTGTCGCCCTGACGAACTTCGTGTCGAGGCTCGATTCGAGCGACGCAGTCAACGGAGAGTTCCACACTCTCCTCGTCCTGATCCCTCGACCCCTTCGTCGCATTGGAGTCCTCCGCCTGAACCATGGGGGCGTCGTTTGTGAAGTGAACTAAGAGTTCCGAGCCGAGCGCCTCGACGACCTCAACCTCCCCCACGAAAGCGGCGCCGGGACGATCATCGCTGGGCGCGCGTAGATCTTCGGGGCGTACGCCAACGACGATCGGCTGGCCAGCGAATCGCCTGAGACCTGGGTGAAGGGTCACGACGTCGCTCGATAGACCAATGTGCTGACTGCCGAGTGCAACCCCAGTCAATTCAGAATTCAGTGATCCCTCGAAGAGGTTCATGGCCGGCGAACCGATGAATCCGGCGACGAATAAATTGGTCGGGCGGTCGTAGAGAACTTGCGGAGCGTCACACTGTTGGAGCACGCCTGAACGCAGCACCGCCACCCGATGTCCCAGCGTCATCGCTTCAGTTTGATCGTGGGTGACGTACAGCGCCGCCACGCCAATTCGCTTTTGGACCCTGGCGATTTCCGCGCGCATCTGAACTCGAAGCTTGGCGTCCAGGTTCGACAGTGGTTCGTCCATCAAGAAGACGTTCGGTTCACGCACGATGGCCCGGCCCATTGCGACGCGTTGACGCTGTCCTCCCGAGAGTTGACTTGGCTTGCGATCGAGCCAATCTGATATCCCGAGAACGTTGGCGGCGCTCTTGACCCTCTTCGCGATTTCCGCCTTCGGAACCTTCTTCATCTTCAGAGCGAAGCCGATGTTTTGTGCGACGTTCATTTGCGGATACAACGCATAACTTTGAAAAACCATGGCGATGTCACGGTCTCTCGATGGGACATCATTGACGACTTGATCGCCAATGCGGATGACACCGGACGAGATGTTTTCCAGCCCCGCGATCATCCGAAGCACGGTGGTCTTTCCGCAGCCCGATGGGCCCACCACCACCATGAGTTCACCATCGTCTACCTGTAGGTCCAGTCCGTGGACGGCTTCGAACCCGTTGGGGTAGACCTTGGTCACGCTCTCGATGCTGATTGACGCCATCTTCTTCTCCTCAACTCGCTCTTCGCGAGTCATTTCTCTTCGACCACCACAATGTTTTGTCCGCCACGCAGTGACGCGGCAACCTACACTGACGTTCAACCGACGACGCGTTGACTACGGCGCGACCACTCGCGAGTCCCTTAGACATCGGCGTGCCCTTCGCGGCGCAGTCGAAGTACGGACCACCCTTTGATCAGAGGCAGCGTGACTTCGAGAGCTCGACCTTGACGGTGCGGTACGACGACAGTCTCAAGTGCGACGAAGTGTTCATCGCTCGCACCGAGCACTGCCGCCGACACCGTCCAAGATTCGAAATGACTCACGAGCACCCTGACCTTCACGCTGGACAGTGTGCCTGGTGTGGTCGGTTCTGACCATTTCCCGTTCTCACTACCCGTGAGGTCGAGCACGCCCACGCTCACCAGACCATCGGCATGATTGACGCGGGCAAAGAGGCTCCCCCCGACGGGCTCCGGGCGCACCGGCGCACCGGCCTCAATACCGACGGCACCATTCTCGTCACCTATTTCGTACCAACTCGTGTCCTCGCCGTCGACAAACAGATCTCGACACCGCAGTGTGAAGTGGCGCCACGCCGTGACTTCATCGAGCTCTTCAGAGTTCAGGATCGCGTGCTTCGGGTAGTAGGGATCACAGAGCGCGGCGCCTTTATCCCCATAGATGAGGGCACTGGCACCGAGTTGCGTCGAGATGGCTTCGCTGAGGACAACCGTCCGAAGTGACGCCTCGCGAGCGGGCCCCTCGACGGGCCCGCTCGCGCGGTCGATGCCCCACACGGGCGGATAACACGCAATCGAACCGCGGAGCACTTCGCCGCGATCAGCGCCAGGACCGAGCAGGCCCGAGACGCCGGAGCTTCGGTCCAACAATCCTTCAAAGTGACGCCATTCGTCATTCGGGGGCCAGATTTCGCAGTAGCGAAATCTGGGTCCCGGGGCGAGGCGCGCTCCCGAAGGAACGCCATTCACTTGATTGAAACTTATGAGTACGTCGGGCCAGGCGTTTCTCGCGAAACGTAGAAAGGATTCGTACGCCCTGCGCATGTCGATGGCGTTGCCGTCGGCGTCGAAAGCGATGCGCGGATATCCGTAGGTGTCGATGTGGAAGCCGTCAAATCCGATCGCCTCGGCGGCCGCGCCGTAGGACTCGACGAAGTGACGTTGCCACGATGCATTCCCAGGGTTCGCCAGCACGATCTGGTCCATGAAACGAATGGCCTCGCCGTGGTCGTCGTACATGAGCATCTCGGGATGCTGTTTCGCGAAGCCGTGACCGACGGCGTAGATCGGCACGTAGGCGTGGGTTACTGAACCCTGAGCGCGCAGTCCGGTCGCGAGTTCTCGAAGGGCGTCGAATGAGACAGGTCGATGCGACGGGTCCTCCCAACCACTCTTGGGACCGAGCGGCTCGGTGTAACTGGCCATCCAGTCGTACACCTGGACCACGGTAGAGCGAAGGGAGCGGTGCCACTTCAGAATCGAAGCGACGTCGTCGACCTTGAAAGACGTCGCAAATCCATGGACCGGCCGCTCGCCCGGATGTGCTCCGATCGTCGTGATGGATTCGGCGAGGAGCCGACCACTCTCGTCAATCGCCTGTACGGCGTACGTACCGGAACGCAGGTTCGAAAGCGTCCATCGGTCGCCGTGAACAGCTTCGAAGGATTCTCCGGAGGCCAGCAGCGCCCGTATTCGTGCGGTGCGAAGAGGTACGTCGTCAAACGCGATCTCTTCAGTGGTCGAGTGAAATGCGCGTAGCTCTCCGAACCTCTGAGATCCGTCGTCGTGATCCGACGTGACGTCCTTGTCAGCGCACACGTTCATCAGCCTGAACGAATCCTGTGACGTCCGCAACCTCAACGATGCGGCGTCGCGACACCGAGGCGTCTACACCAGTGGATCCGGTCGAACGACTGCGTGGGGGCCTAACGAATGGCACCGAGCGACACCCCCGAACGGAACCAGCGAAGTGAGATGAGAAAGACAACGATGACGGGCACCGTGGCGATCACCGACGCCGCGAAGAATGGCCCCCACGCCACCGTGTGGACCCCGATGAAATCGGCCAGGCCCACGGGCAGGGTGTAGTTCTGGGAAGAGTTGATCATCGTGAGGGCCACGGGAAATTCGTCCCACGACGCGCTGAAGATGAACATCGACACGACGGCGATTGCGGGAAGCGCCAGAGGCACGATCAGTCCCCACAAGACTCGAAGGGTTCGCGCACCGTCAAGTCGGAACGACTCCTCGTACTCCTTGGGGATCGCCTCGAAGAAACCCCGCAAGAGGAAAATCGTGAATGGCAAGTTGGACGCGACGTACAACAGCACAAGACCGGTCAACGAATCGAGCAAGTGAAGCCGATCCATCAACAGGAACTGTGGGATCAACAACAGCAGGTTGGGAACGGCGAGACTCGCGAGGAAGAAATAGAAGATCGTCTGCTTCAATGGAAACTGGTAACGCGCGAACGCAAAGGCCGCCAATGACGCGAAGACCACGGTGATCACGACGGTTGCGAACGCCACGATGAGGCTATTCAAGAAATAGTGGCTAAAGCTGTTCTCAGTCCAGGCCTGCACGTAGTTCTGCACCGTCGGGTGCGTCGGAATGAGCACCGTCGCACCGAGCAACCCGCCGTTGGGCTGAAACGAAAGAGAGAGCATGTAGAGTAACGGCCCGAGCGAGGTCACCGACAAGATGATGGCGATGACCAGACGCGATTTATTGCGACGGCGCGCACCGAAGAGCCCGGGGCCGGCGGCCGTTGCGGGAGGCTTCTTCGGCGGCTTCTTCGGCGGCGCCATTTCCGTCGATAAAGTCGCGGTGCCGTCGAACCTAGACATCGTGCTGCCTCAGGATGCGAATTTCTGCTGCACTGAAACCGAAGAGTATGACCGCTAACAGCGACGCCAGGGCCGCTGCGTAGCCGAAGGCGAAGTTGGAGAAGGCCTGTTGGTACATGTACGTCATCAACGACTGCGTCGAGTTATACGGTCCCCCCTTGGTGATTTCAAAGATCTGTGTGAAAACCTGCGCCGCCCCGATGACGAGCAGGACGGTGACGAATGTGACGGCGCCGCGGATAGAAGGCAACACGACGTTTCGCCAGACCCGAAACTCATTCGCCCCGTCGATGCGAGCCGACTCGACGAGTTGGCGAGGAATGCCATCCAAGGCGGCGAGGAAGATGATGAACGACCAGCCAACACCTTTCCAGATGCTCAGGAGCCATATGACCCCGTTCGCGGTCCAAGTCTGAGCAGTCCAGTCAACGCTCACGGTATGGCCGACGAAGAGACCCGCAAGCCCGTTCATGACACCGCCCTGGGACGCAAAAATGTAGGAAAACACCCAACTCACGACTACCCACGACGTGACGACTGGTATGTAAATGCAGGCTCGCCAGAACATCGAGCCGGGCATGTGGTCAGTCAGCACTGCCGCCGCGAAGAGGCCAATCGCCATTTGGATCGGCACGGTGATGACGATGAAGAGAAATGAGTTGAACGCCGCCGTTCGAATGACGGGATCGTGGAAGATGGCGGTGTAATTCGACCAGCCGACGAACGGGTCCGACACTCCGGGGAAGATGTGCCAGTTGTAGAAACTGATGTCGAACTGACGATAGATCGGGTAGATCGTGAACACCCCGTAAATGACCAGGGCTGGGACGAGGAGGAGGTACGGAGTGGCGATTCGACGGGCCCGCAGTGAGCGACGGGACCGTCCCGAAACAGCAACCGGCGCCTTTGACGCTGAGTGCTGCTCGAGACGGTCCATCTTGCTCATTTCGCTTGTTACTGCTTAAACGTTGAGTTCGCTGCCGTGGTCGCAGCCGCAAGGCCTGCAGCAACTGTGACCTTGCCGGCCAACATCTCCGCCAGAGCGTTGGAGAAGTCCGTGTCGAGTTCTCCGTAGTTCTGGAACACGGGTCGGGCCCTCGCGGTCAAGAGCGCGGTCGCGAACACCTTCAATGCTGGGTTCTCGATCGCCTCATTCGCCGAGTCCGTCTTGTACGCCGTCATGTCACCAGCGCCGGCCATTGCCAGTTGGGCGAAAGGAGACTGGAGGTACTTGACGAACTTGATCGTGTCTGCCTCGTTCTTCCCACCCTTAGCAATGACCAGGTCCTCGCCACCGACCACCGAAATCGATCCACCGGGACCAGCAGGAATTGGCTCCGTGGTGTAACCGGTGAAGTTGGCCTGCTTGTACGTGTTGGTCGCCCATGGTCCGTCCATGTACATTGCGTACTTGCCCGTCGGGAATCCAGTCTCACCACTGATCGAGCCCGAGCCGCCGACGAAGTCGCTACCGATCACGCCAGTCGATTCCAGTGTCACCAACTGCTGCACGGCAGCGGTCATCGTGGGACTGTCCATGAATCCGCTGGACGTCGTCAACGCCTTGTTCGCAAAGTTGGCGCCGTCAGTCCAAACAAACGGTCCGACGTTCCAGATGTCGGTGCTGTCAACGCCAAGTCCGTACTGGCCCTTGGACGGGATCGTCAAAGTCTGAGCGTCCGCCATCATTTGCGCGTACGTCGTGGGCGCAGTCAGTCCCGCAGCCTTGAAGTCAGCCGTGTTCATGAACAGCACCTGCGTGTTCGTGTCATCGGGAATTCCGTAGTAACCGCCATTCCATAGATTGGTCGACAACGGTCCGGGGTCGGCGGCCTTCTTCATGGCGGGGAACCACTTTTGCTTGGACGTCTCGACCAGCGTCCCTTCAGAAGCCAGCTGGGGAACCCACGCAATGTCCGAGCGCATCAAGTCCGGTGGATCGCCCGCCGCTGACGACGCAATGAATTTCTGCAGCATCCCTGCGTACGGCAACGTGTCATCCTTGACCTTGATGCCAGGGTTGGCTGACTCAAAGGCAGGTATGACAACTCCGTTCATGACTGGTGTTTCCGTAACGTCGTTATAGGCGTTCCAGAAAGTAACCCAATGCACTTTGGGAGACGCCGACGCCACGCCCGAGCCAGAGAGGCCGATTATGGTGCCACCGCCGACGAGGGCAACGCACGCAACGGATAATCGCGTGATTGTGCCGACTCTTCCCCTTACTAATTTGTGAATCTTCATTTTGCATTACCTCAATTTCTTTTCTAGTTAGGCCGAATGGCCTGGGTTCTTGTGTGTTCTGTGCTGATTTGGGCCTAGGGCCCCGCTCCTCTTCCCTCTCCCCCAACCGTTAATTGCCTATTCAAAGGCGCGTTCGACCGAACGCCGATAAGAATCACCACATCGTGACGGGTGCCGCTACACATCACGCCCCCAATCCTCGTGCGTCCGCATCCGAATCACCGATCAGTGGGAAGATCACGCCGCCTTCGTCGGAGCCGTCAAAAGATTCGAGCGCAATCGACAGCACGACGTACATGGCGTGCGACCACGTAAGGTCCCGTGCTGGCGGGCCCCATCGGTCGACCCATTCTCGAAAGTGCGGAGCGTCTCGCAGTTCGCCGCCGAATTGCTCGCCGAGGCGGCCCTCTTCATCGAAGCGCTCGGAAATCCACTCGTGACATCGACGCGCGCCTTCGAGGTCGCCGACCGTGAGGTAGTGCCAACCGAGTGACGCCGTGAGCACGGGCCACGCGCCGCTGCCGTAGTAGATGTCGGTGGGATACCGACGGATACCGCCAACGAGCGAGAGCTGCTCCTCAATGGAGGCCACCGTTCGAACATAGGATCGATCAGTGGGTTCGACCACACGGAACGGCGTAGAGAGCCACAGCGCGCTGGCGTCGACATCTGCATTTTCGTTTGACTTTGCGTAGATCCCGAGTTGAGCGGCGCTCGCTCTTACTCGCTCCTTCACCGCAAGGGCACGTTCGAGTAGTTGGACGTCATTCAATAAACGAGCGGCTGTCGTGAGTCCGCCGTACACGCAGGCGAGGGTCGACGTATGGAGAGCTGATCCGCTCTCCTCCCACACGTCGTAGCAGGGACTCAGCGCGAACGACGCGAGGTAGCGACCCACTCGCTCTACGGACGCTAAGAACTCCGCTGGCACCCCGTCCTGACCCGTGATCAGCAAATGTTGGCCGAGCGACCATAGCCACGTGCCGTAGCCGTCGATCTGAAAGTTCGGCCACTCATCGGTGACCGTCGATCCGTCCAACCCGAATCTGGCCGGCGGCATGTGTGACGGATCGAGCTTTTCGCCTCGCTCGTGGCGCCCGATGACGTCATCGATGATGCCGCTGATGCCCCCGACGGCCGCGTTGACCCAAGAGTGGAATCGACGCGAGGCCTCGTGCTCGTCAGCTCGGTCAAGTGCGTAGGCACAGAAGGAACCATCGCGTAACCAGCTGTAGTGATACTCGGCAAAATCAGGAGACGCAATGAAGGCGCCGTTGTCGCTCTGGAGCCGAAGAATGGAGTCCACACTGTTTCGAACCGAAGAGAGCTCAATTCCTTCACTCAACTCATTCTCGATTCCTTGGAAGAAATCCTTCTTGCGCGGTGCCTTGTCACGTCGTGGGCCGATGCCATATCGCGAGACTTTTGTCATCTGCTCCGGGCATGCTGAAAGACTCGCGCAAGACGAGCGTGGCAGCACCGACGGCCCACGTCTCATCGCCCCAACGCTGCACTTTGATCTCAACTTGACGGCCGAGATTGGCGAAGGTCTGTTCACGAACCGCGCTCACAATCGGATCCAAGAATGGTCCGCCAAGATCCGTGCCTTCACCACAGATGATGAGCATCTCGGGATTCAAGAGCGTGATCATGTTGGCCACAGCCAGTCCGAGCTTCTTACCGGCACTCTCGATTACCTCGAGCGTCGGGGGGTCCTCGGTGAGAACCAAGGCAATTAGGTCATCGCGAGAGATCTCGCGGCCCTGGCGTTCGCCAACTCTGCGGCGTAGGGCGTCTTCGCCAACCATGGCTTCAAGGCACCCGAATCGGCCGCATTCACACAGTGGTCCGCCGGGGTCAACGATCATGTGTCCGAATTCGCCCGTTGCTCCATTCGCCCCTCGGTAGAGCGAGCGATCAATGACGATGCCCAGCCCGATGCCACGACCGACCGTCAAAATGACAAAGTCATGCGCGTCATGGGCGTCACCAGCCCATTTTTCGGCGACGGCGAGCGTGTTGACGTCATTCTCAACCCACACCGGCATGCCCAGATGGCGACGAAGCGGTTCGGCGAGTTCGACATTTGACCATTGGAGCAAGTGAGAAAAGTTGCACGTGCCTCGATTCGTGTCGATGATGCCCGAAAGTCCGACGCCGACGCCCAACACTTTGGCCCGCGGCAACCTCGCGGTTCGAATTGCTCGTCGCACCTCGATCTCGATGGCGTGAATGGCAGCCGCCGAATCTCCCACAAGGGGGACGTGAAGTTCCTGAGTAACCACAATCTGGGCAGCCAGGTCGCAAATGACCGTGGTCACTCCATCGCCCCGAAGTTTGATTCCAACGACGAATCCGGCCTTCGGATCAACGCTAAGCAGCACAGGCGGGCGCCCTCCACTCGATGGCGCCGTTGACACTTCAATGAGAATTCCTCGCTCGAGTAATTTGTCGACGATGGTCGACACGGTCGCAGCGCTCAAAAGACTTTGTCGCGCGAGATCCGCTCGAGATATTGAACCGGCCCGTCGAACGAGTTCAATGAGCAGACCTACGTTCAGATCCCTCAACAATGATCGGGAGGCCCTTTGCGAGTCCGGCCTCGCAACGGGCCCCCGGTGACCATTCGCATCAGGAGCCTCAAAGGAAGAACGCTCCGGTTGGGTGAGAGCGTTGGGAATTCTGCGAGCCATA
>Ga0182012_10002747_pt1 | contig 18965 bp, 15 predicted proteins | sample 612S2SmetaG_FD_120486 | JGI IMG/M metagenome (GOLD analysis project Ga0182012, IMG submission 120486) | Permafrost microbial communities from Stordalen Mire, Sweden - 612S2S metaG | ecosystem: Environmental > Terrestrial > Soil > Wetlands > Permafrost | place: Sweden: Stordalen | collected...
CGTGATAGTGATCGCCAAGCTCATCCGATGCCCCTTTTCCCGCGAATCGGCGCGGTGGGTTATCGAATCGGACCTCAAGCCGCTTGGGAAGCCCCGAGAGTCAGGGGTTCGGGCGGTTGGTATAAGCGGCGGCCGTTGGCCATCTTTTTGTGCGCAAATGAGTGGGCGTAGAACGAGGCTCGTCCCGTCTCCTTGCGCCCCGAGTGGTCGATCGCGCTCTTCCCCCGCGGCGCGATGGGCGGAAGGGCGTTCAGCTTCTCTGCCTCCTGCCTGGCCTGAGAACTATCCGGCGCCGGCGTCTCGGCGAACGCAACGGAAGCCATGCATGAGAGGGCAACACCTGTCCAGGCGGCAGCCAAACCACGTCCCACCGAGTCACCTGCTGTCACTGCGTGATGCCGTCAGTGGGACGCGTAAGCCCGCTGTTAGTGCCGGTACAAAGGGCACACGATGACGTTGGCACGCACATGTCATGCAGCCAGCCCAGTCAGATTTTGGACGTACAAGGATAAGCCCTTGAGCCATCCGCCGTTGCCGCCCACCGCAGAGGTGGTCGGCGCTCCGCTGGTCCACCCTGCATAGCGACACCGCGTCGTGCAGCACCGGATGCAACGCCAGACAACGACTGGTTTGCGGGGTGCTTCCTCAGCCGGTGATGCCGCGGCGGCGCAGTTCATCCACCACTTGCTGTGCCAGCGCCTCGGGTGGGCCTTCCAGCGTCCGCAGCCTGATCTCCGGCGCCAGCGGCGCCTCGTACGGCGCATCGACCCCGGTGAAATTGCGCAGTTCGCCGCGGTCGGCGCGCTCATACAGACCCTTCGGGTCGCGCCGGCGGCACTCGTCCACCGGCGTATCGACGAATACCTCGATGAACTGGCTGTCCGCGACACACGCGCGCGCCAGGTCGCGGTCGGCGCGATAGGGCGAGATGAAGGAGACGATCACGATCAGCCCCGCCTCCACGAACAGTTTCGCCACCTCCGCGACCCGGCGGATGTTCTCCACGCGGTCCGCCTCGGAAAAGCCGAGGTCGCGGTTGAGCCCATGGCGCACATTGTCGCCGTCCAGGATCATGGTGTGGCTGCCCTGCGCGTGCAGCGCCTTTTCGACCAGGTTGGCGATGGTGGACTTGCCCGCGCCCGACAGCCCGGTGAACCACAGCACCGCCGGCTGCTGACTCTTCAGCGCGGCCCGCGCCTTTCGATCGACGTCCAGGTGGTGCCAGTAGACCTCGCTGCGCACGCCGCGCAGCGAGGTGACCATGCCGGCGCCGGCCGTGCCGCGCGTCAGCCGGTCGATCAGGATGAACCCGCCCAGCTCCCGGCTGTCGGCGTAGGATTCGCAGATCACCGGCTGCGACAGCGCGATGGACACGCGGCCGATCTCGTTCAACTGCAGCTCGCGCACCGGGATCTCGGACAGCGTCTCGATCTCCAGCCGTTTGGTGATGTCGGAGATGGTCGCGGTAACGATCCGTGTGCCGAGCATCAGCGTGTAGGCGCGGCCGCGGATCAGCGGCGTCTCGTCCATCCAGACCACCCAGGACTCGATCCGGTCGGTCAGCTCCGGCGGCGCGCCCGTCGCCAGCACGTCGCCACGCGAGACGTCGATCTCCCGGTCGAGCACCAGCGTGACCGCCTGGCCCTCGACCGCCGCATCCAGGTCCCGGTCCATGGTAACGATGCGGGCGACCCGCGCCTCGGTGCGGGAGGCGGCGTTCACCAGCGCATCGCCGGGCCGGATCGTGCCGGCGGCGACGGTGCCGGCGTAGCCGCGAAAGGTCTGATCCGGCCGGGTGACGATCTGCACGGGCAGGCGGAAGGCGCGGCCCACCCCGACAACCGATGCCGGCGCCGCGTCCAGCGCATCGAGCAAGGTCGGCCCGGTGTACCACGTCATGCGGTTGCTCGGTTGCGTGACGTTGTCCCCGTCGCGCGCGACCACCGGAATCGCGGTGACGGCCAGCTCGCCGAGCCGTTCGCGCAGTGCCGCGAAGTCGCGGACGATGGCATCGAAGACGGCCTCGTCGAATCCGACCATGTCCATCTTGTTCACCGCCAGCACGAGCTGACGGATGCCGAGCATCGAGGCGATCGCCGCATGGCGGTGGGTCTGCACGAGCAGGCCCTTGCGCGCATCCACCAGCAGGATCGCCAGGTCGGCCCGGGAAGCCCCGGTGACCATATTGCGCGTGTATTGCTGGTGCCCGGGGGCATCGGCCAGGATGAAGCGGCGGTTCGGGGTTTCGAAGAAGCGGTAGGCGAGGTCGATGGTGACCCCCTGCTCGCGCTCCGCGGCCAGGCCGTCCACCAACAGCGAGTAGTCGATCCGCCCGCCGCGGCCGATGCGGCGGGAATCGCGCTCCAGCGCCTCCATCACGTCGTCCGGGATGGTGCCGCACTCGAACAGCAGCCGGCCGATCAGCGTCGATTTGCCGTCATCGACGCTGCCGCAGGCGAGCACGCGCAGGAGGGATTCGGGCATCAGAAATATCCCTCGCGCTTCTTCTTCTCCATCGAGGCGTCCTGGTCCTGGTCGATCAGCCGCCCGGCGCGTTCGGACACGTGGGTGGTCCGCATCTCCTCGATGATGTCTTCGATGGTGGCCGCTTCGGACAGCACGGCGGCGGAGAGCGGGTAGCAGCCGAGCGAGCGAAACCGGACCATGCGCAGCACCGGCGTCTCGCCGGGGCGGAACCGCATCCGCTCGTCGTCGACGACAATAATCTGGCCGTCACGCTCCACCGTCGGCCGCTCGGCGGCGAAATACAGCGGCACGACCTCGATGCCCTCCGCCTGGATGTAGGTCCAGACGTCGATCTCAGTCCAGTTCGACAGCGGAAAGACACGGATCGTCTCGCCGGGCGCAAGCTGGCCGTTATACAGGTTCCACAACTCCGGCCGCTGCCGCTTGGGGTCCCAGCTATGGCCTGGGCCGCGCACCGAGAACACGCGTTCCTTGGCGCGGGAGCGCTCCTCGTCGCGGCGCGCGCCGCCGATCGCGTAGTCGTATTTTCCGTCCGTCAGCGCCTGCTTCAGCGCGTCGGTCTTCATCACCTGCGTGTACAGCGCGCTGTCGTGGTCGAACGGGTTGATGTTCTGCCGCAGACCGTCCGGGTTGGTGTGAAGGCGCAGGTCCAGGCCAAGCGCTGCGATTGTCCGGTCCCGGAAGCTGATCATGTCCCGAAACTTCCACGTGGTATCGACGTGGAGCAGCGGTATGGGCGGCTTGGCAGGGAAGAACGCCTTGCGGGCGAGGTGCAGCAGCGCCGTCGAGTCCTTGCCGATCGAATACAGCATCACGGGTCGGGCCGCCTGGGCGGCGGCCTCCCGCAGGATGTGGATGCTTTCCGCCTCCAGCGCGCGGAGATGCGCGGGGTGGGTCGATGGTGCCTCGGTCATGCGCGGCACTGGGTAGCGGGGATCAGGCAAAAAGCAAGTACCGAGCGCGGGAACCTGCTATCGCAGCTCGTGCAAGGGCGAATAGCCACCGATCATGGCGTGCGATGAGGCTGCTCGGTGTCGGTGGCATCCGTTGGCCGGATGGCCCGCGATTCCGTTGCAGTCCTCGAACGTCGGTTGGACGCCTCTCCCACTGCACGACGACCGGCTCGCGACTACCGGCGTACTACGACCGGGCCCTGCGATCAGCCGGTTCGCTCGGCCGGTGGGAGACCGGCGAGCCAAGGCCACCGCGCTGTTACTCGGTGCGAATCAGCTTTATTCTCTTGCCGTCCACGCCGAGCGCGATCCGGCCCTGTTTCAGGGCCAGCGCGTCTTCGCCGAACACCTCGCGCCGCCAGCCATGCAGGGCCTGGATTTCGGGTGCGTCCTCGGTGGCCAGCCGGTCGATATCGTCGCCGCTCGCGACCAGCTTGGGCGCGACATTGTGCTGCTCGCATTTCCCAGCGAGCAAAACCTTCAGCAGGGATATCAGCGCCGGCGAGGGGCGCGCGCCCTCACGCGCCCGCGGCGCCTCCGGCAGCTCGTCGTCTGGCACGGCCCGGGCCGCGGCCACCGCCGCAAGCAGTGCAGTGCCGGTGCGGCCGTCGGCGAAGCCACGTGTCACGCCGCGTGCGCGGGCCAGCGCCTCGGGGTTGTCTGGCGCGGTGGCGGCGATCTCCAGCAGCGTCTCGTCCTTCAGCACCCGCTGGCGGGGGATGTTGACCCGCTGCGCCTCGCGCTCGCGCCACGCCGCCAGCGCGCGCACCGTGCCAAGAAAGCGCCGGTTGTTGCTGCGCGGACGCAGCCGTTCCCAGATCGTCTCCGGGTCGGCGCGATAGGTCGAAGGGTCGGCGAGAATAGCCATCTCCTCGCCCACCCACTCGAGCCGCCCGTCCTTTTCCAGCCGGGCGCATAGCTTGAGGTACACCTCGCGCAGCCAGGTGACATCGGCCGCGGCGTAGGTGATCTGCGCCGGCGAGAGCGGCCGCGCCGACCAGTCGCTGAACCGGTGCGCCTTCTCAATATGGCCGCCGGCGAGCGCCGCCACCAGCGCGTCGTAGCCGACCTGGTCGCCAAAGCCCGCGACCATGGCCGCGACCTGGGTGTCGAACAGCGGCGTGGGAACGGCGTCGAATTTCAGCAGGAAGATCTCGATGTCCTGGCGTGCGGCATGGAACACCTTGGTGACCGCCGGGTCGGCGAGCAACCCGCCGAGCGGGGCCAGGTCCAGATCCGGCGCCTCGGCGTCGATCACCGCGACCTCCTCTGCGCCGGCGAGCTGCACCACGCACAGCTCGGGCCAGTAGGTGCGCTCCCGCATGAACTCGGTATCGACGGCAACAAAGGATTCCGCCCGCAGCCGGGTGCAGAGCGCGTTGAGCTCGTCGGTGGAGGCGACCAGCGCGGGAGTCGGAAACGGCGTGCGGTGACGTGCCATGATCCGCCGTCAGCTATCAGCTTTCCCGCGCCGGAAAAAGCCGAGCCGTCAGGGAAGCCCCGCGACGGTCGTCGAAACACCGTATCGGTCTCAGTTTTTGCGCGGCGCGCCGGCAAGCAAGGCTAAACACGGAGAACAAGGAGGAAGAAAAAGCCACGGAGTTCGCAGAGAAGAAATATTTTGGCGCTTCGCGCATCAAGGTTTAATCCGCCTCAGCATCTGAATGCTTCGTAGCTTCTTTTTCTCCGTGAACGCCGTGGCTTTTTCTTCCTCCTTGTTCTCCGTGTAAAGAGTCGATTTTTTTGCGGCCCCCCCCCAAGCGGCCGGGAGGATCGAAACGCCGCCGCCCGCGCGCTTGACTTGCCGCAAGACGCGGGGCTTGTCTGCCGCCCCTGATTTGACCCGGAAAACCGACCATGCACGCCTATCGCACCCACTCCTGCGGCGCGCTGCGCGCCGCCGATTCCGGCCGGACGGCCCGCCTCTCCGGCTGGGTGCACTCCAAGCGCGACCATGGCGGGCTGCTGTTCATCGACCTGCGGGACAATTATGGGCTGACCCAGATCGTGTTCCCGTCCGGCTCGGCCCCATTCGCCGCCGCCGAAGCGCTGCGGGTCGAAAGCGTGATCACCGTCACCGGTGAGGTGGTGCTGCGCGAGGCCGGCACGGTCAACCCGAAGCTGCCAACGGGCGAGATCGAGCTGCGCGCCGCCGACCTGGTCGTGCAATCGGCCGCCGAGGTTCTGCCGATGCAGGTGGCCGGCGAGGAGCGCTTCCCGGAGGAAACCCGGCTCAAATACCGGTTCCTCGACCTGCGGCGCGACAAGCTGCACCGGAATATGCTGCTGCGCGCCCAGGTCATCGCCTCGATCCGCCGGCGGATGATCGAATCGGGCTTCACCGAGTTCCAGACCCCGATCCTGACCGCCTCCAGCCCGGAGGGCGCACGCGACTTCCTGGTGCCCTCGCGCCTGCATCCCGGCACGTTCTACGCGCTGCCGCAGGCGCCGCAGCAGTTCAAGCAGCTTCTGATGGTGGCGGGATTCGACCGCTACTTTCAGATTGCACCCTGCTTCCGCGACGAAGCCAGCCGCGCCGACCGCTCGCCGGGCGAATTCTACCAGCTCGATTTCGAGATGAGCTACGTCACCCAGGACGACGTGTTCGCCACCATCGAGCCGGTGATCGCCGGCGTGTTCCAGGAATTCGCCGCCGGCCGCGCGGTGTCCGATCCGCCGTTCCCGCGCATCCCGTTCGAGACGGCAATGCTGGCGTTCGGCTCCGACAAGCCCGACCTGCGCAACCCGCTGCGCATCACCGACGTGACCGTTCACTTCGCCGGGTCGGGCTTCGGCCTGTTCGCGCGGATCGCCGCTTCCGGCGGGGTGGTGCGCGCCATCCCGGCCCCCGGCGCGGGCGGCAACCCGCGCAGCTTTTTCGACAAGTTGAACGACTGGGCGCGCGAGCAGGGCGCCGGCGGGCTCGGCTACATCGTCTACGAGGCGGCGGGTCCGAAGGGACCCATCGCCCGCAACCTGGAGCCGGATCGCGCCGAGGCCATCCGGGTGGCGTGCGGGCTGAACGCGGGCGATGCGGTGTTCTTCGCCGCCGGCAAGCCGGACGAGGCGCCGAAATTCGCCGGCCAGGTGCGCACGCGGCTCGGCGAGGAACTCGGCCTGATCGAACCGAACGCGTTCCGGTTCTGCTGGATCACCGACTTCCCGATGTACGAGCTGAACGAGGAGACCGGTCAGATCGATTTCAGCCACAACCCGTTCAGCATGCCGCAGGGCGGGATGGAAGCGCTGACCAGCCAGGACCCGCTGACCATCAAAGCCTACCAATACGATATTGTGTGCAACGGCATCGAGCTGTCCTCGGGGGCGATCCGCAACCATCGCCCGGACATCATGATCCGGGCGTTCGAGATCGCCGGCTATTCGGCCGAGGACGTGGAAGCGCGGTTCGGCGGCATGCTGAACGCGTTCCGCTATGGCGCGCCGCCGCATGGCGGCTCCGCCCCGGGAATCGACCGGATCGTGATGCTGCTGGCGGACGAGCCGAACATCCGCGAGGTGATCCTGTTCCCGCTGAACCAGCAGGGCGAGGACCTGATGATGGGCGCGCCCGCCCCGGTTCTGCCGGCGCGGCTGAAGGAACTCTCGCTGCGGATCGAGCTGCCGCCGAAGGCGAAGACGACGGGCGGGTAGACCGGCCGGCGCCTGGCCCGCCGCCGCAACCGGCTGGTGCCATTGCGCTCCCCCCCGTATGTTCGTTCGCTCAGACCCGAAGCGGAGAGACCTTTGATGCGCATTCCTGCCGTGCTGGCGGCTTGTATGATGACCGTCTGCGCCGGGGCCTCCGCCGCGACCAGCGTGCCGGCGGCACCGGCCACGCCGCTGGCCGCGCACCATGCGCTGTATGAGCTGAAGCTCGACAACAGCAAGGGCGGGGACGTGATCGCCGCCAATGGCACCATGGGGTACGAGGTGATCGACGCCTGCGACGGCTGGGCGGTGCGCCAGCGTCTGCAAATGACGATCACCAATGCCGACGGACAGGACGTCCAGATGATGTCGGACTACGCCACCTGGGAATCCAAGGACGGGCTGCGGTTCCGCTTCCACATGAAGCAGACCACCGATACCGCCGTGACCAGCCAGACCGATGGCGTCGCCACGCTGGACAGCATCGGCGGCGCCGGCGAGGCCCATTACACCAGCCCCAGCGACTCGGTGAAGAAGCTGCCGTCTGGGACGCTGTTCCCGATGGCGCACACCGCGGCGATCATCGCCGCCGCGCGCGAGGGCAAGAAGTTCCTGGCGCTGCCGCTGTTCGACGGCACCGACGAGGGCGGCGTCGAGGACAGTTCGATCGTGATCCTGGACTGGAAACCGCCCTTCGCCACCAAGTGGCCCGAGCTCAATGCGCTGCCCAGCACGCGCGTGCATCTCGCGTTCTTCGACCACCAGGCCGGCGCGCAGACGCCGAATTACGAGGTGACCATGCGCTACTGGGAGAATGGCGTCGGCGACGACATGAAAATGGATTTCGGCGACTTCGTGGCGCAGGCAACGATGACCGAGTTCGCGCTGCAGCCGCACAAGTGCTGATCGGCCGATCCCACCGGCCGATCCCACCGGCGATCCCACAGGGCGGGCCGCCATCCTGCGGCTCCCTGCTGGACGTCATCTTTATCTGGCGGCAAGACCCGGCGTGGCAAATCGCCTTCGAAGCGATCGCCCCGGCCACGCGTCCCCTCCAGGGGGATTGCCAGGCTACGCCGAGGCGTCGCCAGAACTGGCCTCCGGCGCCAGCAGCCCCGCCGCCGCCGCCGCTGCCGCGGCGGCGGCGATCGCCTCGAACGGCTTGCCCGATCGTTCCGCCATCTCCAGCAGCGAGTGCCGCCCATCGGCCAGGTTTAGCACCCACAGCAGCGTCATCTGGTCGAAGCCCGCCTGCCCGCCGCCCAATGAGGGGTAGAGACCGCGCCGGCCAAGCTGAGGCTCGCCATAGGGGGACAGGCTGCGCCAGATCCCGTCCCGCTCGATCAGCCCGACGATCCGCTGCAGAACGGCCAACGACCCAGCCAGCGCGCCCGGCGTGACGAAATCCAGATTGTCCGCGGAGGTATGGTATTCCGCAAACGTGCCGTTTGCCGACCGCATCAGGCAGCCGACCGGCAGATCGAATCCGGGCGAACAATACTGCCGCTCGTCATAGCCATACGGCACGAAGTCGGTGATGCGATCGCCATGCCCCGATTGCCGCAGAACATACGCGGCGTAACGATCGATCGCGGCGTCGCCCCGGCGCGACCGCTTGTACGACGGTGCGCCGCCATCGCCGAGGCAGCTCAGCACCAGCCCATGCCGGATGCGCTGCGGCGCGTCGCGGTTGGCGTGCAGCCAGGCGATGGCGCCGATGGTGCCGGGCGCAAACAGGAACCGGTAGCTGTAGCGCCGCTGCTGCCCGGCCAGCGCGCGCGCCAGTTCGATCGCAACGGCAATCGCGGACAGGTTGTCGTTGGCAAGCGACGGGTGGCACGCATGCGCCGACAGCAACACCTCCTCGGCGCGCTCGCCCGGCAGCAGGCACTCGCCGTAGGATAGGCTGCCCAGCGCCAAGGTGGCGTCGATCGACACGCGGTACGCCGGCTCGGTCAGCGTCAGGCGCTGGCGGTGCGACAGGCAAAACCCCCAGGTCTCGGCGTAATAGGACGTGCGGTACGGGATCAGGTCCGGCTGCTCGGGCAGGCTGTGCAGGTGCTGCTCCAGCTCCTCCCGCGGCACGATGCGATCGACCGGCCGGCTGTACTGTAGAATGTGCAGATTGTTTCGCCGCACATCCACGACGCGCGCGCCATCTTGCGTCGAGATGTGGGCGTCGCGCAGGGTCCATTCCGGCGGCACCTCCCAGTCGAGCACCTTCGTCCCCGACGAAACCTCACGAATCGACAACGGAATATGCCCGGCGATATAGCGCAGGGTCTCGCGCAACCCAGGCCCGGTGATGCTGCGGCAAAGCGGAAACAGTGCCTCGACATGTGAATAGAGATCGTGCCCGATGTCGCGCATCATGGCAGTCCCGCAACGGAACTGGACCGAACCGGATGTTGTTCGAGACCACCGCCATCGCCGGCCTCTGGGCGATCAGGCTTGAGCGGAGCGGCGACGAACGCGGCTCCTTTGCCCGGCTGTTCGATCGTGCGGCGTTCGCGGCGCGCGGGCTGGCGGCCGACTTCGTGCAGGAAAGCCTGTCGGTAACCCGCCTGGCCGGCACGCTGCGCGGCATGCACTTCCAGCGCGAGCCCCATGGCGAGGTGAAGTTCATCCGCTGCGTCCGTGGCGCGATTCACGACGTGGTCGCGGATCTGCGCCCCGGCTCGCCGACCCACCGGCGCTGGCAGGCGTTCCGCCTGTCGCCCGAGACCGATCTGTGCCTCTACGTTCCGCCCGGTTGCGCGCACGGGTTCCAGACCCTCGCCGATGACACCGAGGTGCTCTACCACATGGACACGCCCTACCGGGCCGAAGCGGCGGACGGGGTTCGGTTCGACGACCCGGCGCTCGGCATTGTCTGGCCGTCGCCCGTCAGCGTGATCGCTGCGAAGGATCTGGCGTGGCCGGCCCTGGCCAGTCGTTGACCGGCAGATCGTTGGTCCGCGCGTGCGCCGGGATGAACCCGCGCAGCCGCGGGAGATAGGGCTTGGCCGCCATCCAGGCCCGGCGCACGTCCTCTCGCAGTTTGAAATGCAGCGGCTTGACGGGGTGCCACAGCCAGTTGCGTCGGTTCCCGGTCCAGCTCCGCACCGGCCGGAACACCAGCGAGCCAGCCGACAAGGCCTCGTTCTTCAGCGTGTTGCTGTAGAAGCGGGTGCGGTTGCCGGGGGCCACGAACTCGCCGTCGCCGCCGAGATCCTCGACCGTCAATCCCGCCCAGTTGACGATCGTGGCCCACGCAACTTCACAGTGGCCGCCCCACCCGTCGCGATACGCGCGGTCGATCGTCTCCAGTGCCCGGCGCGACACGCGGTACACCGGCATGAAACTGGCAAGCTGGCTGGCAGCGGCGATCGTGCCCGCATCGGCCGGCACCTGCAGCGTCGGCCAGTGCATCCACTCCGGCTGGTCCGTCATCCGCCGCATGCTGGTGGACAGGAAGTCCGCCGGGTCGGCATCGAAGAACGTGAAGAACTCGTTCCACCGGCCGCTGAAGCGCACATCGTATTCGACGAACCAGTAGCGGTCGTAGTCTGGATGCGCGTTGAAGAAGCTCAGCGCGATCAGGTCGGTGTGGCCGCCCCGCCAGATTCCCCAGCCCGGGCCATCGGACTTGCGCGGATAGGCCGGGTTGCGGATCTCGGGCGTGGTGACGAAGTGGTGCGGCGTGTGCCGGAGCAGGTCGGGCTTCGGCGTGCCGGGGGGAACATGCATCAGCACCGTTGCGGCGTAGCCATCCGGCAGCCGTGCCGTCAGGCTGGCGAACAGCCGTGCGAGAGACTTGTTGTAGAAGTGGGTCTGCAGCACGACGATCGTGCGCAACGGCTCTGCGCCCGCGGCGGCCTGGTGGTTCGGTGCGACTTTGTCGGCGGACAGATCCTGAGGCGGGACTGTTTGACGGGGCATGGTGATTCTCATATCTGCATATGCAGTTTCGGCGCGTAGAAACCCTCGGCCAGACCCGAGGGGGCGGCAGCCTGCACGCCGCGAATCTGCATCATGGCATGAAAGGTCGCCGGGACGAACCAGCGACGGTTTTTCTGGCTCGTAAAGCACGTCGTCAGCAGATCGACTTTTCGGGCTGCGCAGTCCGGGCTGAGCGGTACGAACAGGTTGGGGTTGCCGAGGTCGGGATCGTATTTCGGGATCTCATACTCGAGTACGAGGTGGTCGCGGAACGTGTTCCAGGTCAACTCGGCCAGGGTCCGGTGATCCTGGTGACGGTCGGCGTGGTGATGGGTGAAGATCAGCGTCGGATGGAAGCGTGCCTTGATGTCCTCGAACGTTTCCTTCAGCCGTTGGAACTCCGACGGAAAGAATCCGTCGCGAAAACCATGAACACACACCTCATGCGAGCCTGCCGCGGCGAGGAAGGCGGCGGCGCTGGCCTCGGCCTCCTGCGCGCGCTCGCCGGCCGCGGCGAACACCACCCACAGCACCTGCGCGTCATGGTGGCGGTGGAGCAGCGTCAGGATCGTTCCGCCGGCGCCGATCTCGATGTCGTCGGCGTGCGCGCCCAGGCACAGGACGCGGAGCGGCGCTCCGGCGCGGCGGTCGAGGACGAGCGGCACCATCGGTCGCGCTACGCCACCAGCGACGAAGCGACGGGTGCGGCTGTCGTGTCGCGGGGGGATGCGGTTGCATCGTCACAGACGGTCGCATCCCCGCTGCCGTCGCCCGGACCGCGGCCTGGCTCGAAGCGGCGCCACAGCTCCCAGGGCGCCGGCCCGCGGGCGAGCAGGCTTTCCAGCGTCTGCAGATCCTTGAAGGTGTCGCAGCAGCGCCAGAATCCGCGATAGGGCAACGCCGCGAGTTTGCGGCCGGCGATCAGGCGCTGGAACGGCGCCTCCACCAGTTCCTCCCCCGGGTGCATGTGGTCGAAAATCTCCCGGCGGAAGGCGAAGAACCCGGCGTTGACCCAGCTATCGGCCTGCTCGGCGTCGAGCACTTCGGTGACGAGTCCATCCGGGTCGTGGTGCACGAAATGCAGCGAAATGCTCGGGCGCACCACCATGCAGGCGCCGATCGCCTGCGTGCCGCGCAGGCGATCGATCACCGCGGGAAGCGGGCAGTCGGTCAGGCCGTCGCTGTAGTTCGCCAGGAAGATCTCATCATCCCGCAGATAAGGCCGGACAGCCAGCAGCCGCTCGCCGATGGTCGCGTCGAGGCCGGTATCGACCAGGGTGACCCGCCAGTTCTCCATGTCGCGCTTCAGCAGCTCGATGCTGCCGCCGGCACTGGACAGGACGAAGTCGTTCGAAATCCACTCCTGGTAGTGGACGAAGAACTCCTTGATGGTCGCGCCCTTGTGACCAAGACACAGGATGAAGTCGGTGTGCCCGAAATGGGCGTAGTACTTCATCAGGTGCCACACGATCGGCCGCGTCCCCAGCGGCACCATCGGCTTCGGCAGGTCGTCGTTGCCGCCGCCGCGCATGCGCAGACCCTGGCCGCCGCAAAACAGAACCACTTTCATGGGCTTCCCCTTGCCTGCCTCCGTCTCATTCCAGCACTGTCGGTTGTGGGATAGGAACGATGAAACGTCCGCCCCAGTTCCGCACATGTGCGAGCTGCGCCATGATTTCGGTCTTCAAATTCCACGGAAGGATCAGCACATAGTCGGGCCGCGCCGCATCGAGCCGCTCCGGCGGCAGCACGGGAATGCGGGTGCCCGGCGTGAACCTGCCGTGCTTGTAGGGGTTGCGATCGACGGTGAAATCCAGGAAGTCGGTGCGGATGCCGCAATAATTCAGCAGCGTATTGCCCTTGCCCGGCGCGCCGTAGCCGACGATCCGGCGCCCTTCGCGCTTGAGCCGGATCAGCAGATCCAGCAGCCGCCACTTGGTCTCGACCACCCGATCGCCGAAGGCGGCAAAGGTGCCCAGCTCCATCAGCCCGGCCGCGCGCTCCGACTCGCGCAGCCAGGCGACCGAGGGCGCTGTGCCGCGGCGGCTCCCGCTGCGGCAGGCGAACACCCGCAGGCTGCCGCCATGCGACCAGAGCTGCTCGACGTCGAACACCCGCAGGCCATGGGCGGCGAGGATACGCTCCGCCGCGGCGAGCGAGAGGTACGAGAAGTGCTCGTGATAGATCGTGTCGAACTGGTTCTCCGCGATCAGCTTGCCGAGATGCGGGAATTCCAGCGACAGCACGCCTTCGTCCTTCAGCAGGATCGCGAGGCCGGCGACGAAGTCGTTCACGTCCGGCACATGCGCCAGGACGTTGTTGGCGACGACGAGCTCGGCCCGCCTGCCGCTGCCCGCGAGGTCTTCCGCGAGCGCGCGGCCGAAGAACGCCACCACCGTCGGAACGCCGGCGCGCTCGGCCGCCTGGGCGACATTGGCGGCCGGTTCGATGCCGAGGCAGGGGATGCGCCGCTCGACGAAGTTTCGCAGCAGGTAGCCGTCGTTGCTCGCCACCTCGATGACAAAGCTGTCAGGACCCAGGGCGAACCGATCCACCGCCATGGCAACGAACGAGCTTGCGTGGTCCAGCCAGGCCCGCGAATACGACGAGAAGTAGGCGTACTCCGAGAAGATTTCGCCCGGCGGCACGAATTCGCCGAGCTGGGCCAGCCAGCAGGTTCCGCACACCCGCACATCCAGCGGGTAGAAGGTCTCGCCGCCGTTCAGTTGCTCCGCCGTTAGGAAACTCTCGCAAAGCGGCGAGACGCCAAGGTCGACGAACGGGTGCAACGCTCCGGAACAGAACCGGCAGACCGTATGACCCCGGGTCCTGGCTGGTCGATCCGCGTGCATCGGCAAGGCCCTCGAACCTTCAGGAAGTAACCGTTGCGACCCGCCAATCCGACGGAGGTGCAACCGTCACCTTGGCGGATGGCTTGAAGCACCTTTTTCTTGCCGACAGCGCTAAAGAGCCCGTGAGGAGCGGGGTTTCACGCAAAGACGACCATTCCTTGCGCGATCCGACCAAGGCGGAATCGCGTTAAATCCGGCATTACAATGACTGGATTTGCAGCTTTACGGCTAACGATCGAGCGCAACCTTCTCCTGAGCGAAACTTGCTTTCGACCGCGTCTGTTCGCAATGTTGTGGCAATTGCGCGATCATTGGCCTGCCGTACGGCCTGGGCACTTGCTCGCCAAAGGCGACGAACCTGGCGCGCCGGCGACGCGCCAGGTCCAGGCGTTACGCGTATATCACAATTCTGTGTGCAGCGGCTGCGGCGGCGGATCGGGAGGCACCGGGATCTCGTGCGGCGGCTCCTGAACCGGCGGCGGCACGTCGGGGGCGGGCGGGGGGGGCGGCGGGTCGCGCTGCGGACCCGGAGGCTCCTGCACCGGACTCACCGTCCCCGCGGCTGGCGTGAACCGTCCTCGGCCGACTGCAGCGGCCGGATCGCCTCCTGCGCTCCGCTGGTGGCCAGTTCGAGCACGCGCGTGCTGGATTCGAACGCATAGTTCACCGCGTCGAGATACAGGTCGCGCTGGACCTCCGCCAGTTCCTCCAGCGACCTGACGCGCAGCAGGTCCTGCGGCTTGTGCCTGGCCTGTCCGACGGCGCGGTCGAACAACTGCAGCGCGGCATGCTGGATCTGCTGAATGCCGCGGCCGAGCGACAGCCATGAGTCGAACAAGGCGTGGACGTGGTGGGCCGAAGTCTCACCGGCTTCGCGGTAAATGTCGAAAGCGCGCACGGCGGAGCCCAGAAGCCGCTGGCCGCTCTCGTACCCGGCATCGGCGATTCGACCGTTCACGCTGGCCGCAGTGCGAGCGCCAGTCAGCAGGATTTCGCCTCCGCGCTCGGCCGCGCGCTGACCGGCGCCGACGGCGGCGGCCGTGGTGTGGGTCCCGGCATCGGCGACGCTTTCGCCGGTGTCTTCCAGTTCGTCCGCTCCGTGTTCGATCCATGCCTCGGTTTGAGAGGCAGCCTTTCGCGCGGTTCGGCCGGCCTGGCGAATCCCCTCCGCACCGGCTGCGCTGCGCCGCTCCAGCGGCTCTCCGCTGCGGCCGGCGGCTTGATCGGTGGCGCGGCCGACTTCGCGATCCGCTGCCTGCTCCGCTGCCGGGCCTCGCTCCGAGATCGCTTCGCGCTCGTGATCCTGGTCCTCTTGCTTCGACATGTCGATTTCCCACGATTGGTTGTTGCATTGCTGCTGCGGCGCAGGGATCCCCCCGCACCGACTGAATGCTGCAGCGCGCCATAGGTTGCGCCCGGCCGAAGAAGAATGTCCGTGCGGTGGGGTGCGACCGGAACGGGTATCCAGAGCGTTTGATCGTCTGCTTGAGGACAAACCGCCGAAGCTGCTCGCGCGTTGGATGAACCGCTGCTCGCACGCCGCCCACTTCGGCGCATCAGGTATCAACTTCCGCCTTTTCCGGCTGAGCCTTGCGCGCCCCGGGCGTCCGGACGCCCGGGGCGGGCCGGGCGGTCCCGGTCCCGGGCGCCGGCGCCTGCTGGACCTTGAGCAATGCCTGGGTGGCGCGGCTGATCGCGAACGATGGCTTGTCCCCGGGCTCCAGCGCAAACAGCAGCAGCGACCGGGCAGTCACGCCGTAATGATCGCCGGTCGGAAACGTCGGCTGGTCGAGCCGGTCAGGCAGGTTGGTGTCCAGCAGGACGCGCCAGGTATGGCCGCCAACCACCTCGGGCAGCGTGAAGTCGACGAGGTCGTGGTGCGCGTTGACCACCAGCAGGACCGTGGGGTCCATGGCCGGCCGCTTGATCCCGGTCGCCTGGGCCCGGCCGTCGATGAGCATGCCGATGCAGCGGGCGTTGCCATCGTGCCAGTGCTCCTCGTCCATATCGGTCGCCGCCGGCGTCAGCCAGCGCACGTCGCGGACATCGAGATCGGCGTTGTATTCGCCGGTCAGGAACCGGCTGCGATGCAGATTCCGCAAGGTGTGGCGGAGCACGATGACGCGGCGGACGAACTCCACCAGCGCAGCCTCGTCCTCGCCGAACGCCCAATGGACCCAGGAGATATCGTTGTCCTGGCAATAGGCGTTGTTGTTACCCTGCTGGCTACGTCCGAATTCGTCGCCGGCGAGCAGCATCGGCGTGCCCTGCGCCAGTAGCAGTGTGGCCAGCAGGTTGCGCCGCTGCCGGCTGCGCAGGGCGAGGATGTCAGGATCGTCGGTTGGCCCTTCGGTGCCGTGATTCCACGAATGGTTGTTGTCATGTCCGTCGCGGTTTTCCTCGCCGTTCGCCTCGTTGTGCTTGTCGTTGTATGAGACCATGTCGGCCAGGGTGAAACCGTCATGCGCGGTGACGAAGTTCACGCTCGCCCAGGCCTTGCGGCCGCGGCGGTTGAAACAATCGCCGGACGCAGCGAGGCGGGTGGCGAGATCCGGCAGCTTGCCGTCGTCGCCCTTCCAGAAGGCGCGCACCGTGTCGCGGAACTTGTCGTTCCATTCCGCCCAGCCGGGGGGGAACCCGCCGACCTGGTAGCCGCCGGGGCCGATGTCCCACGGCTCGGCGATCAGCTTCACCTTCGACAGCACCGGGTCCTGCAGGCAGGCATCCAGGAAACCGTGCCCCTCGTCGAAGCCGTGGTTCTCACGCGCCAGGATGGTGCCGAGATCGAACCGGAACCCGTCCACATGCATCTCGGTGACCCAGTAGCGCAGCGAGTCGGTCACCATCTGCAGCACGCGCGGATGGCTCATGTTGAGCGTGTTCCCGGTGCCGGTATCGTTGATATAGTAGCGCGGCTGGTCGGGCAGCAGCCGGTAGTAGCTGGCATTGTCGATACCGCGGAACGACAGGGTCGGCCCGCGCTCGTTGCCTTCTGCGGTGTGGTTGTAGACCACGTCCAGGATCACCTCGAGCCCGGCATCGTGCAGCCGTGCCACCATCTCCTTGAACTCGGAGAATACAAACGCGGGCACGGCCGAATAGCGCGGGTCCGGGGCGAAGAAGCCGATGGTGTTGTAGCCCCAGTAATTGGTCAGGCCCTTGTCGAGCAGGTGGCTGTCGTTGACGAAAGCATGGATCGGCAGCAGTTCCACCGAGGTGACGCCGAGCGAGCGGATGTAGTCCACCACCTCCTTGCGCCCCAGGCCGGAGAAGGTCCCGCGCATATTTTCGGGTACGGCGGGGTGCAGCTTCGTGAAGCCGCGCACATGGGTCTCGTAGATGATCGTACGCTCCCACGGCACGGCCGGCGGGCGCTCGCGGCCCCAGGTGAACGCAGGGTCGATGACCCGGCATTTCGGCATGAACGGTGCGCTGTCGCGCTGGTCGAAGGTCAGGTCGTCGCCCTCGGCGCCGATCGTGTAGCCGAAGCAGGCATGGTCCCACTGCAGATCGCCGACCGTGGATTTGGCATAGGGGTCGAGGACCAGCTTGTTGGGATTGTGACGATGGCCGTTCTCCGGGTCGTACGGACCATGTACGCGGTATCCATATAATGTGCCGGGACGCGCGTCCGGCAGGTAGCCGTGCCAGATCTCGTTCGTGTACTCCGGCAGCTCGATGCGCTCGAGTTCGGTCTGTCCGGCGTCATCGAACAGACACAACTCCACCTTGGTGGCGCTGGTCGAGAACAGCGCAAAATTGACGCCGAGCCCGTCCCATGTGGCGCCGAGCGGCGTGGGTGCGCCTTCGGTGATGCGGGTCTTGGGAAGGGCAGGCGGCATGCGGCTTCTCCCATCGGGTGGTCTGCTTCAGGTGGGGGGATGGCACGCGCGCGCCATACAACAAGTGTCGGACCGGCCGAATCGGCGAACCCGCGCCGCTTCCCAGGACGGCCGGCGAATCGGCGGCAGGCGCCGACGCTGAACCTCCGGCGGGGGAGCCGCGTTCCCCGCCCCGACGCCTGGGGTCAGCTAAGCCGCCCCAGGATGTAGCCGATGCCCGCCGCGACCAAGGCTGCAACCAGCGGCTGCGAGCGGATGACGTCGCTGAGTGCGCCGCTGTGTTGCTGCACGGCTCCGGCGGCCTGATCGTAGACTCCGCTCGCCCGGGTCTTGGCGTCGCCGACCAGGTCGCCCGCTGCCTCCTGCACGCGTCCACCTGCGCGCCGCACCGTACCTTCGAACCTATCGCTCATCGCATCATCTCCTCACTTTCCGGTTCTGAACGCCGCCAGGTCCATCCGGTTGCCGTCCGGCGCGCCTTGGCCTGCGGGGTGCCGGCCCCGCGGCGTGGCGCACCCGAACGCAGTCGTGGCCGGAGGCCACCAAGCTGGAAAGGCTTGCAAGGGCGGAGGCTGGGGATGGCTCGATCCGGCCGGGCAAGGCGGCCACATTAGTTGAAGGTAAAAGAACGGTCGCGTAACCAGCGAGGCGACCAGCAAATTTTAGCTGGCGGAAGATGCCAAGCACCGGATGCTGGTTGTAACGGCGAGACAACATGGGGGAATTAACGGCGTATTGATGATCCCGATTTTAGGACGCGACGTCAACGCAAAATCAACGCTATAAACAAAGCATATTTATTTGGTAGCCGGGCCGTATTGTTTGGATGCTACCCTCGCGCGGTGGCGTCGCCAACGTGTCGTTTTTGCGACGGCCTCCCGTCTGGCACGGTCTCCATTTAAGTGTTGCTAACGAATCAAGACGACTCCATAATGGGTCAACCATGGCGGTTGGCGATCGAACTGAAACAGTGCGGGGGCTTGTCATTTAATGTCTGGATCTAGCGTGACGGTACCTGGCAGCGGTGGGAACTCCGTTACCATTGAGCTTCTTGCAAAATCACGCGGACGACGTGATTTTTTTGCTGAATCGTATGGATTTCGCGAGACGCCCGCATCCGCTTGGGGTATCACGGAGTTGCAACAACCATAACCAACCAAGCAACGAGGATGCGGGCGATGTCGCTGAGGGACACACTATCCACATACTGGGTCCGCGTGCAAGGGGAACTTCTGCCCTGGCTGGACGATGTGATGGACGGC
>Ga0182012_10002749_pt1 | contig 18955 bp, 16 predicted proteins | sample 612S2SmetaG_FD_120486 | JGI IMG/M metagenome (GOLD analysis project Ga0182012, IMG submission 120486) | Permafrost microbial communities from Stordalen Mire, Sweden - 612S2S metaG | ecosystem: Environmental > Terrestrial > Soil > Wetlands > Permafrost | place: Sweden: Stordalen | collected...
ACTGCTACTGAATCCGTGCTCGGCGTAATTGAGAGCGCTGCGATTGGCTCAGCGACTCCGCCGCTGTTGCAATTGCTGGTGCAGGGTTGCACGGTCACTGAAGCGCCACCGTTCACAGTGCCGCCGTATCCTGGTGCATTTGCCGACACCGTGATGGTGCCCCCGCCTACGGATAAAAACAGCCCCGAACAGACACCCTTCACCGGGACAGCACAGTTGGGAGCCTGCGCGGTTGTTACCGGCGCCAGGACGCTCTGCTGCGTGTTCCACGTTACTTGCGAAGTTATGTTCTGGTTCGGCATAACCGTCGCAGAGCCATTTCCGTAGTAGCCATACGCGGTGAACTGCACATACTCGCCCAGGATCATAGTCACCGAAGCAGGCGCAATCACAATTTTCGATAGTCCAGTGTTGCTGCAACTGGCTATGGGCAGGGCAAGACCGGCAATCAGCAGTGCCTTCAAGCAAGAACGGTCAAACATAGTTGAGCTCCCGGCGTCTTGGTCCACCCCCCGGCTCCGCCACTTCGCGCCGAGGTTATCTCTACAAATTCAACTCCCAACTCTAAGTCCTCAGAGTACCGAGTTGCTTGCATTTGGGGAAGCTGAAATAATCAGGGGAACCTACACAGTCAATGAGGGGTATGAACCGTAGATTCAAAATGTTTCCTGATGCTTTGAAACAATATACCACCAGTTGCCGCTCCCAGGCTCCGATTATTCGTTCCAAAGCAAGCGAAGTATTGGCGCGCCAAAGATGCCAAACTCCCCCTCGCGACCCGCAAAGCGTTTCTTCCCTCTCAAGCGCTAACTCACTGCGCATCATCGAGGCACGGGAACAGCGCGGCATACCGGGTTCATCGGTCCTCGTCTGCCTGACAGGCAATGCAGGCGCACAGTACTCGCCGATGCGCAACGCTGGTTCCAATCCCTCGGTGACGACATTCGAATTGGAGCCGAACGACCGGGTCAATCCCACTCTTTGGGGATTGATCGTCGGGTTGTTTCCTATGATGGTTGAGGTTATTGCCCGTGTGACGAGTTAGTCAAGCGGATGCTGGCCCTCCTCGTTGCCGAGTGAGATTCCCTTTGTTCTCCCAATGGGATCGATGCATCGTCACCGTGAAAGCATATAAACTGGGATTCACCCTGAATCGAAAGACAAGCCGCCGCAAGGGAGGGAGTTCATCCAATCATGAGATCTTCCCGAACGATGACGCTCTTTTCCGAGCGGCCGGATGTGAGCCAGCAGTCCTCTTCTTTCCTGGTCTCCATGCTGGTGCATTGCGCCTTGATTGGCCTTCTGTATGCCGGAATCAGGTACGGGCCGAAGATGAACAATCGGGTTGTCATTGAGCGACTGGCGGTGCGCCATCTGGATCTAAACACGCCTGAAACGCCGGTGCGAAGAGCGAGCGACAGCGGTATCGAGTACCCTGGGCCGCGCGCCGTGCCGCAAAAGACCAAGCCGGGCATGAGTCTGAGCGAACAGCAGCAGCTTTTGGCCCAGGTAAAGAATGCAGTCCCCGCGCACCAGATCATTGTGCAGCCCGATCTTCCTCCCGCGCCTCCGCCGCCGCAGGAGATACCGGTCCCAAACGTGGTGATCTGGCAGCCAGCCAAGACCACGCCCACCACCATCGTTGCGCCGCCGCCTGAAAAGCCTGTCGCAGCCGAGATGAAGCCCATGCTGGTGAGGCCAAATGAAGCCGAGAGGATCGCCGAAGTCTCCATCACCCCTACCGAACTGCCTTCGCTAAAACAGCCAATTCTGGCCAGCACCACTTCGCCGGTGGTTGTTCATGGGCCTGACTTGCCGCAGAAACCACCGCAAACAACCACGGTGTCTCCGTCGCCGCCCACTCCTACCGCGATTGTTTCCATCTCCGATCTGCATCTGCAGAAAGGCGCCGTGACGCTTCCGCCTGTGAACGAGGCGCCAGTATCTACCATTGGGGATGCTCCGGCGGCGGGACAGAAACAGGCGAAGGAAACTCCGCAGCCGGCCCCAGCCAAACCGGCCAACGTTGCACTCAAGACGGCGCCGAGCCAGACCCCGGGACAAGGTACTGAGAAGTCCACCAGCGAATCGAAGGTTCCGGCGCCGGCGCGCGCCACCGCTGCGGCCGCACCCGCGCCCGCAAAAGCGGGAACAGGACAGGGCGCGGCGGAATCCAAGGGCCCGCCAAAGGCCGCCGTGGTTGCCGGAAACTCCAATGCGCCTGCAGCCAGGAGCGAACCTGGCCCCGGCGCGGACGAAGGTTCAAACTCCGGCGACCAACCTGAGTTGCATCATATTGCGCTGCCCAAGGACGGCCAGTTCGGGTCGGTGCTGGTGGGAGTCTCGCTTACCGATAAGTATCCCGAGTCCGCCGACGTATGGGGCGGTCGAATGGCGTACACCGTTTATCTGCACGTAGGCCAGGCGAAGAGCTGGATTCTCCAGTATTCCCTTCCCCGAGCCGCGGAGGCTGCGCAGGCCGGAAGCCTGGCTCATCTGGATGCGCCCTGGCCTTATGACCTGATCGTTCCCGCCATAGCTCCGGGCACGCTGGACGCCGATGCCCTGATGGTTCACGGATTTGTAACTTCGACCGGCCGCTTCGAGACTCTGGCCGTCGTCTTCCCGACGGATTTTCCGCAGGCGCGGTTTGTACTGGAGGCGCTGAAGCAATGGCAATTCAGGCCAGCCACGCAAGGCGGCCAGATTGCAAAGGTGGAAGTGCTGCTGATTATTCCGGATATCGAGTAATTTGCATGTCGGGTCAGCTCCAGCGCTGTACCAAAATCGGCTATGAAAGCGCTTCCGGGACTCATTTGGCCCTAAGAAAAAAGCTGTTCTTGAGGCTCGCAACATCGTGAACGGTCATCTCTTGAGGGAAGGGGTCAGAAGCTCTTCCTCCGGTTCGACATGCACCAGGACTTCAGCGATCTGTGGCACCTGCTGTAGTACGGCGTCTTCCACGTCGTGCGCAATGTTATGCCCCTGACGCACCGACAGCGTTCCTTCGACGACGATATGCAGGTCAACGTAGTAGCGAAAGCCGACCTTGCGGACGTGGCATTTCTCAAGGCCGATGACTCCTGAAACTGAGGAGGCGACGGAGCGCACTTCATGTTCCAATTTGGGGGCAGGCGCCGTATCGAGCAATTCTGCGAAGGGCGCCCGCAGTTGCCGCCCAGCATTAAACATGATGACAGGGGAGGCACAGAGCGCGGCCCAATCGTCTGCCGCGGCATTTCTGGTCCACAAAGCGACCGAGATACCGACAAACACAAAGGCCGAGGTGATGGCGTCGCTCGAATGATGCCAGGCGTCGCTTCGTACGGCGGTGCTGTCGATACCCTCGCCGACGGAAGACACATAGCGGGACAGTAGTGCCTTGATTCCAACCACGGCTAACAGGACCCACAGCGTATATGCCTCGGGTAAAGGGTGAGGGGTTTGAATACGCACGATGCTCTCGACCCCAATAACGATTGCGGCCACGATCAGCGCAAGGCTCACGATGATGGCAGCAACGGGCTCGGCCTTTCCGTGACCATAAGGATGATCTTCGTCGGGCGGCTTGATGGCCAGGCGCAAGCCGAGGTAGACCACGCTCGAACTAATGACATCGGACAAGGACTCAATACCGTCTGCGATCAAGGCAAAAGAATGTCCAATGAATCCGGCTGTGCATTTGAGCAAGGCAAGGACAAAATTGAAAACGATGCCGATCAGCGAGGACTTCAAGCCTCGCTGGATCATCTGCTCCGGAGTTTGCCTTCTTGCCATGCTTCGCCATTATCGCCAATATTCCTTGCCGATGGGTAAAGACTTGCATTCGCAGCGCAGATTTGAGATCACTCTCATCCCAAAACGAATCCGGCGGGACCAATGGATGGACCCGCCGGAAAAACGGAACGTGATTCTGCTTCAGGCGGCTATGTGAGGCCGTTGGGCAGTAATTTTGGACTCCCGAACGTCGGCCTGATCGTCCCGAAGATGCCTGACAGGGTCGTTACATCCGGCCAATCGGGTGAGGGGCAAGTGCTGCTGCCGCCGCTGCCCGAGTCGGAGTAGAAGTAATACAAATTAGTGGCCATGTCCTCCACCGTGAGGCAATCGGTGACAGCCGTGACCGACCCGAAGGTCCCGGAGTTGTACGTGCCGGTAGCGACCAGAGTCGCATCGGTAAAATCGTCGGCATGGTTTCCGGATGCGCACGACCCCGACGCTTGATAGGCGACCGAGTAAACCCTTGTCCCCTGGCTTATCGCATATTGGGCGGCCACGATCGCCTGCTGGCACTCGTCGACGAAGTCCGGGTATTGCCCTGTGTTCGTCACCTTTCCCGCGGTCAGGTCCGACAACCACGCGGTACCGCTGGATGGTGCGTAAGCAGACGCGACGTATGCGGTATAGTTCGGGGTGGTATTCGTGGTGCTGGAACTCAAACCGCTGAAGCCATTATAGGAAAAACTCGTGGACCCGGAACCTGACGAATAGGTGGCCGCAGTGGTCGTGTTGTTAGTGATGTTGGCGGCTGTATCAGGCACATAGCTGAACATGCAAGCCGCGTTCGGAGTCCCGGAGATGCCAGCGGTGCAGTATCCTGTTCCCGACTTTGGCGGCTGCAACTGGCCTTGAGGGAAATAGATCCATTGCGTGTTCATGCCGCCGTCGCTGAGTATAATGATCGCGTTACTCCCGGCCGGCATCCCATTGGAGACATTGAGTGTCTGTTCCGCAGTCAACGCCGCCTGCGCCGCATAAATTGCGGGCGCGATGTATGTGATGCCTTCGCCGACGCCCATGGAGTTGACAGTCGTGGTGGCGGTTGCCTGGGTACCGCCGCCGGTCCATTGGCCATTTTTCGAGGTTGATCCGGATGCCACGCTGTCATGCAGCTCTGTAGAGCCGACATTCGTGGCGCTGTTCAGATCAATGCCGTTCGGGGAGATGGGCATGCAACCGAATTGAGTGCTGGAGCCGCTGGAGTTGGTATATCCGATTGCCTTGATAAGGGAGGAAGAGGCGTTCAAGTTATTCGTCGCAGCATTGCCCGAATCGTAATAGTCGCTCACGAAGCCGTTCGCATCCGCATCGCTTGCAGCGGCGCTGCCGGTGACGGGGTATGTGACCTCATAGCTGGCAGTCCACGAGTTCGTACCGGTCGCGGTCCACGATGGATTGCTGGTTGTAGTGGTTAAGTTCACCTGCTGATAGGTAAGCGGCGTGTAGCTGGTCAGCCCAGGTTCTGGCAGAGTAAGCGGTGCATACCACGTGGTGGTGGGATTAGCTGTGTTGGGCGCGCCATTAGGAGTCCCCGTGCCGGAGCACCCGGTGAAGGCGTTGGAAAGGGCTGACGTGAGCATATTGGGGAACGTGAACAGCGCCACATGAACATTTGCGTTGGCGTTGGTGCAGGCGGTCACCACAACGCAAGGATTCAGGGTGCTCAGCAGGGTCTGCACGCCGTGCAATGCGCACTGCATATTCGTGTTATTTGTGCAATCGGAGTCGACGGTGTTGGTATCGGCCATCGATCCCGTTGAGTCCAGCAGGATGGCGATATTCCACGTCTGCGCCTGGCCCTCCATCGATGCGGTCGCGGTTGCCTGCGTTATGAGCGACTTGATGCCGAACAGGCTCATGAACGTCGTCGGCATGGTGACCCGTTCAGTGATTTTGATGGCATTCGCGGTGTTGTTGGTATTGGCGCACGTCAGGGGAGAAGTCAGCAGCGCGTTAATGCACGTCGTAGCCACTACGGGAAAGTTGGCAACCTCCGGCAGCCCGAAGAGGGGGTTGTTCGCAATGTAATTCTTCGCTGCCTGTGTTGGCGAGGTGGTGCTCGCGTCGTATAAGTTTCCCGATGCCGCCAACCCGGCCGCATTGGTTGAAAGCTGGAGTTGACTGCGAACGACATAGAAACGGCCCAGGTCGATCATGAAGCCGCCCATTCCCAGCATTGTCATCATCGACAGCAGCACATACAGAATTACCTGGCCCTGCTGGTCTTTGTACAGTCTCTTGACAACAGATACACACGCTTTTTTCATACCGTTGACCTCAATGTGGTTGCGGTTAGTAAACATATTCTGTCACCCCCGCGATAATGGGTTGACAGACCATCTTCTGGTACGGAATCACGCACGGATAGATGTACGTTGCGATTACCTCGATGCTGCCCCCGGACGACGTCCCCAAAACCGACGACTCGGTGCCGGAGCAGGAATTGGTCCCCAGATTGGTATAGCTGGTATCGCCTTTCGCTTCGAACAAGACCTGAACAGAAGCTTTTGCGGGATTGATATACATCGGCGACGCGCCCTCAAACGCCGTCAGAGCGGTGGCGCAGGGGTCTGTTATTACGCCTCGCGATGCGGCCACCTGTTGTCCGGCGCTTCCCACTGCCTGCGTGATGGCCTGATAGTACGAGATGTAAAAACCGAACGCGAACAATCCCATGACGATGAACATGAGCATGGGAAGAACCAGGGCGAATTCGACAAGCGATTGCCCTTCTTCGCTGCGGCGAAGACCAGCGCGAACCCGGTTCCTGACGGACCGTGCGTTGACACGAATACCTTCAGAAGCCTGCGCATTGTTCATAGCGCCCATGTGCGCCAAGGCTTTCCCCGGCACATCGACTGAAGTATCCATTTTGTCCCCTCCAGCCATTGTTGACACCGGACTCTGGCTTGACAATGCCCATTTTGTGTCAGCAGATGACCTAAAAGTAACAGTTACCCGTTCCCACGAGTATACCCAATCCGCTTAACCCTGGGCCTTCCGCAGTTCGCTCAGGAATCGCTCCAGGTCCTTCTTGCTCACTCCCGGAGTCAAGAGCCCCTTATCCCTGGCCGACATTGGTGAGCCCTTGAGGATAAATTGGAGACCCACCCCGTCGTTGCCCCAGCGCACGGCCCGCGAGTGCACTGAGATGGAGCGCTCCGCGGCCTCTTCCCCGGCGTCGGTCTTTTGAATGGTCATCAGAACCAGGGTGCCTGGATACCAGCGCTCTTCAGTTACCACGTAGACCCCGGTGGAGCTGATGTCCCTGACGTCGCGCGCTATCGGCTGTGCGCCGGTCCAGTAATAGGCAGCGAGGCCGGGGGACGGAACGCGCGGCGCCTTTCTCGGGTCCGGAGACCACCAGCGCTCCAGCCAGCTTCTGGGCGCCTTGATGTTCTTCATCCCCGGTTCGATCAGGTTCATCTCATGGGGCTGCTCGATTTGCGGGATATCCTCTGGAGGCCGATCCTTCAACTGCAGAATGCCGGGGCCTCCGCTCCATAGCGGACTTTCTCTCAACAGAACGGCGCTTTGCACGGTTGGGGCAGCCGGGTTTGCGCTGGAGAACCGCTCCAGCCGGCCTTCCATCTCTTCAGCCTCGCACAACATCAACTGATCGCCCGACTGAGTCTGCGACGAATAAATCGACTGTGTGGGCAGCGCCAATACGCTGGCGGGCTGGGGACCCATTGGAGTTGCCCGGAACGTGGGAAAGGACTCGACCAGATCGATAATCCGGCAATCGCCATCCAGGTAGATCAGATCCAGCGGAACTGCATTCCTGGCATCGGGGATCCCTCTGAACGGCATCAACCAGAGCCCTTCTCCGGACTGGAGAGCGAGCGATGCCATCTTCTCCGTGAGCTCCGCGCCGGCCCAATCGACGGCAGCGACCTCAAGGCCGAGAAAGCATTCTCGTGTCTGGTTGTACGCGCAAATCTTCCGTGATCCCATGTAGCCTCTTGCCCCTGGTGCGTACTCGGTAATCGGGCGAATTTCCAATGTCCCGGCTTTCAATTCGATTTTTTCAGTCAAGTCCATTCAAGCAAATCCTGCTTCTTAAGAACACCACGGCTTGAAGCTGCTCCCCGTCGTCAGGCACCGAGCATGCCTGCAGAAAATCGGTACGGGGGCGCACTTCGCCGCAGCCGCTGGTGAAATAGAAATCAGAGACACCCTCCGTCATCGCGGCGAGTTCTGAAGCCCAGCGAAAGTCTTGCAGTTTCCGGCGCCCCTCGTCATTCCTGAATCCCCCTTCTACTTCACCCGCGTACGGCGGCGCTGAATCAGAATGATCAACACGATGACAAACAAAACACCCGAGACCACTTGAATGATGGTGGTACTGTCCATGGCATCCCCCTTTCTCTCAAATCAAAAAAACTTCATGCGCTCCGCTCCTTTTTGGGGATACGGTTTTGCGCGAATACAAATCTTCGATATCTCCATCCCGGCCTGCCAAAAGGCGATGCAACGAAGTCGAATCGGTCGCGACGCGCCGGGGAGAGAACCTACCCTACTTCACCCGGGTGCGGCGCCTCTGAATCAGGACGACAAGCACAATGACAAACAACACGCCCGAGACAATCTGGATGATCGTGGTACTGTCCATGAGATCCCCCTTTCTGAGTTACTTGCTTCCCTTTGTTTCCTGCCAGAACCGAAAATGCCTGCAATCGGCGGCAAACAGATTGGTGCGCGCTTCCTGGCTCGCGCGCCCCGGCTCGACGAGAAGGGCCGACACTACAACAAAGAAAACGCCCGCGATGACCTGATTCGCCGTTGTACTGTCCAACTCGAACTTTCCCTCCCTCAATGGTTGAATGTGGTTGTAAACGCATCGAACATCATGATGGCCGCCGGACCCAGAACCACGACAAAGAGCGCCGGAAAAATGAAAAACACCAGCGGGAAAATCAGCTTGATGGTGGTCTTGGCGGCTGCCTCCTCCACCTGCTGGACCCGTTGCGTTCTGAGTGTATCGGAATGAATGCGCAATGTCTTGGCGATGCTGGTTCCAAACTGTTCCGATTGAACCAGCATCGAAGTCAGGTTGCGCACGCTCTCAACACCGGTGCGGTCTGACATGTGCTTCCAGGTATCGGAACGGGGACGGCCGGCGCGTTGCTCGAGCACCACGACCATCAATTCATCGCATAGCTCCGGCTGCGCCAGCTTCAGCTCCTCGGCGGTGCGGGAGGTCGCCTGATCCAGGCTCAGTCCGGCCTCGATGCAGATGATGAGAAGGTCGAGCACGTCGGGAAGCCCACGGCGGATTTTGGCTTGCCGTTTTTTTATCAGGTGACCCAGCCAAAAATCCGGTATGAGGAATCCCAGGCCCAGGCCTATGGCGAGCACAAAAAAGGGATTCATTTTTACCAACCCGGTAACCCAACCAATGGAACACAAGAGCAGGGGAACCAATACCTTGAAACCGTAGAATGTTTTGGCCGCGGAGTCTTCGCGATAGCCGGCGCGGATGAGGCGCTGCTTCATCACCGATTGCTCCGCCTGGCTCTTGGGAAGCACGCTCTCGAAGTGCTCCACCACCCCGCCGAGTGAGAAGCCCGATTCCTGAATGGAGCTCAAGATGCCCTTCGACTTGGGGCGTGGATTGATCACCTCGGAGATGCGCTGAATCATCGCCTCGCGATAAAACAGGATCAAACCGCCGGCCGCAATCAGAACGAACATCGAAGCAAAAGCAAAAACCACCCAACCCATAGTTCCCCTTCTAAACGTCCATGTCCACAATCTGCCGAATGATGAAGCCACCGATCACAATCATGATGCAGGATGCCCAGAGCAGTTTTTTTCCGACTGCTGTTGTCCACAAGATGCTCATCATCTCGGGGTTGATCCAATACAGAGCGAACGCCAGCACGATGGGAAGCAGCGTAAGCACCCACCCGGTCATGCGGCCCTGAGCTGTGTGCACGGCAACCTGCCGCTTGAGCCGAAACCGTTCGCGGATCACATGCGAAGTCTTTTCGAGCACCTCGGCGAGGTTTCCCCCGCTTTCCTTCTGGATCATGATTGCGGTAGCGACGATTCTAAGGTCCTGGATTGGGACACGGTTTACCAGGTTGTCCATTGCGGTCTTCAGTTCGAGGCCATAATTCTGCTCCTCGAAAGTAACCTTGAATTCGCTCTGGACGGGTTCGCCGCATTCCCTGGACACCAGGCCCATGGCGGCGATCAGGCTGTGGCCCGCGCGAAGGGCGCTCACCATCAAGTCGAGCGCTTCCGGCAGAACCTGGACGAATTTGTTGAATCGCCTGCCGCGCTTGTTGAATACCCACCAAAGCGGCAGGAAACCAGCCACCAGCCCCACCGGGAGCGCCACAAAAATCAGTCCGGATTTCCAGTAAATGCCATATGCCACGGCCACAAACAAAAAGCACATAGCGGAAATCAGGCCGCCGGCGGTCCACTTCAGGTCTGCCTGGGTCAGCAACTGCTGCAGCATTGGCGCCAATTCCAACTGAAGCAGCTTCTTATTGAGCCATGGGATCGTGCTGAGCAGTTCCGACTTGCGCAGATTTACGATCTGATCACGGGTGGCCGGACTGTCGGTGGCCAGAGCCGAGTCGAGTGTGGCCAGCATTTGCTTGGCCTTTTGAGAAGAAGGACTTGCAGTCGCCATTCCCAGCAGGACGACAACCGCAAACGCGCCCAGAAAAACCAAGCCAAAAACAAGTGCCATTTTCCGTCGACCTCCCTTCTCCTCAGTTGACCAGTGTTTCGCGCTCGAAAAGGCTGGGCGGCAGAATGATACCCGACACGCGCAGCCGGTCGAGGAACCGGGGGCGGATACGGGTTGGCTGGAACACTCCAATCACCTTGCCGTCCGGACCAATCCCCTTCTTGGTAAACGAGAAAATCTCCTGCATGCTGATTACGTTCTCTTCCATCCCGGTAATTTCGGTGATGCTGGTAATTTTTCGAGTGCCATCGCTCATGCGGGCAGCCTGCACAACAATGGTTACGGCTGACGCGATCTGCTGCCGAACCGACTTTTCCGGCATGTTCATATTGCCCATGGCAACCATCGATTCCAGACGGGCGATTGCGTCGCGGGGGGTGTTGGCGTGAATGGTGGTCATCGAGCCCTCGTGGCCGGTGTTCATGGCTTGCAGCATGTCGAAGGCTTCCTCGCCGCGTATCTCGCCCATGATGATCCTGTCGGGGCGCATACGCAGGCAGTTGATGAGCAATTGGCGCTGGCGAATGGCTCCCTGTCCTTCAATGTTGGGGGGACGCGTCTCCAGGCGTACGATGTTTTCCTGGGCCAGGCGGAGTTCGGCGGCGTCTTCAATGGTCACCAGGCGCTCGCTGTTGGGAATGTACTGCGACAGGATGTTCAAAAACGTGGTTTTGCCGGAGCCTGTGCCGCCGGAGATGACGACACTGATCTTGGCCTTGACGGCGGAGGCCAGCACTTCCATCATCTCCGCCGAAATGCTCTTCAGCGTTACCAGTTGGTTGGCGGCCAGGGGGCCTGTTCCGAAGCGGCGAATGGACAGCGATGGCCCGTCGAGCGCCAGCGGGGGAATGATGGCATTCACGCGCGATCCGTCGGGCAGGCGCGCATCGACCATGGGTGAAGACTCGTCCACTCGGCGGCCAACGCGCGAAACAATGCGGTCGATGATCTGCAGCAGGTGGCGATCGTCGCGAAACGACGTATTCACCCTCGAAAGCAGTCCGCCTTTTTCAACGAATACATGATCCTTGTCGTTGACGAGGATGTCTGAGATCTTTGGATCGCGAAGCAGGGGCTCGAGCGGTCCCAGGCCAAAAACCTCGTCGAGCAGATCGGCCTGAATCCTCTCCTGCTCCTCAAAGTTCAGCGGCACCCGCTGGTCGGTAATAATCTCCTTGACGATCCCGGAGACAGCCTGGCGGGCCTGGCTGGAATTGACGCGCGACAGCTTCTCCAGATCCAGTTTGGAGATCAGGGTCCGGTGAATTTCCGCTTTGTACTTTTCCAGATTCAGCAGTTCCACGTAATGCCTTCCATTCTGTCAAGACGTTCCTGATGGGAGCTAACCGCCAAACAGGCTGAAGCCTTTCTTTTTCGGTGGTGCAGCGGGTTCGCCGCATACCGACCTGGCCATCTGGCGGATCAGACGCGAAATGGGCGAATCCGTCAGCGCCAGCGGAGTTGCGGTGTTCTGCATTTGCCGCACCGCGGCATAATCGTTGGGAATCTTCCAGGTGGCCGGCCGGGTGAGCGCTTTGGTAATGTGCTCATCGGCAACCCCAAGCGAACGCGGACCGTACCGGTTGAGCACGATCTCCAGTTTCGGACCACCGGAGTTGAAAAACTGGCTGATGAGCCGGTTCGAGTTGCGCAGTTCGGTGATCGCAGCCTGGGTAATCAGGTAGATGGTGAAAGCATCCTTGAACAGAACAGTGCCTGTCAGGTCGAGTCTCGATCCCATGTCCACCACGACGTTATCGAACTCCTGGCGCGCCACCGTCAAAAGCTTGTCGACGGCCTGGTTGGAAATCTCGAACTGAGAAAACTTGCCCGGTGCGGCAAGCACCGACAGGCCGGAGCTGTGCTTGGTCAGCAGCTTGGAGAGAAAACTCCCGTCGAGCCGGCTGGAATCCTGAAGAGCGTTGACGGTCGAATACTCGGCGACGATGCCGAGGTTCAGCGCTGCGTCTCCCAATGGCAGATCGAGATCGATCAGCAGAGTGCTTTGGCCGGAATCCTGGGCCAGTGCGACCGCAAAATTGCAGGCCAGCGTGGTGACTCCCGAGCCGCCCTTGGCGCCTAGAAACACCAGCAGCTTGCCGCCGGCTTTCTTGTCGGCCTTAGGAGCCGGCTTGCGCGCCGAAGCCCGCACCAGCGCCTCGGCCATGGTGACCTTCGAGAAGGGCATGGTGAGAAACTCGCGCGCTCCGGCCCTCATGCAGCGCACCAGCAGGTCCGGATCGGCCTTTGACGAATACACCATTACCGTTGCCTGGCTCTTGGCGCAAATGCTCTCCACCAATTCCAGCGCGTATTCAGGGTTGCTGTCCAGGTCGATGATGAAAGCATCGTAATGCTGCTCGAGCAGTCGGGGAACATCGTCCAGACCAGGCGGATAGAACGAAAACTCCCTCACATCGGTTCCGCGGGTTCCGGCCAGGGCAATCACAGCCGCACTGCGCCGATCCTCGTCCGGGCCGATCAGTGCAATGATCATTGCGTCGGCGCCGAACGATTCGGGGTATTGAGTATCGAGGTTCGGGAAAAAGTCTGACATTGCGTTTCTGTTGCTCCCTGTTGCCTTCAGTCTTCCCGGCGGTTCAACTTCTTCAAATCGAAAATTCGTGCTCCGCATTTCGCACTTCCCGGCATTCAATGTGGAATCGCAAAAAACGAAAGCAGCGTTCCAACGGCGATGGCGGGAGCATAAGGCATTTTACGCTTGAGCGGATCTATTTCAACCGGCTCCGGATTCCCACTCACTTCGCCATCCTCTCCGCCGACACGTTTGCGCACCGCCTTGATGGCCTTTTTCAGATAAACAAAAAACACCAGCCAGACAAGGACCATGATTCCCCCTGCCATGGCAGTAAATACCAGCGAAAGCAGCAACTGGTGCGGCCAAATCCACGCCCCGAGCCCTGCGCAAAGTTTCACATCGCCCGCGCCCATCCCACCCATAAAGAAAAGTACGCCGTAGACCAGCAGGCCAAGTCCCAGTCCGGCGAAACTCTGCCCGATTCCGTGCCAACCATGAAGCCATCCAGAGGCCGCGATTCCCGCCACTAAGAAAGGCAGCACCAGCCAGTTCGGAATCCGCCGGCTGCGCAGATCCGTGAACGTCGCCACGGCCAGTACCATCAGTGTCGGCCACCAAGCGAACGAATGGATCCCCATGCCCTTCCCCCTCCGGATTTCCATGCGCTTCCCTCAAAACATCTAACAGCCATTTCTCTTGAGGCAAACCAGCTTGAAATCAGTTGCTTAACGTCGCTCATCCCCCAGCCTGTGTACACGAATGTTTACGAGCGCCTCTGTTCAGTGAAGTGGACCGTATACACCGTCTCAGACTACACCCTGCGCCACTCAAGCTGGACTGCCGCAATTGCGTAGCCGGATAATGTACGAGATTACAGGCTCCAGGCCGTCGATGAAAAGCGCACAATCGCTCGATTGGCATTGGCTGAACCGAGTCCGTTACCATTGCGGCTTTTTCGTTCACCCGCCTCAGCCGAATCCTCTCCAGCCGCTCGAGGCACCTCCTGTCCATCACCGACACTGCCCCAATAATGGTTGCAATTGTATTGCCACTCGACTGAAAACGATGCAGCAAGAGCGCCTACTCCTCCAATTTGCAGAAAATCAATGGTACCTATCGTAACGTTACTACAGTACTTCATCGCGTGCAATTCTGTTCTTGCAATACCCACTCGCGCCCTGTCGAGTTCCGGCGACAACATTACCGTTCTCGACCTGTGCCGCGCATCTTGCTAAAAATAAATGCGTTAACAAGAGTCTTGACCATTACCGGAACGGCTAAGCGTTGATCGGAGTTCGGCAATCCTTGCTCGACAGCTTCTTTTCAACCCTGTTCAAGTGTTTACAGTAATGGCACTATGAAGTGCCATATTACAAAGGTGGCATTGACGTGGCACAGTTGAGGCACTAACCTCATTCATACGAACCGCTCAGAGCTTTGGCGCACCTTTCTCCCAAGAGTACTCACCGGCTTTTCGAAACTGGGCGGGATTCGGTTGGCTGTGTGTCGGCACGCCATCATAGTCCGCCACACAATTTCTGTTTCCTGTCACCCCTGACATATAACGCCAAGGTGGCATTGCCATTGTTGGCTGGAATCACGATCATGGTGACAACCGATCGCTTCGCCGGCGATGGAGTCTGGCGGAGGGCCATGAAAGAGTTCTCCCAGAAATGATCAAAATCGGACTGTATTCGGAAGACCGCACCCTTCACCCGCTGCTTTCCTCCACGCTCGGAAAGGAGTTCCAGGTCGCTCTGGAGTCCGATGAAGCTGGAATGAGCCTACTGCTTTCCTCCGGCGCATGCGATGTCTTGATTCTCGATCTGAACTCGAGTCGCGAGTCGTTCCAGGACAGGATCGAGTTCTCCCGGCGTCTGATCGCAACCAATATTCCCGCTGTGGTGCTGGCCGACGACTCCCTCCGTTTGACCGCACAGGAACTGGTTGATCTGGGAGCTCTGGGCTACTGTCGCAAGCCGCCCTCGATTCGGGATATCAAGACCTTGCTCGGCCGGGCGTTCGAATCCTCCTCGATCATCAAGCAGCCAGTTCAGTCCCTGCAGCGTCCCGTGGAGAAAGCCGCCGCTTGCGACCAGTTGCTCGGGACCAGTGCGCAAATGCAGCGCGTTTTTCAGCTTGTGCGCCGGGTAACCAACCTGAATGCCTCGGTGCTGGTAACTGGCGAAAGCGGCACCGGCAAGGAACTGATAGCCCGCGCCATTCACAATCTTGGATCCCGTTCCAACCGTCCTTTTGTAGCAGTATCGTGTGGCGCAATTCCTGAGACGCTGATTGAAGCCGAACTGTTCGGACATGAAAAGGGCGCCTTTACCGGAACCGTGGGATCGCGCGAAGGTTACTTCGAGCAGGCCGGTGACGGGACGCTGTTCCTGGATGAAATCGGGGACCTGAGTCTGTTTACGCAGGTCAAGCTCCTGCGAGTGCTGCAGCAAATGGAGTTCAGCCGCCTCGGCAGCAGCCGGCTTATTCCCTTGCGGGCGCGCCTGATCTTCGCCACGCACCAGGATCTTGACAAGCTTGTAGCCGAGGGCAAATTCCGCCAGGATCTTTTCTATCGCATCAACGTCATGCGCATCGAAGCGCCTCCGCTCCAGGATCATCCGGAAGATATTCCCACCATCGCGCGGCATTTTCTCCGCCGCTACTCCGAGATGTTTCAAAAGCCGATGGAGGATTTCGATCCGGAAGCGCTCACCATGCTCCAGGATTATCCGTGGCCCGGAAACGTGCGCGAACTGGAAAATGTGATTCAGAGAGCGATCATTCTGGCCACTGAAACCAACATTCGCGCCGAAGACCTGACCCTGCCCATCCAGGAAGACGACGGGGCCGATCTTGACGATGTGGTAAATATTGCCGACTATCAGCCCGTCAATTCTTTTGAGCGGCAGCTTCGCGAATACAAGATCAAACTGGCCGTCTCGGCTGTTCGCGAGAACAACGGCAACAAGACGCTTGCCGCACGGAGCCTTTGCATCTCCAGGGCCTACCTGCACCGGTTGATCCGGCTTGCCGAGCCAGAGCCGCTCTTCGAAAGTGACCTGGGCAAGCGGGTAACCGCCTGAACACCGAATCCGCGATCACCCCGGAAAGGTACGCTTCCTTGCCTGTCAGGTTTCTGCATCGCGTGTTTTCGTTCCCGACGATGATCGCGTGCCTGCTCTCCGTCCTTGCTGTGTGCACCGTGCGGTCCAGGTTCGACGACCCCGATATGTGGTGGCACCTCAAGAATGGCGAGATTATCTTCACCACCCACACCATTCCGCTTGCCGATATCTTCTCCTACACCAGCAACCATCAGGCTCTTGTGCCTCAGGAATGGCTTTCGCAGTTGGCCATTTACAGCGCTTACAGGTGCGGTGGCTTTTCCGGCCTCATGCTCTTGCTGTGCCTTCTGGCCTCGGCTCTTCTCGTCGGTGGTTATCTGCTTTGCCGGCTTTACTCGGGAAACGCCAAAGTGGCCTTTTCCGGCGCAATGGCCATCTGGTTCTTCGGGACCATCGGCTTTGCCATTCGCCCGCAGTCCTTCGCCTACCTCCTCCTGGTCGCGGAACTGGCCGTGATTCACCTTGGACGAACGCAGAATCCGCGCTGGTTTCTCTCATTGCCTGTGCTGTTTGCCGTATGGATCAACTGCCATGGCTCCTTCATGCTCGGAATCGTGGTGGCGTGTGTCTTCCTCTTCAGTTCGTTTCTGCGCGTCGAGACCGGTCCCCTGGTGTCTCGTCCGTGGAGCCCGGTCCGCCGGGGCATGTTCGCACTGGCGCTGGTGCTTTCCGTTGCCGCGCTGTTCCTCAATCCCGTTGGCATCAAGCAAATCTTGTATCCCTTCGACACAATGCTGAATATGCCCATACTCTTCAGCCAGGTTGAAGAGTGGGCGCCACTTCGGATGACCGATGCTCGCGGTGTTGGGTTGCTGGGGGTTCTTCTCATCTGCATTTTGCCAGCGGCCGCCCGCCGCACAGAGCTTTACTGGGATGAGCTGATTCTGCTGGCAATGGGCGCATGGCTGGCCTTCGGCCATATTCGCATGTTGTCGATCTTCGGCATTCTGGCCGCGCCGATTCTGTCCCGCCAGCTTTCAACGTCGTGGGAAAACTACGACCCCAGGGAAGACCGCATCTGGCCCAATGCGGTGGTGATGGGAATGTCGCTGGCCGCCCTATGCCTCGCGTTTCCCAGCGCCCGCAACCTGGCCGCGCAGGTGGAAGATAACAGCCCCGTAAAAGCCGTCGAGTTCCTTCGGGCGAATCACCTGTCCGGACCCATGTTGAACGATTACGGGTTCGGAGGCTATCTCATTTGGGCAACGCCGGAATATCCGGTGATGATGGACGGCCGAACCGATATGTATGAGTGGACGGGCTTCCTCGCCGAGTATGGGAACTGGGCACTGATGCGCACCGACCCGAATTTGTTGCCGGATAAGTACAAGGTAAATTTCTGCCTCCTGAGTCGGCACTCTTCGATGGTTCTGCTTCTGCCCCTGATGCATGAGTGGAAGGTTGCCTACACCGATAACAACTCAGCGATCCTGGTGCGTGACCCTTCCGCAAGCGCAGCCGGCAGATAACTCGCCTGCCGCATCAACGCCCTTCCGGCATGAAGCAAAATCTTCGAGACGACTATCTACCCTGCTCCGGCAAGTGGGGCAGTCTTGTGGAAGGCCGGGCGGCTGGCGGCGGGGACGCCGTCAGGATATGCATATATGCGTGAGACAAACAGTGCAAAAACGTAACAATAAGGCCGTCTTATCGCGGTATATGGTCGAATAGGAGCGTGTTTTGATGCACTTTTTGCGCTCAAAAATGCTTGTGGGGGGTGAGAAAGTGCTAGCACTGCTAGCGGATAGATGCCAGCTATCAGCAGTGGCGCCCGGCCCTCGACGCTCGACCCCAAAGGGTACCCCGGTGCCCCGGTGCCCTGATCGGGCCTTGACACAAAGCCACGAACTTTTCGCCGCATTTGGAGTGCCGCGTTTTGGTTACGAGAGTAAGAAGTTGACCTCGCCTGTAGCTCGACCCTCGCCGGGCGCGGATTCTTGAGCATGGGAAAATTCGCCCGCAGTCATCTCAGAAGCCACAGCGGCACACCGAGGCGCGCCGCCGTAACTTCCGGGAACATGATTGGAAACTTACCCTTTGGCAGCCGCGTATCTGCACCAGAGTTTTCGAATGGCTCTGCCAACCATCCAGAGAAAAATCACGGCCGCACAAAGCAGGCCGATAAGTTGCCATTTCAACTGGTTTGCAACTTGGCGGATGACCATTAACATGTCGAACGAAGTCCATTCCTCGCGAATCCTTCCGTCCACGATTCGCCACACCGTAATGCCCCGCACCTCGATCTTTGCCCAGGTTGCAGGCAATGGGCTTGCAGCAGCGGTGTTGGTTCCGCGCAGCGTCCACACCACCGTCACGAGATCGCCCTCGGCCATCATCAGATCAACGGTCATTTTCAGGTCGGGAAGCGCGTGCTTCTCCCAGTGAACCGCAGCTTGGTCCTCTTGCAAACTGTGGTCCTTGTGCAATCCATGGTTTACGAAATCCGGGGCGTAGATCTCGTCCGCAACCTGGAACTTCCCCTGATTGAAAATCTCCTCAAAGACCCGCTCGGCGACTGCCTTGTTGATCTCCTGCTGAGTGGCCGCGACGGGGACGGGGTTCGCACGCGCGGAGGCGCTCGCCGCTAATAGCGGCGCGCAAGCCAGAAGCACGAAAGCCAATGCACGCTTCAGAGGCTTTCTCCTTGATGGAAACGGATCCAGGCCGCGGCAAGGCAGAAAGCCAGCAAATCGTTGCGGCAAACCGCGAGTCGCAATCATTCTTCGGCTCTAGAACGCAGCCACCGTCTGTCTCAGGCTATACGAACTTAGCGTCTTGATGTAGTTTCCGCGATCG
>Ga0182012_10002750_pt1 | contig 18952 bp, 12 predicted proteins | sample 612S2SmetaG_FD_120486 | JGI IMG/M metagenome (GOLD analysis project Ga0182012, IMG submission 120486) | Permafrost microbial communities from Stordalen Mire, Sweden - 612S2S metaG | ecosystem: Environmental > Terrestrial > Soil > Wetlands > Permafrost | place: Sweden: Stordalen | collected...
CGCCTACACGCTGCATTTGCCGCCCCCGACGCCGGCCACGCCGCAGCCGCAGGCGATCGCGCTGACCATCCTGTATGAGGATTCCGACCTGATCGTGCTGGACAAGCCGGCCGGGCTGGTCGTCCACCCGGCCCCGGGCAATCTGGATGGGACGCTGGTCAACGCCTTGCTCGCGCATTGCGGCCCCGGCTTCACCGGCATCGGCGCCGAGCGCCGGCCGGGCATCGTGCACCGGCTGGACAAGGACACCTCGGGCGTGATGGTCGTCGCCAAGACCCAGGCGGCGAGCGACGGCCTGACCGCCGCCTTTGCCGCACGCGACCTCGATCGCGCCTATCTGGCACTGTGCTGGGGCGTGCCGTCGCCGCTGGCGGGGGAGATCGAAGGCGCCATCGGCCGCGATCCCCGCGAGCGCAAGCGCATGGCGGTGGTGACGCGGGGTGGCAAGCCGGCCCTGACCCGCTATCGGACGCTGCGCGCCTGGCAAACCAGCGCCGCGCTGCTGGAATGCCGCCTCGCCACCGGGCGCACGCATCAAATCCGCGTTCATCTCGCCGGCCAGGGTCATCCGATCGTCGGCGACCCGCTCTACCTGCGCCGCATTCCGGCCGCCGCCCGGTCTCTGCCAACGCCGCTTCGCCAGACCCTGCTGGATTTCCCCCGCCAGGCGCTGCACGCCGCAAGGCTCGGCTTCGCCCACCCGGTCACCGGCCAGCCACTGGTGTTCGAAACCCCGCCGCCGACGGACTTCCAGGCGTTGCTGGCGGCGCTGGACTCCGGTCTGCGTGTACCGCAGCCCTGAGTTACCGCGACCTCACCAAAGGGTAACCTTGACAGGACCATTCCGGTCCTGTATATCACGCGTCGCCGGCGAGGGAGGATGCCTTCACCGGTGGGGACGTCCGGAAATGCCGCCGCCGCTGTCTGGGGTGGGTCTCCGGGACGTGATGTCCCGCCCCGCATTCCGAGTGGTCTTAGCCACATTCAGGCCCATGTTGCGCGCCACAAAAGTGGGCGAAACTGGTCAGCCGGCGAAAGGAGCCTTCCGTGGCCTCTGCCGTCATCAACGTCGCCCCCGAGGGCAATCTGTCGCGGTATCTCCAGGAGATCCGCAAATTCCCGATGCTGTCGCCGGAGGAGGAGCTTTCCCTCTCGAAGCGCTGGCGCGACCACCAGGATATGGAGGCGGCACACAAGCTTGTCACCTCCCATCTGCGACTCGTCGCGAAAATCGCCATGGGCTATCGCGGATACGGCCTCCCGGTGGGGGAGCTGATCAGCGAGGGCAATGTCGGCATGATGCAGGCGGTGAAGCGGTTCGACCCGGACCGCGGGTTTCGCCTCGCCACCTACGCAATGTGGTGGATCAGGGCCGCCATCCAGGAATACATCCTGCATTCCTGGTCACTGGTGAAAATGGGCACCACCGCAGCGCAGAAGAAGCTGTTCTTCAATCTCCGCCGGCTCAAGGGCCAGATGCAGGCGATCGACGACGGCGACCTGCAGCCCGAGCAGGTGGCGAAGATCGCCAAGGTGCTTGCGGTGCCCGAGCAGGACGTGGTCAGCATGAACCGCCGCCTTGCCGCGCCGGATCACAGCCTGAACGCGCCCGTCCGCCAGGACAGCGAAGGCGAGTGGCAGGACTGGCTGGTCGATGAGACCGAAAGCCAGGAAACCACCATCGCCGACCGGGAAGAGTTCACCGGACGCAAGGCTCTGCTGTCCACCGCGCTGAAGACGCTGAACGAACGCGAACGGCATATCCTGATCGAGCGGCGGTTGAAGGACAATCCGACCACACTGGAGGAATTGTCGCAGCACTACGGCATCTCGCGCGAGCGGGTCCGGCAGATCGAGGTGCGGGCGTTCGAGAAGGTGCAAAAAGCGATGAAGGCACAGATCGCCGAGCGGCGGATGCAGTCTTCCTCGCTGGCCCGGCAGCCGATCACCGCCGATCACTGATGCCAGCGGCCGCCGGCGCTGACGTCTCGGCGGTCCCGGATGGCCGGGATGCCGCCGAACGGTCAGAACAAAACAATGGCCCGCTGGCCTGACCGGGTGGTTCGGCAAAGCCCCACTCGTCTACCAGCCGGGTGCGCACCGCACGGAGTTTGGCGGCGCGCGCCCGGCCGAGTGCCTCCAACACCGCTCGTACCGCGATCGGTGACAGCTCGGCGAGCAGCCAGCCGAATGCTCCAGCCGTCCAGGCAATGCCGATAGGTTGGAGATATGCGAGCAACGCGGCCGCGGTAGAGAGAGTATGGCCGGCCGCCCACAACGTCCGGACCGGCGCGACGCAGCCGGCCAGACTGCATAGCGCGACGGAACGCGCCACCGGCCGCCCCGGCACCCGATCCATGGCGAGCGCGGCCAGGGCCGGCGCGAGCAGCACGGCGAGCAGCACGGCGGTCGGCGTTGCCAGCGTCGCCAGGGCGCCGCACAGCAGGCCCTGCAGCCAGATCACGGACTGGGAGCGGCCCGCCGCCGGCGAAGCCGCTTGAGACGAGCCAAAAACGCGCCTTCCCATCGCCAGTCAGCCGAGGGCCGCGATCGCCAGGACCGTGGCGAGCGCGGTCAGCGCCACGCCTGCGGCGATCTCCTGGCCGAAACGAAGTGCCATGTCGCCCCTCGCAGGACCACCTTCGGCAATTTCAGCCAGCTCGGTATCGATCCGCTCGAGCTCCGCGGCCGCACGCTGCGCGGCGCCCGAATCGGCGTCCCGCCCATCCGGGTCTTCGATCACCGCCAGCATGGGCGCGAGATAGCCGGCCGTCGCGAGTTCCTGAAGCCGCTTGTCGATCGCCGCACGGCGGCTGCGGCTCGCCCAGCCAGCGATCAGCGGCCCCGCCTGGGCGGCCACCCAGGCTGCCAGGCCTGGCAGCTTCCCCTGGTGATACCGGGTCTGCACCTGCGCCAGCAGCCGAAGCTGCGGGATGCCGAACGCAAGTCCGGAGGCGGCATCACGCGGATCGGCGGTTTCTTGCAGGTCCAGGTGCCGCTCGCTCCGCGCGGCGACGAAATCGGCGATGTGTGCGTCGATCGGGGCGACATGCGCGCGATCCACAGTTGCCGCGACGGCCTCCAGCGCCGCCGGCAGATCCAGCAGCAGCGCCACCCAGCGACCGGCCAGCAGCGGGCTGGCGCAAGGCAGCAGCGGGTTCAGCGCGTAGGCGAGGCGCGCCCGGCCGCTTGCCCCACGCCCGAGCACCCACGCCCGCTGCGCCCGCGAGGCGGCCCGCAGCAGGGCCGCGTCGCAGCGGTCCGGCCGCATCGACGCCCAGCTTCCGGCAGCTTCAAGGCTCACCAGCTCCATGAGCAGCGCGCGTACGGCCGATGAATCGTCGGCTTGCGCCTCCGCCAGAGCCGTGCCGAGCCCGTCCGGCCAGAGCACGATCCCTCGCCAGGCGAGTGGCGCCAATGGGTCCAACAGCGCGATGACGCCCATGGCGATTGCCGCGGCGCCGCGCTCCTCATCCGCTGCGCCTGCTGCCAGCCGATGGCGGACGGCGTCCTCCACCCTGACCACAAGGGCGCCGTCGCCCAGGCCGCGCCGCAACCAGTGCGCCAGAGCACCGCTTCGCAGCGCCTGCACACCCTGCTCGGGTGCCATTGCCATTGCATACGCCAGCGTGCGCGCGTCCCAGGCGGCGATGTCGCCGATCGGAAGCGGGCGCTGCGCCCGGTGCGCCGGGCGCGCCGCCACGCGGCGGGAGCGCGCGGCGACCGGGTTGAGCAGCAGCGACGGCGATGGCCGGTGCTCAGGGTCTTCCGCCAGCATGCCGCGGGCCAGGTCGGCGATCGCCGACGGCAGGCGCTCATCCCCGGCAAGCGCGGCGAAACTGCCCAGCGCAAGCTTCCGCCGGATCATCGCCGCGTCCGATAGCCCGGCAAGCGGCAGGCGGCCGAGCGCCAGCACAATCAGCAGCACGCCGAGCGCATAGACGTCGTCGGCGACCGTGCCGTCGCCGCGCCCTGCCGGCGCGCACATCGCAACGTAGGGCGGCTCGAACAAAGCCGGCTGCAACCGAGCCGGCGGGGTCGCCCAGGCGGCGCCGAGTTCGACCGGCTGGCCGGGCCGATGGAACACATTGTCCGGTCGGATGGCCCGATGGGTGACACCGGCGTGCTGGAGTTGCTCAAGCGCCAGCGCGGCAGGATTCAGGACCTGCTCAAGCAGCGGTATCTCCGGCCAGGGCCGGAGCGAAGCAGCGAGCGAAGCGCCGCACGGAGCGGGGCAGATGACGTAATAGCTGCCCTCGCCGGCGGGTCCGGGGCCAGGGCCATGCGCGAGCGGGGCGAGCACGCCTTCGATCGGCCCGCCCAGCGCCTTCAGCGCTGCGGCGCGCGGCGGGAATCGGGGCGTGGCCTGCAACGCCATGAATGCACTGCCGCCGGAGGGCCGGTCGATGGCCGCAAAGGCCGGCAGGCCAGCGCCCGCCCAATCCATCCGGCGAGCAAGGTCAAGGGCGTACTGCCCACCGATCAGCGGTGCGGCAGGATTCTGGAGAAGCGTCGCTGTCGCCATGCCGGCATGCGGACCGATGTTGCCCCGCTATCATTGGCGGCGGTGGTTGAGGATCGGGTTAACGCACAAAAGCTGCGCACGCTTTGTGATATGATCCGATCGTGGACCGGGACACCGCTCCATCCCCGCCGAACCGGGAGCCAACCGGGTCAGGATCTGGTCTTGTCAAAGTAACCCAGAACCCCCGAGGGGGGTTTCCCAGTGGAGCACTCGGTCAGACTGCGGCACGAGCGGTATCGGCGTTGCGGACGATGAGCTTGCTCGGTTGTGGACTCTAATATCCGTCAACGTTCGCGGTCGAACCGCTGAACCGTCAGCGTGCCGATGCGCTGGCTGATGGCCGGCAGCATCCTTTGTTGCAACACGGCAGGATCCACCGCCGAGACTTCGCCGTCCGGCAGCACAAGCCAAACACGCGGCAAGGCAAACGCCTGCTCCGGCGTGCTGATGAGCTGTTCCTTCAGCCGTGCAGGGTCGAGGCCAGCCAGATGGCCCTGGTATGGCGGGCCGAGATAATACGCCAGCCCCCAGGCTGTCGCTGCCGTCTTGCTGAGCACCACGCCGTCGCCGGGCACGATCTTCGGTGCCATCATCGCAGCCGCCTGGTCGATTGGCGGTGCCGATGTCGCGTAGTAATTCCACAGGCCCCAGCCGTTGCCGAACAGCATCAGTCCGATCACCGCGATCCGGAGCGCAAGCGGCCGCAGCAGGGTGATGCCGCTGGCAATCAGGATCGTGTAAGGCAGCAAGATCCAGACGAAACTGTAAGTCACGTAGCCGAACACCGGGTGAACCAGGAAAAAGCCGGCGACACAGGCCAGGATCGGCACCGCCAGCGTGCCCAGCACCGCCAGCAAGGCCTTCCCGTTCCGCCGCAATGCCACCACCCCGAGGCAGGCGAGCACGCCATACAGCGCGACAAACGGCGGTTGCGCCCGCCACAAGGACGGTATGCTGAACAAGGCACGCAGGTTGGCCACGAATGTCGTGGCGTCGATCAGGAAGATTGCGTGCTTGGCGCTGATCTGCTCCGGTGTCAGATGCGCGGCGGCCTGGCTCAGGAAGGTCGGCAGCCATAGCGACCAGATCGCGATCAGCAGCAGTTGTGCGGCGATCCAGTTCACCAGCAGGATTCGGTTGGACCGGGGCCTCGGCAGCACGGCGGCCGCGATGGCGCAATTGCAACCGAGCACGAAGAAGCCGGCCGGTTGCTGCGTCAGCATCGCGAGCGCACCGCCGATGGCATAAGCGAGCCACCCAACATCGACCGCGGCTGCTTCCCGGCCACGCCGCCCCAACAATCCGCTGCCGAAATAGACCTGCCGGGCTTCGGGGGCCAGCAGAACGCGCACGAAGCCCCAGAATGCAATCGCCACAAACAGTGTCTGGAACGCGTAGGGCCGCGCCTTCTGCGCCCAGAACACGACATTCGGATCGATGACGAACAGCAACGCCGCCAGCAACGCGGTTCGCGCCCCGACCAGTCGCCTCGCCGCATCGTAAAGCGGCACCACCGCCAGGACGAGCGCGATGGCGGACAGGCTGCGAAGCGCAAAGACGCCGTGCCCCAGCCCAAGCCAGAAGGTCAACGTGAGGTAATAGAACGGAGGCTGCGTATCCTGGCTGATGGCGTGCAGCGTCGCCAATGGGCCGCCATGCGCCACGAAGAAGCTGAAGGCTTCGTCATTCCATAACGATTTGCCGCCGATATCGGTGAAGAACAGAACCGCGGCGGCGATAACCAGCGCGACGATCGGCCAGGTCCGCCTGATGGATGGCGCGAAACGGGCGGCAGGCGACGGCGGCGCCGTGCGGATGGAAAATTCAGACAACGTTCACCTCATCAGCCGGGGCCGGCTCGCGCCTGTTCACAGGGCCTTCGGGGACCGGCCCCCCAGGGACCGGCTCCCCAGGGACCAGATCTCCAGGGACCTGCCCTTTGGGAAGCGGCTCGCCGCAAGCCGCCGCGTCGAACATGCCAAGGAATGCCTGCGCCTTGTGTTGCCAGTCGGCCGCTGCGGCCGCACGAAAGCCGCCGGCGCGCAGCCGTTCGCACAGCGCTGGATCCCCGCGCAGCGCGAGCATCGCTGCCGCGACCGATGGCACCGAATGACCATCCACCACCAGGCCGTTCGCGCCATGCTGCACCGCATCGGTGCTGCCGCCGTCGGCGCCGGCAATCACCGGAAGTCCGCAGGCATTGGCCTCCAGGAACACCAGGCCGAACCCTTCCGTGTCGCCATTCGGCAGGCGCCGGTTCGGCATCACGAAGGCATCGCCAAGCGCGTAGTGATCGATCAGCTCATCGTCGGCCACGGCGCCGCAGAACACGACCTTGTCCGCCACCAGGCAGCCTTCGGCGATGCGCTCCAGGTCCGCCCTGAACGGCCCATCGCCCACCACCAGGAAACGGCTGTCCGGGTAGTTGGCGACGACCTGCGCGAAGGCGCGAATCGCGTTGTCCACCCCTTTTTTCTCAAGCAGGCGGCAAACCGAGAGGAACACGAAGCGGTCCTGCAGGCCGTACAGCGCCGCCAGCCCCGCCCGCGGGGGGATTGGCCGGAAACGGGTCGTATCGACGCCGTTCTCGATCAGCCGGATTCGTCCGCGCCCGGAAATCCCCAACAATTCCTCGACCGCCGCCGCCGTGAAGCGGCTGACCACCACGATGTGGTGGGCCTGCAGCAGCGCGCGACGGCGCCGGACCAGGCCGGCATCGTAGGCGTCCTGCGTGGTGATCTCCTCGCCATGAATGTAGACCGCGCGGGCGATGTGCGGGAACAGGCGCATCGCCGTCAGCACCCACGCGCTTGCCATCAGCTCGCCGACACAGACCGCCGTGATCTCCCGGCGCAGGACGCAGCGTATGAGCGTCGCCAATAGCCGGCCCCGGATGGCGATGTCGGCCGCCAGAAAAAACAGCCTGGCGAGACCGCCGGCCCCGTCCTCGCGCATCACCGTGCGCAACAGGTCGCGCCGGATGACCCGGTAGGGCGCCGCGCGGTCGTGCTCCCGCCAGCCGATGAAGGGCAGGCCGTCCTGGTAGTTGCGCCGCGGCGCCACCACGATGATGCGTCCCGCCGCGTGGCGGGCCAGGTTGTCGTAGACGATGGCCGAGCCGCCGCGAACCGGCGGCAGGTTGTTGGTCAGCAGCAAGACCATGTTGCCGGCCGGCCGGCCGGTGGCGCTAGCCATCCGCCAGCAGCCCCGGAAGGTCGGTGCACCGCGCAAAGCGCACCGCGAAGCGGCCGGCAAGGTGGTCGAGGATGGCGGAAAGCCGGTCGTAGAAGTGATAAAGATCCGCCCTGGAGCGGACATAGGGATTGTGGCCGATGCTGAGCGAGGAGCTGTGCAGGCTGATGGCCAGCACGTTCTGGCCGCGCGACAGCAGGCTGCGTGCCAGCCGGCACATGGCGGCGGGATCGTTGCCCTCCGGCGACAGGGTGATGCGCTCGGCACAGCGCAGCCAGGCCAGGATGCCCGGCAGGTGCAGCCGGGACAGATTCAGGTCGGCCAGGAGTTGATAGGCGCGCGCCGAGGCGCGGCCGCCCCATCCGACGATGCTTCGGCAGAGCGGCACTTCCAGCAGCCGCCGGCTGCGGCCGAACCAGAAGGTGCGATACTCGTCCGAGCTGAAGTCCGGCCCCGATTCCGCCGCAAACGAGGTCCTGGGCGCCAGGCTGGTGTCCACCCGGAACCCATGCTGTTCCAGCAGCAGCGATGTGTGAGTACCAAGCCCATAGCGCCCGGCCTTGAACACCACCGGGTCGTGGCCGAAGCGCAGGCGGAACAACCGCATCAGTTCCACCAGCTTGCGCTCCTCCAGCGCCGCATCCAGGTTGCCGCCGAACGAGTTGCGCAGATCGGCCCGTTCGTTGAATGGCGGCGTCACCCAGGTGTGGAGCTGAATGCCGACCTCGCAGTCTCCCCGCTCCAGCCGCAGCCGGATGGCCGCGACGACGGCGTCGTCCTGCAGCACGGGATAGGTGACCAAATAGATCGGGACCGCACCGTAGGCGGCCAGGATGTGTTGCAGATCGGACAAATGCTGCATGCCCCGCACGCTGTGCGGGACGCCTTGCACCGGACGCCGCCAGTCGAAGTCTTCCTCGGCGTCGATAATGACGCAGCCGGTCGGCTGCGGCGCCGAGACGAAGTGCACCGCCGGGAAAAAAGCCTCGGTTTTCGCCATCTGTCCCTTCTCGCCGCTCCATGAGGCCGCCGTCGCGTCACCGGTGGACGTAAGCACCGGGCTTCGGCGCGCCGCGGAACCCTGCCGAACATGGCGGTGCTATCACGAAACCGGTATGGTAGAACACCTCTTGCGGCGCCTCGCCGGGCCGTCGGAGTGCTCGCGCCGGTTCGCCTGGGCGTTGGTCGAACCCGGCCGCGAGCCCAGATAGGCTGCCTCGCATCGGAGAGCTTGGGCATGGATTTGACTCGCAAGCGTATTATGGTAACCGGGGGCGCGGGCTTCCTGGGCTCGCACCTGTGCGAACGGCTGCTGCGCGAGGGCCACGACGTCCTTTGCGTCGACAATTACTTCACCGGGCGCAAGGATAACATCGCCCATCTGATCGGTGATCCGCATTTCGAGGCGATGCGCCACGACGTTACCTTCCCGCTCTATGTGGAGGTGGACGAGATCTACAACCTGGCCTGCCCGGCCTCGCCGGTGCACTACCAGTTCGATCCGGTGCAGACCACGAAGACGAGCGTGATCGGCGCGATCAACATGCTCGGCCTGGCCAAGCGCATCGGGGCAAAGATCCTGCAGGCCTCCACCAGCGAGGTCTATGGCGATCCGACGGTGCACCCCCAGAAGGAAGACTACCGCGGCAACGTCAATCCGATGGGCCCCCGGGCCTGCTACGACGAGGGCAAGCGCTGCGCCGAGACGCTGTTTTTCGACTACCTGCGCCAGCACCGGGTGCGGATCAAGGTCGCACGCATTTTCAACACGTATGGCCCGCGGATGCATCCGAACGACGGGCGGGTGGTGTCGAACTTCATCGTCCAGGCGCTGCGCGGTGAGGACATCACGCTTTATGGCGATGGCATGCAGACCCGCGCGTTCTGCTTCGCCAGTGATCTGATCGATGGGCTGATGCGGCTGATGGCGACCGGTGAAGACATCACCGGGCCGATCAACATCGGCAACCCGCACGAGATCCCGGTGCGCGAACTGGCCGAGCGCATCATCCGGCTGACCGGGTCCCGCTCCATCCTGATCCATAAGCCGCTGCCGCAGGACGACCCGATGCAACGCTGCCCGGACATCACGCTCGCCCGCGACACGCTGGGCTGGAAGCCGGCGGTGGCGCTCGACGACGGGCTGCGCCTCACCATCGACTATTTTGCCCGCGTCCTGGCGGAGCGGGGCGACCCGGCGGTCGCCGCGAAACCATAGCGGCGCGGCAGGGGGGTGGCCGCGCCGGTCCGCGCTGCCGTCTTGCGTCCATCGGAACGCCACGGCCTCGGGTCGATGTTGTGAACGCGAAGGCTTGAAGCCCTGCGTCCCGCCGGTCGTCACAGCCGATGCTGCCTATGCCTTATAGCCACGGGTCTTCGGGTTAGCCCGTAGCCTGGGCGTCAGGGTTGCCAGCCTCCATTGCCGCCATGTAGTGTAATATGAGGTTGCGGGTGCGATAGTGACCATAGATGTTTTCTTCCTGTCTTTTTAGAATAGGGAAGGTGTTCAGGATATAGTCCGCAATGGTGCGATCCAGGCCGTAGAGCAGCATGAAGACTGCATTGAGGCGCGCGCGGCGGCGCAGCCGATCCTCAGTATTCCATACAAAGGGTTGGCCGTCATAGCCTTGGTCACGCGCAAATGGCGCCAAGTCGTGTGCGGTGTAGCTTAGGGCCAGAACTTCCTCGCGTACTATGTCTTCGGCGCTGCACCGGCCGAAGCGCTGTGTGAACCCTTCCCGCGGCACCAATGGAAGCTGTTCCAGAATAAAGAGATTGAGGCTCGTAGACTGTACCTTGTTCCTCGCCACATAGTCGAGAACCAATACACCTAGATTTCCTGCCAGCAGGGATGCGGATTCCTTATACTCCGCAACGATGGGCAAGCAGGCCGTGCGCCAAGCCATCATGGCCTCCGCGGTTCGGCGGTTCGCCCTGGGCGGGTCGGGCAGAGCGGGCAGCAACAGCGGTAGCTTGTTCCCAAAGGCGGCTCTCGGGACGACACAGGATATCACGGTGCGTACATCGGTAGGACGGGCAATGTCACGAAAGGCCACCGCCCACTCCAGACCCTCCGGCCAGCGCTCCTCCAACTTCGTTTCGGCAACCCAATAGCGGGGACGTGGGTTGAAGGCGGGGTTCTCGTATTCCTCGCCGGTGGTCAGGCGGCTTGAATAGGGGTTGTGGACGTTACGGCTGCGGGTGGGCCGCCTTGCCGGGCGGCGGGTCACGGCCTCCGCCTCGACTTCCGTGGCTTCCCCCGCCTCGACGTCCTCGGCGTCATCTTCCATCACTGATGCAAAGCGATGGTCAAAAAGGTGGACGGAGCGGCCGACCATCAGTGGGAGAAAGCGACTGTTTCCCCGCTCGTAGGCACCGCCGGCCACCGGGTAAGCTCCGTCAGCCTCCAGTTCCTCGGCGCTGCGGAACAGGCCGCTGTCGTTGGTCATATGCAACTGCGTTCCATATGCCACGGGGTAGAGCGCCCGCGGCGGGTCCGTCCGGCGGTCCACCAGCACGGGCAGTCGACCATAGATGCCAAGCACGATTTGCGCGTCTCGTGGCGCGCGAAAGACCGGTGCGGTGCCGGTGTTGGCATTCACCCGGGCAAAATCCTCGGGCCTTATGCCGAAGGCATTGCGCTCGGCTGCCTCCGTATCCTGTTGGAAAAAGGCACACTGCGCTTGCGCGTAGCGGCGTAGGTTGCCGCCATGCACTAACGCAGAAAACTTAAACCGACTATCCACGGACGGAAAAAATGGCTCAAGACCGAATAGTGGTCGGCGGTTTTCAAAATCCAATAGCGTGCCGAGCCGCCCGGTGTTGCTGATGCTGCGGAAGAAGGTAGCCGCACCCTTGTCCGCGGCCACGCCCGAGGGGACCAACAGACCCACGATGCCGTCGGGCTGCACGAGTTGCCCGGCGCGCTCTACAAAGAGTGTGTATACGTTCACGTCGCCCTTTGCGAACAAGGGGTAGAGTGGATACGGACCAACCAACGTGCCGTCGGCTTTCTGCCGGGGCAGGAAAGCCGCAACCTCCGCAGCGCGCTTGGCACGAGCCGCGGCGCGGTCGTAAATCGCCGCCAGCGGGTCGCCTGCCCGACGCAACGCGGCGATTCCCGCTTTGCGATCGACGGCGCGGCTGATGGACGCGATGTCCTCACGCCGCGCAGCCCACCACTCCACCTCCTGCATCTTGATCCTGTCCCAGGGCGGGTTGCCGATCACGGCATCGAAACCGCCCCTGGGCATCGCCGTCTCCCATCCGTCCCACACCCCCGGGAACGCTGCTTCCCAGTGGAGGAAGCGTCCTTCGGCGATGACCGCGCGCGACCGCGCGACGAAGGTGGAAGCAGCGTCGAATGCTTCTCTCGCCGTGATAGCGGGCCTCGTTCGGGTGGCTGGGCGGACATTGATGGCGTCAGTGGGGATACGCATGGCGCCACCATTCGCGATCTCAACAGGATCGCCGTAGCTGCCGCCGAAAAAGAGTTGCCGGCCGACCTTCTCCACGTCGCCATCGGGCGGTATCCACCGCGAGGCATGATACAAGCTGAGGAAGGTACGAAGGGGTGCCGTCGCGAGTTCGACGCGCTCAAAAGCATCCCGGCTGGCGTGAACCTCCGCGATGTCTGCATCAGCGCTCGCCTCGATGTCAGCCATGCCAGCGGCGGCGGCCTGCGCGGACACCACGGCCTGTGAAAGGGACAGTCCATATTCGTCCTGAAGGCGCGTAACGGCCTTGCCGACGAACTCACCGAACAGGCTGTCACCGCAACGAAGATGGTGATCGAGGAAGGAAAGTGGGGCACCAACGGTGAAAGAGTGGAGCCATAGCGAGAGCTTAGCCAGTTCTACCGCCATCGGGTTCAGGTCCACCCCGAAGATGCAGCGCTTCAGCACCATTCGGCGTACGATATGCCGGTCGTCTAACCCGCTCTCCTGAACCGTCCAGCCATTTGCGTCAGCACTGGCGCGGATATGATCGCGGATCGCCACGATTCGTGCAGCGACAGGCGATCGATAGAGGCCGCCTGGCGAAGTGTCGTTGGCATCTGCCATGGTTTCGAGGATGGCGTCGGTCAGGTGGTCTATCAGTGAAACAAGGAAGGCCCCCGACCCCATCGCAGGATCGCAGATGCGCAGGCGCAGGATGGCCTCGGCGGGATCGCGCGTTTCTAATGCCGACACTTCGGTCAGAGTCGCGCCCTCGCTCGTCACGTCCGCCGCGGAAAGAGCGGTGAAGGCGTCTCGTCGTTCCACTATCAGCGGGTCTACCGCCCGGCGCAGGATCAGGCGAACCAGTTCCTCACGGGTATAGAAAGAGCCGGTAGCCTTGCGAGCATAAGGTGAAGGGCGTAGCGTCACACTCGTCACACTGGCCTCGACCACGTCGTGCTCCAGCAGCCTCTCGTAGATGCTACCGAGATGTTGCACCGACAGGTCGCGGTAATTGATCCAGCGAAGCCCGACGCCCGGCTGCATCTCGCGCGACATGTCGTCAATGATGGGTACAAGCTCCGCGTCCGGCAGTCGAACGCGAGAGAGGATGTCGCCCGGGCGATCTTCGAACAGGTCGCCATGATAAGCCGGTAGGCCGAGCCGCGCATCCCCGTTGGCGACTGCCTGGATGAGGTCGCGAAGCCGGTCCCATTGCTGAGTCGCCCGCGTGGCGAGAGCGACGCCACTGTCGAGGATTTCTGCGGCCTCCCGACGCAGCTCGCGTAAGCTGTAGCCAACGTACCTCGGGTGATGCACGGGCAGCAAATCCCGATCCTCGGCGTACAATAAAAACAGCAGCCGGTAGAGAAGACGTATTGCACCCTCGCGCGCTGCGGCCTTCCACTCCGCACTCGTTACGACAGCGTCCGGATCGTGCGCAACGAAGGCTTGAACCAGCATGGGAAAAACGCGGTCGAAGACTTTGGCCGAAAGCTCCTCGGTGACGCGGGCCTCGTACGCGCGTCCCTCCTCGATGGCTGAATCAAGGAAGGTGGCGCCGCCGGGACCGGCCGCTTCGAATGCCTCGCGTCTAAACAGCAAAAGGAAGACGCGCATCCAATGATCGGGAGGAGCCCCTTCAGGCGGGGCTACGGGCGCGAGTGGCGGGGGTTCGAGGAGGCCGGCGAGATTGACGCCCACGAATCCTGCCGACGTCGAGCGCGCGCGTCCAAAATACAACCGCCATGTGCCGCCGTTCGTTAATAAGCCCCACCGCAGCATCCCGTTCGACTGCAACTTGGCGCGTGACATGGTGCGCAGGATTTGCGAGGCGGGCGCTTCCCGAGCGCCGGCTCGGTCCAACGTGGTGTGGCGGGCCTCGTTTTCCGCGATCACGGTGCCATGAACAAACCGGCCAAGCGGCGGCAACGGCCTTGCCAAGTTCTTGGCCGCGGGTGTTAGAAACAGGAGGGCATCGGCCACATCGCGGCGTCGGCGATCGGCGATCGGCTGCACGAGCCATTCCCATCCCAATTCCTTCAGAACAGGATAGATAAACTCAGCTTCCGTCTCGGGTTCGCTGGGTGACGGCGTTCTGGCAAGCCGGCGCCAATGCTGAACCAGCCGGATGCGCACGGCATCCACTTCCTCTTTGTCCAGCGCTCGATAAGCTTCCGTTCGGCGGATTCCGTCTGTCAGAAAATAGTGGGTCAAAAGACCGCCGCCCGTAATCACGCCATCCTCCGAATCGCCGCCGCTGCGGGCCGCGCCCCGGGATTTTACATTACTGATCCGGAGAGGACATCAGGCGGCCATGGCCGTTGGCGGCCGAGCGTCCACCCAGGACGGCTCGCCGCCGCGTTTGCCGTAGGCGGTCAAAGCCCGGCTTCTGCAGTGCGATCGTCGCGCGGCAGTTCACAGCCATCGGCTTACCGAAGCGGTTCTCGCCGTCTGCCTTCGGTTTGCGGACCAAAGATCGCGCCCGCTCCTACGGACTGCGAACCTTGCGGAGCCACGAACCAGAAGTAATCGGCTCCTGTCGGCCGCCCTCACTCCCCTGCCTTGAACCGCGCCCACATCCGCGTCCGCGCCCGCTCCGCCGCCTGCGGCACCGGCCCCACCGTGAAGAATCGCGCCATCAGCGCCGGCGGCGGAAAAACATTCGCATCGCTTGCCAGCGCCGGCCGGATCAGTGGCCGCGAGGCCGGCACCGCGTTCGGATACCGCACCTGGTTGGTGATCCCCGCCATCACCGCCGGCTGCAGCACGAAGTTGATGAACTGCAGCGCCGCGTCCGGGTGCGGCGCGTCGGCCGGGATCGCCAGCATATCGAACGAAAGCTGCGCCCCCTCCTTCGGCGCCACATAGCGCACCACCACGCCGCGGCCAGCCTCCGAGGCGCGCGCCTGCGCCTGGATCACGTCGCCCGAGTAGTCCAGCACCAGGCAGGTCTGTCCCGACGCCAGCGCCTCCAGCGCGCCGCCGCTGGCGAAGCTGCGGATGAACGGGCGGATCGCCATCAGCGTGCGCTCGACCGCGGCCAGATCGGCGGGGTCGGTGCTGTCCGGGCTCTTGCCCAGATAGATCAGCACCGAGGGGATCACGTCGATCGCCGAGTCCATCATGGTGATGCCGCAGCCGGCGATGCGCTTCGCGTTCTCCGGCTTGAACAGCAGATCCCAGCTATCCAGCGGGGCGTCGGGCGCCAGCTTTGCCACCCGGTCCGGGATCATGCCGAGCCCGGTGGTGCCCCACAGGTAGATAGCGCCGTGCCGGTTCCCCGGGTCGGACACCGCCACCTTCGCCATCAGCCCCGGGTCGAGCTCCCCCCAATTGGGCACCCGCGCGCGGTCGATCTCGGCCAGCGCGCCCGCGCGGATCAGGCGCGAGAAGGTGGGCTCGTTGGTTGGAACCACGATGTCGTAGCCCGAGTGCCCGGCGAGCAGCTTGGCCTCCAGCGTTTCCAGGCTGTCGTAGACGTCGTAGCGGACCGTGATGCCGGTCTCGCGCTGGAATCTGTCCAGCGCCGCCGGGTCGATGTAGTCGGTCCAGTTGTAGACGTTCAGCACCCGCTCCTGCGCGGCCGCCGGTAACGCAAGGACCAGCGCCGCAAGCAGCAGGACCAGCCGTGGTAACGCCATTTTCAAAGGCCGCCGCCGACCAATCGTGTCGTTTGTCGATGGGTTGGCTGCGTGCAGCGCACTCGCATCATCTCGCATCATGATGCACTCGTCGCTCGCGCCCCGTCAGTAACGTGGCCCATGAATACCGTTCACCGTCCCCTCTGCCTGCGAGTGTATCTCAGTGGCCAATCCGGCTGCTGGCCAGGCACGGACGCCTAATCTGTGCGCGGCCCGATACCCCACTTGCGCAACTTGGCGACAATCCTTGCCTCAATGTCGGGTAGAGACCGAAAGCTCTCGTAACTGACGCCGGCGAGATCCGAAGGCAGCTTCGTCGGCTCTTTGAGCAAAAGGCAAACGCGCTCGAACTCCCGAAAGCGGGCAAACAGCAAACCAGTTTCGAAGATGACATTCTCTCGCGCTCGCGACGTCCACGAATCCTCGCCTACGCGGCGCCCCTCATCATCGGGGGTCAGCAAAATAAAGCCCGCCCGGCAGGTTCGTATCAGGTCTTCCAGCGCTACCAGTATTGACTGGGCATTCTTATCCTCATCAACGAGTGCCTTTGGCGTAGCTCCGCTCCGGAACAGCATATTCTCGAGTTCGCGCCTTGACTGAATGTCGTGACCATGGACGATGAAGATTTTCTTCTCAATTTGAAGTTCCGGAAGCGGTGTGTGAAGCGCAACTGCGAGCGCATCAACGTAAGCCTCTAGGAGCGTGACAACCTGTGGCGTTATTATCTTTTCCGGCACGTTGTTATGAAAGCATACGACGCCGAACGGACGTTCCCCACCCGTATTGATAGGAATGCATACCATATTCTCGATAGGACTCTGGCCAAAGAACTCGCTGTCTGAACCTTGTCCTTTGACATATTCGGCAGTAGCCCGAGTACGATACGCCTTGCCCGCGGTGCTGCCATAAAAAGAAAACTCTGATGGCCACTGGGCTCTTTTCGAAGGATCAAGAATCCGCCGTCGGAACAGGACTTCATCCTCATTGAAAAGTACAAGCCGCGCCCCCCGCTCGTCAGTGATCAGGACCGAACCTGCGTCGATCAGGTCCTCGGCGCCGATCACTGCCTCAAGGAACTCAACAATGATCCTTTCCTGAGAGCATCCCCTGGCCGCCCGGAAAAAGTAGCGCAACGGATCAAGGCTGCTTCGTCCTTCCACGGCGACCTCCTAACCTGGACCCTACGTCAGGTGTCACGATATACTAATGGCTGTTGCAATGCCATCGGTGATCTCCGGCCATGCCTCCGCGACTCCGTCTGCTGATCGGTCTTGCCTCGCTGCATACCGCACTGTTGATTACCAGCACCGTCGCGGGCGCGAAGCTGGTGGCGCTTCCCTTTGGCCTGTCAGCCAGTGCGACCGTGCTCAGCTATGCGCTGACGTTCGTCATCCTCGACACGATCGCCGATTTATATGGAGCCGACGTATCAGCCTTCGTCATCAACATGGGGCTTGCCGGTATGATGTTGGCCGCTGTCTACCTCGCGGCAGCGGCTGTTGTGCCCCCAGCCCCCGGGTTCGCGGGCCAGGAGGCTTTTTCCATCGTGCTGTCGTCATCATGGCGGATCTGGCTCGCCGGATGGTGCGCATACACCGTAAGCCAGCGGCTCGATGTTTGGATATACCTGGCGCTTAAGCGAACGGGCATAGTCGGCCAAGCGGTAGTAACCCGCGCGGGAGTCAGTCTGACCATTGGGCAGTTCGTGGATACAGCCTTGTTCGTTACCGTTGCGTTTGTGGGTAAGACCCCACTTCTGCCGGTCATACTTGGTCAATACGCGGTCAAGCTGGCGTTGGCCTGCGTTGCCGTTCCGCTGGTGGGAGTGACAGTTGCAGTGGCGCGACGGCTGGTGGCAGGCGATGAGGCCACCACGCGAGCCGGCGCGGCAGCTTGCTCGTGAGAAGACCTTGGGGCGACCGTCCTTTTTTTGCGCGTGTTGGGCTGCGTTGCGTCCGCAACGGGCTGCGAACTGTCTTGGTGCGGCTGGGACCAGCCGGGGCCGTCTTCAGCCCGTGGGCCTCCAGCGAGTTCGGCGTTCTGTGCGGTTCCGGTCCACAGGTTTGCGTATTTTTGTTTCGGCATCGCTGTTTGCCAGGTTTGCCGCTCGCCCTGGTCGCGACCCTGTGGCTGCTCGCCGCCCCGGCCCGCGCGCAGACCGTCCCGCCCGTCACCTGGGCGCAGCAGCAAAGCGCGCTCTGCACCGAGGCGATCCGCGTCACCGAGCAACGCTACGGCATGCCGCACGGCCTGCTCGGGTCGATCGCGAAAGTGGAGAGCGGGCGGCCGATCACCGCCATGGGCGACGTGCGCGCCTGGCCCTGGACGATCGACGCCGATGGGCAGGGCCTGTTCCTCGACAGCAAGGACGCCGCCGTGGCCTGGATGCGAACCGCCGGGACGCGCGGCCACACCTTCATCGATGTCGGTTGCATGCAGGTCGATCTGGCGATGCACCCCAATGCGTTCGCCTCGCTGGAACAGGCGTTCGAGCCCGCCGCCAATGTGGACTACGCCGCGCGCTACCTGCACGGCCTGTGGCTGAACGAGGCCGGCGAGGACTGGGACATTGCCGTCGGGCTATACCACTCGCACACGCCGATGCTGGCGGCGGACTACCGCGACCGGGTCGCCGCGACCGGCGCCGGCATCCTGGCCGGCACGCTGCGGCAGACGCCGCTGTATGTCCGCGCGATCCACCAGGGCTCGCTGCGCCTGCGGCTGGACAATGGCCACTTCATGATGATCAACGTACACCGCCAGCCGGCCCTGCGACGCCGCCAACTCACCCCCTGCCAGATCGAGCGCGTGCTGGGTCCGTATTTGAACCAGCGCAGACTGGCGGCGTGCTGACCGCGCATTGGTCGGTGCTCCCTGCCGAGGTGCGGAACGGCGATCCGACTTGGCTGAAATCGCCGTTCTTGAAGGGAGGGAGGCTACCCACTCAGGCGGCGCCGCCATCTCTGCGGGGCGGCGATCAGCTCAGGCCGGATCGCGTCGCAGTGGGGGGAAATCCGCAGTGGGGGGAAATCCGCTGTGGGGTTAAATCCGCTCACCCAAGGTCGTCGCCATCCTTGCGGAACGGCGACTGCGCGGCCAGCGCCGCCATCTCGGCCTGAACGCCCGGCCGTTCGTCTTCCAGGAAGCTCGCG
>Ga0182012_10002751_pt1 | contig 18951 bp, 19 predicted proteins | sample 612S2SmetaG_FD_120486 | JGI IMG/M metagenome (GOLD analysis project Ga0182012, IMG submission 120486) | Permafrost microbial communities from Stordalen Mire, Sweden - 612S2S metaG | ecosystem: Environmental > Terrestrial > Soil > Wetlands > Permafrost | place: Sweden: Stordalen | collected...
ATCGAGGCCTACCAGGACCACGGCCGCCCGCAGCCGCTGCTGGCGAGCGGCATCGCCCAGGCGCAGGCGGTGTTCGCCGATCTCGAGCAGGCGGGTGTGGACTACGACGACGTCACCGAGACTCTTGAGCGTGAGGGTGTGGAGAAATTCGCCGAGTCCTTCGACCAGCTGATGTCCGCGCTCGAGCAGAAGCGCAGCGCCCTCACGCCCGCCTGAGCGGCGCCTGCGAGGGCCTCAGGCGTAGGGGACCGGCACGAACACGTCGATCCGCAGCGGCCCCGAGGGGAAGGCCTTTGCGTGCAGCGTGAACACGCGGTATTCATGGCCTCCGTACGTGTACGGACCCGCCTGCGGCACGTTTTCGGGATCTCCTCCCAGGCTGTTCTTGACGAGCTTGGCGCCCATGTACATCAGCACGCGCAGGCCCACCAGGCGCCTGGTCAGGCGCAGGTAGCCTTCATCGTCCTGGATCGAGAGGACCAGCGAGCCGATGCGCCTGCCTTCAAGCGTCAGCGGCGCCGTCACCGGAGCGAGCACGTAGGGCCCGCCCACGTCGGCCAGCGGCTGCGGCTGCTGGGACGCCCGCGCGCCCGCGGCGCCGCCGGAAGCCGCGAGAGTGGGTCTGGCATACACGCGGATGCGCACGATGTGGTGGTTGAGGATTTCCTTGATCGCGGACTCCGCGGCGGCCGGTTCGTTCCTGGCCACCGCCAGCAGCAGCGGGCGGTAGCGCTGCACGCGGCGGATCAGCGGCACGGTCCGCCTGCCGGCCTCGCCCGCGTAGATCAGCCGCGCGATGTGTCTGAGCGTGTTCACCGTGGTGTCCGTCGCTGACGCGCCGCAGTAGGGAGCGATCGAGGATGCGCTGCGCGCCAGATAGATGCGCACGGCGGCGCCCGCCGGGAACACGGTGCCCGCCACGGAGACGTACTGGTAGCGCCTGCCCGCCACCGTGACCGCCCCGAGCGCCGGCAGGCCGCCGGGCAGCAGCGTCGAGGATCCAGGCAGATCGCGCCCGCCCACGCGCAGCGCGATGGCGCCTTCGGCGATGCCCGCGGACTCGGTCACGAATCCGCTGTCGCTCCACACGCTCGTCAGGTAGCTCGCCGCCGGCGCTCCCGGGCCGCCAGGGAGCGATCCGCCGAATGGGGCCAGCGACGGGCTGCCGACCCTGGCGAGGGTGCGGCCGTCGACCGTCACGATCAGCGCGCTCAGCTTTCCGCCGGCCACCAGGGCGCGCGCGGCCGCCTCGGCCGCCGCGGGGTCGCGCCGCTGGACCGCTTCGCGTAGTGGCAGCGAGCGCGTAATCAGCTGCCGCGCAACGATCGTGCGTTCGCTGTCGACGCCCTCGCGATAGACCCGCGCGACGACCTTTCCGAGCGTGCTGAGCACCGTCTCGGGGCACGTTTCGTGTGAGACGGCCAGGCTCTGCGACGCGCCGCCCAAGCTGCATCCCGCCGCCAGCGCGCCCAGCAGCGCCCCGGCGCACGCGCGCGCGAGGATCCGCGGGATGCGCACGCCGAGAACCATGGCGGCACATGGTAAGGGGGGTCATGCTGCCGGGGCCGTGGCGCCGGCAGCGAGTTGCGGGGCCGGCGCGGGTCTGGCGCGGGTCCGGTGCTCGGCGCGGCGATCGCGCCCGGCGGCGGTGTGTTAGCGTCGCCGCCGTGCCGCTGGCACTCATCACGGGCGCATCCACGGGGATCGGGCGGGCCACGGCTCTGCGTCTTGCGCAGGGCGGCTGGACGGTGCTTGCGGGCGTTCGCGACAGCGCGGCCGGCGAGCGCCTCTGCTCCGAGGCGCCACATCCGGAGCGGTTGCTGGCGCTGACGCTCGACATCACGCATGCCGAGCAGGTGCGCGCGGCGGCGCAGCGCGTCGGCGAGGTGGCCGCGCAGGGCCTGGCCACCTGCACGGACGGCCTGGACGCGCTGATCAACAACGCGGGCATCGGGCTTGGGGGCCCGCTCGAGCTGATCTCGGCGGAGGACCTGCGCCGGCAGTTCGAGGTCAACGTGTTCGGCCAGGTGGCCATCACCCAGGCCCTGCTGCCGGCGCTGCGCAGGTCGAGCGGGCGCATCGTGCTCGTCTCCTCCATCGGCGGCAGGGTCGCGATGGCATACAACGGGCCCTACGCGGGCTCGAAGTTCGCGCTGGAGGCATTCGGCGACGCTCTGCGAGTGGAGCTGCGCAGCTCCGGCGTGAAGGTGGCGCTGCTCGAGCCCGGGTCCGTGGCGACGCCCATCTGGGAGAAGGCGCGTGCGGAGGGCTCGCGCCTACGGATTCCCGACGAGCTCGCAGAGCACTACGGGCACGTGCCGGCGGCGATGGACAGGGCGCTTGCCAGCACCGCGCGCCGGGGCATCGCGCCCGAGCGCGTGGCCGAGGTGATCGAGCGCGCGCTCACCGAGTCGCGCATGCGCGCTCGCTACGTGGTCGGCCGCGACGCGCACGCGATGCTGCTCGCCAGGCGGCTGCTGCCCGACCTGGTCTTCGACCGCCTTGCGCGCAGGGCCCTGGGCGTCTGAGTCTCCCCGGGCCCTGCGAGGCTCACATCAGGCTGCGTCGGCCTGTGCGAGCACCTGCTCGGCCACGCGGTCGGTTGCCATCCCGGTGCCGCCCAGCAGCCGCCGCGAGAGCTGCGCGCGCCGGAAGTACAGCGGCGCGTCGTGCTCCCAGGTCGCGCCGATGCCCCCGTGGACGGAGATCATCGTGCGGGCCGCCACGTCGAGCGCGCGCGAGCCCACCGAGCGCGAGGCGCTGGCGGCCAGCGGGAACTCCGCGGGTGCGCCGTTGCGCGCCCAGCCGGCGTAGTAGAGCAGCGAGCGGCCGTTGTCCAGCTGGCGCAGCACCTCTGTGAGGCTGTGCTTGACCGCCTGGTAGGAGCCGATCGCGCGGCCGAACGTGTGGCGCTCCTTGGCATAGGCAACCGACACGTCAAGCGCGGTTTCGACGCTACCCAGCGACTCGGCGGCGAGCAGCGACTGCGCCAGATGCCATGCGGCCGCGAGGCTCTCCGGCGAGACCTCCAGGAGCGTCGCGGGCGCATCGGCGAGGCTCACATGCCCGAGCGAGCGCGTGGCGTCGTAGCGGCGCACGGCCTCCACCGTGACGCCGGCTGCATCCGCCTCGATCGCCACGCCCACCGGCGAGCCGTCCAGCAGCGCCACGCCCACCAGCAGGTCCGCGCCCGGAGCGTCGGGCACGAACGAGAGCTTCCCGGTCACCTGCACGCCGCCCTGTGCGGCCACCGCCACAGGAGCGGGCAGCCGCCCCGCACTGCCGTTGGGGTCCACCGACCAGTCCTCCGCGAGGTCGCTCGGGGGGCTGACGGGCAGGTAGGCCGCGCGCCGCTCACCGCTTGCCAGCGGCTCGAGCAGCTCTCCGGCGTTTGCAGCGTCGCCGAGGATCGCAGTGGCGGGAAGGTGCCCGAGCAGCTCGATCGCCGCAAGCACCCGGCCGCACTCTCCGAGCACGAGCATCGCGTCAAACGCGTCCAGCCCCGCGCCACCGTGCTCCTCGTCGATCAGCAGGCCGGGCCAGCCCGCCTGCCGGGCCGTCGGCCAGAGATCCGGCAGCGCCTGCTCGTCCCCATCCAGCGCCTCACGCGCCGCCTGCAGCGTCTTGAAGCGCGACAGCGCGCCGCGCGCGGCCTCGCGCAGGAACTCCTGCTCGTCGGAGAGTGCGAGGTTCATGCCGGTGCTCCTTCCTTGGAGCGCAGCTCAGAGAAGGGAATCCCCTTGTCCAGTCGCGGCTCGGGCGGAAGGCCGAGAACGCGCTCGCCGATCGTGTTCCGCAGGATCTCTTCGGTCCCGCCCGCCGACTTCAGCCCGGGCAGGAAGGAGACCATGTAAGCAAGGTCCGTGTGCTCGTCCAGGCCCTCGGGCCCCAGCACATCCGCCAGCAGGTCCCCCGCCTTGATCGCGCCGTTGACGATCGTGACCTTCGCAAGGCCCGCCTCGGGGCCGGGGATCTGGCCTTTCTGGAGCGCCGTCAGCGTCCGGTAGCCGGTGAAGCGCACAGCGGTCAGTTCGCTGGCGATCTCGCCGAGCTGCCGGCGGACCTCCGGATCCCTGCGCGCGTGCTCGTCGGCAGCGATCGCCGCCGCGAAGCGGGTGGGCGTGTAGCCCATTCCCTCGCCCGACAGGCCGATCGTCACGCGCTCGTACATCAGCGTCGTCAGCGCGGTGCCCCAGCCGTTGCCCACGCCGCCCACCACGGAGCCGGCGTCGATCTCCACGTCGTCGAAGAACACCTCGTTGAACTCCGCCTCACCGGAGATCTGGCGCAGGCCGCGCACGGTTACGCCCTCGGCGTCCATCGGCACGATGAACATGGTCATGCCCTTGTGCTTGGGCACATCCGCGTCGGTCCGTGCCAGCAGCAGGCCGTAGGAGGCGAACTGGGCGTTGGTGGTCCACACCTTCTGGCCGGAGAGGCGCCAGCTGCCGTCGTCCTGCAGCCGCGCGCGCGTCTGCACGGCCGCCAGATCCGATCCGGCGGCCGGCTCGGAGAAGAGCTGGCACCACACCTCATCGCCATGCAGCATCGCGCCCAGGTAGCGCGTCTTCTGCTCCTCCGAGCCGTGCGCGATGATCGTGGGCCCGAGCATGCCCACGCCGATCGCGTCGAGGATGCCGGGCACGCCCGCGCGAGCGATCTCCTGGTTGCAGATCACCTGCTCGATCGGCCCGAGGCCCTGGCCGCCGTACTCCCGCGGCCAAACCACGCCGGCCAGGCCGCCCTCGGCGAGCCTGCCCTGCCACGCGCGGCGCGCGGCGAGGATCTCATCCTCGTCCTGCAGCGCTCCGGGGCCCTGCAGCACGGGCGCCTGCGCCCTGTTCTCCTCCAGCCAAGCTCTGACCTTGCTGCGGTGGGCTGCCTGCTCGGGTGTGTCGTCAAGATCCACGCTGTCTCCTTTTTGGCTGACTGGCCAGTCAATCCCTGACAAGAACGGTACCCGACTTGCGCCCTCGCAAGCGCCGAGCGGCGCTCAGGCGCCGTCGGGCAGCGGCGGGTAGGGCACCCGCTTGAGGTGATAGACGTCCTGGAAGCCGGCGTCGAGCATCTCGGCGGCCTGTTTGCCGGGGGAGTTGGAGTCGAGCACGATCGCCCCCAGCCGCACGCCATCGTGCTCGGCCGTTGCCACAAGGCAGCGCCCCGCGGAGATCGTGTAGCCGGTCTTCAGGCCCGTCACGCCGGGGTAGCCGTAGATGAGCAGCGGGTTGTTGTTGGTCAGGAACAGCCTGCCGCCGTGAATCGGGAACGGCAGCGCCGCGGTGTATGTGCGCGTGATCTGTGCGATGCGCGGCTGTTGCAGGTCGACGTGCGCGAGCACCGCCAGGTCGCGCGCGCATGAGAAGTTCCCCGCGTTGAAGTAGCCCGACGGGGAGGAGTAGCGGGTGCAGCCCATCCCCAGCGCGGCAGCCTCGGCGTTCATCTTCGCCACGAACCGCCGCACGGTGCCGGCGACGGCCTGCGCGATCATCACGGCAGCGTCGTTGCCCGAGGGCAGCAGCAGGCCATAGAGCACGCTCTCGAGGCGCACGTGGTGGCCGAGCGGGAACTCGCCCACCTTCGAGCCCAGCTGGTCGATCGCCTGCCTCGTCACCAGGATCGGCGTATCGGGTGGCCCGAACCGCACCGCCAGCAGCGCGGTCATCATCTTGGTGAGGCTGGCGATCGGCACGCGCATGGTGGCGTTTCGCTGCCACAGCACCGCGCCGGTGCTCAGGTTGAACAGCAGCCCCTCGCGCGGGGGTTCATGGAACGGGATCTGCAGGGGATCGGAGGCGGGGCTGCCGATTCCCTTCAGCGCCAGCGCCGGCGTTGCGAGCGGAAGCCCGGCGGGTGAGAGCGCGATCGGCGCCGGGGCGGCGTGCCCGCGCGAGGCGCCGTGAGCCCGCGCTCGATGGCGTGCGCCGGAGAAGGCACCCAGTGCGAGCGCCGCCACGAGGGCGGCGGCCAGGACGAGCGCGCCGCCGGCCCCGAGCAGGCGCCGTCGGCGCCTGCGCACGACAAGATTGGGCCTGCGGGTGCGGCCCTGGCCGGGTGGCATGAATGGTGTGCGGCTCATGGTCTGGTGTGGCCGTGCAGCGGCAGCGGTGCGCCGGCACTCGCAGCGCCTCGCGCGTGTGCCGGCCTCAGCGTGGAGGATTGCGCAGCGCGCCGACGATGCCGACCGCGAGCACGATCAGGATCAGGATCGAGATGATCCCGGCAGCCCCAAGGCCCTGTTCGACCACGCCCACGAAGGCGAGGTAGGCAAAGCCCACGATGAACATCAGCGCCACCCACAGCACGAGGATGCGCGTCATGCCGGCGCCCGGCACCATGGGTCCATTGGCTCTAGTAAACCGGCAAGTGCCGGCGCGCCCTGGTTCGCCCCGCGAACAGGCCGATCGTGAGCAGCCCGAAAGCGAATCCGCCGACGTGCGCGAAGTACGCCACGCCTTCGCCGCCGCCCACCGGGCCGGTCAGCCCGGCGGTGCCCAGATACAGCTGCTCCAGGAACCAGAATCCCAGCAGCAGCACCGCGGGCACCTCCACGATGGTGAAGAAGAACACGATGAACACCAGCGTGATGATGCGCGCGCGCGGCGCCATCAGCACGTAGCCGCCCAGCACCGCCGCGATCGCTCCCGAGGCACCCAGCGTCGGCGTCGTGGAGGAGGGGTCTGCGAGCACCTGTGCCGCAAGCGCCACGAGGCCTCCGGCCAGGTAGAAGGCGGGGAAGCGCACCCGGCCCAGGCGATCCTCCACGGTCGGGCCGAACACGCCCAGGAAGACCATGTTCCCGAAGATGTGCAGGAAGCTGCCGTGCAGGAACATCGACGTGATCACCGTGAGTGCCGTCGGCGGCTGGGACGGCGCGCGACCGGTCAGCGCTCCGAGCGCGCCGGAGGCCGCGCCCTGGCAGGCCACCGCCTCGCCGTACACCCCCGCCGCAAGCCGGTGTGTGATCAGCGCGCAGTGATCAGCGGGATGGGTGAGCTCATATGGGATCGCCCCGTAGCGCACGGCCACCGAGTCCGTGGGGCCCCCGAAGAAGCTGCCGCCGTGGCGGATCTCCAGCAGATAGGCCACCACGTTCGCGAGCACCAGCACCGCGGTGACCACGGGGAACCGTGCGAGCCTGACGTTGTCTCTGAGGGGGAACATCGCTGCGCCCGCGCGGCGCGGGGATCCCCGCGGAGGCTACCTGGGGGCCGCCAGCGGCCCGATCCCGGCACGCGCCTGCGGCACGTGCTGGTCGGCGTGGTAGGAGGAGCGCACGAGCGGGCCCGCGGCGACGTGATCGAAGCCCAGCGCGTAGGCGGCTGCCTCGAGGGCCGCGAACTCCTCCGGATGCCAGTAGCGCACGATCGGAAGGTGACGCTCTGACGGGCGCAGGTACTGCCCCACCGTGAGGACGCTCACGCCGCTCTGGCGCAGCGCCCCGAAGGTCTCCACGAGCTCCTCGTGGGTCTCACCCAGGCCGACCATCAGTCCCGACTTGGTCACCACCTCGCCCGCACCGAGCTCGCCGGCCAGGCGTAGCACCCTGCATGAGCGCTCGAAGCGCGAGCCGCGGCGCGCCAGCGGATACAGCCGTGGCACCACCTCGACGTTGTGGTTGAAGACGTCAGGGCGCTCCGCGATCACCTTCGCCAACGGCATCTCCTGCCCCTGGAAGTCTGGTGTGAGCACCTCGATCTGGCAGTCGGGCGCCTGCGCTCGCACCTGCCGGATCACGCCGACGAACGCGGAGGCGCCCTTGTCGGGCAGGTCGTCGCGATCCACGGAGGTGATCACCGCATGGCGAAGCCCCATGCGCGCGATCGAGCGGGCCACGCGCGCGGGCTCCAGAGGGTCGTTCCAGGTGGGACGGCCGGTCTTCACGTTGCAGAAGCCGCAGCGCCTGGTGCACGTGTCGCCGAGAATCATGAACGTCGCAGTGCCACGCTCCCAGCACTCGCCCACGTTCGGGCACGCGGCCTCCTGGCAGACGGTGTGCAGGTTCTCAGCGCGTATCAGCTCCGTCAGCTCCCGGTAGCGCCGACCCCCCGGAGGCGGCACCTTGAACCACGGAGGCTTGCGCTCGCGCAGCGGACGCACGTCGGATCCGAGCACCTTCAGCACGTCCATGCCGCCTGGCTTTGCCCGAGAGCGGGTGGCGCTCATGCGCCCACCGGCGCAAGCACGCGCTCAGAGCGCAGCGCCGCCGCGTCCGCCTCCGACGGGGCTGACATGGCGGCCTCGATTCCAAGCGCGCGGGCGCTCAGCAGGCGCTGGCGGCGCCCGTGCACGCGGCAGAACTCATACGCCATGCGCCTGCGAAAGCACTCCATGTCCCGTGCGCAGCCCTGGCCGGGTGCCCGCACCGACGCATCCGCCCGCGCTCGCTCGAGCTCGATCGAGGTCATGCTCACGCCCGGCAGCCCGCATGCGATCACCTGCGCGAACGGCGCCAGGTCGTTGTGGACGTTGACCGCAAAGCCGTGCGTGCTGACCCCGCGCCTGACGTGAACCCCGATGGAGGCGATCTTCCGCTCTGCCACCCACACGCCGGTGTAGTCCGCGCCATCCTCGGTGCGCGCACGTGCACGCAGGCCCTCGCCCTCCAGCGCGCGCACGATTGCCTGCTCCATCCGGCGCACATGGACGAGCACGTCGGCGATGGCCATGATCGGATAGCCCACCAGCTGGCCCGGGCCGTGGTAGGTGACCTTGCCACCACGATCCACCTCGACCACCTCGATCCCGCGCTCACGATGGTGGGCGGCACCCAGCGGCAGCTCCTGTGCGCACGCGCGCCTGCCCAGCGTGTACACGGGAGGATGCTCCAGCAGCAGCAGCGTGTCGGGGATCTCGCCCGCCTGGCGGCGTGCCCGCAGCGACTCCTGCACCGCCAGGGCGCTCGCGTAGGGAACCGCTCCCAGGTGGCAGACCCAGAGGTCGGGGCCGGGGCTTTGAGGTCTCACGGCTTGGCTCATCGATGCGCTCCCACCAAGCCTAGCGCCGCGACGGGGACCGCCCGGGTGCCGTGGGCACGACGGCCGGCGCCCTTACAGCGCCAGCGCCGAGGGTGCCTGCAGCAGCTCGCGGATCCGTGCCAGGAAGGCCGCCGCGTCAGCCCCGTAGAGCACGCGGTGGTCGCATACCAGCGTCAGCGTCATCACGTTGCCCACCACCACCTCGCCCTCGCGTGCCACCGCGCGCGCCTGCACCGATCCCACCGACAGGATCGCCGCCTGCGGCGGGTTGATGATGGCGGCGAAGCTGCGCACGCCGTACATCCCAAGATTGCTCACCGTGAAGGTGCCGCCGCCCAGCTCCGGTGGCGTGATCGCTCCCGAGCGCACCCGCTCGGCGAGTGCTCGCGTCTCGCGCGCGATCTCCCCCAGCGACTTCTCGTCGGCATCGAACACCGTCGGCACCACCAGCGCCTGCTCCGCCGCCACCGCCACGCCCACGTTGACGCGCTCATGGAGCGTCAGCGCGCCGTCGCGGTAGGTGCTGTTGACGCGCCGATGCTCGCGCAGTGCCAGTGCGCCTGCCTTGACGACCATGTCGTTGTAAGTGGGCGCGCCCAGAGGTTGATCGCCCTCGCGCTCGGGAGCCGACAGGCGCTTCAGCTCGGCGCGCAGCGTCACGCAGGCATCCATGTCCACGTCCATCTGCAGCGAGAAGTCCGGAATGGTCGCCCGCGACTCCGCCATGCGCCGTGCGATCGTCTGCTGCATGCGCGTCAGCTCCACGGGGGTTGCGAGCCCCTTGGCCGTGCCCGCCGGCGGCGGCTGGGGCAGCGGCGCCGGCTCCGCCGCCCCCGAGGCACCTCCCGGGCCGGCCGCCGCGGCGAGGATGTCAGCCTTCACGATGCGCCCGTTCGGCCCTGTGCCGCTGAGGGTGCGCAGGTCAAGCCCCTGCTCCCGGGCCATGCGACGCGCGAGCGGCGAGGCGATCGTGCGCCCGGGATCAGCTTCGCGGGCGGTCGCGTGCGCGGGCCCCGGGCGCGCTGAGGCGGGGGCCGGGGCGGGAGCGGGAGCAGGGGCGGGAGCGGGAGCAGGGGCGGGAGCGGGAGCAGGGGCGGGGGTGGGAGCGGACGCCGGAGCGGGCTGCTGCGGGGCGTCGCCGTCGAGCATCCCGATCACCGCGCCCACCGGCAGCGTCTGGCCCTCCCCGGCCATGATGTGCAGCGCTCCCTCCCCGTCTGACTCATAGACCATGGCGGCCTTGTCGGTTTCGATCTCCACCAGTTCCTGGCCGCGCAGGACGTGCTCTCCCTCGCTCCTGCACCAGCGCAGGATGGTGCCCTCCTCCATCGTGTCCGACAGCCGCGGCATCACGATCTCGCCCATCAGCGCCGCCCGGCGCCCGCCGCGGGGGCGCCCTCCAGGACCGCGAGCGCCGCGCTGACCACGTCGGCGGGGTGCGGGTAGGCGATGTCCTCCAGCGGCTTCGAGTAGGGCATCGGCACGTCCGCTCCGGTGACACGCCTGATCGGCGCGTCAAGGTGATCGAAAGCCTGCTCGGTGATGAGCGCTGCCAGGTTCGCTCCGACCCCGCCGTGCGGCCAGCCCTCCTCGACGATCACGCAGCGGTTGGTCTTGCGCACCGACTCCAGGATGCTCTGGAGGTCCAGTGGACGCAGCGTGCGGGGATCGATCACCTCCGCCTGAACCCCGTGCTCGCCCGCCAGCGTCTCGGCGGCCTGCTCGGCGGTGAGCGCCATGCGCGAGATGCCCACGATCGTCACGTCGGAGCCCTCGCGTGCGATCCTGGCGGCTCCGAAGTGCACCAGGTGCTCGGGGTCCTCGGGCACCTCGCCGCGCACGCCGTAGAGGGCCTCGTGCTCGATGAACACCACCGGGTTCTCGTCCCGGATGGCGCTCTTGAGGAGCCCCTTGGCGTCGGCCGCGGTCGCCGGCACCGCGACGAGCAGCCCGGGAATGTGCAGGAACAGCGCCTCCAGGCAGTGCGAGTGGGTCGGGCCCAGCTGATGGCCGGCGCCCTGGGGCATGCGTATCACCAGCGGCACCGTGGCCTGGCCGGCGAACATGTAGTGGATGTGCGCCGCGTGATTGACGATCTGGTCGAACGCGAGCAGAGAGAAGTTGATCGTCATCAGCTCCACCACCGGGCGCAGCCCGGTCATCGCGGCCCCGACGCCCATGCCCACGATCGTGTTCTCGGAGATCGGCGTGTCGCGGATGCGACGCTCGCCGAACTCCTCCAGCAGCCCGTCTGTGACCTTGAACGCACCGCCGAACACGCCGATGTCCTCACCCATCAGCATCACCCGCTGATCGCGTCTGAGCTCCTCCGCCAGCGCCTGGCGCAGCGCGTCGCGGTAGCGCATCAGCGCCATCAGCTGCCCTCCCGCAGCGGCTCGCCGCCATCCTCCCCAACGGCCAGCGCCTCGGTCAGCTGCTGGGGGATCTCGTCGTTGACCGCGGCGCCGGGCCGATCGCCGGTGGGCGCAGCGGCGGAGCGGCGCGTGGTGTAGGTGCCGCGCACCTCCCCGTCGAGAACGTACACGTCGTCGTAGAGGGACTCGGGCCGGGGGTATGGGGACGCCTCGGCGAACTCCACCGCCGCATCCACCTGCGCAAGCGCTTGCGCGTCGATGCCGGCCAGCGCGTCCTCGTCGAGGATGCCCTCCTCGAGCAGACGCGCGCTGAACGTGGAGATGGGATCGCGCTCGCGCCAGCGGGCCACCTCCTCCTTGCTGCGGTACTGCTCGGGATCGGCCATCGAGTGCCCGCGGAAGCGGTAGGTGACCGCCTCGACCAGCACCGGCCGGCGCTGCTCCCTGACGCGCGCCGCCGCCTCCGCCAGGACGCGGTGGGTGTCCACCACGTCCATGCCGTCGCAGCGCATTCCCGGCACGCCCAGGCTCTCGCCCTTGCGCTGCAGGTCGGTGACCGCGGAGTGGCGCCCCAGGGCCGTGCCCATGCCGAACTGGTTGTTGGTGACCATGAACAGCACCGGCAGCCTCCACAGGGCCGCGAGGTTGAGCGTCTCTCCGAACGTGCCCTGGTTGGACGCGCCGTCTCCGAACGTGCACAGCGTCACCTCGTCGGTCTCCAGCTGGTCGCTAGCCAGGGCGATGCCCGCGGCGATCGGCAGGTTTCCCCCGACGATTCCGTATCCGCCCATGAAGCGACGCGAGAGGTCGAACATGTGCATCGAGCCGCCGCGGCCGCCCGAGCAGCCGTCAATCCGGCCGAACAGCTCGGCCATGACGTTCGCGGGAGGCGTTCCGCGCACGAGCGCGTGGCCGTGGGAGCGATAGGTGGAGATCACGTAGTCGCTCTCGCGCAGCGCGCGCACGCTGCCGACGATGGTGGCCTCCTCGCCGATCGACAGGTGCAGGAAGCCGCCCACCTTCGCCCGCGCGTACATCTCCCCGGCGCGCTCCTCGAAGCGGCGGATCAGGGTCATCGTGGCCAGCCACTCGCGAGCCAGCTGCGCGTCGGGGAGCGGTGCGGGCGCTGTCGCCATCAGCTCTCCACGGTACTCCAGCGCGCGATGAACTCATCCTCCTGCATGCGTGCCAGATCGCCGCGCAGCTCCCGCGCCAGAGCGCTGGCGGCCTGCGCGGGGCGGTCCCAGTAGAGGACCACCTCGCCGCTTGCGATCTCCACCACCTCCACGTGGTCGATCCGGCTCGCAGAAGCCAGCAGCGCGGGGGTGCGCCCGACGCGGGTCACTATCAGCCTGTACGCGCGCTCGGCGATCAAGCGGCGGAGCTCCCGGTCGAGGTTCTCAGGTCCGCCGCGCCCCCAGCCTCCAACCGGGCCGCGGCTTCCTCGAGCGCGTGCTCGCCCTCGAACACCGCGGGCGTGGAGCCCCCGATCACGAGCGCCGGAAGCTCCGTCACGCCCAGCCGGGCGGCCGTCGCCGTGGCGTCGCGCAGCTGTGCGGCGACCGAGCGGCTGTCCGCGGCGGAGAGCACCGCGCGCGGATGCATCTCGCAGGCGGCGGCCGCAATCAGCACGAAGTCCGGATCCTCGAGGCTGTGCCCCCCCGCAAACGCCTGGCGGTAGGCCGCCTGGACGAACGGAACCACCCGGCCGATCGACTTGGCGTACGTGGCCACGCGCATCGCCAGCGAGCCGTCGAACGGATATGGCTCAGGCAGCCGGAACGGCTGCAGGCCCAGCTCGCGCGCACGCGCGCAGAGCAGCTCGAGCTCTGCCTCCCGCTGCCCCTCGCCGAGCACGCTGGGCGCGATGGCGCCCGGGAGATCCCGGCCCAGCACCGGCTGCCACTCTGCGGCCACCGGCAGCAGCTGCAGCGCGCGCTCGGCAGCGAAGTACGCCCACGGGCTCTCAAGGTCGAAGCAGAAGGTGGCGAGGGTGCGCGTCACCTTCCCTGCGCCCGGCTCACGCTCAGCCGTGGATCAGCCAGCCGTCCGCCGCCCGGCCGGCCTCCATCACGGCCTCCGACAGCGTCGGGTGGCCGTGCACGATCCGCCCGACCTCCGGGAAGCCACCCTCGAGCATGCGCACGTTGACCAGCTCCTGGATCAGCTCGGTGGCCCGGGAGCCGACGATGTGGCCGCCGAGCAGCTCGCCGTATGCGCTCTCGCCAACAAGCTTGACCATGCCGGTGCGGTCGCCGTACACCGTTCCGCCGCCCACCGCGCCATAGGGCACCTTGCCCACGACGACCTCGTAGCCCTGCTCGCGCGCCTGCTCCTCGGTGAGCCCGAAGGAGCCCACGTTGGGCGTGCAGAACGTCGCCCTGGGGATGTCCTGGTAGGACAGCGGGTGCGTGCTCATGCCCGCTGAATCCTCCGCGGCGATGATGCCCTCGTCCGAGGCCTTGTGCGCCAGTGCCGGGCCGGCGACGAGATCGCCGATCGCGTACACGCCTGCGCGGCTCGTGCGCATCGCGCCGTCCACGCCGATCAGCCCGCGCTCGTCGAGCTCGATTCCCGCCTCCGCCAGGCCCAGTCCCTCGACGTCAGCGCCTCTGCCGGCCGCGATCACCAGGTAGTCCACCTCGGCTGAGGTCTCGCCGAAGGAGAACGCAACGGACGCCTCCGTTGCCTTGACGTCGGCGACCAGCGCGCCGGTGTGCACCGCGATGCCCTGGCGCTTGAGCCCGCGCTCGACCAGCCGGGAGATGTCAGCGTCCTCGGTCGGCAGAACCCGATCCAGCGCCTCCAGCAGCAGCACGTCGCTGCCGAGCCGCGCAAATCCAGAGGCGATCTCGGCGCCCGACGCGCCGGCACCCACCACCGCCAGGCGTCCCGGCAGCTCGGCCAGCGCCCATGCCTGCTCGGTGCCTATCACTCGCCCGCCGAACTGCACGCCGGGGATCGACCGTGCAGTTGAGCCGGTCGCAAGGATCACCGTCTCCGCCGAGATGCTCTGCCCGCCCACGTGCACCGACCCGTCGGCGCTCAGCGAGGCGTCGCCCTCGATCAGCTCGATCTCGTTTTTCTTGAAAAGTCCGCTCACGCCCGAGGTGAGCGTCGCCACCACCTTCTCGCGCCGCGCCTGCACCGCCGGGTAGTCCACCTCCACGCCGGCGACCTTCAGGCCGAAGTCTCCTGCCTCGCGGATCTCCGACAGCAGGTCGGCCGAGCGCAGAACGGCCTTGGCGGGGATGCACGCGTAGTTCAGGCAGCGACCGCCCACCTTGTCGCGCTCGATCACCGCGGTGCGCCTGCCCAGCTGCGCGGCACGGATCGCAGCCACGTAGCCGCCCGGTCCCGAGCCGATCACGATGCAGTCATAGGAGCCCTCGGCCATCGGCCGTGAGCCTATCGAACGCCGAGCGCCTAGCCCGTCCGTGCGCCGTCGTGGCGCTCGCCCGCCTGGATGCGCCCCATCACACGAACGAGCTTCCAGAACAGCCAGCCGCCGAGCCCGATCGCCAGCACGCACGCGCCTGCCGCCAGCAGCGTCTCTGCCAGCACCATGGCAAGGCACGTAGCGATGATCTGAAATGTCAGGATCGCCTCGAATCCGAGCACCGCCCAGTACCGGCGCAGGTACATCCCCCGGGCGAGCGCCAGGAACACCACCGCCAGGAAGATCGCGCCGGGCTGCGATCCGCCGTGCTTTGACAGGTTGTGGTCGGTCAGCCCGGCAACGGCCACCGTGAGCGCGACCAGCACGCACACCGCCACCGCGACCAGCAGCGCGCGCGGGCGCTCGTCCTCTGCCAGTGGCAGCAGCGCCTCGCGCGCCTGCGCCTCGCGCCTGGCCCGCGCCGCCGCGCGCGAGTCTGCCTCCGGCTCGGGCTCGCTGGCGACGCTCATCTCAGGCAGTCTCGCAGGCCGCGCCAGGGTCCCCCGCCGCCCGCCGCCCGCCGCCCGCCGCCCGCCGCCCGCCGCCCGCCGGCCGGGCGCGGCTCACTTGACGACTTCGATCACACCGTTCATGGAGGCCGGGTGGATGGTGCACTGGTAGTGGATCACCCCGGGCTTGGTCAGCTTGACCTCGAACGTGTGGCCTTCGCCGAAGTCTTTGGAGGCGAACTGCTGCGGCCCGCTCTCGCTGGTCACGTTGTGTTCAACGCCGTCGTAGTTGGTCCACCTGACCGTGCTGCCGGCCTTCACCCGGACCACGTCGGGATGAATCGCGATGTCGTGGTAGGCGATCTGCACCGTGCCGCTGAGCACGGGCGATGAAGCCGACGGGGAGGCGAACTGCGGCGTGGTGGTGGTTTTCAGGCTGCTGCCGCCGGAGGTGGATCCAGATTGGGCGCTCGAGGACTGCGAGGAGCTGCTGCTGTTGCTGCTCGAGGACCCGCAACCGGCGAGCAGCACCAGCGCCGAGGTTGCAATGAGAGCGGTGCGCCGTGTCGTCATCGGATCCTTTCGTCGCGGGGGTGCCCACGTCACGATGGCACACTCGGCGGGCGGCGGCCCGCGGCATCCGAGCGCCTAGACTCACCGCTCCGATGCAGCCGCTCCATTTCCTCACCGGCGCAGAGCTCAGCGTGGCGCAGCTCGACGCGCTGCTCGACCGCGCGGCCGCGCTCAAGCGCGAGCCGCTCGCCTCGCGGGCGCTCGCGGGACGCTGCGTTGGGCTGGTCTTCCAGAAGCCCTCAACCCGCACACGCGTGTCCTTCGAGGTGGGAATTCACGAGCTGGGAGGCCACGCGCTGATACTGCGCAGCGACGAGATGCAGCTCTCGCGTGGCGAGGGCGTGCGCGACACGGCGCTGGTGCTCGCCCGGCACCTTGCAGCGGTGGGCGTCCGCACGGGCCCCGACGCGATGCTCGAGGAGCTGGCGGCGCACAGCCAGATCCCGGTGATCAACATGCTCAGCGCTCGTCACCACCCCTGCCAGGCGCTGGCGGACCTGCTCACCCTGCGCGAGGCGTGCGGCTCGCTGGCGGGCCTGCGCGTGGCATACGTCGGGGACGGCAACAACGTCGCACGCTCGCTGGCGGTGCTGGGCACGCTGGCCGGCCTGCACCTGGCGATCGCCTCACCCGAGGGCTACTCGCTGGAGGACGACCTGTCGCTGCCGGACGCCGCCACGGGTGTGGTGACGCGCCACCGGGACCCGCGCGAGGCTGTCAGTGGAGCGGTGGCCGTCTACACGGACGTCTGGGTCAGCATGGGCGATGAGGGCGACGCGGACGCGCGGCGCAGCGCGCTCTCGGACTACCGCGTGGACGACGCTCTGCTCGACTGCGCCGCGCCGGGTGCGTTCGCGATGCACGACCTGCCCGCACACCCCGGCGAGGAGATCTCCGCCGAGGTGCTCTACGGCAGCCGCCAGCGGATCTGGGATCAGGCCGAGAACCGCCGCCACGCGCAGAAGGCGCTGCTGGAGCTTCTGCTCCCAGCAGGAGCGGGGACCGGCGCGGGAGCGGGTGCCGGCGAGGGTGCCTGAGGCGCACCTCACGCGCTCGCAGGACCAGGCGCCGGCGCCCGCGCCATCGGCGGCGCCTGACGCGGGCGTGCTGCCTGACGCCGGTGCGCTGCCAGACGCGGGCGTGCTGCCTGACGCCGGTGCGCTGCCAGACGCGGGCGTGCTGCCTGACGCCGGTGCGCTGCCAGACGCGGGCGTGCTGCCTGACGCCGGTGTGCTGCCCGATGGCGGCGCGCTGCCTGACGCGGGCGTGCTGCCCGCGGCCCAGCGCCCCCAGCGCGGCGAGGAGCTCGAGCTGGACGTGGAGTCGCTTGCGTTCGGCGGCGAGGGGGTGGCGCGGCTACCCGACAGCGGCTACGTGGTGTTCGTCGCGGGTGCGATCCCCGGCGACCGCGTGCGCGCCGTGGTGCACAAGCGCAAGCGCAGCTATGCGCACGCGCGCACCGTTGAGGTGCTGAGCCCCGGCCCCTACCGCATCGCGCCGCGCGCCGAGCATCCGGGTGTCCCGTGGCAGGTGATCCCTTACGAGCGCCAGCTCGAGATCAAGGCCGGGCAGGTCGAGGAGGCGCTGCGGCGCATCGGGCATCTCGACGGCTTCGCCAGCGAGCCGATCGTGCCGGCGCTCGAGCAGTGGCGCTACCGCAACAAGCTCGAGTACTCCTTCGGCCAGGACGACGCGGGCGGCCTGGTGTGCGGCTTCCACCTGCCGGCGGGCGCCAACCGCGTGGCCGGGATGGATGACTGCCTGCTGGCCTCAGAGCAGGGCAACCGCGCGCGCCCGGCCGCGCTGGACTGGTGTCGCTCACAGGGGCTCTCCTCATGGGAGGGCGCACGGCTGGGGCGCGGCCCCGGCGCCGCCCGCGGGCAGCGCCCGGGCCCGGCCGCGGACGGCCGTGCGCGCCTGCGCAACCTGGTGGTGCGCGAGGGACGTCGCACCGGCAAGATCCAGGTGAGGCTGGTGAGCACGGGCGGCGAGCTCGAGCCCGGTCTGCTGGCCGCGGCGCTGCACGAGCAGCTGGGGGAGGGGCTCAGCGGCGTGCTCTGGAGCAGGAGCGACAGCCCGGCGGAGACCACCGCGGGCGGTGAGACCGAGCTTGTCTGGGGCGAGGCCGAGCTGCCCGAGCGCCTGGGCGAGCTCGACCTGCGGATCTCAAGCGAAGCGTTCTTCCAGACCAACACCGAGATGGCCGAGGTGCTCTACGCGGTGGTGGGCGAGTACGCGGCGCTCGAGGGGTGGGAGCGCGTGTATGACCTCTACTGCGGAATCGGCACGATCGCGCTCACGCTTGCACGAGGCGCGGGGGAGGTGTGGGGCATCGAGCTGGTGCGCGAGGCGGTCGCCGACGCGATCGCCGCAGCTTCCCGCAACGACATCCAGTCGGCGCGCTTCTTCGCCGGCGACACGCGTCTGGCGCTCGGCGAGCTCGTGGAGCGCACGGGCCGGCCCGATCTAATCGTGGTGGATCCTCCGCGCGCGGGGCTCTCCAAGAAGGTGGTGCACCGCATCATCGATGCCTCTCCGCGCAGGATCGTCTACGTCTCCTGCAACCCCACCACGCTCGCTCCGAACGCAGCGGAACTGGTTGGCGCAGGCTGGACGCTGCGCCGCGTGCGGCCCGTGGACATGTTTCCCCAGACTCACCACATCGAGTGCGTTGCCGTGCTCGAGCGCGTGTAAGCGCCCGTGCGACGGGTAGCCTGCCGCATCAGGCTCATACACCCGTAATCAGGGAGAAAGCAATGAAGAAACCATCTCCGGCGCTCGTGGTCGCCGGCCTCGCCCTGTTCGTATCGCTCGGTGGCACCGGCTACGCAGCCTCCCGGCTGCAATCTTCTGCAACCACCGCCGCGAGTAGGCACAGGGCCGCGCCGCTCACCTCAAAGCAGGTCGAAAAGCTGATCGCGGCCTACGTCAGGCACCACCACATCGGTGCCGTCGGGGCCACCGGTTCCCAGGGCGCGACCGGCCCGCAGGGATCGGCCGGCGCCACCGGCGCACCAGGTGGCACGGGCCCGCAGGGTCCCGTCGGGGCCACCGGTTCCCAGGGCGCGACCGGCCCGCAGGGATCGGCCGGCGCCACCGGCGCACCAGGTGGCACGGGTCCGCAGGGTCCCCGGGGCCCA
>Ga0182012_10002753_pt1 | contig 18948 bp, 11 predicted proteins | sample 612S2SmetaG_FD_120486 | JGI IMG/M metagenome (GOLD analysis project Ga0182012, IMG submission 120486) | Permafrost microbial communities from Stordalen Mire, Sweden - 612S2S metaG | ecosystem: Environmental > Terrestrial > Soil > Wetlands > Permafrost | place: Sweden: Stordalen | collected...
CATCGCCTCTTCTTCGGACGGAACCAAGCTTGCCGCCGGCGTCTGGCCAGGTCAAATTTATACCTCCACGGATTCAGGTGTGACGTGGACGCCGCGTGACAGCAGCCGGAGTTGGACTTGTATTGCCTCTTCCTCGGATGGAACCCAACTCGTCGCGGCGGGTTACGGCAGCGGCAGCGGCGGTCCGATTTATACTTCCACTAATTCCGGGGCGACATGGACGGCGCAGAATAGCGGCAACCGGGGTTGGGTTTCCGTGGCCTCTTCATCCGATGGAACCAAACTCGTCGCGGTGGTCGGCGGTGGTCAAATATATACCTCCGCCGATTCGGGCGTCACGTGGACGGCGCGCGACAGCAGCCGGAGTTGGACTTCCGTGGCCGCCTCATCAGACGGGAGCAAACTCGTCTCCGTGGTTCAATACGGTCGGATTTACACCTCCACCTTGCCACCTCCCGGCAACGTCGTGCAAGTAACCTGGCCCTATCCCTCGACCGGCTGGACATTGCAGCAAAATTCAGATTTGACGACGGTCAATTGGTCGGACAGCAGCGGCATTTCCAACGACGGAACAAATAATTTCATCACCCTTACTTCACCAACTGGGAATTTATTTTTTCGGCTGCAACAGCCGCAATAGTTGTCGATCACATTCGCCGTCAGAACTCGCAGCAAAATCTGTTCGCGCGCCGGCCGGGACGGCACACGGACCGGTTAAGCATGACTTGAGATCATAGTCGAACCCGCGGCAACGAACTCCGCATGAGCCCACGGTCTGTCGCTGGAAGCCAGACGTGGGCTGCCAGCAGCATACAGTTACACGCCAATGGAGGGCCGGTCTTCGAGCCCATAGCTCGCGGGCCGGAAAGGGTGAGACCAGTAATCATCCACAGTAAATGCGGGCACCTGATGCGAGCAGGCCGGGTTGTGAGAAATTTGGTGGTGTGGAAATCCACGACACCATCCGTAAATCATGCCATCATGGCTGCGATATAAAAATAAATTATTCATGGTTCTTGGCCGGCGTATCGGTGCTTTGGGGAATGTGGCTTTGTCACGGAATCCCTGAATTCCAAGCAGCTTTATTGAGGGTTCACGGGCCAGTGCCTTTTATGACGAGAACGGTGGTTGCGGTCGGGCCGATTGGTTGGTTGGTTTTGTCGGCGGCATTTGCCGTTCTGGTCATTCTCAAAGATCGGAAATTCCGCTCGCGCTATTGGAATCCACTTTTAACAATCTTTCTCATGATTTCGGCGGGCGGCGTGATGTATGCTCTGATATATCCGTTTCTCCAATTCGGTGATGTACTTCATTAAAACCTTCATGGAGACACAACGGCAATTCAGGAGGGATTTACTGTGATAAAACAAGGCCCGTTTGCGACTGGATAGCCGCAAAAGTTTGACGCAATACCTGTTAGACGGCATCTTACGTCATGGAAAAACGAAAGCTCAAAGTCGGAGACAAGATTCGAGTTACTGGTTACAGACCCGGCAATTATGCGCCGGGTGTTGTGGACGACATGGGGACGGAGGAGCTTTTCAAAAGTTTGGTTGGGCGTCGCTACACCGTCAGAGGATTTGATGATTATGGCAACCTTGAGCTCCAGCCTAAGCGATGGTATACCGGCGGGATTGAGCCAGACTTGGTTGAGTTGGTCAGGAGGACGCATGCCACCTAAGTTGCGCGAGCCAAGGTGGGTGGGCGTTGGGATATGCCATGTAATAGTTCCCATGTGGCAAGATTGGCCGTCAGGCCGCTTCACACGCCATTTGCCATGAGCATCGCAATCCAGACATATCCGGTGATGCCGACCCGCCCCTGTGGTTTTTGTCTGTCCTTGCAGGGAGGCAGTGTCTTTGCCGACTTCGACACTGACAATACCACCATTATTTCCCTCCGCAGGATTTCATTCGATGGTTATGGCTGCTGCCGAGTAGAAAAGTCCATCCCGAAGATGAATTCAAGCGACTCACGTTTGCTTCTTGATGCAGTTGCTTGTGGCAAGCTTGAGACGCTTGAGGTCGAGGAGGTCTTGCGGAGATTCTTTCGACAGAACAAGGATGTGATTTGGAGTGATGCTCTTGCGGAGCATGGTTTACTTTGACCCAGGGAGGTGACTTTTCCAAATCTGATACCGCCATTTGATATTGATTGCGGTTTTTTCTGCCTTTTCGTGAATTTACCTGAGGAGCCCTGATGATAATACCATTGCAAACATTGACTGTGATGAGGTGTGAAGCGGGGTGACAACCGCATTTCCCGATTGTGAGCCGCAAACTCCAACCGCTGATCCAGGCCGACATGGGATGGGCGGGAGGCGGACCTTTCCCGCAGACTGACCGGCGCACCCGGCGTTGACTCCAGCCGGCGATCAGGGATGCATGAGGCGGAAGAACAAATTCCCCTGGGACGGGGCGATCGTGGCGGTGTTATTGCTGACCACGCCGCCATAGTCGCCCCAGTTGCCCGTGGTGAGGGCAGTGTTGGTTTGCAGCACATAGCCGGTGGACGGGACGGGCCACGCAACCACCGGGGTCCCGCCCGCAAGGGAAATCGCCAGCAACGGCGGCGGGGAAACGGGCGGCACCGGGCCAATGGCCAGGGCGGTGGGACTCCCCAGACCGCTGGCGAAGATGCTGGGAGCGGGCGACAGGGCGCCACCCGAATTGAGGTACTCGTATATCTTACCGTCGGCGTTGTCCGCCACAAACAGGTTGCCGTTGCTGTCAAACGCCAGGCCATCCGGCGACCGGACGGCGGCGAAGGTGGTCACGGCGGAGGAGAGCGTCCCGCCGTTGTTGGTGAATTCATAGACGGCGCCGGCACCGTAATCCGTCACCCACAGGTTGCCGTTGCCGTCAAACGCCACCCCTCGGGGATCGGCGGAACCGCCCGGCAGCGTCACAAACGTGGTGTGGCTGCCGTTGGCCGCGAACTTAATAATGCTGCCGTAGCCGCCGTTGGCCATCCACAGGGTTCCGCTGTGGTCAAAGGCCAACCCCCCGACGGACAGCCCGCCGCCGGCGGCGAAGGTGGTCTCCACCGGCCCGTTGGCGGCGGACGTGAATTTGTAAATGACGGCGGTTTGATTGGGGTAGGATTCGCCGTCCATGAACAGGTCGCCGCCGCTGTCCAGCGCGAGACCAAAGGCGGACAAGGCGCCGTTGTAGAAGAGGCCGCCGCCGCCAGCAGAGGCAAACTCGTCGATAAAACCGTAACCATTGTTGCTGTTGTAGTATCCCGCCAGCACGTTGCCATTAGTGTCAACCACCAGACTGTCCAGATCACCGGTCGGGGGCGTGGATTGCGAATTGAAGGTGCTCTGGCTGGCGGCTCCGATGGTGGTGTCGAACTTGTAAATGTCGCCGCCGGCAGCCACAAACAAATTGTCCGCCTGCGTCCCGTGCGCGGCCAAGGCGAGCAGGACTAATACATAATAAAATTTAGGCTTCATTCAACTTTCCCATTTCCAAGAAATTTACCCGCGGCGATTTTGCAACGGCTTTCTAGCGGACCGGGCGGGAGTGCAAGAGCGGGCCGAGAGGGCGGCCAGGGGATCGCGCAGGGCATCCCGCGCGCGAAGAACGGAGGCCAAAACGGTCCCGCCCGGTCACTTTCGGCGGGCGGGAAACTCGCGAACGCCGCCGCGATAATTGACTTGTGGTTTTAAGCGCCAGGCCCGGGCGGCGGCCGCTTCAAAGCCCCGGCGCTTTCGTCCGGATCGAATACAACGAGGAACGTGCGCCGATGAACAGCGTCCGCCGGTCGGATCCGCCGAAGGCGAGGCTGGAGGGGCGTTCCGGCAATTCCAGCACGCCGGTCTCGTGGCCGGCGCGGTTGTAGATCCACACCTGGCCGTCCGCGAGATAAACATTGCCGGCGGTGTCGGCGACCACGGCGGTTCCGCCCCGTTCGGCAAAGACCGTGGTGACCAACGACCGGTAATTGTCCAGCCGGGCCACGTACGTGCGGCCATCATCCTCGCTGGTGAGCCAGTGCGCGCCGCCGGGCGCGAAGGAGGCCAGTTGGGAGCTTTGCAGGTTGGGCCGCCAGGTGCCGCCGGCCAGGATCGCGGTCTTCGTGCCTGGGGCATAGAAATATCCGCGATGTTCCTCCGGCACGTTCGTGATGATGGCGGTGTTGCTGTTGGCACGGAAAACGTAGCCGCGATGTTCCAGCAGGTCTTGGAGCAAGGAAAGCGGGTTGTGCAACCCGACCGGCAGCAGGAGCACCGTCTCCGGCAGCGGTTCCGGCGTCTCCCGGACGGCTTCCGCGCGGCCCGGAGCCGGTCCAAGATCCGCCAGGTTCAGATGATAAACGGCTTTTTGATTGGCGATGGCGAGGAGGCTGGCGGGCGGCACAAACCCCAGCACCTGCGGCTGGGCCGGGACTTGGGCGAGCAATTCCGCCTGTCGGGCGGCGGCGTCCCAGCGATAAATCTTGCCGTTGGCGGCATCGCTGAAGAACAGAACGCCGGCGTCGCTGGCGGTCAAACCGGAGGCGTTGCTGAAACCGGTCGCGAGCCGCTCCAGGCCGGCCTTTTTTTGAAACACCGCGGGCAGGGGCACCACCCGGGCCGGCGGCGGGTTCCGGTTCACCACGCAACTCGTGAAGAAATGGGAGCGCACGGCCACCCCGCTGTCCTCCGCGAAAACGGCGTTGTCGAACGCCAGGCGCGTCTGGCTGAAGACCTTGACGTTGTGGAAAGCGATGTGGTCGGACCGGCGGACGATGACCGCATCGGTCTTCGGCAGCACGTTGCGCGACACGCGATAGAGGTAGGTGTTGGCGAACTGCAGGTTTTGCGAATCCTGGATCTCAATGGCGTTGGCCTCGGCCCCGGCGGGATTTTCCTCCTCGGTCTGTTGCGCGTAAATCTCCCAATTGCGGACATTGAAATATTGCGACTCGATGCGCAGATGGTGCTCGACCGAGATTTGGTAAATTTTTCCGGGCGAGGCGGTGTTCTCGACCCGCAGGCCGAGCTTGCTGCCGGTGTTGTGCGGCCAGCAGCCGCGGAAAATGCCGCCGCCACCCCGGATGATAAGATCCCCGGCCTGCTGCGAGTCGGCGCTTTCCGGACCCCGGGCGGGGCCGGCACCGCCGCCGCCCACACCGGCGTTGCCGCGCCCGGGCGCGGCGTTGGTGCCACCGCGTCCGCCCGGCGCGCCCGCGCCGCGACCCCGGCCGCCGCCCGGGCCGTCGCCGCCGAACGAGACGTCGTCCAGCAGCGAATTGGTGCCGGCCAGCCAGAGGACGGCCGCCACCCGCGGGTCCCGGCCGGTCGCACCAAAGCTCAGGGAACAGACCAGATTGCTGCCTCCGGGCGGCGCGGTGATGACCCCGGTCAGTTCATCTTCGCCCGCGAGAGCCCCAGCCCCGCCGGTGAGCGTGATTTGCGTCGTGCCGGGATTCAGTCCGATCAAGTCGGTGTCCGGCCGCAACTTCAAGGGCTTGGAGGTGCGGTAGGTGCCTCCGGGGAAGAAGAGCACCCGGTGCTGGTCAATGGCCGCCTGCAACGCCGCCGTATCGTCCCCGGATTCATTGGTCCCCGCGCCGGGGGGACGGACATTGAACCATTGGTCCATCGGCGGCAGCGCCGGGATGTCGCCGGGAACCGGGGGCGCGGCCTGCTGGAGCGCGTGTTCATGATGGCGAAGGTGGATCCCCTGTTCTCGTCCATCGGCGCCAACTTCCAGTCCGAGCGCGAATTGATCCACCTGGTAATTCCGCCCCGGCGCCGAGACGCGGGTCCCACCGTTGAAAAACAACGGCACATTGCTGCAGGTGATGTTGGTGAAGGTGACTTCCGAATGGGCGTTGTGCCAGTCGCCGGCGACGAACGCCGCCGTACTGATGTTTTCGAGCTGCAGGTCGCGCGCATACAGTTGCTCGACTTCCCCCGGCGGGATTTTCAGGGCCACGGGCAGATTGGCGAACCGCACCCGGATGAGAGTGCAGCCGGCCTCCGTCGTTTGGATGGCCGCGGTGCGCTGTCCGTCAAAACTGGAATCCATGAGCAAGAACTGCCAAGCGGGCGCCGTGCGTTTGGTGAGGATGCCATATTCGCCGCCATGGATGTGAATATCGCTCGCCTGGTTGCCGATGTCTTCGAGCGCCGCGCGGGCGGAGCCGACCTGGAAATCCATGTGCGTGAGCATGCTGTGCTGGGCCACATGGAAACGAACGGCGATGGCGGCGGGGTTGCCGTCCTGCAATTGGAAATCAATGTTGTTCATCCCGCTGTAAAAGGTGAATTCGGAGGCGTCCACGAGCGGTCCCCCGTCCGGCGGGCGGTTGTCGGCGAATTGAATCAGGTACCGTCCTGTTCCCTCCTGAAAACCCGGCGTGTTGCGGCCCAGCACGAACACCGGGCGCCGGGGGCCGTAACCGATCAGGCGGATGCCGGACCAGACGTAAACGGTCTTGGCGAGCCGGTAGCTGCCGGCGGGAATCAACACCACGCCGGCGCGGGTCTCCTGGGCGCGGTTGACGGCCCGTTGCAAGGCGTCGGCGTCATCGCCCGCCCCGTCGGCCTGGGCGCCGAATCCCGCCTGGGTGAAATCCACGGCCCGAGGGTCGTCAGGTCGTTGGGTAAAGCAGGACTGCGCGGGCAGCCGGCCGCCACCCGCGGCCGCCAGGGCAACGACCAGGGCGCCAACCCGCGCCCCAGCCAGAAACGCCGGCCCAATTCGCAACATGGATGAATTCAAGGGATTCATATCGCCGTTTATTAGAGGTTATGCTCCAATGGTGGCGGCTTGAAGGCCAAATGTAAATAGCGGAAGACTCCAAGCGAAAATTGAGGGGTGACGGGGTTTAACCAAGCCCTGCCAAAAAGTCGGAATGTGAGCAAACGCCACCCCTGGTGGGGCCCCAAGGGGGTCGGGTTTCGGGTTTCGAGTTTCCCGCGAAGTGGGGAGGACGAGGCGGTGGCTGGATGTGGGGACGAGCCGTCCCCACCCGACTCTGCCGGCAGCCATCGAGCCTCCCGCACCGGCCGGCCATTTTTTCTGGAAATTCGTCAGAAACACCTTGCATTCGCCGGAAATCTTTCCAAAATCCCCGTTAGAAATTTAACCAACAACTAATTTAATCAACCATCAACCAAAACCATCCTAATCCATGAGCATCAACTTGAAGCAGTTTGAAGTCTGGTTTGTCACGGGCAGCCAGCATTTGTACGGACCGGAAACCCTCAAGACGGTGGCGGTGCATTCGCAGGAAATCGCCAAGGGGCTGGGGGCCGCGCTGCCGGTCAAGGTGGTCTTCAAGCCGGTGCTGGTGACGCCGGACGCGGTGACGACGCTGTGCCAGGAGGCGAACAATGCGCCGAAGTGCATCGGGCTGATCACCTGGTGCCATACGTTCTCGCCGTCCAAGATGTGGATCAACGGGCTGAAGCAATTGCGCAAGCCGGTGGCGCATCTGCACACGCAGTACAACCGGGATTTGCCGTGGGCGGACATTGACATGGATTTCATGAACCTGAACCAGGCGGCGCACGGGGACCGCGAGCACGGGTTCATCTGGAGCCGGCTGCGGTTGAACCGGAAGGTGGTGGTTGGGTTCTGGCAGGAGCCGTCGGTGCAGGCCCGGCTGGGCGCCTGGGCGCGCGCCGCCGCCGCGTGGGCGGACTGGCAGACGGCCAAATTCGCCCGGTTCGGCGACAATATGCGCGAGGTGGCGGTGACCGAGGGCGACAAGGTGTCCGCGCAGATCAAGTTTGGCTTTGCGGTGAACGGTTACGGCGTGGGCGACCTCGTGAAGCTGGTCAACGCGGCGACCAGCGCGGAAATTGACGCCTTGGTGAAGGAATACGAAGAACTTTATGACGTGGCGGCCGACCTGAAGAAGGGCGGCAAACGCCAGGCGTCCGTCCGCGAAGCGGCGCGCATCGAGCTGGGTCTGCGGGCGTTTCTGACGGGCGGCGGGTTCCAGGGTTTCACGACGACGTTTGAAGATCTGCACGGGCTGGCGCAACTGCCAGGCCTGGCCCCGCAACGGTTCATGGCGGAAGGTTATGGATTCGCGGCCGAAGGGGATTGGAAGACCGCGGCGCTGGTGCGGGCCATGAAGGTGATGGGCTCGGGCTTGAAAGGCGGCACGTCGTTCATGGAAGATTACACCTACCATTTGAACCCCGGCGGCAAGGTGGTGCTGGGCGCGCACATGCTGGAAATTTGCCCGAGCATCGCGGACGGCCGGGCGTCGTTGCAGGTGCATCCTTTGGGCATCGGGGGCAAGGCGGATCCGGCCCGGCTGGTGTTTAACACGTCCGCCGGCCCGGCCTTGAACGCGGCGCTGATGGATCTGGGCAACCGCTTCCGCCTGCTGATCAACGAAGTGGACAGCGTCAAACCGGAACAGCCCATGCCCAAGCTGCCGGTGGCCCAGGCGGTGTGGAAATGCCGTCCGTGTTTTGAGACCGCCTGCGCGGCGTGGATCTACGCGGGGGGCGCGCATCACACCGGCTTCAGCCATGTGGTCACGACGGAGATGCTGGAGGATTTCGGCGCGATCGCCGGGCTGGAAGTGCTGGTCATTGACGCCGACACCAAGCTGCGCCAGTTCAAACAGGAACTGACGTGGAACGAGACCGCCTATGGGCTGAAGAGCGGCTGGGTGTCGTGAGATAATCAGTAACCATCTCTGCGGGGCGGGCGTCTGTTTCTGATGAGCCTATAAACATCTGAAATATCGTGCCCGCCCCGCCTGATGTCCCGTCGGTAGGACAACCCTCCCAGTTTGACTTGTTCAAGCCGGAGGGGCGTCCGCCCATTCAGGAGCCGTTGGCGTTGCGCGGACCCCACCGGCCGGATTTGTTGCGAGAGGAGTGTCTGGCGGACATTTTGGCGGCCACCGCGCGGCGGCGGCCCGATCATCCCGCGCTGATCTGGGGCTCCCGCACCATCACGTACCGGGAATTGGCGACGGACAGCGCCGCCGTGGCCGCCGGGTTGGCGACGCGGGGTCTGGGACCGGGCCGCATCGCGGGTTTGTTCCTGCCCCGGGGCGCGGAGCTTCTGACCGCCCAGGCCGGCATCACCCAAAGCGGTGCGGCCTGGCTGCCGTTTGACGCCGACACGCCGCTGGAGCGCGTTAAGACCTGCCTGGAATCCGCCGGGGCCGCCGGGTTGGTCACCACGCGCGACTGGTTGCCGCGTTTGACCGGCCTGCCCGTGCCCGTGTGGGCGGTGGAAGATTTGCGGGCGGCCCAAACGCCGGGCCAGGGGACCCGGCCGACAGGACACTTGCGGGCCGGCGCAAGGCCGGACGATCCGGCGTACATCATCTACACCTCCGGTTCCACCGGCCAGCCCAAGGGGATCGCCATCAGCCAGCGGAGCATCTGCCACTTCCTGCGCAGTGAAAACGCGGTGCTCGGGGTGCGCGAGACCGACCTGGTCTACCAGGGGTTCTCGGTGGCCTTTGACATGTCGTTTGAGGAAATCTGGATTTCGTGGCTGGTGGGCGCGACGTTGTGGGTGGCGCCGCCGGCCCTGACCCACGATCCGGATTTGCTGGCGCAAACCCTCAATCGGGAGGGCATCACCGTGCTGCATGTCGTACCGACGTTGATGGGGTTGATCACCGATCCGCTGCCGCGGGTGCGGCTGATCAATCTGGGCGGCGAAGCCTGCCCCGATGTCCTGGCACAACGGTTGATCCGTCCTGGACGCACTGTGTTTAACACCTATGGCCCCACGGAGACCTCGGTGACCGCGAGCCTGGCGGAAATCAAGCCGGGCGTGGCGGTGAACGTCGGACGGCCGCTGCCCAATTACGGGCTGCTGGTGGTGGATGAGAGAGGCCGGCCGCTGCCCGCCGGGGCGACGGGTGAGTTATGCATCTTCGGCCCCGGCCTGGCCATCGGCTATTGGAACCGGCCGGAACTGACGGCCGACCGGTTTGTGCCCAATCCGCTGGCGGCGGGCCCGGAGGAGACGCGGATGTATCGCACCGGCGATCTGGCGCGGATGGAACCGGGCGGGCCGGTGCATTGCCTGGGCCGGGCGGACAACCAGGTGAAGATCCGCGGCTTCCGGGTGGAGTTGGATGAAATCACGGCAGTGCTGACGGGGCAGCCGGGCGTGGCCGCGGCGGCGGTGGTGGTGCGGCGGGTGGGTGAAGCCGAGCAGGTGGTGGGATTTGTCATTCCCGCCCCGGACCGGAAAATTGAACCGGCGCAACTGCGTCAGGCGCTGGCGACGCGGCTGCCGGCGTACATGGTGCCGGCGCATTTTGAACTGGTTGCCAGCCTGCCCCGGCTGACTTCGGGCAAGATCAACGTCAATCAGTTGCGCGAGCTGCCCCTGCTGACGGCCGCGCCCGGACCGGCGGCCGCGCCGGAAACGCCAGAGGAGGCCGTGCTGTACGCCGCGCTAAAGAAACTGTTCCCCGGACCTGCGCTCCGGCCGGAGGCGGATTTCTTTGATGATCTTGGCGGGCACTCGCTGCTGGCGGCCCGGCTGGTTTCGCTGCTGCGCACCGATCCGCGTTATTCGGGCCTGGGGGTGCAGGAAATTTACCGGGAACGGCGGCTGGGCGCCATCGCCCGGGCCATGCAACGCGCGGGCGCGCAAACCGCCGCCGCGCCGCTGGAGCCGCGCGCGGAGATTCCGGCCGCCCGGCACTTTTGGTGCGGCGCGGCCCAGGCGGTGTGCGTGCCGTTCTTCGTGTTGCTGCACATTGCGGACTGGCTGGGACCCTTTTTCGTTTACCAATACTACACCGGGGATCCCGGAGACAGCATCCCGCTGGCGGTGGTTTATTCGCTGGCGACGTTCGTCCTGATCGAACTGGCCAACTTCGGCATCGCCATTGCCGCGAAACGGCTGTTGACCGGGCGGCTGGCGGCCGGGGTGTATCCGTTGTGGGGGCTGACTTATTTTCGCTGGTGGCTGGCGGGCAAACTCGGGGAAATGCCGGATGTCTATCTGCTGGCGGCCACACCGTGGATGCCACTGTATCTGCGCGCCCTAGGCGCCCGGATCGGGCGGGACGTGATCATTGACACCGTGACGGTGGGTGTGCCGGAATTGTTGACGGTGGAGGATGGCGCCAGCCTCGGCGCGTTTGTGAATCTGGAAAACGCCCGGGTGGAAGGCGGCCGGCTGCATCTCGGGCCGATCCGGATTGGACGCGAGGCGGTGGTGGACTCCTTCTCCGTGCTGGAAGACCACACGGTCCTCGGCGAACGGGCGCGGTTGAAGGGGCAGTCGGCGCTGGCCGCCGGCCGGCAAATCCCCGCCGGCGCGGTCTGGGAAGGTTCGCCCGCACGCGACGCCGGCCCGGCCGGCCGGCCGCTGCCACCGCGCCAGACCGTTTCCCCCGTCCGGCGCGGGCTCCAAGCGGCGGTCCTGGCGGTCACGGCCGTCGCCGTGGCGGTCCTGTTCTTTCTGCCGACCTTTCCGGCCTTCATGCTGATTGACTGGGTGGATGCACACACGCTGGACGTGTTTGACACGGAGCCGGGGCCGCTGACGGCCTTCGGGCTGTTCTTCCTGCTGGCCATCCCCGCCAGCGCGGTGTTTGTGGGGCTGACCATGCTGATCACCGCCGGCCTGGGCCGGCTGCTGCCCCGGCAAAAGGCAGGAATATATTCAATCTACAGCTTTGCCTGCTGGCGCAAGAAGTTCACGACGCTGGTCCTGGACCTCAGCCTGCGCACGCTGCACGGGCTGTACGCCTCGGTCTACGCGCCCGGTTGGCTCCGGCTGCTGGGGGCCCGGGTGGGCCGGCACGCGGAAATCTCCACGGCGGAGGGCATGGTGCCCGAACTCCTGCAACTGGGGAACGACAGCTTCATCGCCGACGGCGCGATGCTGGGCGACGAGGAGCTGAGCGGCGGCTGGATGATTTTGCAGCCCACGGTCATTGGCAACCGCTCATTCATTGGCAACGGCGCGTATGTGCCGGACGGCGCGGTGGTGCCGGACGACGTGCTGATCGGCGTGCAAACGAAGACGCCGGAAAATGACCAACTCCGGCCGGGCCAAACGTGGCTCGGCTCGCCGGCCATCCGGCTGCCGGCGCGGGAATGTTTGCAGGGTTTCCCCGAAGCGCTCACGTTCCGCCCTTCCCGGGCGCGCCGGCTTGGCCGAGGGTTCTGCGAGGGGATGCGCATTGTCCTGCCGCTGGCCCTGATTATCGCCTCGGGCTATTTGATCATCGTGGAGGTGATGCCGCTGGCTGCCGCCAAGGGCTGGGGCTGGGAGGTGGCGCTGGCCCTGTCGCTGGCCGGCTGTCTGTTCAGCCTGGCCTCCTTCCTCCTGGTGGTGGCGCACAAATGGCTGCTGCTGGGGCGGTATCAGCCGCGCGCCGTGCCAATGTGGACCCCGTTCGTCTGGATCAGCGAAGCCGTCACCAACATGTACGAGTCGCTGGCGGTGCCCAATTTATTGGACCTGGTGCGCGGCACCCCCATGCTGCCCTGGGCCCTGCGCTTGCTGGGCGCGCGCATCGGCAGGAAGGTCTGGATGAACACCACCGACCTCACGGAATTCGACTGCGTGAGCATTGGCGACGAGGCGGAGCTAAATGCGTGGTCCGGCCCGCAGACACATCTGTTTGAGGACCGGGTCATGAAAATCGGCCGGGTGGACATCGGCGCGCGGGTGACGGTCGGCACCCGCAGCACCATCCTCTATGACACGCAAGTGGGCGCGGGGGCGCGGCTGGGCCCGCTGACGTTGGTGGCCAAGGGCGAACGTCTGCCGGCCGCCACCGGCTGGGAAGGTTCGCCCGCCACACCGGTGCGCCGCTGATGAAAACACTGCCTTGCTTGTGGCCGGAACTCCCGCCGCTGCCGCCGCCCGGTCGGACGGTGTTGGTGCGCGTGCCTACCGTTGCGTCACAACCCTTGGCCCGGCAGGAAGTGCGTGCCGCGCTCCGGCGGATTACCACCGCCTGGAGCGGGTCAACCGGGGATCAGATCGCTTTGATCGAAACGCCGCGCGGTCCCGTTTGGGACGGGGAACTGGCCGGCCATTCGTTGGCACTCAGCCTTTCCTACACGGACCGGAATGCTTGGATCGGTCTGCGGCGCGGTGGCGCCATCGGGGTGGATGCGATGACGATTGCCGCCATCCCCGAAGCGGAAGCGGTGGGCCGCCTGTATCTCGGCCCGCCGGCTTGGGGGGCCATCCAATCCGCGCCCGATCCCGCCCGCGCCTTCGCCCAGGCGTGGACCGCCCTGGAAGCCAGGTTGAAATGTCTGAAGCAGCCCCTGTCCGAATGGCCGGCGAACCAAAACCATCCGCCGACGGGCACGTTGTATACGCACCATTATTTCGCGCGGGATCAAGTGGTGGCGGTGGCCACCGCTGGGGCGGCGGAACAACCGTCCTTTCCCAATCGAGGTTGATGTGGAAGCCGGCGCCACGGGGGACGGTCAAAGTTTTCCTTCCGTCTCAATCCAGCGGACGGCGTAGCGCACCAGTTCAGTGGCGGTCTTCAATCGCAGCTTCTCCTTGATGTGGACCCGGTGGGCCTCGATGGTTTTGACGCTCAGGTGCAATTGCCGGGCCATGGCCTGGGTGTCCGTGCCGCAGGCAATCAATTGGAACACTTCAAACTCGCGGTCGGACAGGCGCGCCAGGGGCGCGGTCGTTTCGCCGGGGTGCCGGCCGGAGAAGGTTTCCAATATCCGCGACGACATTTTTTCGCTGACGTAAATGGCGCCGGCCAGGACGCGCCGGATGGCCTGCAGAAATTTCTTGCCGCCCTCCTGTTTCATGATGTAACCGCGTGCCCCGGCGCGCAGCACCCGCTCGGCATACAGGGTTTCATCATGCATGGAGACGACCAGCACAGGCACCCCGGGCTTCAATACCAGGATGTCCTTGATGAGTTCGAGCCCATTTTTGTCCGGCAGGGAAATGTCCAGCAGGATCAAATCAAGCTTGAGCTTCATGACGGCGTCAAGGGCCTGGCGGGCGGTGCCGGCCTCGGCGGCGACCTTGAGGTCCGGCTCGTTGCCGATCAATTGGGCCAGACCGGTGCGCATCATGGGATGGTCATCCACAATGAGCACCGGGTGGGCGGGGAATTTAGCCTTGTCAGCCATGAGGTTGGGGGGACGGCGGGGGTTGACGGGGGATGGAAACTGACACGCGGGCACCGCCGCCGGGATTGGGCCCGACCGCCAGGGTGCCGCCAATCATGCCGGTGCGGGCTTGCATGATGTGCAAGCCCATGCCGGTGTCTTTCACGGGAGCGTTGGCCGGGGGAAAACCCGCGCCATCATCACTGACGCGCAACACAATCTCGCCCGGTGTGGCCAACAATTCAATGCGGATGCTCCGGACGGTTTTGCCGTGCCGGAGGGCATTGGACACCGCTTCCTGGGCGATGCGAAACAGATGGGTGGCCACCGCCGGATCCTTGACCGGCACCGGTGAATCATAGTGGAAACGGCAGACGACGTGGAAAATCGTTTCGGTGTTCGCGGCCAGTTCGGTCAGCGCGGACATGAGCCCCTCCGCCTCCAATGAGACGGGCGAAAGGCCGCGGGCCAGGGCGCGGGTGTGGGCGATGGTCTCGCGGATCTGGCGGGCAATTTCACCGGCCCGGGCGGCGGCATCCCTGGATCGGCGTTCAAGTTTGTGCGCGAGAACCTGGCTCATCAGCTCCAGGCCGGCGAGTTGCTGGCACAGGCCGTCATGCAGGTCGTGCCCGATGCGCCGCTGCTCACGTTCGCTGACTTCCAAAATCTCCCTTTCCAGGCGCTTGCGTTCGGTGATGTCCCGGAGAAAGCCGGTGAAGATCCGCCGGTCGGCCAGCTTGACTTCACCGACGGAGAGGTCCATGGGGAAGATTTCGCCATTTTTGCGGCGGCCGGCCACCTCGCGCCCGACGCCGATGATCCGGGCCCGGCCGGTTTCCCGGTAATGGGCCATGTAGGCATCATGCTGCGCACGGTGCGGCGCCGGCATGAGCAGGCTGACGTTTTGGCCCAGAACCTCGGCGGCCGGGTAGCCAAACATCTTCTCCGCCGCGAGATTGAAGGATTCGATGATCCCGCGCTCGCTGATGGTGACAATGCCCTCGACGGCGGTCTGCAAAATGGCGTGCAGGCGCGCGTCGCGGTCGCCAAGCGCGGCGGCGGCCACTTTTTGCCGGGACCGCGATCGGGCTGCTTGGCGGGACTTGCGGTGGCGGATCCAATCCAGCAGCTCGGCCCGGGACATCTGGCGATGGTCTTTCATCTCGCGGATGAAGCAACTATCGTGAAAATCCGCGCCCCTGCCAACTGCAAATGGACGATTTCGTCCCGCCCATGGCCGGACCAGGGTTAATGCGCCAGCAACTGCGCCCGGTAATCCGTGGGCGATTGGCCCAGGATCTTCTTGAACACCCGGTTGAAGTGGGTCAGGGATTGGAAGCCGACCTCGAAGGCGATTTCACTCACGCGCAAATTGGGGTTGAGCAGCAGGTTCTTGGACTTCTCGATCCGCACCCGGGACAGGTAGTCGGTGAAGTTGATGCCGGTGACTTTTTTGAAGGTTTTGCAGAAGTAAAACGTGCTCATGTTGACCGCGCGCGCGACCTGGCCCAGCGAGAGCTTTTCCCCCTGATGCTCCTGGATGTAATCCCGCGCGCGCTTGATGACCGGCGGCTCGGCGTTTTCCTGCTGGATGAACACCTGGTTGCTCAACAGGGCCAGGTGCTGCGAGAAAATGGCCAGCATTTTCAGCGCGGCCTTTTGCTGGCTGGGGGCCACCACCCGGGTGGCAAAATAGGCTTCCCGCAATTTTTTCCGGTCCAGCTCGAGCCCCCATTCCTGGATCAGCTTGTACATCCGGTCAAACTGCTTCTGATCGGGAGTTTTGCGGAAATACTGGCCGCTTTGGAGGAAGCCGATCAAGCGGTCGGTCATGCGGACCGGCACGGCGGTGTCGCACAACCCGAGGGGGCAGGTGACCGTTTGCGGTTCGTGAACGGCTTGGGCGCACAGCCGTTCCTGGGTCTGCAAACAGGCGGAGCAGGCCCGGCTCGTCCGCGAAATCATGGCGCAAAAGGGGTTTTCATGCGGACGGCCGTGGTGCGGCAACTGCCAGGTTTCCACCGGCTGCAATGCCAGGGGCAGGCCGGTGATGTCCCCGAAGGAGCGGGTGTAATCACGGTAAATTTTGGAATTGGTGAGGGCGGTGACCAGGGACCGGTTGAGGTTGCCCACGTCATTGCCGTTGCCGTTGGCGGCGGCGAAATCCGGGCGGAAGGCGGGGCCGCCCACCTCGGCGGGATTCGTATTGCTACCAATATTTGTTTCCATGAAGACAATTTACGCTAACTCTCCGCCCGCAACAATCGGGACAAACCTGATGCTGCATGGCAACAATTCCTTAATGACGTAAGGAAAAACCTTACCCAGCCGTTTCACGGCGGAAAGCCGAAGGCGAGCTTCACCACCTGGTATTCCGGGTGGACCGCCCCGGTGGCGGTGCGGATGATCAGCGGGGGTTCCACCCAGGGCCGGTCCCGCAGCGGCTCCGGCAAATCCCCGGCGCGTTGCAGGATGAACAAGCCCAGCAGGGGGCGGTCGCCTTCCCGCAGGACCACCGGCCGCCAGCGCACGAGGGTCAGGCCCGCCGCCCGCGCCCCGGCGTGGACCCGGGCCGGCTGTTCGGCGGGGGCGACAGGAAAAACGCAGGCAAACACGCCGCCGGCCGCCAGATGCCCGGCCGCCACCCGGCAATAATCCGCCACCGTGCCGCGCAGTTCAAACCGGCAGGCCAGCTTTTGCGGATGTTCGCTCTCCACCCCGCTGCCGGTTGGAAAATAGGGCGGGCTCCCCAGCACCAGATCAAACGTTTCCTCGGCCCCCAGCCGCGCCTCATCCCGGAAATCGCCCTCCCGGATTTCATAGCGGTTTGTCAGGCCGTTCCATGAGGCGGATTTGCGGGCCAGCCGGACGCTGTCCGGCTGGGCTTCGATGGTCACAAAGTGCGCGCCCGGCAGCCGCCACGCCGCGATCATGCCCACCGTGCCCAGCCCGCTGCCCAGTTCCAGCACCCGCCGGGCGGTGGGGCACCAAGTTGTCCCATACCAGGCCGTCAGCACGTCGTCGGTGGAAAAACGATGGCCGTCAGCCAACTGGAACAGACGGTAATGGCCGCTGATGGCGTCCAAGGTTTCCCCCGCTTCAACGGCCGGTACCCCGGAAAGCGCGCCGGGCGGCACCGGGCCGGGTTTGGCCCAGCCTTTGAAATAAGCTGCGGGTTCGGTCATGGGATCAAGGGAAACTGTGGTGGCCTGATCGGTGACATTTTGAAAACACGCTTTAAGGTTCATCAATCCTCCGGGCAAAGCAAACAGATATGGAAGGCAGGATGCCGACAGCGTGACCAGCCCTGGCAAAGTGTAAACATCCACTAATTCAGTCGTTTTTATCCGCTCCCGCTCATCACTTTTCACTCATTACTTCGGACAACTTGCTGCATCGTTCGGAGGTTTGACCAGCTTGGACTCAGCCGGACTCAGCTTGATTCCTTTGGTCCCTCCTTTCAACCCGGCACTCATTTCTTTCGAAGATTCATTCGGATTCAGTTGGATTTAGTAATATGGCATTGGCAATTTACCGGCATCCGCCTTTGCCTGCGTTGCTGGCTGCCCATCACTGATCCCTCTCAAAGGTTGGATTAGGTTGGATTCCGCCGATTTTGGATCTTGTTTGCCCAAAGCCCGGAGCCTGCCGCCTTCGCGTCCCAGTCTCCGCTCTTGTCCGCCGTAGCTTTAGTGAAGGCGGATTCCCGCTTTTCCGATTTTCGTTTCTCCGCAATATGTCAAAGAACCATTGGAGGGCATAAATCCATCCGCCGCCGGCCAAAGCCGGTTATATCTATTGATATAACACCAATCCTCCGGCGTGTCAACTCCAGGACGAAATGGTGCCCCCCGTGGACATACCCAGGACCAGCCAACGGGCGGTGCGGTTTTTGACGCGCAACACTTCCCGCTCCTACCGGGCGGCGGTGGCCCATAACGCCAACGGCGTCAACGCCAGCCTGCCGGCGATGAAGCAATCCAACCAGCCGTGTGGGCGGTCGCCTTTCCATTGCGGTGAAAGCTCAACGCTAAAAAGAAAACAAAGAGCGGCATTACAACGCCCGCACACGAGAGAGCCCGGGCGATGAAAAAGTGACGGCAGGATTTTTTGATCACGACCGCCGGCAAGGCCAGCGGAACCGCGAGCCCGGCTAAAACTCCGAACAAATAAAGGACAAAATTCACGCCATCACCGGCTCCGGATGCCGGACGGCCGCCTTGGGTCGGGTTTGCAGCCAAGCCTCTGTTTGCTGAATCACCTCGTCCGGTGTGGAAGTGCCGGCGGTGATGCCGACGGTGTCGTTCTCATTGAACCATTCGGGCAGCAGGTCGGCGGCCGTCTGGACATGATGGACCCGGAGGCAATGGCGCGAGCAGGTGTTGACCAGTTCGTGCGTGTTGTTGCTGTGCGCCCCGCCGATGACGATGACCACGTCCGCCGCCTGGGCCAGCTCGATGGCGGCCTGCTGGCGCTGTTTGGTGGGCTGGCAGACGGTGTCCCGGTAACGCACCTCGGCGTCGGGAAACCGTCGGCGGATCAGGGAGACCAGCCGGGTCACCTTGTCCACCGGTTGGGTGGTTTGGGCGACGATGCCAAAGCGCGTCCGGGGCTGGAGACGCGCCACGTCCGCCGCGTTGAGGACCACATCGTAATCGGTCCGGTCGCCGGTCAGGCCCCGCACCTCCACATGCTCGCGCTGGCCGATGATGACGGGATGGAACCCCTCCTGCACGAGTTGCGCCAGCACCCGGTGGGCAAAATGAACGAGTGGACAGGTGGCTTCCAACACCTTCAGCCCCTGGTCCCGCGCCTGATCAATGGCGCGTTCGGAGGCGCCATGCGCGGTGATCATCACCGTGGGCGTCGCCACCTCCGTGGAATGCCGGGCGAAA
>Ga0182012_10002756_pt1 | contig 18939 bp, 7 predicted proteins | sample 612S2SmetaG_FD_120486 | JGI IMG/M metagenome (GOLD analysis project Ga0182012, IMG submission 120486) | Permafrost microbial communities from Stordalen Mire, Sweden - 612S2S metaG | ecosystem: Environmental > Terrestrial > Soil > Wetlands > Permafrost | place: Sweden: Stordalen | collected...
GCTGGTCGTGCTGGACCTGTTGGTGCGCACCGGTAAAACCATCGAAGATCTGACGGCGGACCTGAAGGTCTTCCCCCAAGTGATCGTGAATGTGAAAGTGCGCGAGAAGAAGCCGCTCGAATCGATCCCCGCAGTCGCAGAACGCATCCGCGCTGCCGAAGCCGAACTCGCAGACTCCGGTCGCGTAGTCATTCGCTACTCCGGCACCGAGGCGCTGGCGCGCGTCATGATCGAAGCGGAGAGCGAAGAAGCCATGCGCCGCCACGCTGACACCATTGCGGACGCAATTCGCTCGGAGCTGGGCGCTTAGTTTTTTCTAAATTCTGAGGCGACTTTGGCTCGCCGATTGGCCTCCCGCTTGCTGATTCCCGGCAAGTGTGGAAAGCGCTCGTGACACAGGCTTATGTTTCCGAATCTGCAAAACTCCATCCGCCGCTGACTCCCACGTCGATCCTCTTGCTTGCAGAGAGTCGCGTGAATCGGCTCTGGCAGAGCGGAGTTCAGCTCGAATCGCAGGGCCGGACCGATGAAGCCCGCGCCGACTGGATCGAACTGCTCGAATTGGATCCGTCTCACCTTGGCGCGTTGAGCCGCCTCGGAGCACTGCTGGCTTCTGCAGGCGAAAATGCGCTGGCCGTCGAGATCTTTGCGGAGGCAGTGCGCCAGCACCCAGGCGACGCCATGAGCCACGTGAATCTGGCCAATCTGCTCATCAAGGGCGAACAACACGAATCGGCACGGGACGAACTGATGCAGGCACTGGCCGTTCAGGCCGACTTTCTCCCCGCGCATGCCGCTTTGGCCTTTGTGCTGGCGCGGCTGGGCGATCCGGAACTCGCAGCACTGCATGGCCGTGTAGCCTTCGCGGACAAGTGTTGGGTTGAGTCGAAGTTTCGCGGCAAGGGCGCGCCAATCCGCGTGCTGGAGCTCATCTCGACGCGCGGCGGCAATGTGCGCATTCAGAGCTTTCTCAGCGACCGAGTCTTTCAGCGCTTCGTGATCCCAGCGGAGTTTCACGATCCTGCCGCGCCGCTGCCGGAACACGACCTGGTGGTCAACGCCATCGGCGACGCCGACCTGGCTGGTCCCGCGCTGGCCGGAGCCGCCGCGCTGCTCAGGAAAACCACCGCTCCTGTTATCAATGCGCCCGCTGCGGTGCTGGCCACAGGCCGATACGCCATCGCCCAGCGCCTCGGCGCCCTACCCGGAGTGCGCACGGCACGAATGACTTCGATTCGCCGCAACCTGCTCGCTGCGCCCCACGCTGTAACGACGCTGGCCGAACAGGGATTCTCCTTCCCATTGCTCCTTCGCTCGCCCGGCTTCCACGGCGGCGAACACTTCCTCAAACTTGACTTCGCCGGTGATCTGCCCTACGCGCTAGAGGCCTTACCTGGGCGAGAGCTACTGGCCATCGAGTATCTGGACGCTTTCTGGCCCGACGGCAAAGCTCGCAAATACCGCGTCATGACCATCGGCGGCAAGCTCTATCCTCTGCATTGCGCCGTTTCGCACCACTGGAAGATCCACTACTTCAGCGCGGAAATGGCCGAGTCTCCCGAGCATCGTGCCGAAGACGCCGCGTTCCTGGCTGATATGGCCGGCGTCCTTGGGCCGCAAGCGATGCACGCGCTTTACGCCATTCAAGACGCTTTGGACCTCGACTACGGGGGCATCGACTTCGGCATCGGAGGCAATGGCGATCTGCTGGTCTTTGAAGCGAATGCGACCATGGTCATTCTGCCGCCCGGCGACGATCCCCGTTGGAACTTCCGCCGGTCAGCCGTGGAGCGCGCCTGTCAGGCCGTGCATGCAATGCTGACTGCGATACCCCGCGACATAGGCGGATGTACACCCGCTAATTAAGATGCAATTAATTAGTCGATTCTCCGCAACCTTTCTTCTCGTGCGTGTTCAAGCCTACAGTTGAACTTATCCTGAGCCGATCGCGAAGTAGTCGCATTCTGCTGCGGAACCGGTGCGGTATAACTCCCAGTAACTCCCCTGTGTCCTTCGGCACAAGTCAACCCCCGGAAGGAGAATAAGCATGTACGCTTGGATGAAGAAGCTTTCCCTGTCGGCTGCAATAGTAGCCACTGCTGTTACGCTCTCTGCAACGTTGGCCCAGGCACAGGATATCTATCCTGTAGAGGGTGGACGTACCACGGTAACTCTGACCAAGGGTTTCATCGATACCCTGGCCAATCTCAATATTGTTCCCACGGCGGCGGTAACTTCCCAGCTCTACGACGGCGCGATCGACTTCCCGATAACTTCGGGCGCGATCAGCCTCAAGACGGCCGCAGGCCAGATCCTGCACTCCGGCGGCATCAATCTAACCGACGGCAACAGGGCCGTGCGTCTGGATAGCTTCGTTTTTAACCTGCTGAGCGACAAGCCTTTCGTCACCGCACTGGTGGCTGTCGACGGCACGTTTGTGGGCCGCATCAAGCTCTTCGACATCACGCTGCCCACCACCCTGACCCGGCCAATCGCGCCCAAAAGTGGCGACTTCTTCCTCTCTGGAGTGAAGCTTACGCTGGACGAAGAAGCGGCCACGGCCCTGAATGGCGCATTCGCCACTAAGAACTTCAAGACCGGCGCGGACGCGGGATACTCGCTCTCCCTGGTATTTGTTCCCCTGTCGGCCGACGCCGAATAGGCGCCGCGGCAGGATAGTTTTCGACGATTGCTTTGCGGCTGCCGGGCGCTCTTTGCGGGGATACTTCGGCAGCCACATTTTTCCACATTTTGATGGCGTTTTGCACATAACAATATTTTTGCAAAGCCGCACTTTTTCATGAAAACGGGACTACTCTTATTTCAACGGAAGAGCGATCTTCCAGCAGGAGAGGGCGGACAAGGTCCACGCAGAGAATCGGCGCCGAGACTCGCGAAGAACTCCCAGGTACCTTGGAGTTCGGGGGTGGAGACCGGAAAGCTCTTACAACGGGAGTTATAGCGGAATATACAGGGAAACGCGGGCGACGGTCGGCGGTAAACTGAGGACTCCGGGATAACAAAGTTGTAGTCTGGATCACGAGACCAGGCCTTCAAAAAAAATCGGAACGGATGGGCGATTTCTCGCAAGGGAAATCGCCTTTTCGCGTCCGCTCCCGCCTCCTTAACTCCTATCCGGCGCGAGCGCATCTCGCAAATCTCAGCTAAATCACAACGGCTCGCACTCGTCGCCTGTCCGGCCACTCTAAACTGGTACCAGGACAGGAGAATGATTTGGCACTGCGCGCAGTTGTCTTCGATTACGGAATGGTATTGAGCGGGCTGCCCGATGCGAAGGCCCACGCAGAACTCTTGCGCATTACCGGGCTTTCCCACGAAGCATTTGAAGCGCTCTACTGGGTCGATCGCCATGCTTACGACCGCGGCGATCTGAATGGCCTCGGCTTCTGGCAAAAACTGGTATCCGACGCTGGCCTCAGCCTTTCGCCGGAAGAGATCGTTGCACTGAATCGCTGGGATGCGCGCATGTGGACCACCACCAACCCGGAGATGCTTGCGTGGCATCAGGCGTTGAAGTCGCATGGCGTCGAGACCGCGATCCTCTCGAATATGGGCGATTCCGTCATGGAGAGCATCGTTGAGAGCTTCCCCTGGATCGCCCACTTCGACGTGCTTATATGGAGCTACCAGCACCGGATGGCGAAGCCGGAGCCGGCCATTTACGAGCTGCTGCTTAGCAAGCTCGGCACGGCGCCCGGAGATACTCTGTTTCTGGACGACAAGCTCGAAAATATCGACGCCGCCCGGAATTTTGGTATCGTCGGTCTGCAGTTTTCGACCGTAGAACAGCTACGGAAGGATCTCATCTCCTCCGGTCTGGACGCCTCACTTCCGCTGCCCTAATTCCAGACCACGCTACGAGGCTTTCTCGGACCCTGCACTTGGAGATTTTTCCGCCAGCGGAATCCACAATCGGAAGGTTGTTCCTCGGCCCGGCACGCTGGTCACGTCGATTGCTCCGCCGTGGGCTGCCATCAGCGCGCGCGTGATGGAAAGTCCCATGCCGGAGCCTTTAGTTGCGGTAATGCGCTTTCGGCCACGGTAGAACTTTTCGAAAATAAGCGGCAAATCATGCGCATCGATCCCCGGTCCGTCGTCTTCCACCAGGAACTCGATGCGATCCTTCGTCCGCTTGCTGCGCAAAAGAACGCGGCTGTTGGGCGGAGTATACCTGGCAGCGTTTTCCAGCAGATGGCGCAGGACGCGGCCAATTAAATGCGGATCGAACCAGACAGGCGTGTCCGGCTGTTGCACGATGATCGTGACGCGGTGATGTGCCAACTGATCGTGCGACTGCTCCACCGCCTGCTCCAGAAACGTACCGGTATGCAGCGGCTCAGGCTTGACGCGAATGCCGTCCGACTCAATCTCCGCCACTTCCATCGCCTCGCCAATCAGGGAGTCAAGCCGCGAACTCTCTTCATCGACAATCATGGCCAGCTCCTGGCGCGTTTCATCGTCCAGACCGCTGCCGTCCAGTAGCGTAGTCGCGGCGGCGCGTATCGCGGTGAGCGGAGTGCGCAATTCGTGGGTAAGCGAGTCGATCAGCGCTGTGCGCAGCCTGTCCGCAGCGCGCGCCGCCTCCAGGCGGCCGGAGACTTCAATGGCGTTGGCGCGGGTAATGGCAATGGCCACCTGCGCGGCGACCGAAGTGGCCACTTCGCGCGAGAGCGTGGCCGGCTTCCACGCCAGGGTCCCGACGCTGTTCATGCCAAAGACCAGGTTCACCGGCGTGTATCCCTGGGGCAGCTCGGAGTTTGGCTCCCAAGCCGCGGAGACCGCTTTCAATGCTTCTCGCATGGCTTCCGGTGCAAATGCGGGAGCGCCGGACTTCGCTGATGAAGCCGGCACCGACGAATACAGCTGATCCTCGTCGCGAACATACAGCAGCACAGCGTCCAGGGCAAAGTTGTGCTCGACCAGCCGTGGAATCTCCCGGATCAAACCCGCAGCGTCGTCGTGCAGCATCATCTCCTGGCTCAGGGCGTAAAGCCGCTCCACGTCCTCACGGCGCTGCTCGGCCTGCTGTGTCTGCCGGCGGGCGCGCTCGGCTACCCGGCCTACGATGACGCAAGAGACGATAAATGAGGTCATGGCCAGCCAGGACTGAAGACCGGATAATCCAAACGTGTGCAGCGGCGGCAGGAAAAAATAGTCGAAAAGGAAGGAAGTGACGACCGCCAGGTAGATGGAGAGGGCACGCCCGGCCAGCGTGGCCGCCCACACCACCAGCACCAGATACAGGATTCCCGCGGTCCCGGAGTCGGCTTTGAGCTTCACCAGCGCATAGGTCGCAAGCACGGCTGCTGCGGAGCTGAAAAGCCAGCGCAGGAAAGTCCGCAAGCGGTCGGGAAGCTGGAATTCTGGCATCAACTATCCATGATAGCCGCTTCGCCATAGCCGGAAGGCGCCGCTGCGTGGGGCGCAATGCGGCGCATGCTGTATCGTTCAGGATGGGCACCCCGAAAATCCGGGGGGCGCGAAAATCAAATTATCGCAGTTCGGGTAAGAGGCTCATGCAGGAACGGATCTTGGTAATTGACGATGAGGCGCAGATTACGCGCGTTTTGCGCGCCTCGCTGACCGCACAGGGCTATCAGGTGCGCACCGCAAACGACCCCGAGGAAGGCTTGCAGGTCTACCGCGAGTGGGCGCCGGATCTGGTGATCACCGACCTGATGATGCCTACCATGACCGGCGTGGACGTCTGCCGAGCCATCCGGCTGATGGCCTCGACGCCGGTGCTGGTGCTTTCCGTGCGCGACCATGAGCGATCGAAGGTGGAAGCGCTCGACGCCGGCGCCGACGATTACGTGACTAAACCGTTCAATATTCAGGAGTTGCTGGCTCGCGTCCGGGCCCATCTGCGGCGCGCTCCGGAGCGGGCGACCCACGCCATCGAGGCCGGAGACTTCGTCGTGGACGCGCCGGCGCACTCCGTAACCGTCCTCGGCAAGCTGATTCACCTTACTCCCAAGGAATTCGACCTGCTGCTTTTCCTCGCCCGCAATGCCGGCAAGGTCATGACCCACCGCGCGCTGCTTACCGCCGTGTGGGGTGCGCAATCGGCGCATCAGCCGGAGTATCTGCGCGTCTTCGTCGGCCAGTTGCGCAAGAAGCTGGAAGCGGAGACAGGTAAGCAGTACATCCAGACTGAGCCCTGGGTCGGCTACCGCTTCATGGCCGAGGGCTGGAGCGATGCTGCAGAACAGCCCGACGAGTCCTGATACAAAATCCTTCTCCTTCCGTGACCCAAAACAACGGGGCCATTCCGATCGATATCGGAATGGCCCCGTTTTCACGTTCCTCAGGAGATCAGGAAGCGCCTATTGCACGGTAAGCGTGAAGGTTGTTGTCTTAGTTACGGAAGCCGCGTCGGTTCCGGTGACGGTGACGGTATAACTGCCAGCGGTTGTGCCGGTGCTGCCCGTGGTGAAGCTGTTGATGGCGCCGCTGCCGGTGCCACCGCTGTTCGATGCCTGGAGCTCGTAATAGTACTTGGTGCCTGAGGTGAGGCCGGTAAGGGTTGCCGTGACGTTCGAAGCAGTCGAACCCGATCCGACGCTCTGTGATGTGGTTTGAGCGGCTCCGGCAAGCGTGCTGCTGGTTCCATACAGGAACGAGGCGCTGGTCGCGGCGCCGTTGGGATTCGCCGTTCCAGCCAGGCTGGCACCAGTCGTGGTGATCGCCGAAGCCGATCCGGTCGTGACTGTGGGCGCGGAGACTTTGGTGGTCGAACCGCCTCCGCTGCCGCACCCGACGAGCACTCCGCCGAAGGCTGCCATGAGCAGGAAGACACCCAGCCAAGCTTTCCATGCGCGCCTGCGAGCGGGGATGCCCACGAGCAAGACGCACGCAAGAGCAGCGCCTCCGGCCCCGAGCCACGGTCGAATTCCCGGTTCACTCGCGTCCGCTCGCGTCGTGCGGCGGGCGGCAGCGCTCGCAGCTGTGGTTGAGAGGTTGATTGTCCCCGTCGCCGTCGTTTCCCCGCTGGTGACGGTGATCGTGGAACCCGTGCAGGTCGGCGTGTCGACGCCGCCAGTAATCGGAGCCACGGAGCAGGTAAGCGTGATCGTTCCCGTATAGCCGCCAGTCGCGGTCGCCGTTACGGTTGAGGCGCCTGAAGTGCTAGGTGCAGTAATCGTCGCCGCCGTCGCAGCTAGCGAGTAGGAGCCGATTTCCCCACCAGTTCCGGTTAAACCCACCGTCTGCGGTGAACCCGTTGCATTGTCGGCAACGCTGACCGATGCGGTAAGCGCACCGACCGCAGCAGGTTTGAATGTAACGGTAATGCTGCACGAAGCGCCAACCGCCAGGGTGCTGCCGCAGTTGTTGGTCTCGGAGAAGGAACTGCTGTCGGCGCCGGTGATGGTGATGCCACTGATCTGGAGCGCATCTCCGCCCCCGGTGTTCTTAACGGTAATCGCCTGGGTGGTTGGATCGGTGGTTCCTTTGGGTGTGCTGGCAAACGTCAGGGCTCCCGACAACGTCACGGCCGGAGCAACCTGACTGGAAAAGGCGTTCACCAGATTGGTCACATTCATGGAACCGAGGCCGGTTGTTAAATCGAATCCGGCCGTGGACGAGTAGCCGCTCAAAACGCCATAAAGGTCGGTCCCGGAGCAATCGGGCGAACCCGTGTCGCACGGCATCGCGTTGGTCCCGGTATCGATGTCGTAGAAGACGCAACTGGAGCCCGTAAGCCCAACCGTTTCGGAGGAGCAGCCGGAATAGGTCTCCTTTGCGGCCAATTCATAGAGAACCTTGTTCGGATTTCCCTGCAGCGTGCCGGACTTTTGATTAATGAGAGCCATCACGCCGGCCATCACCGGCGAGGCAACCGATGTACCGCCAACTTCTTCTCCGGTCGGCTCCGTTCCTGCCGTGTACGAGCAGGCACCGGCAACCGAAACGCAAACCACATACGCGCTGGCGGAGAATCCGCTGGACGCGAAAAAGGAGACGTCCGGAATGTCTCGCACTCCGTCGACCGGGATGCCGGTAACCCCGGTCTGCCAGCTAGGTTTCGCGTAGCCCTTGGTGCAACTGGCAACCGTCTGGCCATCGCCGTCGATGCAGGAACTCTTTCCGCCACTGCCGCCCACAACGTCTATCAGGAAATCCAACGAACCGCCAGTGGAAGTGATCTGTCCATTCCCGATGTAATCGCATATCTGGGTTGCCGTATAGGTCGCCTTCAGTTGCGAATTGAACTCGGCATCGAGCAGGGGATTCGAGCAGGTGCCGTTCCAGGGAAATTCCGGGATATAGCCCAGGGCGCTGGAAAGATTCGTGGTGTTGTTCGAGGTAGCCCAATAGGTGGACTGCTTGTTCGACCACGACCAGTTGAAATCGGTGCCGCCGACTGCGGTGTTGTACGGAGTCGAAGCAAGGCCACTGACCGAAAGTCCGAATTGCGCGCCGTAGGGAACGCTGGTGTCCAGTCCCGCGTCGCAGGAAGCAGAACCCTCGTCGCCGGTTGCAACGAAAACCGCAATGCCGGCCATCTCCGCAGTAGACCAGAGGTTGTTGTATTGCGTGTTGCCGGCTGATGCCAGACCTAGTTCGCATTCGCCGTAGCTGACGTTCATGATCGGCGCGGTGACGTTATCCACGATGTATTGCTCTGACAAGTACAGCGGATCGGTAGTTGTCGTCGGCGCGCTGGAGGCAACCAGGATAATCTGCGCGTTCTTGGCGACCGCGCCCGACCATTCCACATCTAGGGTATTCTCGTAAAGGTCATTGATGCAGGTGCTGGCGCCGGAAGGGCAATCCCCCGGCGGAGTGTTGGTGTCGATGATCGTCGGAGCCTTATAGGTGGGGTATTGCGCACCGGCGATGGGAAGTCCAAAGGCGGTTCGAAATGTAACCACATCAGCCAGATTGATGTCGCTGGTGCCGGCAATGGCGATCTTCTGGCCGGTCCCGTCGATAGCCGTGGACGCGGTCCACAGCGGGAGCACATTGTAGATGGTCGCAAGATCGTACGGTCCGATATCTTCGATATTTGCCGAACCGCTGCTGGTTGTGCCTCCTGTGTTGAACAGAGGCGAAACCTCGCGCGCGTTGGGAGCGGCAGGCAAAGACCGGGAAGGAACCTGGGCCGGACTCGAGATTCGCTCCCACTTGCCAGTCTCGCCGTTGCGGCGGATTTGAGCTCCAAGCCGGTGCAGCGGGTGGGGAAAGAAGTTGTGCAGCGCCTTGACGCCCACCACCACAGGCGTCAACGCCTCCGGGATGCTTGGGTCGGTCATGTTTGCGATGTGCGCCTCGCCCCGGACCTGCAGGTTGTGGATTTCGGTATGAAATGCGCTCGTCACCTGGCTTGCCAAGCCGCTGAAGCGGATCGACATCCGATCTCTGGCCACGTTATCGATGCTGAAGCCGTGATTCTGAAGCCAACCTGAGATCGTGTCGACGTCCGACTGTGCCGGTCCAAACTGCCGGCCGATCTCGTCGGGCGTAAGCCAGTGGTGAAAGTTCGGAGACGATGCGTCGTATTGACCGGCCAGAAAGGCGTCGAAGGCCGCCTGCTGCTCAGGACTGCGGCGGAGTACGAGAACCAGATCGCCCATCGGCAGATTAGGAGCAACCTGGCCGCGGTCAAATTCCGCACGGGCTTCCGGCCGCGTATTGCCCTTGAGAACGACAAGGCGCGATTCATCCACAGCCGCAACAATGCGGGGAGGGGTTGCGGAGCCTAGAGCACTCGATTGGAGGGGGCTCATACAGAGAGCTGCCACGCCAATCACACAGGTGAGGCGGAAGCTAGGGAGAAATCGCTGCAAACGCATATTCGGTTTCCTGAAGCCTTTCGTCGGAGGTTTGGCTTGGTTCAAGTACCCAGATTCAAGGAAAATGCGAGCGGATACGACTGGAAGAGGAGGTTGGAGACAGGTTGGAATCGCGGCATCGGAGATGCCCCAACACGGCGAACTCAGAAACAGGCAAACTCAGAACCGAGCCCGGAAACCAGCAGTCCGCCCGAACCAAAGATCGGGCTAAGCGTTTGCCTGCTTTCTAAGCACTCGCACTCAGAGACCCTATGGTACAGCAACAAACTGGACTCGAAAACCTCGGACTGCAGTGCCCCTTGGACGGAGCCGCCGGTGAAAGGTTTGGATCGAATCCGGGGCGCATCGAATGATGCCTTTCACGACTCCAAAACGATTCCGAATGCTATCCGGTAACTAAAAGAGCCGGTAAATGCCCGCCAGCTCCAACCGGACCGTGGCTCTTTTGGGGCTTGATGAGAACCGGTGATCGGGTATCCTTCCGATGGTTCTGGCTCATCGCGCGAGCTCTGCTCTGTCCGAACGTTTCGGGCTGAGTCGCCTTCTAAGGGCTCCCGGCGGTCCCAAAGGGCGAAATGAGTCCGCTCGTTAATCCACGGTAAATTGTTGATAAATAATTGGTTGCTTGGAGATAACTTGCATAGATAAAGATTTGATTTTGCGCATGCAAACTCTTTCGACGCTGCCTGTAAGCTGTGGCCAATCGTTAGCTTTGCCCAACTACGGGACAGCACACCTATTGCTGCTCCGCCTTTTCAGCGTTGAGGCTTGACCCTCTTGTTCCAGCATTGCGCCAGTTCGGTTCCTTCCCTGCGAAACCCGAACGACTACCGATATCGACGCACTTTGAATCGATTTGTTTTCCGACTTCCGGCGGACTTTTAGCGGATCAGTCTTGCCATTTTGCACACTCAATGCATCCGAGACGGCGGGCGGGCTCAAGCGCCCGGGCACGCCGGACTCAGCGATAGGAAAGCCATGTTACGGAGACTCCTCGCTCGTTTCAGCCTCTTGCTCGCGGTAGGTGCGGTTTTGCCCGTGCTCGCAGCAGCCGCTCCCCAGCCTCGAACCGCATCGCGCATCACGGCGCCCATCGACGCGAATGTGCGCGTCACCCTGCATGGCAGCGTTCATCCGCTGGCGAATCCACAAAACGACCGCGGGGCGGTGTCGGACTCGACCGCGATGAACCGGATGCTGCTCGTCCTCAAACGGTCGCCAAATCAGGACAAGGCTCTGGCGCAGGCGATCAAGGAAATGGAGCGGCCGGGGTCGAAAACCTACCACCGGTGGCTGACGCCAGAACAGATCGGCGCCGTCTACGGCCCCTCTGTGCAGGACATTGCCGCGGTCACTGGCTGGCTCGAAACCGCCGGTTTCCGTGTGACCTCGGTCTCCCGCGCGAGCAGCTCGGTCGAGTTCTCAGGTTCGGCGCAGCAGGTTGCCTCCGCTTTCCACACGCAAATTCACTCCTATGCGTGGAATGGCAAGACGTACACCGCCAACGCGTCGGATCCGCAGATTCCCGGGGCGCTGGCGCCGGTGGTGGCCGGGTTTGCTTCGCTCAACAATTTTCCTCTGCAGCCGCAGCTTGCCGCGTCGCATGTGGTGAAGTTCGATAAGCACTCCAGAAGCTGGTCGGTGGTTCCGAGCCCCGAACCCGGCAGCAAGACTTCGCAAACCGGGGCGCCGAATTCCAACTTCACCTTCCCGGATCCGAACAGCGGTACGACGACCTACCCCATTACGCCCTTCGATTTCGCGACCATTTACAACGTGAAGCCGCTTTGGGATGCGGGCGTGGACGGTACCGGCCAGCAGATCGCGGTCATCGGACTCAGCGACGTCACGCCCTCGGATATCGATCAGTTCCGCAGCAGCTTCGGCCTGCCGGCCGCGCGGCTGAACATGGTTCACGGCGGAGACGATCCGGGCGCGACCCAGGACGGGTATCAGGTGGATGCGACGGCAGCTGTCGAGTGGGCCGGAGCGATTGCAAGGAACGCCACCATCGATTTGGTGAGCACGGCGTCTACTGCGGCCTCGGACGGCCACTACCTCTCCATGACCTACGCGGTGGACAACATCGTTGCGCCCGTACTCACCGACGGCAACATCACCTGCGAAAGTGCGTTGGGGCCGGCAGGCGACTTGTTTGTGTATCAGACGTGGCAGCAGGCGGCGGCCGAGGGTATCACGGTCGTGACTTCGACCGGCTTCAGCGGTTCGGCTGGCTGCGATATCGACCCATACTCCCCCGCGGCTAACGGCCTGGCGGTCAACGGATTCGCGTCCACTCCTTTCGATGTCGCGGTGGGCGGCACCGATTTCTCGGGCAACCTTACCGACCCGACGAAGTACTGGAACTCCACGAACGACCCGACCACGCAGGCTTCGGCTCTCTCCTACATTCCTGAAATTCCGTGGAACTCCACCTGCGCCAGCCCGGAGGCATTTACCTATTTTGGGGCAGGCTCCGGCGATGTGACTCCGGCGCAGTGGTGCGACGATGTCAACCTCCCAGGCAAATACCTCTCAGCCACAGAGGCTGGGGGCGGCGGCGCCAGCAGTTGCACGAATTTCAATCCAGCGGCATATCCTACGCGAGCCTACTGCGTCTCGGGCTATGCCAAGCCGGACTGGCAGTCTGGCGTGAACGGCATCCCAAGCGATAACGCGCGCGATGTACCGGACGTTTCGTTTTTCGCGTCTACCGGATTATTCAACAGCTACTACCTCTACTGCATGTCGGGATCTATCAACAATAATCCCGTTCCGGCGTGCGATTACAGCAACCCCGATTCTGTTGAGTTTTTCGCTTCGGGCGGAACCTCCTTTGCTTCGTCCGCCTTTGCCGGCGTGATGGCCCTGGTCAACCAGAAGACCAACTCTTCGCAGGGATTGGCGAATTATTTCCTGTATTCGCTGGCGCAAAAGGAGTACGGCAGCAGCACCGCGCCAAACAGCAGCCAGACCAACTCGTGCAACGCCTCCTCGGGACAGGCGAGCGCCAATTCCTGCACCTTTTACGACATCACCCTGGGTTCCAACGCAATGCCCTGCGATCAGGGTACCCCCAATTGCGTGGGTGGCGCGCAGGAGGGTCCCGGCGGCTATATCGGAGTAATTCCCGGCTGGAATTCCACTCCAGGCTACGATCCGGTCACCGGACTCGGTTCGATGAACGTGACCAATCTGGTGAACAACTGGGCCACCGTGGCGGCAGCGACTCAGCCGACCACGACAACCCTTGCAGTCTCCAGCACCAACTCGACGTATGGGCTGCCAATCACGATCTCGGGCACGGTCGCGCCGGTCTCCGGCTCGGGCGCGGTTGCAGGCTCGGTTGCGATTGTGGGCGGCCTGCTGAATGAGGCATCAATCCCGGTGGTCAACGGAGCTTTCAGCCAATCCGTGTCCAACCTGCTGCCCGGCGCGTACAGCATTATCGCGAACTATGTGGGCGATGGCGGATTCCAGAACAGCTCTTCGGCTCCCGTATCGCTGGTGGTGGCTGAAGCGACTGCCAGCACCGCACTGACATTCACCTCGACGGACGTCTACAGCGGTGGTCCTATCGCGATTACCGGCAACAATATCCCTTACGGCGAAAACGTCGTCGCCACCATGACCGTTACCGGCTCCTCGACCGCCTCAGGAGTCGCGACTCCGACGGGCAGCGTGGTATTCACTTCGGGCGGCGCAACCCTGGCCAACCAGCCGCTCACCAACAACGCCGCGAGCTATCAGACTGTCGCGGCGCAGATTGGGAATTACACCCTCACCGCAGCGTACAGCGGCGACGCCAACTACAACATCGGCAAGCCGGTGACGCAGACCTACAGCGTGGTAAAAGCGCCTACGACGATTTCGGCATCGGCGAGCGCCAGCACTGTGGCGACCGGCAGCCCCGTGACTGTGACGGCGAATATCACTTCCACCAGCCATGCGGTGCCACCCATGGGGCAGGTAACCTTTTCGCTGAATGGCAAGTCGGTGGGCACTACGACCGTCACCCCCGGCACGGACCCTATATCGGGTGCGGGCATTGCTTCGGCCACCATCACCCTGGACGCATCGCAGATTCCGGCGGGCAACGATCAGCTCACCGCTGCTTATTCCGGCGACGGCAATTTCCTCGCCTCGACCAGTGCCGCTTCGACCTTGGTGAGTTCGCTGGGCAACGCCGGAACTACGTTGACGATGACCGCGAGCACTACCTCTACCACCAGCAACACGCCGGTGACCATTCTGGCTACGTTGACGGTCAACGGTGCACCGGTTCCGCTGGGTTCGGTGCAGTTCCAGGATAACGGCAAGCCAATGGCGGTGGTTCCTGTCGTTGGTCTCAGCCCTGCCGCCGGAGCGCTGCCGGGAACCGCGAAGCTGGTCACGCGGCTGGCTCCGGGAACGCATACGATCGTTGGTATTTACAGCGGAGCGGGCAATCTTCTGCACCCCACCGGCAACGTCACTCCTACCATCACGGTTACGGCCGCGCCGCAGCTGACCGCGACCAAGCTGACCGCGGTCAATAACACTACCATTCCAGCCGACTACGACGTTACCGCTACGGTTCTTGCGGAAGGCAGCACGGTTCCGACCGGGACGGTGACGCTGAACGAGCCAAGCCTCAGCGCCACGCTGAACAGCATTGCGCTTAATCCAGCGCAGGCTGCTCTGGGGGTTTCTCCGGAACTTCCCGCGGCATCGGGCAGCCAGAATGGGGGCATCGTGAGTTGCGATTTCAACGGGGACGGCAATCCCGACTTTGCCGCCGCCAGCGATTCCGCGACCACGCAACTGATGGTTTCCCTGGGCAATGGCGACGGAACCTTCCAAACCAGCGTGGGTTCGGTGGTCAGCACGGATCCGACACTGACCGGGGCCAACAATCTGACCACGGGCGACTTCAACGCGGACGGCATCACGGACATCGTGATGACTTTCGGCAGCGGCAATGCCGCGGTTGTGATGCTGGGCAACGGCGACGGAACCTTCAAGGCGGGGCAAGTCCTCCATATCACTCCGCTCCAGGGAAGCACGTACGCGTATCTGGGCGATATTGTCACAGCGGACTTCAATGGCGACGGGATTGAGGACATTGCCCTAACCAATGATCCGGAGCAAGGCACTGGATCGATCCAGGTCTTCTTCGGCAAAGGGGACGGCACCTTCAACACCAACCCAACCACCCTCTTGAGCGTTGCCACCACTGGCGGACCCTCAACGCAACTGCATATCGTCACGGCGGACCTGAACGGCGACGGCAAGGCCGATCTGGTCACCTTCAGCCATCTGGACGGAACGACCGGCGTGTTGCTGGGCAACGGCGACGGCACATTCCAAACCCTGGTGCCATACGCGACCGGTCTCGGAACCAGAGCCGGCGCGGTGGGCGACATCAACAACGACGGGTACCCGGATATCGCGGCTCCCATCTACGACACGGGCCAAGTCGCTGTGCTGATCAACAATCATGACGGCACATTCTCCGGTCCGCAGACCTTCACGGCGGCCTACAGCAACAATGCTCCGCCATCCAACTTCCCCGGGCCGACCAGCGTCGCACTTGGAGACGTGAACGGCGACGGCAATCTGGACTTCGTGGTGGCCGACAACAACTACAACCAGGTTTCGGTGATTTACGGAAACGGCACCGAAACGCTGGCGAACTACTTTGCCACAACGCTCATCAACACCAGCGGCGCGCCCTTGCAGGTGATCACCGCCAATCTAACGGGCAATGGCCACGCCGGCATCCTGGTGAACGAGCCGGGATCGGGTACTGGCACAGTGGGAGCGATGGTCTTCGGCTCACTCTGGACCACCCAGTTCACCAACGTCGCAGTGTACGGCGGCGCGAGCGAGACGGAGACGATCTCCGCCAGCTACTCGGGCGATAGCTCGAACGCTGCCTCGACCTCGGCGGCACTCACGCTGCAAGGTTCGAACAGCGCCATGGCTACCAAGCTCGATTGGTCGCCGGGGGCATCCACAACCGTATTTGGAACAGCGATTCCAACAGCCGCACTGAATGCACAGGTGGAGAAAAGCGTTCCGGGGTCCATAGCCTACGTGGCGCAGCAGACGGCGGGAGCGGCAATGCCTATCGGTGTCGGCGCGAGCTTGCCTGCGGCGGGCGCCTATACGTTGACGGCGACCTTTACGCCAACGAACAGCAACGACTATGCGCCGAGCACGGCCATGGCCACCTTCAGCGTATCCAAGGCAAACGTCAGCGAAACGCTTACGTCCTCCTCATCGCAGGCGGATGCCGGCGCAACGCTCACTCTGACCGACACGGTCGTCTCCAGCACCAGCGGGACGCCGACCGGGACGGTGAACTTCTTCTCGGGTACGACCTCTCTTGGCGCTGCGGCTCTGAATGCAACCGGTGTCGCCAGTCTGAACATCGCTACGCTTCCCGCAGGCACGTACAGCGTTACCGCGAGCTACCTGGGCGATGGCAACTTCAACACGAATACGTCCACGGCGGTATCGGTCTCGGTCGGCGCACCGTCCATCACCCTGGCAATCAACTCTCCGACGCTCGCCGTCAGCGCAGGCGCCACCGGCAGCGAAACGCTTACGGTCACTCCACTCAATGGCTATACCGGAAGCGTGAGCCTCAGCTGCGGCAATCTGCCTCCTGGCCTCAGCTGCTCATTCTCGCCTGCAAGTTCGACGCTTGGAGCAGCGGCGGTCAGTTCCACGTTGACGGTCACCACACCCGCTCCGTCGTCAAGCGTTGCCATGCTGCGCAACTCTTCGTCCGCACTCACAGCCGCAGGTGGCGTGGTTACCTTCGCTTCGGCTTTCTTCCTCTGCATTCCGGGCCGGCGCAAGCGTTCTCCATGGCTTGCAGTGCTCATCATGGCTGCTGCCACGGCGTTCACCATCGGCTGCGGCGGAAGCTCGAGTCATACTACGCCTGTGGGCCCGCAAGCCACGACACTGACGATCAGTTCATCGGCCAGCAAGAACGCAAGCGGCGGTGCGGTCAGCTTCACTGCGAATCTGACCGGAACCAATGCGAGCACAGCGACCGGCACCGTGACGTTCTACGACGGCGCCACGTCGATCGGGCAGGCGAGTGTCAGCAATGGCACGGCGCAACTGAGCCTCAGCACACTGGCCGTCGGGGGACACACCATCTCCGCCAGCTATGCGGGCGACAGCAACCATAATCCGGCAGGCACTGCCAGTTCAATCGAACAGGTGATCACGGGGCAGACTTCGTTCACTGTCACGGCTACCTCGGGCAGCATCAGTCAGAGCTCCAACGTAAGCCTCACTCTGCAGTAGGAGCGCAGAGCTTCACCCGGAAACAAACGGGCGGATGTATGCAGCCGGTTTGCTTCCGGGCCGATTCTCGCATAGACCGGTATGCCCGGTACGTCCGATGCGCCCGTCGTCCCTGATTACGGTCGCTTCTATCTCGAACTTCATATTTGCCGGGGCTTCGATCGACGCAGACGAACGCTCGATCGAAGCTTTCAGCCAAAGGACCGCCATGTTACGCAAGATTCTTATCTGCTTCAGTCTCTTCCTTGTCCTCAATGCCGCATTGCCATTGCTTGCGGCGAACTCGCCGCAGCCGCGCGTTCCATCGCGGATCACCGCAGTGGTGGACGACAATGTCCGCGTCACTCTCAAAGGCAACACGCATCCCTTGGCGCAGGCGCGCTACGATAAAGGCGCGGTACCCGATTCGACTCCGGCGTCGCGGCTTACGCTGATCCTCAAGCCCAGCCCCACGCAGAATCAGGCGTTGCGCGAGTACCTCGACGGCTTGCAGGATAAGAACTCGTCGAATTTCCATAATTGGCTCAGCCCCGAGCAATTCGGAGCCAGCTACGGCGCCTCCGACAAGGACATTGAAACCATCACGCAGTGGCTGCAGTCGCATGGATTCACGGTGAACCACGTGGCCAAGGCGCGCAACCTGGTTGAGTTTTCAGGCACCACCGGGCAGGTGCAGGATGCCTTCCACACTTCGATTCATCGCTATGTCGTCAACGGCGAAGAGCATTTCGCCAACGCCACCGATCCTGAGATTCCCGCCGCGCTCAGTCCGGTGGTTGCCGGCGTAACGCAGCTCCACAACTTCAATCCCAAGAGCCATAGCATCCTCGGCAAACGCGCGCACTGGAACACAGATGCGAAGGGCGTCGGCAAGCAGATCACATGGGTGGACCCGTATGGCGACAACGCTCTCTATATCGTCCCTTCAGACGCGGCCATTCTGTACAACACGCCCAATGCGCAGTTGAACCCCGGTTACACGGGGAAGACCTACGACGGCTCGGGCGTTACCGTTGGCATTGCCGGCGACGCCAACTTCACCATGCAGGATGTGGCTAATTACCGGGCCTTCTTTCTCAACGACACGACTTCCGCTCACCTGCCAAACGTAATTATCGACGGCAACGATCCAGGCCTCAGTATCGATTCCGGCGAAGCGCTGCTTGACAACGAGGTTCTCGGGGGCATTGCTCCGGCGGCGAAGATCAACTTCTATACAGCCGCGAGTACCGACCTTCAGTCCGGGCTGTTCCTCGCGATTTATCGCGCGCTGGACGATAACGCGATTTCGATCCTGAATGTAAGCTTCGGCGGATGCGAGGCAGGCCAGGGCGCGGCCGGCAATCTCGGCCTCTACGAAGCGTGGGAGCAGGCGGCTGCGCAAGGCATCAGCGTGACCGTCTCCTCCGGCGATAGCGGTTCGGCGAATTGCGACAATGATAATACCCAGTCGGACGCTCAGGACGGTCTTGCCGTTAGCGCCTTTGCTTCCACTCCCTTTGCGGTTGCGGTCGGAGGAACTGATTTTTCCGTTCTCACCTCGAATCTACCGTCCTCGTTTGACCAGTACATGAATGCGAGCGGCGGGACGGCTCCGTACTACGCCAGCATCACCGGTTACATACCGGAATCGGTCTGGAACGACTCATCCACGTCCGCCTCGACGCTGAATCTGAACGTGCCAAATTCCGGCGGAGACGACATCGTTGCCGCCGGCGGCGGGCTCAGTTCCTGCAGCTATCAGGACGACAGCGGCAACTGTCTGGGCGGCTATGCAAAGCCCTCTTTCCAGGCGAATCTCACACCCGCGGAC
>Ga0182012_10002757_pt1 | contig 18938 bp, 11 predicted proteins | sample 612S2SmetaG_FD_120486 | JGI IMG/M metagenome (GOLD analysis project Ga0182012, IMG submission 120486) | Permafrost microbial communities from Stordalen Mire, Sweden - 612S2S metaG | ecosystem: Environmental > Terrestrial > Soil > Wetlands > Permafrost | place: Sweden: Stordalen | collected...
CGAGCCCTTTACACTTCCTACCAAACCTGGGACAACATTGAGATGACTGGCCTGTTCTGGAACAGGACCTATAGCTACGCACAGCTCAATTGCGGCGTTTGGGCAATGGGTCAGGGGATCACAATTTCTAACTGGTATGTTCACGGCTGGGCGCACTCCGGTGCAGTGGGCGATTCATTTACTTGTATCCTGGGTGATACTAATCCCCCATACATGGGTAATAGCATTATCGAAAACTCTATTTTTCAGGATAGCGACGGAGACACGAACTCAGGAATGGCCATGTACGCGTGGCCGAGCGCGGTAAGTAACGTGATCCACGACATGTCGAATGGTCTATTGCCAACTGGTAATGGACAAATTGCATATAACGCGATCTACAACATCCGGCAGTCTTTCGACCCGACGATTCACGAGAACGCCATCGAAACTCTGATAGCAAACGGGACTTTTTACATTCATGACAACCTAATTCACGATGCGTATGCGGAATGCCTGGTGTTTGGGAACCCGAACGAGACCGATTATGTGTGGAATAACGTTGTGTATGAGGGGTCCACTGGAAATTGCAACGCCGTTAACTTCCCCCAGACTAACTGGCCCAGCACCAGCAGCCCTGGGATTGCCCTTTACATCTGGAACAACACAATCGTTCCTAAGTCTGGCGTAGCTTGTTTCCAGACTGACCCCCAGACTCCGATGTGGCCGAATATCGTGATGGAGAATAATCATTGCGTTACAACGTCGGCACTGTACAGTAACACCCCATCAGCGACCAATCTGACCGTTGATCACAATGTGCTGGAAGCGCCGGCCGCAGCGTCCGCGCAAGGATACGCCGCCAGCCAGACCTACGCCTATTCGCCAACGTCGATGCAAGGCGCCACCGTCGGGGCTGGCGCGAACTTGGCATCAAACTGCTCAGGAGCACTGAGTGGGCTGTGTTCCGACACATCCTACGCATGCTCTGTTAGCGCAAGCAACCAGATTGTGTGCCCGGTTAGAAGTCCGCTGACCCGCCCAACATCCGGCGCGTGGGACAGTGGTGGCTACCTGTATCTCAGCCCGGTTGCCCCGCCGACCACCGTGAACGCGATCTGCAACTAGGGCGTTCGAACAGCTTTGCTAACGGGGAGCTTTTCAGCATGGACAGCGGCTCATCGATCTGGCCAGAGCGGCCGGGAATGCGTCTTGCAGTGCTGTCCAACGAGAAATTAGGTCCTTGGGTAAATTGGACGACTTTGGGCCCTCCACTCCTCCGCCCATTAGCCGCGCGTCCCGGCGCACAGCTGATAGCGCCTCCTCCGCTTGCATTTGGGAACGTGTATGAGTGGAGACGCACGCTGAAAAACATACAGTCTGCAGATACGCTGTTCTGGATGCAGGGAGCATCGAGGCCGGAGTTTCCAGTGCATCTTACCTCGCTCTTGCGGGGCCAGGCGCGCAGATCTGCGTTTGTCGTTGACGCTTGGAAGTACTTGCTCACCAAAATTGGCACGCTCGCCGTACTCCAGCGGTTTGATCCTTGTTTCGTAGCTTTCCGGGAGGGCTTCGAGGAGCTGGGTCGGAGGTTCCCGTCGGGGCGGTTCGAATGGCTTCCGTTCGGTGTCGACACAAATGTCTTTGATTCGGTGCCCGGAGAGAGGCCCATATTTGCTTACTGGATGGGGCGCCGTTATGGGCCTTTGCACGAGGCTATGATTCGCTATTGCTCGGCTCGCGGCTTGGACTACCGATATACGATGAGCCCCGGCGAGTTTGGCGACCCGCTCGAACTTGGGAGGATAGTCGGTAGTTCAAGGTATTTTCTAGTGGCCCCCCCCGACTTGGCCGACCCAGCCCGAACTGGGGGCTTTAGCCCTTTCGTGATGCGGTACTTGGAGGGCCTGTCAGCAGGATCGCGACTACTAGGGGTGTTGCCGAAGAGCGGCGAGTACCAAAGGCTGCTGCCGCTCGAAGCGATTGTTCAAGTGGCACCCGACGGCTCCGATCTTGCTGGCAAGCTGGATGCCGACCGGTGTAACCCAGAGGCAGGTGCGGCGGTCGAACGAGCGCGCACGTTCGTTAGGGATTCTCATTCTTGGACTAAGCGCGCCGAACAGATCTTTGACCGGTTGACGTCAGGAAAGGTCATCAACGTCGAGAAGATATAGGTCCGGCGAAGTTACGCTGCGGGTCACCGAAGAGGGGCGGCGGCTTCCACCATTCAAGATGTGTCTCAGAATTGTTCAGGAGCCGCGTAGCAAAAACGTGGCGTTATTTTCTCCCGCGGAAGGCCCCTCCATATGAGTCCGCCAATCATCTCTCCTTCCCGCCTCGACCAACATGGCGATGCAATGTTCTCACCTGGATCGCGAATCAGCGCGCGGTCAGCGCGGCGGCTGTAAACTCTCGATTGGTCCTTAGAAACTATGCCGTTCCTTTGCCAAGACTCTGGTGAAATCCTATTGATTGATCAATCGGTCTCGCGATCATGGCCGACGGGTTGTCCAATCTCTCGGGGTCCCCTAATTCAACACGCCAAACAATTTGCTCAGAACGCCCGGCCAAAGCGATTGGTTCGCGGGCCGGAGGGGCGGGCCGATTGACGCGCACCCAGCCTTCGAAGGCCGCGGCGGGGATCACCCTCAGCGGCACGGTTGGCCGTAATACGCTTTTCGGCGTGATCGCCCGAGCCGTGCAGGTGACCACACGCATGGTTACCGTGCCTGTCGTGATTGCTCACCTGGGACTTGAAGGCTATGGGATATGGGCGATTATCATGGCTACTGCGGCCTACATGCGTTTTGGAAGCATCGGAATTAAATCGGCCTTTCAAAAGTACGTCGCTGAGGCCACGGGGGACAAGAATTTCCAGCACGCAAGCCAGCTTCTCAGCACGGGTTGTGCCGCTATGCTGGCTCTGTCACTGGCCGGCTTAATACCAGTGGCTGTCTTTTCCAAGGTGCTTGCGAGAGCATCAGGAGTTCCAAGTGATTTCTTGCAATCTGCCGCAGGTGCGATTACGCTGCTCGCGCTAATCATGGTGTTATCGAATGTTGGAGCGGCGTACGAAGCAATTCTAACGGGTGGTCATCGCATCGACCTCGCGAGAAATCTGGGCTCGTGCTTCACCGTCTCTGAGGCAGTTCTTATCATCGTGCTACTTAATTTTGGGCACGGACTTTTTGCTATGGCATGTGTTATGGCTGCCTCCGAGGTAGGATTCGTGCTGGCCTGTTTCTTGGCTTCGAGGAGAGTTCTGCCTCAAGTGTGCGTTAGCAGAAAGTTTGTGACGGGGTCGGTGGGACGGGAGTTAGTCCGCTATGCCGGCAGTTACCAACTGGTTAATATACTCGAGGTGCTGTACCTTTCGATTATCCCATTTACCGTGCTTCGCGAATTTGGAGCGCAAACATCGGGAGTATATGCGCTTACAACGAGACTGACGCAGACGGCATTGACCTTGCCGGATGCGTTCCTTGCTCCCATATTGTCTGGTGCGGCCATGGTCTACGCTTCCAGCTCTAGCGAGCAAATGAGAATTCTGGTAGCCAAGGCTTTCAAGGTCAACCTGTTGCTAAGCTTCTTCCCCTTGGCGTTTCTCGCGGTCTTCGGGTCGAGCATAGTATCCGCCTGGACTGGCCAAGCGATTCCAGAATTCCGGGGGATTCTTTGGCTGGTTTGCACAGCTGGCTTCTTTCAGACCATTTCACTGCTTGGACTGGTGCTTTACAGGGTTTCAGGGAATGCATTACTCGACAATGTTCGGCAGGGCTTGCGCATTGTTGTGCTTTTGGCAATCGCGCTCTTCGCTCGTCGCTTAGGTCTCCAGGGGGTACTGGGGGGGCTCGCCCTTGCTGAGTTCGTCGGGATGGTGTTTATGGTGTTTGCCATTAAGAAAACCTTTCACTCGTTCGACGCTAGGCCCGTTATTGGGGATGCAGTTAGATTAGCTACTTCTGCGGGGCTGGTATTGGGAGCCTGCTTCATTGCTGAGCGGCTTGTGCCATCGCCGTCGGTGATTGGTGCCCGCGGGTTTGCGTTGTTACGATTGACGAAGGTGGGCTTCGTCTGCATGCTTGCAACTTGGCCGGCATTATTGGCCACCCGATTCATGACGAGGACCGAGGGAAGCGGACTGGTTCGTGCGCTGCTACCAGACAGGCGCTCCCGCTCTGAGGTGCGCAACGTGCGTGCTAGATGATCCCTTCAGGCCAGGGTGCCGTCGTGCGGTCTTTCCCGACCCCAAACATATGCTTTCGCGAGCCGCTACTAGACTTAATTCGCTCTGGTTAAGGAGCAACTACCCTTTCGCCGCCTTCGGAAGCCGGGTAGTCGTCCACCACTCGTGCGATATCCAGAGGTCGATGTCGAAGGCAATTAGCTTTGGCGATGACATCATATTGGGTCCAGACGTCTGGCTCAATATCGCGTGCGATTCGGGTGGAGGCGGGGCGAAGATTGTTCTGGGCAATGGATGCTTGGTTGGGAGAAGGTCCACCCTATCGGCCAAGAACTGCATCGTCCTTGAGGCGGATGTTATTCTTGCCCCTTCCGTCCTGGTCATGGACCACAATCATGCGTTTGAAGACATAGAGAGGCCGATCCATGCCCAAGGAGTCACAACCGGAGGGCGGATCTTCATTGGACGTAACTGCTGGCTTGGGCACGGTGCGGCCATAGTGTGCAACCATGGCGACTTGAGCATTGGGAGAAACAGCGTTGTCGGGGCAAATGCTGTGGTGACGAAAAGCTTCCCCCCGTACAGCGTTATTGTTGGTAACCCAGCGAGGCTTCTAAGGAGATTCGACGAGGAAGCCGGCAAATGGTTAAGAGTCGAATGACCGCAGGTATGGCTGCTAGAGACCCATGACCGCAAAACCTACCGGCACGGACGAGGTGAGACGCTCGGAAAGCTGCCCGCTCTGCGGGGGCGTCAAAGGCTCCCACCTGTTAGACGCCCCGGACCGATTTCACCTGCGGCGGGAGACTTATTCCCTCGAGCAGTGTTCAGTTTGCTTCGCTGTATGGTTGCAGAGCCCGCCGAAGCCAGAAGAGATGCTGGTCCACTACAGCGAGGACTACCATCAAGGTATAGTCGCCGCAGGCGAGACGTCCGGCAGCAGGCGCTGGAAAAGACACCGAACAGTTATTCTGAACTATAAACAAGGTGGGGCCATTTTGGATTTGGGCTGCAGTTCCGGAGCATTTCTAGGAACCTTAGGATCAGGATCTTGGAATTTGTATGGAATCGAGATGGAAGCCTCGACGGCCTCTAAGGCCAGAACCGACACTGGCGCGGAGGTATATGTCGGGGATGTTCTCGCTGCCCCGTTTCCACCGGGGAGCTTTGATGTCATTACGTGTTTCGATGTACTTGAGCATGTGTACGGCCCCCGAGAAATTCTGGCTAGGGTGCTCGAGTTGTTAAAGCCTGGTGGCGTTTTCTTCATCACGTTGCCCAATATCAGATCCTGGGAGGCTCGGATTTTTGGAACGTATTGGTACGGGCTGGAACTTCCCCGGCACTTGTTCCACTTCTCGCCCCGGTCGCTACGGGGGCTAATGAGGTCAGTTGGCTTAGAAGAGGTTCGTGTTGGCACGCCTCTGGTGTCCTATGTTGAGCGTAGTGTAGGTTATCTGTGTACCGCGTTCATCCAGCGTCTCGGCTTTGGCGCAACTCCGCAATCCGTGCGCAGACCTAGAAGCCTCCTTTGGCGAATGGCGCGGAAGGCGATGCGACTCGGCTTTGTCCTTCCGTTTGCCCTTGCGGCTTCACTTGCCGGCGCTGGTCCAAGCATAGAAGGAGTCTTTCGAAAGCGGACACAATCAGCCGGAGTGGATGCTGAACTAGATCAGCATAGGTCATAATGGCCGAGCACCTTAGGTTTGGCGGAGGATCCAACGCCTCCGTGTTGCATCCGATCGTCGCGGCCGCAATGGTTATCGCGGTAATCATTTTGCTCGTCATGCCGCGGAAATTCCTTATAGCCCCATTACTTGCGATGTCATTTTTGGTTCCGGTCGGGCAGCAGCTGGTGGTTGGGGGATTTCATGTGTTTATTCTCCGTATCGTGCTCCTCGCGGGCCTTCTCAGGATGGCCTCCTCAAGGTACCGATCATGGTGGGGGCGCTTTCCTGGGGGCTTCGACGAGTTCGATAAGTTATTCTTGGCGTGGGCTTTATTTCGTGCTTTAGCGTTTGTGCTCCTGTTTTCTCAAAAAGAGGCATTTGTGAACCAGATAGGTTTTCTGTGGGACAGCTTGGGAGCGTTTTTTCTCCTGCGGTTCTTGTTCCAGGAAAACGAGGACATCGAACGGGCCGTCCGCGTTCTAGCAATGATCGCTGTGATCCTGGCGTCGTCCATGACATATGAACATTTCCGGGGCATCAACGTCTTCGGGCTTCTTGGTGGGGTCGACGTAACGCCAGCCATGCGTCGTGGCTCGTATCGAGCCCAGGGCCCTTTCGCTCATGCGCTGCTCGCGGGAACTTTTGGAGCTACGTTGCCGCCTCTCTTCTTGTGGCTTTGGGCGAGGGAGAGATCTAGGACATTCGCTGTGATCGGGCTCCTTGCCTCGGCGGCCATGGTGGCGACTACTAATTGCAGCACCCCCATTATTGCGCTCGCGGCTGGACTGTTTGGCGCGTGCCTTTGGCCCCTGCGAGGGCGTATGCGTCTAGTCAGGTGGGGCCTCGTGATGGTGTTGCTGAGTTTGCACTTGGCCATGAAGGCCCCGGTTTGGTTTCTGATAGCGCGGATCGATTTGGTTGGCGGCTCCTCATCTGATCATCGGGCAGAACTTGTAAATATGTTCATTACCAGGGTAAGCGATTGGTGGCTAATCGGTGCCGACAGCGCCAACTGGGGTTGGGGCATGTGGGACACCGCGAACCAGTATGTTGGTGAGGGCTTGGCTGGCGGCATGGCAACTTTCGTTTGCTTCTTGGGCCTGATAGCACTCGCGTTTAGGAGAGTTGGTAGAGCTAGGAAGGCTGTGGCCGGCGACCGCAAACAGGAGTGGTGTTTCTGGCTACTTGGAGCGACTTTGTTTTCCCACGTCGTTGGATTCTTCGGCATCAGCTACTTCGACCAGACACGAGTCGCTTGGTTTTCGCTGCTTGCCATGATTTCCGCGGCCGTCGCGCCGATTCTCGCACGGGTGCCCATTTCCCAAGGGGAGCTGGCCCTGACGACGGGCGCGCCCACGGGAAGACCTGCTGGGATCACGCCCGGCCTAAGCAGCGATGAGTGTGTCTATTGGGACGGTGGAACTTGAAACTCACGAATTTGTAGTGAAGAGCCGCAATGGACGTTTCGATCATAATTGTGAACTGGAATTCGGTGGATTATCTCCGTGCGTGCATTTCGAGCATCCGCGAAAACACCCGCGATGCTTCGGTTGAGGTTGTCGTTGTCGACAATGACTCTCCGGCTGGTGACGCCGGTGTGCTTGGCCTGGAGTTCCCAGACATCACACTTATAAAGAGCGACAAGAATCTCGGTTTTGCGGGAGCGAACAATCTCGGCTTCAGGAGATCCTCGGGCAAGTTTGTTCTCTTTCTCAACCCGGACACCAAACTAGTCACGCCAGCCATTGATCTTATGTTGGCGAGGATGCAAGCGCTCCCGGATGCCGGCGTGGTCGGTTGTCAACTGCTGAATCGGGATCTCAGTGTTCAGACAAGTTCCATCATGCGATTTCCAACCATCCTGGGGCGGTTGCTGGAATTCGAGCGGTTCCGCCTGCGATGTCCCCGCCTTTGGGGGATCGGGCCGCTGTTCTCGACGAGCGCGGAGCCTGTTTCGGTTCAGGTGATCTCAGGGGCTTGCATGTTAGTCGGGCGCGAGGCATTCGAAAAGGTCGGCATGTTCAGTGACGACTTTTTTATGTATGCGGAGGATACGGACCTGTGCTACAAGATGAAACGCGCCGGGTTCGCGAACTATTACGTTGGCGGCGCTAAGATCGTCCACTACGGCGGACAGAGCAGCAACCCCGACTGGGCTTTGAAAATGAAGGTGAAATCGGAACTGCTTTTCTGCTCGAAGAACCGCGGCCCGCTATTCGCATCTGCGTTTAGAGTCGCGTTGATCTGCAATGCCATTGGAAGGTTGGGCGCGGTCGCGTGTATCTGGCCGTTAACAGGACTAATTGGGAGGCGCGAGGAACTGAAAGCTACGTCCGCGAAGTGGTGCAGCATCCTCAAGGTGCTGGTGGAACATCACTCAGTTTAGTACTCCGCCTTCAGATGATGAAGATGTCGACACCTCAATGGACCGGTGGTTCTTATGTCTTAATTACTGCGGCGCATAATGAGGAAGCATATATCGAGGCCACGATATCGTCTGTGGTTTGTCAGACGTTGCTACCGCAAAAGTGGATCATTGTTAGCGATGGGTCTGATGATAAAACGGATGAAATTGTTCTTCGCTACGTCGATAAGCATCCGTTTATCGAACTCCTCAGAATGGCCGACAAGCGTTCACGAGACTTTGCTTCAAAAGTCTTTGCTTTGAATGCGGCTGCCGCGTGTCTCGAGGTCAAAAAGTATGAGTTTGTCGGGCACCTCGACGCTGATGTCACCTTTGATTCTGGGTATATCGAGAGTTTGCTCGGGGAGTTCGAGCATGACAAACACTTAGGAGTGGGGGGCGGGTTCATCTACGAGAAGCACGGCGGCCAGTACTTGTCTAGGGTGGGAAATACCAGTACTTCCGTGGCTGGCGCTGTCCAGATGTTCCGTCGAGAGTGCTATGAAGGGATAGGTGGTTTTTCTCCGATGCCGTTTGGCGGGGAGGACTGGCATGCAGAAATCAGCGCAAGGATGAAAGGTTGGCGGGTCGCATCGTTCCCAAGTCTGCCCGTATATCACCATCGACCGACTGGAACAGCCGGGAAAGGCCTTTTGACGTACTGGTACCGCCAAGGGAAGATGGACTATTGCCTAGGCTGTCACCCACTGTTCGAAGTCCTAAAGATGGCAAAACGGCTCCGAGCACGGCCCTATATTGCCGGGGCCTTTGTTCGGTTTTGGGCATTCACAGCGGCCCACCTCGGTCGTCAAAAGAGGATGGTCTCTCCTGAGTTCGTGGAGTTCCTCCAGGCGGAGCAGAGGGCGCGGCTTCCGCGTATATTCGGCGTTTGGCCCCGGGGCGCGGCGGACGAGTGACCTCTCGACTTAACCGCTCCGCTGCCGTCAATTCTTGCGGGTTTCGGAAAGGCGAATGGCTTACGCTGCCTCGATAAATCGACCGGTGAACAGCTGGCTTCTGCCAGACTACTACCGTTGTCAAGAAGGCTATTCGAGCATGGCCCTTACCGGCGATCTGTCTGACGCTGCTGGCTACTTTCAATTTGGACCAGACGTGATCTGCTACGGGCAGTGTTCCTCTGGCACGCCGTCGAGGGACGCAGCGGGATGCTTTCATGACGCTTTACCACATGCGGACGTGAGCGGCGAATCAGTTCAACTTCCTTTCGACCCGTCGCAAATTCTTGAAAACCTGCGCCATGAGCGGTACCTCGCAAGTTCGCCCCAAAGCCCGCTGGCACTCGCTGGCAAGAAGGTCGCCCGAAGTATTTACTATGCCGTGCGTCCGTTGATGCCGGTCACAGTGCGGCGGCATTTGCAAAAACGGTACTTAAAGGGTTGGGAGAACGTCGCGTTTCCCCACTGGCCGGTGGATCGAACCGTGGAACAGGTATTGGAACAACTCCTGCTGCTCTCCATGAAGTCCCGGAAGATCAAGCAGGTACCATTCATCTGGTTCTGGCCGGAGGCGGCTTGTAGCTGCACGATTGTGACGCACGATGTGGAGACGTCGACCGGAAGGGACTTTTGCGATCAACTCATGGATTTGGATGACTCATTTGGAATCAAGGCCGCATTCCAGGTCGTGCCGGAGGGGCGTTACGCTGTTCCCGGCGATCTTTTGCCTGCCATTCGTAAGCGGGGCTTTGAGTTCAATGTGCACGACCTAAATCATGACGGGCATCTCACGAGAAACCGGGAACAGTTCCTGCGGCGTGCCGAACAAATCAACCGGCACGCGCGTCAATCTGGCGCGCAGGGCTTCCGGTCCGCTGTGTTGTATCGCAATATTGATTGGTACGAAGCGCTGGATTTCTCCTACGACATGTCCGTTCCGAACGTAGCCCATTTGGATCCCCAACGAGGTGGTTGCTGCACTGTTATGCCCTTCTTCATCGGCAAGATGGTGGAACTCCCGGTGACGCTGACGCAGGATTACTCGCTCTTCCACATTCTCAACGACTACTCAATCAACTTATGGAAAGAGCAAATAGCGCTTATTCGCGAGAAGCACGGTCTGATTAGCGTTATCGCGCATCCCGACTACATCATCGACCAGAAGGCAAGACGCGTGTACGTCGAGCTTCTCAAATATCTCGCTGAGCTCCGTAGCCAAGGCGAAACGTGGATCGCACTGCCCGGCGAAGTAGCCGATTGGTGGAGGTTGCGGAGTGAATTAAACCTGGTCACTCGAGAAGGCCGCTTGCAGATCGAGGGTAAAGGAAGTGAACGAGCTAGAATTGCCTACGCGACGATCGTCGATGAGAAGCTTGTGTACACATTCGATCCAGTTCCGTGAGTCACAGCCCAGCCTGCGAGATAAACTTACTATTCAAATACCCCTCAATCCCCTCCGACCCACCCTCCGACCCATACCCCGAATCCTTCACCCCCCCAAACGGCACTTCCGGCAGCGCCAACCCGTAATGGTTGATCGAAACCATGCCGGACTCCACCGCCGCCCCAATCAAATTCGCCGTGCGAGCCGACCTCGTGTACGCATAAGCCGCCAGACCGTAGGGCAACCGGTTCGCCTCCCTGACTGCATCGTCGAACTCGGCAAAAGGCACCATCACGGCCACGGGTCCGAACGGTTCTTCATTCATGACGCGGCTATTTTCGGCCGCCTGCGTGAGGATCGTAGGCTCCCAGAAGTACCCCTCCTTCCCCATGCGATCGCCGCCCGTCTCAACATGGGCGCCCTTATCCACGGCGTCTGAAACGAAGCCCTCCATCGCCGCAACACGCCGGTCGTGCGCCAACGGCCCCATGGTCGTGCCGGCTTCAAGCCCATCTCCCACCTTCACCGCCTTGCTCGCGACAATGAATTTCTCGACGAAGGAATCGTAAACCTTCTTCTGCACCAGAAAGCGCGTCGGCGCCACACACACCTGGCCGGCATTGCGGTATTTGCTGGCCGCAAGGATCTTCACGGCAACATCAAGGTCGGCATCGTCGAAAATGATGGCGGGTGCATGTCCGCCGAGTTCCATCGTCACGCGCTTCATGTGTAACCCGGCGAGCGCCGCCAGCCGTTTCCCCACAGCAGTCGATCCCGTGAAGGAAACCTTGCGAATCACGGGATGCGGAATCAGATATTCAGATATGACTGACGGCACTCCGAACACCAGATTCACAGCGCCTGGAACGACGCCCGCATCGGCGAATGCTTGCACCAGCGCCGCGACCGACGCCGGGGCCTCTTCAGGGCCTTTGAGAATCACGGAGCATCCTGCCGCCAACGCTGCGCTGATTTTGCGGACCGCCTGATTGATCGGGAAATTCCAGGGCGAGAACGCCGCCACAGGACCCACCGGTTCCTTGACCACAAGCTGGTAGACGCCCTCAGCGCGCGCGGGAATCACGCGCCCGTAAGTCCGGCGCGATTCCTCCGCAAACCAGTCGATCATATCGGCTGCGAACAGGATTTCGAGTTTGGCTTCCGCCAGAGGCTTGCCCTGCTCAGTGGTCATTGCGCGCGCAATGTTGTCCACTCGGCCGCGCAAAAGATCGGCCGCCTTGCGCATTGTCTTCGAGCGCTCGAATGCAGAGACCTTCCTCCACACTCGGAATCCGCTGTCCGCGGCTTGAAGCGCCAGATCAAGATCCGCGCGTTCCGCGTGGGAAACAGTGCCAATCCGCTTACCGGTTGCGGGGTTCACTACCGCGAGTGTTGCGCCGGCGACGCTGTCCGTTGACTCGCCTTTAATGAAGAGCTGGGTGTGGGAATCCATGCATCCTGATCGTAACCCAGGGTTGCCATTGCCTTAATGCTCCGTAACCTCCAACCGCACCGGCGGCGCGATTGATTTCACGTCCGGATCATAATACTCATAAACTCGCGATTGAAACGTGCGCGCGCGTATCGGATACTTCGCACGAAGCCGGAACCGTAGAGTCACCGTTTGCATCGGCGACAGCGCGTTGAAGTAGAGAATCGCCTGCGTAGCTGTGAGGCTGAATTTTTCAAGCGCGCCGGCCTTCGCGCCAGCGGTTTTCTCCTGAAACGCCTGAAGATCTTCGCTCAGCAATTCGAAGCCGGGTGGAATGCCCAGGTCTACCATCACCATGTTGGCGGTCGCATGAAGACGACTCCGAACCGTGGCGGTGGCAGTCGCAATGTCATTCCTTGCCAGTCTGGTGCGGTCGTAAGCAATGTCGATGGATAGCGGTTCGGACGCGGGCTTCTCCTCCCAGGGAGTGAAGTACCGCCCCACAACCTGATATGCAACGCCGCCCTTTCCTTTGAACGCCAGTTGCACCGAGGCCGGCTTCCCGCCATCTATGCCCTTGAAAACGAACTGATGCAGCAGGTCGTTGTTCTCCTGCATCAGCTTGAGCGTTTCCACCGGTTTACCGTCAATCGCAACATGAATCACGCCGCGCACATCCGGGCCGCTTCCTTGCGACGCGAGAAGTAGTGCACGCAACGCCATCACCGTCGCCTGCGTAGTGCCCCAATTACCCGCGGCCTGCTTGTTTGAAGAGATAAAGTTGAGCGCCTTGCGGACGGTCTCCGGCGCCTCGCCCCATTTGAGAAGAGCTTGCGTGGCCAGGCCTGTAGTCTCAATCGCGGCGCTTGAGCCGGTCGAGTAAACGGCGGACTCATCCGCAGTCCAGGAAACCATGTCGCCGTTCTCGGAGCGTGCGTCCAGCAGCGCCAGCATGGCTTTGCGAATGAAAGTATTGCGTGTACTGTCGCGGTCGCTACTGGAATCCGCTACGACGTTGGCGATAATCGCCAGCGTATAGCTATCCGCCTTCGCATTCGCGTGCGCTTCGAGGAACTGTTTGGCCTTCTCTACAGCCGGACCCTGGTAGCCGGTATTGGCGAGCGACCACGCAATATAAGCCGTAATACGAAGCACGTCTGAGTTATAGCGATTAGTCGCGCCCTCGTTAATAAAAGCCGTGTCGGGCTTCCAACTACCGTCCGGATGCTGCTGGCCGGCGAGCCAGTCGCCCGTGCGCTCGATCAGCTTCGGGTCAACGTCGGACACCTTCGACATGTCGTTAAACTCCATCAGCCCATAAGCCGTGAGGATCTTATTTGCCGGAGCCTGGCCAAACCAGGAGAAGCCACCGCCCGGGACCTCGAACGTAAGGAGCCGCTGATACCCGTTGGCGATGTAACCCTCGGCCTTCGCGTGCACCTCGGGAGTCAACTTCTTCGTCCGCTTCATGTAGTCAAGCGCAAGAACGTTCGGATATGTACTTGAGGATGTCTGTTCAAAGCAGCCGTTGGGCATGGTGAGAATGCTGTCCATCCCTTCAATGACCTGGCTGAGTGGACCTGGGTAGAGGCGTACCAGGATGCTGCTGGCGTCGGGGATCGCCCCGGCTGGAAAGTCAAGATCGTGCTGCACCGGGGAGTCCAGCCGGCCGTTGAAGACAATATCTTGTTCGCGTCCGTTGGGGATCACCTCGATTTCGCGAACCACGACATCTTCCCGCGCTTCACTGCCGCCTCCATCCATGCGCGCCGAGAGCGTCAGCTTGAACTTGCCGATGCGGTTGGCAGTAACTGTGAACTGCGAAGCCCCAACGCCCCCCGATTCTACGGAGACAGTCTTACCCAGCGAGTCGCCGTCCAACGAAAACCAATCTTCAGGTTGCAGGTGCAGGCTAACCCGGCCGGACCTTCCGGAGTAGTTATACGCGGCGATCGGTATCGAGACGCGGTCACCCTGCGTGAGAGTCACCGGAAGATCGAGATCCACGAAGAAGTCCTGAAACACCTTGATACTTGAAACGCCCGACCCCAGCGCTCCAGATTCAGTCGAGGCAAACAGAGCCATCCGCCACGTTGTGATCGAATCGGCGACCGGAATCGAAATGCTCGCGTTGCCCGAAGCGTCCGTGATGATCTCGGGATTGATGTAAAGCGCTTCCGGAAAATAAGAGCGTATGTGCGGCGCCGCGGATGATTCCTTCTTGCGATCCACGCTGAAAGATCGCGCAGCCATGGGCACAGCGTCAGCCGAGACGCGGTCTGCGGCCAACATCGCTGCGCGCGCGCCAAAAACCGCGCGGCCACCCAGCCCGATCATGCTGCGCCCTGTCTCAACAATCTGAATGGCGTTCGCTGCGCCTGTAACTTCCACCGTCTCGGTCGAATTGCCCACCCAGAGAACCACCGATAATACCCCGCGATCGCGGGCCCGCAAAGTGAAATTGCGCGACACCGTCCCAAACCCAGGCGCCTCAATCTCAACTCGATAGTGTCCTGGCGGCAAGGCGCTGAAGGTGAACTGGCCAGCGTTACCCGCTCGCGCGCTGCGCGCTCCGGGAGTCAAAGTGATGTCGGACCCCGGAATGAAAGCCCCACTCGCATCCATTACGGCGCCGGTCAACTCGGCGTCTTCGTTGACGGCTCGACGATCGTGCTCGATCTTAAGATCGACCTTTCCCCCTCGGCCAGTAGCGCTGACCAAGCTGCCGGAGCGGTCTTTGAGATAGACGATAAGGTCGTCCGCGTTGCCGAACTGTTTGTCAGGCCCCGCGCTGCGGACGCGGTAGAAATGATCCCTACCGCCCGTAGGTTCGATGCGCAAAGGTGTGTTCCACGCATCGCGCAGGTTGCCGATAGTGATATTCCCAAAGGACCTGATGAAGTCCTCTCCACCCCGACGCCACGCAAGACTCTCGTTCAGCTTCGCGGCGATCGCTTTGACCTGGCCGGCGAAAACTGCCTCGTAGCGCTCCTGATACTCCGCGTACCTGTCCTGCGGCAGGCTGCGCCCAAACTCCGTGTCAAGCTTGGCGGGCACAGTCATCTCGGTGGCGGCGAAAAGGGCGCGCGCTTCCAGGTCTTGCTGACGGTTGCTCGTGACGTCCATCGGTTCCACGGCGCGCGAAACAGAGAGGGAGTGGATCTCGTAGCGCGGCTTCATCACCTCCTGCTCGAGATAGAAAAACACCTTCGCGAATCCGGGTTGTTTCTCGGCAAGAGCAAACACAGCTTCATCCACAACTTGTAACCCAAGCGCCGCGCTCACGCCCTCTCCGTGCGCGTTGGTGACATGGAAGCTGATGCGCGCCTCCGAACCGGGAGCATAAACCGCGGAGTCGCTCTTGGTTTCTATCTTCAGTTCATCCGCCGGTTGCACGAACACCAGGCGATGGTCGGCCACGGGCTGCGCATCCTTGCCAAACACGTAAGCATCCACATCCAGCGTGCCCGCCATTTCCGAAGTCGCCGTAAGCGCCAAATCCGCCTCACCGTTCCGCAGTTCGAGATCGCGCGTGAGAATGGTCTGACCGTTCTTGACGACGTCAATGTATGCGGAACCCCGAGCGCGCGTTGACAACACCTTCAGCTCCATCGTCTCGCCCGTTTTCAGCACCGCGCGGTTTGTCCGAACAAGAACCTGGTCCGGGCCGGCGCGTGTCTGCAGGGGCACATTCGTCGCGACGCGGCTCCCTCGGTGATCGTCCGCATCGACGCCAAGCGACTCAACACCCGCATCGGGATTGAAGTGGATCACAGCCACTCCTTCGCCATCGCTCGACACCTGCTGATCGCGCGCGCCGTGAATGTGGACCGTCAAGTCTGTGGCCGCCGGAGTACCGTCCGGGTAAGAACTGATCACGAACACCTCGTTATCCAGATGCGGGATCAGATTACCGCCCTCCGGCACGGCGGTGATCAGGAGAGCCGAATCGCTGATCGTGATCGGTTCACGCCGCGTTTCAGCATGGCCCGCGGAATCCTTCACGGTGGCCTCAATCAACCCGCGCGCGGCGCCCTGGCTCAGAGGGTGCCCCGCAAAATATTCGGGGAGAGGTAGGTCAAAGCGGTAGCAACCCTCGTCATCGGTTTTGCCGTGACCCGATGCAGCCTCAAATACAGCCACGTCCTGCCCGGAGGCTTTAATCGTGATATCGGCGTGGTCCACTGGTTTGCCGAAAAAGTAGTTCGCGCGGACCGTACCCGTAACGTGGTCCCGCGGCTGGTAATATCGCTTCGGCTTGTGGTCCTTTTCAGTGAACTCAATGGCAACTTTGAATTTGGGAAGTACATAATTCTCAACATTGAGCCCGATTTCCGCCTTGCTGGAAGGTGCACCTGCATCCCCCATCAAAGCTCTTAGATGATAGGTCCCCAGGTTCACCTCGTCGGCCAGCGAGAACTCCGCCGAGGCGATGCCAAACGAATCGGTCACCGTTGCACTCTTGAAAACCTTGTTCCCGTGAGAATCTTCCATCTCAAACAGAAGCTTGCGGTCCGCTTCTGCCTTGTGGTCGGCGCGGGCAAGCGCCAGCGCGCGGATGTGAATCGTCTGGCCCGGCTGATAAATCGGCTTTTCAGTGGTTAGCAAAATGGCTGCCTGGTCGGTAAGCTGAACGGGTTGTGTGTATTCAGTGGAACCAATTGGCGTGTCCGCCACATACCGCATCTCGTATTTGCCGGTCAGCCCGGCGGGGAAGCGGAACTGCGCCTCCAGGGTCCCGCGGCGGTTGAGCCGGCCGGAGAACAAACGCCATGATTTCTGCTCCGGCGCCAGCAGGTCGATTCGCACTTCGCCGGACTCCGCGACGTCGTTTTTGTTGGCGTCCGATACGATCACCCGGATGGCGGCCCGGCTGCCCGCAAGGTATTCAGTCTGGCCGAGAATGTGGACCACCGGCCGTCGCAGAATCTGCGAGATCGATTCCACCCCTTCGATCGCCGCCACCTTGGCATCGTTGTACTCAAAGCGGTAGCGCAATCGCTGCCAGATGATGACGTCGAATCCGATGGGATGATCTGGAGTGATGGCCTGTTTCCACACCCCGCCGCCCTTGGCGATGTAGACCGTACGTTCCACCCTGCCAAGCACGTGGTCTTCCGGGTCGAGGATCTCGGCCGTCAGCCTGCCTGCGCCTGAGCTCGTGGAGTGGTAAGGGATAGAGACCGAAAGTCGGCCATGCGCGTAAGCGGCTGCCGGCTGCTGCGCGCGCGCGGTATTGAAACCGGTGGTGAAACTGAAGACCGCGCCAACCAGAAGCACGAGCGCAACAGAAACAGGGAAAAGAAGGCGGAGCGAAAAGCGTGACATGCGGATTCTCCTTGGTCTATCTGACCGGAGAACGCGCCATGCTCAGGAACTTGCAGGACGAATGGAACTTTTTATTTGTGCTTCCACGTTTGGCCGTCGGCGCTTATCCAATGTGCGCCTGTATCCGTTGTGATCTCGAATACGGGAAGCGCGTTCACCGCATCGACGGGAATGGAGACGGCCTCCGCCGTCACCTCGACGGAACTGGTGGCTGCGCCTACAGACAGTTTGAAATCGGCGGTGCTTTGCCGCGAAGATGCCAGATCCACGGAGGTAGCCCCCTTCGTGAAACCGGGAGCTTGCGCCTCCACCTGGTAACTTCCCGGGGCGAGATTGTCGAGCCGGTAGTGGCCCTCGTGGTCCGTCTCCGCGCTGCGGACCAGCGGTATCCGCGCGTCCGTAGCCGTCACTTTAACACCTGGAATCACGGCTCCGCTGGGGTCCGTAACGACGCCGTCGAGCGTCGAGCCGTCGAGCTGTTTTCGCGAAGACTCCGCGGCCAGCGCCCTGAATTTCGCCGCCTCGGGTAAACTCCCCGTTATCACGATAGCGTTCCTTCCCAGTTCCATCGGGGGCGATGCGGCCTGCAGCGCGATCCTCACAACGCGGCCTTGCCACTGCGGCGCGACCGCCCGCCAGTGCTGCCCGTCATCGTTGCTGGAGAAGAGAGCGTGTTGGGTATCGATGGCCAGCCGCCGGTGATCGTTTGAAACCATCGAGAGAACGGGGAGTCCGCTCGGGAGTTCCACGGCGCCGCTTCTCGCGGCTGCACTGTCCGGGCCAATCGCGCTGGCGGCCTTCTTGCGCGGGGCGAGCGGCCTGGCGGAAAGCCGCGCGGGCGGGGCAACCGAGGCTGCTGGCGGCGCAACCCGGTCTGCCAGCGGTGCAGGTCGCGCGGGCGGGCGCGATTCCGCCACCTGGATCGGAGTGTCCCCATGGTGAACGCGAACCACAAAAATAGCTAGCGCCGCGAACGCCGGCCCCGCCGCCCAGGCGAGATTCCAGCCTGAAAACCACCGCCGCCGGCCCGGTTCCCGTTCCTCTCCTACCTCGGTCGCACGCACAGACAGCCCAACCACGGCGCGGCAATCGGGACACACGGCCAAATGGGCGAGTGTTATCTGCCTCTCGTGTTCGGGCAGCGCGTGTTCCATGAAAGCATTCAACTGGTCCGCGTCTGGATGGGTTCCGAATTGGAGAAGATCACTCATGATTTTTCGGAAAATGCGGCGGGGCTCGAGGCTTTCTGATCGGAGAACGATGCGGCTTGAGAATTTTGCAGCAAACCCCGCAGGTTTATTTCGATATCGCGCGGATCCGTCCCAAGGGCCTGGTCCGCGGCGTCTTCACTGAGTCCGCTGGATCTAAGATTCCCGAGAAGCTGTTTGCGGAGATCCGCCGCCAGTCGTTTAATCCGCCGGCTCACGGTGGCCTCGTGTACGCCAAGCGTGCGGGCGATTTGGAGAAGCGTTTGGCGATCGAGAAAATACGAAGAAAGCAGGAAGCGGTCCTCCGGCGGGAGGCCCTGGAGCGTGCGGGTAACGCCATCGGCCAGTTGCATGAGTTCGGCGGGAACGGGCGAAGGCATCGGCGTCGGCG
>Ga0182012_10002758_pt1 | contig 18932 bp, 3 predicted proteins | sample 612S2SmetaG_FD_120486 | JGI IMG/M metagenome (GOLD analysis project Ga0182012, IMG submission 120486) | Permafrost microbial communities from Stordalen Mire, Sweden - 612S2S metaG | ecosystem: Environmental > Terrestrial > Soil > Wetlands > Permafrost | place: Sweden: Stordalen | collected...
TGGACATAAGCTCCGCCAAAGCTACCCAGAGCCACGACAATTAAACCTGTGTCATCAGATAGCGCCCACCCTCGTACCCGGTGACGACGGCCACCTCTTGAACCTTCCGGCCAGCAACAGGATCGTTGACGACTGAAATCACAAGATCGACGGCGCTCCCGATCATGCGTTGCTGCGGAGCATCCGTTGCTTCCCGGACCAAAGCCTCCAGCCGGTCGAGCGCCTCCGTCGCGCTGTTTGCGTGGAGCGTCGAGACGCCGCCCGGATGGCCTGTGTTCCAGCTCTTGAGCAATGGCAACGCTGCGGCGCCGTCTCTGACCTCTCCCACCACGATCCGGTCCGGCTTCAACCGCAGCGCCACCTTCAGGCACTTCAACTGGTCGAACTCCGTCGTTGCCAACATGCTCAGACTGTTCGCGGAATCGAGAAGAAGTTCCTGCGTGTCTTCGATCACAAGTACTCGGTCACCCGGCGTCAGTGCGCCAATCTCTTCGAGAATTGCGTTGGCGATTGTCGTCTTGCCCGCGCCCGTGCCGCCGACTACAAGAATGTTCTTGTGGGCAACAATTGCCTGTTGAATGACCTCAAGGTGATCGAGATTCTTAACCGAGTCAATGAAGTCTTCCTGCTGCGAGCGTCGGTTGCGCGGATCATCTTTGGTAGTGAGGATGCCCTGTCGCTGGAGGTCATTGAGACTCCGCTTCTTGTCCGACTTGACGCGAATCGCAAACGACGGCGACGGGACAACCGGCTCAATCAATCCGGCAAAGCGATACTTCCAGATCGGGAGCTGCGTCTCCAGGACTGGCCGCATCTCCGTAACCGTCGTCTTTTGCATCGAGGCAATCGTCATCATTGCCCCGCGTGCTTGGCGGCTGGACAACTCGCCAACCTGCTCGAAGGGCGATCCGGTACGCTTCACCCAGATGCGGGAATCCTCGTTGACAAGGATGTCTTCAAGCCCGCTAGACCTGTCGAGCAGTCCGACAATCACCGTCCCCAACTCATCGCGGAGCTTCTCTTTGAGCCGTTCCTGCTTCTCGTCCGTGTGCGAGTCCTGATTCATCGTCTCCGCAATGTACCCTTCACAGATTGTTGGACAATGAGAGGCTTCACTATCCCAGCCAAACCCCGCCTCTGCTCTTGCCGACACCGCGTAAAGCGATGTACATTTCAGTAGACGTATCGTAACACCATTCCGAGAGATTTTGGCAAATCATATTTTCGGTTAGGGGGAAATCGCGACATGGACAGAACCCTGGTTGCGGTCCAAAGGATGCTTGCCGCGCTTGACGCGCCGGCCTACGACCTGGGCATCTTGAGCGACCGAGGAATGCTCCCCGGTCTATCCAATCTGTCCTCGGAGGGCGTCCTCGCCCGGCTACCGCTCCTCAAGGCCCACAATGCGCGCGGAGCGCACATCTACGTCCGGCCAGCGGGCGAACACCGCTTCACCGTCCTCGACGACCTCAGTGCGGACGGGGTGGATCGGCTTACTGCCGACGGCTACGAGCCGTGCGCCGTGGCAGAAACCAGTCTCGGCAACTTCCAGGCATGGCTAAAGCACGACGATGTCTACCCGGCACACCTCTCCACATTCATAGCTCAGAATCTCGCAAAGCGGTATCAGGCGGACCCCAGCGCGGCGGACTGGCGGCGCTTTGGCCGGCTCCCAGGATTCACCAATTGCAAGCCCAAGTACCGCAGGGACAATGGCCTCTATCCCTATGTCTTGCTGCGAAGCGCGACCGGAGTGCAGTACCGACAAGCCGCCTACCTGCGACTGGAAATGGCGAAACTCTACCAACTCCAGGAACAAGAGCGGGAAGCGCGCGCCGCCCAACACCGTTCCGACCTATTTCCCTGCTCAGGAAGGCCGTCTCACTCATGGCTCTCCCTTGAGCGTTTCCGCAACGCGCCCAAGTTCCACGACCGTCCCGCCGCCGCCGACATCGCCTATTGTGTCGCCGCATTGTCGCTTCGGATGCCGGAGGACGCGATTGCAACGACCCTCGACAGCCTCTATCTCTCCCGCGACCCCAACCCCTCCCGGAAAGCTGCCTACATCAAGCGCACGATTGCAAAGGCGAGATCATGGGCACAACGCTAGGCACATTCCAGTTGCCGATCCCCGCACTTCTCATCCAGCTCAACTCGTCGGTTGTACCTCCACTGGGCCGGCTCCTTCCCGCCGCGCCGAAACCTCTGCAATTCCAACGGCTGAATCTGAGGAGATTGAACAGGCAGCTCCAATTCAGTTTGCCTTTCTGTTTGCGTTCAGCGTGCCGCGCTCAAAGCACCCCCGCCCTTCGGACGCACGCTCTCCCTCCAGAGATTCTCGGTCTTCAGATGTGGACTCCTCCCCCGAGGCAAGCTCGTGTCCCCTTCCACAAATCTCTTCCACTCGCCTTGGGAGTGGGCCGCGACGGCACACCCTCCGGGCCAGCATGTACCGCATCCAGCGGACAAACTTCAAAAAAAGGGAGCTACAAACCATGTTCAACAAAGTCATCCTCATCGGCCGTCTCGGAAAGAATGCAGAAGTCAAAACCGCGCAGAACAAGAAGGACTACGCTGTCCTCAGCTTCGCCACCAGCGAGAGCTGGAAGAGCGCCTTGGGCGAGTACGAAACCCACACCGAATGGCACCGCGTCTACGCTTGGGGCAATCTCGCCAACTTCGCCAAGACGCTCCTGAAGGGGCAGCTCGTTAGCCTGGAGGGAAAGATCAAGTACCGAACGGTCGAGGAAAATGTCGAGGATAAGCCGTTCAAGCACACCATCGCTGAGATCCACGCTTCGAGCATGAGGCGCCTCTCGAAAGTCGAAGTTGCCGACGATCCAACCGACGGCGCGGACGAGGTGTAGTCCTCGTCCATAAGCCGATACTGTTGGCGAAAGCTAGCTCGCTATTCTGGAGCAAGGGAAGGGGGGATTCGAGAGCGCGACCCCCTGCTCCGAAAACAGATCCGTCATTTTGAGCTAAATTATTGAAAATATGGTCCGCAAGCCCTTCACAATCAACAGAGTGTGTTGAACTCTATTGTTCGGTCCACATCCTGAGTGCTCTGACTGCCACAATTTCGACTACAGTCCCCAGAACTTCTTAATTTCGTCCAGGTCTATCTTCGGTCGCCGGCTGCCTCCGCCACGATCTGGTTCCCTCGGTTTACGTTCCAAGGCGTTTCTTTGGCGGAGGCCTACACGCCTCTCGATTCTATGTCCAGTTTTATCGGGGAGCACTACCCTTCTTTCAGTATTATCCCCACAAACGGAACCTGCCGCGTACGCCGGAAAATGACCCTTGTCAGAGCCGATGAACACTTCTGGTCTTCTCATGAGTTCGGATTGGTGGCATTGTGCAGCAAAATAGTGTTTCGTTTGCGAGGTAAAGAAATCGGTCCTCCCAGTCAATCTCACTTGAACATCTTTGCGTCGCGCCATTGTTCGGTGTGTTATTTTCCTGAGCCGGAGTGACGCGCGAGCAAGCTAGCGAACGTCTCACACCGAGCGTTCTGCGGCTGACTGCGGAGGTCTTAAGTGAATTACACTGGGACACTGCTGAGACCTGGTACGTTACTCTCGTAGGTAATAACTATATGGTACATGCCAGCGATTCTTAGGTAACCACTGCAATTAACTTCTTGACATCGCTAGCAAACTCTGGCGATACTCCAGTCTCAATCAATCTCTACCAATACGACCCAGCTCCTGATGCTTCAGAAGCCCCAGTCAGTTGTGTCTACAGGCTAACGACTAAGGATATCGATCAACCGTGAAAGCGGAATCGCATAGCCTTCGCCCATTTCGATGTATTAACGCCTGACAAACTCACCAGCAGATGGGGGCGAAGTGAACTATTCCCTACGGACCGTAAAGCAAGAACTCAGCGATTTCTACATATCAATTCGCGTTTGGGCCAGTGTGCTCGCCTGCATTGCAATCTCGGCAGTTTGTTCACCTGCGCAAGTCGTGCTCCCTCAAAATGGCGTCATCGGGACTCTCGCAGGGAATGGTACTTCCGGTTATTCCGGGGATAATGGTCTGGCTACTAGTGCCGAACTGACCTACCCTGGCGGTGTGGCTGTAGATGGCTCGGGAAACATATACATCGCAGATACGGGGAACTGTGTCGTCCGCCTGGTTTCTGCCTCGACTGGGGTCATTACGACGGTCGCAGGAAACGGTAGCACCGGCTACTCTGGGGATAATGGGGCCGCCACGAGCGCCCAGTTGAACTCCCCTGCCGGCGTCGCTCTGGACGGCACAGGAAACCTATACATCGTAGACTCGGGTAACAGTGTCATCCGGATGGTATCAGCCTCTACGGGGGTCATCACGACGGTTGCCGGGAACGGCATCCAGGGTTATTCCGGTGATGGAGGTCTGGCAACGGCTGCAGAGCTCAACCAGCCTGCCGCAATTGCCATAGGTCCAGACAGCAGCATGTACATCGTGGACTCCTTCAACGCTGCCGTACGCAAAGTAGCAGCCTCGTCGGGGATCATTACCACAATCGCGGGCAACGGAACCTGGGGCTATTCGGGTGACAACGGCGCCGCCACCGACGCTTCTTTGTTCTATCCCGACGCCATCGCTTTGGACTTGTCAAACAACCTCTACATTGCAGATTACTTTGACCACACCATCCGTAAGGTGACGACAGCAACAGGAATCATCACGACAGTGGCAGGCAACGGCACGGACGGCTACTCCGGGGACGGCGGCCAGGCAACAAATGCCCAACTGGATTATCCCCAAGGGGTTGCGGTCGATTCGCTAGGGAATATCTACATAGCCCATTCTGAGGCAGGATATATCCGCGAGGTGATTGCCTCCTCCGGAATCATCACAACGATAGCAGGAAACGGGAATGCTACATATTCAGGCGATGGTGGTCCAGCCCCCCAAGCCGGTCTGTTTTATCCGGCACTCATCGCGGTGACCTCGGCGCCAACTTCAGTTTTTAACGTATACGTTGCCGATCTGGGCAATAACGCAATACGTGCCTTTAGCTCATTCAAAACAGCCGCCCCTATCTTCTCTCCTATCTCCGCCACGTATAGCGGACCTCAAACCGTCACGATAAGCGACTACTTTTCCAGCGGAACAATCCATTACACAACAGACGGGACGACTCCGACTTCCTCATCAACCGTTTATTCAGGCCCGATCGCGGTAAGCGCCTCTGAGACTCTCAAGGCTATTGCGATCACAGCCGACGGATTTCCAACGGCTGTTGCGACCGCTCCATACACAATTACTCAAACCGCGCCCACGGTGGACTTTTCAGCCGGTTTCATAACGAGCGGGCTGAATCTTGTTCAATCTTCGATTGTAAGCGGCGCTCTACAGTTGAGCGATGGCAACCTGAGCGAGCAACGCGCAGCGTGGTACACGACTCCAGTAAGTTCCCACGCGTTTACGTCCGATTTCAACTATCAGGCGTTGACTGCGCAGGCAGACGGAATCACGCTTACGCTCCAGAACGATCCCTCGGGAATCAACGCCATCGGGCTAGACGGGCAAGACCTCGGCTATGCCGGAATTCAGTCGAGCGTCGCAATCAAGTTCGATATGTGGAACAACCTCGGCGAGGGAATTGATTCCACTGGATATTACACGAATGGTGCGGAACCGATCCTGCCAGCGCTCGATTTGACCCCCTACGCCGTCATCTTGCGGAGCGGCAATCTGTTACACGTCCATGTCACCTACGATGGCACTACCCTTACATGGACCATTAGCGACACGACGACTAACGCGTCCTTCACGGATTCAACAGTCATCGACATTCCAACCATCGTTGGTGGCGATACGGCCTATGTTGGAATCACAGGCAGCACCGGGGGATGGACCTCTACGCAGTATGTGTCAGCGTGGACTCACATCTCCGGGCCGGCCACCACATACGCAGCTCAGCCAGCCTTTTCTCTGGCCAGTGGAACCTACAACGCTCCGCAGAGCGTGACGATCAGCGACTCGACAACCGGCGCAGTCATTTATTACACCGTTGATGGATCGACGCCCGGTACATTGTCCAACGTCTATTCCGGTGCGATCACAGTGGCTGCGACTGAGACCTTGAATGCAATAGCCGTCGCGTCGGGTTACTACAACAGTTCTGACTCCGCAGCGACATATACGATCTCGTCTGGTGTGACTGTGAGCGTCTCCCCTTTGAACGCAACTTTATATGGAGGCCAGACTCAGCAGTTCTCTGCCACTGTGAGCAACAGCGGCAACACTGCGGTCACCTGGTCGATCAGTCCCTCAGGTATCGGCGCGATAAACTCATCGGGGTTGTATACCGCACCCACAAGCATCACAACGCAGCAGACAGTGACGATCACCGCGACAAGCCAGGCCGACACAACCAAGACTGGATCGGCCACGATCACTCTTTCGTCGGGGTCTATGTGCAGCGGCTTTGGCTTCGTTCGAGCCATCGTGATTGAACACTCCCAAATCCCAAATACCGACCAGGCAAATTTTCCTTTCCTATTCAACACCACCGATCCGACCTTCGCGAGTGTTGCAAACGGTGGCCACGTAGCGAATGCAAATGGTTACGACATCGTGTTCAGCTCTGATCCAGCAGGGCTGAATCGGCTCAACTTCGAGTTGGAGAAGTACGATCCTGTCGCTGGCCAGATCATCTCCTGGATAGGCCTTCCAACGCTTTCTCATACCTCCGACACCGTCCTGTATATTTTCTACGGGAATTCCAGCATCACAGCCTCTCAGCAGAATCCTGCTGGAGTCTGGGATTCACATTACATGGGTGTTTGGCATGTTCCAAATGGCACTCAATTGTCGCTGGTGGACAGTACGGCCTATGGAAATAATGCCAGCAACAATGGCGCTGTCGCGGCTGCAGGCGAGATTGACGGCGGAATGCAGACCAACGGAACGACCTACGCAACCATCGGGGCTCCCGCCAACTTGGCGAATCTCGCTCAGGGGAATGCGACGTTTTCAGCCTGGGTGAATCCGTCTACACAAGGAGGCATGATTCTCGGAAAAGCCGGGTTCAGCGAAGGCGGGTGGACGCTCGGGCTCGATCAAGCCAACAACCTATTGCTCGAAGTATATGGAACGGACAATTTGGCAATTTCCTCTCCGGTCGCAAGCGGATGGAATTACGTCGTCGGAACTATAACGAGCCCCGGAGGTCCCGTGGTTCAATCGTCGGTATATGTGAATGGGGCGTTAGTCGATTCTGAAACCGGTCTAAATTACAGCCCAATCGACGACTCGACCGCGCCGGCATACTTGGCGAATAACGATGTGGGCGATTTCAACGACGTCGTCAACAGCCCATTGAATGGTGTTGAGGACGAATTTCGGATTTCAAACATTGTTCGATCTCCTGACTGGATTGCTACGGAATTCAACAACCAATCCTCTCCTTCCCGCTTCTACACGCTGTATCCGGAAAACAACCAAGGTGTATTGCCCAATCAGGCGTCCCTCTATGCTTCCCAAAGCGAACAGTTTACTGTCGCCAGTGGCTGCACAACCGAAGCGGCAACTTGGTCGCTATCAACCGGCGCCCCGGGCAGTCTTACTGCCGGAGGCGCCTACACTGCTCCTGCCAGCATTGCATCCGTCCAATCGGTAACAGTGACTGCTGTCAGTCTGGCAGATGGATCAACAATCGGCTCAGCCGCTGTGAGCCTCTTGCCTCCTCCAGTCGTCACCATAAGCCCTGCCAACCCGACCCTGTACGGAGCAAACGCGACATTGCAGTTCACTGCAACGGTTGGGAACGCTACAAACACCGCCGTAACATGGGCAACCAGCCCTTCAAATGCAGGTTCCATAAGCCCTAGTGGTCTATATACTGCGGGCTACTTTGACTCCCAGCAAACAGCCACCATCACGGCAACGAGCCAAGTGGACCCGGCCGCATCAGCTTCAACGACCCTAACGCTCGCGCCTTTAAACGTGGCTCCGCAGAGCACTTATGTATACGGCGGATTCTCCCAGCAATTCAGCGCAACTTTCCCGGTTACTTGGTCCATAAGTCCTGCTGGAGCGGGAAGCATCAATTCTTTAGGGATATATTCTGCCCCCGCCAATATCACAACGCCAGAAGTAGTGACAATCATCGCGACCAGCCAAGCAGATCCAGCGGTCTTTTCATTCGCCTCGATCATTGCTCAGCCGCCTGCGACGTTGAATCCCCTTTCGGCAACCCTCATTAGCGGGCAATCACAGCAATTCTCGATCTGCATGGCCACAAGCGGTCAATCACAGTCGTGTGATCCTTCGGTCGCATCATGGACGGTTAATCCGACGGGGGCAGGGACAGTTTCTGCCACGGGACTATTTTCCGCGCCAACGGTCGTCTCATCTCCAGCAACAGAAGTGGTCACAGCCACAGACCTGTCGAATCCTGCAATCTCGACCTCCTCGACATTGAGTTTACTTCCCCCCGTCGTAACCGTTTCTCCAGCATCGGCAACCCTCCTCGGTGGACAGTCCGAACAATTCTTCGCGTCGGTGACAACGGCCCCTGCTACCGGAGTGACATGGTCGGTCAGTCCAGCAGGAATTGGAACCGTGAGCGCGTCCGGGCTTTATTCGGCACCCATTACCATCAGTTCAGCGCAAACCGTCACAGTCACCGCCACGAGCCAGTTCGATCCGGCCAAATCTTCCTCGGCCACTATTGCGCTTTCTCCGTCGAAGTGTGAGGCGACGGAATACAGCTATACCCGTCCAATCGTGATCGACCACACCAAAGTCCCCAATTCCGATCAAGCGAACTTTCCGTTTCTTCTCAATGTCACCGATCCTGCTTTGGCTTCGACATCAAACGGTGGACACATCGCCAGTTCAACTGGTCTTGATGTCGTCTTCAGTACCGATTCAGGTGGGCTTAACAGGCTTGACTACGAACTGGAAGAATACAACCCCGTTACTGGGCAGATGATCGCATGGATTCGCATTCCCAACGTCTCGCACGCGTCCGACACAGTCGTTTATATGTTCTACGGGAATCCCAGCATTGGAGCTTCACAGCAGAATCCTAATGGCGTATGGAACGGTGGGTTTAGCGCTGTATATCACATGCAGACTCAGGACGCGGGCGTTAACGTAACTGATTCGACATCCAACGGGAACAGCGGCATTGCGGGGAACAACGGTATGGAACTTCCCGTTGTCGCACCAGGCGTTTTTGGAACAGGCTCTGGGTCTTTCAATGGATCGGAAGGGATCTACTTACCGCCGTTCTCACTTTCGACGTTCACTGTTTCCGCTTGGGTCTCGTCCGCCTCATCATCGCCCACCGGGGCGTTTTTTGCGGGAGTTCCCGGAGCAATAGAAGCACGAATGAGGTCCGATGGCACTTTAGATTATCTTCAAGAGGACACGGTAGACATCGGGGTGTCACTGACACCGGTTGTAAATAATCAATGGAATCACGTAGCGATTAGCGACGACGGCGTGACGGCGACGCTCTACATCAATGGGATGCCCAGCGGTTCATACGCAAGCGGCCAGGCATTCGCATCGTCCAACTACATGATCGGGGCCGCGGGCAATCGTGAGAATTTCATCGGCAATATTGATGAGGTTCACCTGTCGCAGTCTCCGCGTTCTGCCGATTGGATTGCGGCCGAGTATAACAATCAGAGTTCCCCATCGACGTTCTCGACATTCTATCCAGAGGAAACCCAGGCAGTCGTTCCCGCTAGCGTCACCCTTTATGCAACTCAGTTTCAGCAGTTCGTAATTCCGGGAGTGTGTTCCTCCGCCCCGGTAATCTGGTCGAAGTCCTCGGGCGCGGCGGGGGCGATGAGCACAAGTGGACTCTACACCGCTCCTGACACCATTGAGACGCAGCAACAATTGACCATTACGGCGACTACCCTCGGTGATGCGTCTGCTGCCTATTCCGCGACTGTGACACTCATGCCTCCAGTGGCAATCAGCATGACGCCAGCGAGCGGCACCCTCTACGGCGGCCAGACAGAACAATTTGCGGCGAATGTCTCGAACACCAGCAATTCAGCAGTCGCGTGGTCAATCAGCCCCACAGGAATCGGTACGATTAGCTCCTCGGGGCTCTATGCCGCGCCGGCAAGTATAGCTTCGATCCAGACCATATATTTGACGGCCACAAGCCACGCGGATTCCTCCAAACATGCAACAGCCACCGTCACGCTGATTCCGCCTGGCCCGGGCATTCCCGTTTCAGTGAGTGTGACGCCGTTGAGTTCAACGCTCTACATCGGCCAGACGGAGCAGCTAACGGCTAATGTGGCCAACACAAACAATCCTGGAGTGACCTGGAGCATCAGCCCCTCGGGAACAGGGACGGTCAGTGCGGAGGGTGTCTATAGTGCGCCGACTACTCTCTCCTCCTTCCAGATAGTGACCGTGACAGCAACGAGCGTTGCGGACACGACCAAGTCGGCATCGGCTACGATCACCGTAACAACAACTCCTTGCGGATCGAGTGGATACAGCTACGTCCGCACCGTTGTGATCGACCACACCAAGGTTCCGAATTCAGACCAGGCCAATTTTCCGTTCCTGTTCAATACAACCGATCCCTTGTTGGCAAGCGCAACCAACGGGGGGCATGTTACCAGTGCCAATGGATTTGACATTTACTTCAGCACTGATCCTGGCGGTTCAACCAAGCTCGACCATCAGATTGAGTCCTACAATGCGGCTACCGGACAGTTTGCGGCATGGATTCGGATTCCGGCACTCTCGCACAGCACGGACACCGTGATCTACATGTTCTATGGAAATCCAAATGTCACCTCATCTCTGGAGAACGTGTCGGGGGTTTGGGACAGCAACTTTAACGCGGTCTATCACCTGCAAAATACGCCGACGGGTACGAGCGTCCTCGATTCGACTACCAACGCGAATAGCGGAATAGTCGGAAACAACGGCATTACTCTGCCTACTCCAGCAACGGGGATCTTTGGGGCTGGAGCTGGATCCTTCAACGGCTCTCAGGGTGTTTATCTTCCTCCATTCTCAGTCTCCACTTTCACCACATCTGCTTGGATATTCCCGACGGTGTCCGGTCAGACTGGCGCATTCTTTGCTGGCGCTCCGGGGGCCATGGAAGCGCGGATGAGATCCGACAATACCGTCGATCTGCTCGAAGAGGACGTGGTGGATATGGGCGCCTCTTCGTCCCAGTTGACTGTCAATGCCTGGAATCACGTCGCAGTTAGCTATGACGGCTCGACCGCCCGTTTCTACATCAATGGTGTGCCCAGCGGGACTAGCTCTGTATTGGCAACTTTTGGCTCGGGGAACTATTTCATTGGCGAAGCGGGCAACGGTGAGAATTTCGTTGGCAGCATCGATGAACTGCATCAGTCTGGCACGGTCCGAACTGCCGATTGGATCGCAGCCGAATACAACAATCAAAGTTCCCCTGCTTCCTTCTATTCCATTTCGAGCGAGAATGGCTTTATTGTGAGCCCGTCCATCGTTGGGCTGTATGCGTTGCAGAGTCAACAATTGAGGGCAACCGGTGTTTGCAATGCTGCTGCAACTTGGACAATGCCAAGTGGTTCCCCAGGCACACTGACCGCGAATGGCATCTATACTGCCCCTGCATCTATTACGACGCAACAAATAGTGACAGTTACGGCGACGAGTCAGGCAAATTCCTCGATTACGGCGACAGCCACGATTACCCTGTTCCCTCCTGTAACCGTGAGCGTAACCCCGGCAAGTTCGACATTGACTCCGGACCAGAACCAGCAGTTTGCGGCCAGCGTCGGCAACAGCTCAAACCAGGCAGTCATATGGACAATCAATTCGGGTGGCGTCGGATCGATTGACGCAAACGGGGTCTATTCCGCGCCATCATCTATCACGGCTCAGCAGACGGTGACCATCACGGCCACCAGTCAGACCGATCCTACAAAGTCAGCTTCGGCAATGATTACGCTGTCACCATCGCAGTGTGCTTCCAGCGGCTACGGCTATCAACGCGTTCTCATCATCGACCACACTAAGGTGCCAAATGAGGACTTGAGCAACTTCCCGCTCCTCTTCGATTCGACCGACCCCGCGTTCGCATCGACCGCCAACGGAGGCAAGGTCGAGAGTTCACACGGAAACGACATCATCTTTAGCACCGATCCGAATGGCCTCACGAAGCTTGACCACGAGTTGGAGGAGTACAACCCAGCAACCGGACAGGTCATTGCATGGATTCGGATCCCGACGCTTTCCCATTCCACTGATACCGTTCTCTACGTTTTCTACGGGAACCCTAACATCGCCGGCTCTCAGCAGAATCCGGGAGGAGTGTGGGATAGCAATTATCAGGCGGTCTATCACCTCGCAAGCATTGGAGCCGGAGCTGCGACAGACTCGACAGCCAATTCCAATGCCGGCACGTTGACCTCGGTCTCTGCGGCCACAGGACAGATCGACGGCGCCATAAGCCTTGATGGAAGTTCAAGCTACCTTCAGATTCCGGGAGCGGACTTTCCGAACTATCCGAGAGGCACCTATTTTAACCCCGTTCCCTCGGGAGTCGACGGAAATCCGACGCTCTCTGCCACCTTTGGCTTGTGGTTCAAGACAGCCACTCCCGGAGGCATCTTAAGCCAATTCCCGACCCAGTACTGCTCGGCTGATATCTTCGGCTTCTGTATCACCGAAAGTCCGATGACACCGGGGGCCCCAGACAACACGTTCCTCGGATGGAACACGATGCTGTATGTTGACGACAACGGGAACCTGATTGGCGGAGGCGTAGTAACAGGGTCCAACAATTCCGGAAGAACATACAACGACAATCAATGGCATTATGCGGCCCTAACCTACGCTCCGGACGGAACGAACACGCTTTACGTGGATGGGCAGAATCTAGGGTCAGCCCCAAATCTGAACCCGACTGGATACAGCCAGGCGTATACCTACTTTGTCGGAGCCGGCTACACCCGACTGGCTGAGTTGGGCAACTGGTCGTGGTTATACTTCAACGGTCAAATGGATAACATCACGGTGTCAAACCTTGCGAGGTCTGGCGACTGGCTTCAAACGGAATATAACAACCAGGGTTCACCTTCGACCTTCTATACCCTTTATCCAACCAGCGTTCCGCAGGTGGTGCCTTCTACTGCGACCCTTTATGGTTCTCAGTCCCAACAGTTCGCGGCGACTGGCGCATGCAATGCCAATGTCTCCTGGTCAATGTCATCGGGGGCTTTGGGCACTCTCTCTGCGAGCGGAGTCTTCGATGCCCCAGAAGCAGTTACTTCCCAGCAGACTCTTACCGTTACCGCAACTAGCCAGACAAATGGCGTGACGATTGGAACCGCTGTAGTGACATTGCTGCCGCCTCCAGCTCCCATCACCCTTGCGGCCTCTTCTCCATCTCCGTACACTGTCGGAACCTCACACACCTTCACCGTAATTCTTCGAGATGAGTTCGGATCTGCGGAGCCGGGCGTCGTCGTCAATATTTCAGTCGTAGGAGCGAACAACAATTACGGCACCGCAATCACCGATCAGAGCGGCGTGGCCACATACAACTATGTCGGCTCGAACGCGGGAAATGACTCGATTCAAGCGACGGCAATCGTCAATGGGCAAACCCTCACCTCCAGTAGTCTCTCGGGGTCGTGGGTAACGCCAGCACCGGTGGCCCCACAGGCAGCAGCAACACTGGGCATACCGCCGACACTTGGGTGGGGCGGTCTCGTGGGTGCGTTCACGGATAGCACCGGAGCAGTGATCGAGCCGTTGGCAATTGGAGCGAACGCACAGCCATTCATTGTGCCCTCCGGCGCGACGCAATTGCAGTTGGGTGTCGATGACAACTACTACGAAGACAATGGCGGCTCGGGCTTCGTTGTCTCTGTCAATTCAACAACCGTAAACGTCCCTCCAACGGCGATGCCATGGACCTGGGCAACCGGGGGATTGAACAACGGTTACCAGTTCGGCCTCAATGACGGCACGAATCCAATAGTTGCGGCCACAGGCTTGACGCAAGGCCAAGTTGTTCAAGTTGCATATCAGAGCGGCACGGTATCAACCAGCTTCCCGGCGAGCCCTCTTGTGAATGCAAATGGCAATCAAGCGACGCTAACGGGAGTGACGCAGACCAACGGGTCAAACTATCCCACGCTCTACACAACTCCGAGTTCTTATCCGATGGGTCAGCCACTCCCCCTGACAACCTTCGTGACGAATAGCTCTGGAACTCCGGCGCCAAGCATCCCCGTGACGCTGAATGTCTCTGGCGCGAACCCCGGTCAATATGAGGGCACCACGAATGCGTCCGGGACTGCGGCCTTTGCCTACATCGGAACCAATGGCGGCAGTGATTCTCTCCGAGTTCAGGCCTCTCCCTCCGGCCAGTCAACTCTTGAATCGAACCAGGCTGCGGTCACTTGGACAAGCTATCCCAATCCGCCAACTTCTGCGACCCTTGCACTTTCGCTCTATACAAATCTTGGTAATGGGCAGTTTTTCGCCATCCTACTCACGGATGCGTCTGGAAACCCCATCGAAAACGCGAATGTCGGTTTTTATGTCACGGGCGCGGACACCGTAACCCAGTCTTCCATCACCGACGTAACAGGGCACGTCTCGTTCAGCTTCACGCACACACAAAATGGCAACTTCAGCATTGTGGCCGTAACCACCGTCAATCGAAACGTAATCATCTCAAACGTTATCAACGGTAACTGGACGATGCAGCCAACGACAGTCACCGGCGGCACCGTCGACACCATCAGCGTGGGTATCTCAGCGCCGAACACGGTCACAATGCCAAACACTCTCACGCTCACCGGCACGGTCGCCGACAACGTAGGCATCACTCCAACCGTTGTCTGGAGCCAGGTCAGCGGTCCCGGCACCGTAACCTTCGCCAATCCCCTGCAGGCCATCACCACCGCAACCTTCAGCGAGTCGGGCAACTATGTCCTAGAACTGACAGGAACCGATACCGGTGTCACTGGTTCAGCCCAGTTCGCGGTAACAGTGAGACCCAATGAACCAACCGTAGCGCTGAACGGATGGATCGGAAGTCCGGTCTACGGCTCATCCGTCTCCGGCATCGTTCCTATCACGCTTGCCCCGGGAATCACCCTCCAGACTGGGACACTTGTCTACGCTCCCGCTAACAACCTCAGCAACACCACGGTGCTAAATGCGAACACGACCGGCTCGGGCCAGATCGGAACTCTGGACACCACGACGCTCGCAAACGGCACATACTGGATTTTGCTCCAATCGACCCAAACCAATGGGCAGTCCGAATACGACGAAGTGAAAATATCTGTCGTTGGCAACTACAAGCCGGGCCGGCTTACGACCACGGTGACGGACCTCGTGGTCCCCGCCCCTGGCGTCGCCATTAACATCCAGCGCAATTACGACAGCCTCAACACGGGCACTATCGGCGACTTCGGCTACGGATGGAATCTCGGCACCACAGTAAACCTTGCCGTGGACCAAACGAACGACGTCACCTTTACCCTTGGCGGCCAACGGAGAACTTTCTACTTCGAGCCACAACCTCCTCCGTGTGCGGGGCTCTTATGCACGTTCGAGTTCATCTACGCGTCGTTCACTCCTGAACCTGGCTTCTTCGGCTCCCTAACCACTTCCGGACCCGGCTGCAGCTCTCTGATTGATATCATGGTCCTCGACGGTGGCACCTGGCAGTGCGCAGGCGGCGGCCTCTACAACCCGCCCGGCTACATCTACACCGACCCCAGCGGCACCCAATACAACATCAACGCCAACGGGTCGCTGCAATCGGTCGTAGACCGCGTCGGCAACGCGCTCACTATCACTCCCGCCGGCATCACCAGTTCCACCGGCCTCTCCGTGCCCTTCGTTCGTGACTCCCAGGGACGCATCACCCGGATCACCGACACGCTGGGCAATCAGTATCTGTACGCTTACGACACCAACGGCAACCTCGCCACCGTCACCTATCCCAACATCACCCAGCCCACGACCTATACGTACGCTGCCAACCACTACTACACCGGAGGCACAGACGTCCGGAACAACCCCCTACCCGTCACCGCCTACTACGGGCCGACCGATACCGATCCCAATGGACTCTCATTGAATGGACGTGTCCAAAGCGGAACGGACGCGCTGGGACAGACAAGGACTTACACCTACGACCTGCTCGCGCATAGCATGACGGTCACGTTCCCGCCGGATGGTGGGGGCAATGTCGGTTCAGAGACCTCGGTGGACGACAACTATGGGATGATGCTCAGCTACACCAATCCAATTGGGCTCACGACCAGTTACACGTACGACGCGAACCACAATCGGACCTCGGAGACCGATCCACTGGGACACACAACGACCTATACCTACGATTCTAATGGAAACACTGCGTCCATCACCTACCCTGTAACAGCGACCAGCACAAATACAACCAGCTACACCACGTTCAACCAGTACAGCCAGCCCATTTCGACGACTGACGAATTGGGTAATGTGCGTGTGTATAACTACGATGCCAATTTCAACCCGCAAAGTGTGACCGACAGCATCGGGACCGTGGCAAGCTATTACTTCAATGCGAGTGGCCAGCCACTTGCTGCCGCTGTCGGTTACGACATAACCCAGCAGCCCAGCAGGGCTTCTCTTTACACCTACGACGGGAACGGCAATTTAGCCAGTAACGTAGACCCGCTTGGACGCACCACTTCCTACGCGTACAATGCGCTTGGTCAGAAACTCTCTGCGACTGTACCGATTCCCGGCTCGAACGTTGGCGGCCCTGCTTCCACTACCACCTTCCAATACGATCCGTTCGGAAATCTTCTCCAGACCTCCGCGCCTCTGGGCGACGTCACCAGTTCGCAATACGATGCCAACAACAACAGGATTTCGTCCACCGACGCGCGGGGCAATGTCACTACATACCAGTACGATGTCCTGAACCGGTTGACTTCGACAACCTATCCGACGCAGCCGTCGACGACCACCTCGCAAACATACGATTTCCGCAACAATATCGTGAATTCCACCGATCAGAACGGGAATGTCACCCACAACACCTACGATCTCGCGGGCAAGCTCCTTTCCGTCACCAGAGGGTACGGCACATCGAATGCGAGCACCACAACCTACACCTACTATGCCGATGGCCGCAAGGAGAGCGATACCGATCCGCTGGGCCATACCACGACCTATGCCTACGACCAGGCAGGCCGGCTCATCACGCTCTCGAATGCCATCGGCAGCACTCACTATACCTACGATGATGCCGGAAACCAGATTGCGGTAAAGGATCCGAACGGCAACATCACCCAGTCTCAGTACGATGCCCGCAAGCGCATCACCAAAACAATCTTCCCTGATACAACGACGACCACCAGCACTTACGACGGCCCTGGCAACGTGATTTCGACCACAGACCAGGCCGGTAACATTGTCCAGAATACCTATAACGCAGCGAATCAGTTGATCTCAACCGCCTATCTGAACTCTCCCAACGCGCCAAATAACACGGTCGGGTTCGCCTACAACAGCGACGGCAATCAAACTGCTATGACCGACGAGAACGGTCATACTACACAGAGCGTTTTCAACGTGCTCTCGCGGCCGACTTCGACCACCCTTCCCGATGGCTCCCTCACCGAGTCGCGCCAATACGACGTGACCGGCAACCCGGTTTCGCTCACCCACTTCAACGGCAAGACCACCACCTACACCTACGACTCGCTTAACCGGCTGACCGTCAAAACTCCAGACCCGAGCCTGAGCGAGCCCACCGTGAGCCTCACCTACACGCCGACTGGCCAGCGCGCCACAATGGCCGATGGCAGCGGCACCACAACCTATACCTACGACAGTCTGGATAGGCTCACCGCCAAGGACACGCCAGAGGGCACGCTGAGCTACACTTATGACGCGGCGGGCAATGTGGATTCGGTAGCCTCTTCCCATTCGAATGGCGTCTCGCTCTCCTATACGTACGACGATGTGGGCCGCCTCAGCACGGTGGTGGACAACCGGCTGTCCTCCGGCGCAAACACAACGACCTACACCTACGATCCCGCCAGCAATCTTGTCACGGCCACTTATCCAAACGGTTTGCAGTCCACCTTCACCTACGACCGGCTCAACCGGCTCACGGCGCTGTCAACGCCGGTATCGAGTTATGCCTACCAGTTGGGTCCGACCGGCAACCGGACAAGCGCCACCGAGGGAACCGGACGGACTCTCACCTGGAGCTACGACGGCGTCTACCGGCTGACCAATGAAACCATCGGCTCCGACCCCGCGAACAAGAACGGCACGGTCGGGTATACCCTCGATCCGGTCGGCAACCGGAAAGTGGAGACCTCGACGCTCGGCAGCCTGAACCCCGGCTCCTTCAACTACAACGCCGACGACGAAGCGACAACGGACGGCTACGACCTCAACGGCAACACCGTTTCCACTGGCGGCAAGACATTCGCCTACGACTCGGAAGATCGTATGACCTCGATGAACGGCGGTGCGGTCACCATGCTCTACGACGGCGGCGGCAACTGGGTGGCCAAGACGGTGAGCGGCGTGACGACGCGCTATCTGATAGACGATCTCAATCCGACCGGCTACCCGCAGGTGGTCGAGGAGTTATCGGCCAACGGCACGGTCGAACGCCGATACACTTACGGTGTTCAGCTGATCAGTGAGAGCCAGATCGAGAGCGGCGCCTGGACGCCCAGCTTCTATGAGACCGACGGCGGCGGCAGCGTTCGCCAACTCACCGACGCTGCTGGAGCGGTAACCGATACCTACGAATACGACGCCTTCGGCAACGAAATCAGCTCCACCGGGACGACGCCCAACAGCCACCTCTATCGCGCCGAACAGTACGACTCCGATCTCGGCCTCTACTACCTCCGCGCCAGATACTACAACCCGCTGACGGGAAGGTTCCTCAGCCGCGATCCA